>Ga0302312_10000110_pt1 | contig 74395 bp, 72 predicted proteins | sample III_Palsa_N2_1_FD_200529 | JGI IMG/M metagenome (GOLD analysis project Ga0302312, IMG submission 200529) | Peat permafrost microbial communities from Stordalen Mire near Abisko, Sweden - III_Palsa_N2_1 | ecosystem: Environmental > Terrestrial > Soil > Palsa > Peat permafrost | place: Sweden... | reverse complement strand
TGATAAAAACACCATCCTGAAAGCCATCACTAAAAAAATTGGTAAAAATAATGTTGACTATCAACCGGGTGCAACATTTTATGACTTGGCTGATGTTGATGCCGCTGTTAAAGCAGCTAAAAAAGCTGATGTTATTGTTTTATGCCTAGGCGAACCGTCGTATGCTGAAAACCCGGGTAATATTGATGACCTTGACCTGCCATCGGCGCAAACACAACTGGCTGATGAACTGGCTAAAACAGGTAAACCTATTGTATTGGTAATGGGCGAAGGTCGCCCGCGTATTATAACTGAGGCTGAAAGTAAATCTGCCGCTACTATTATGGCCTACCTTTCAGGCAACGAAGGCGGTAACGCACTTGCTGATATTTTATTTGGCGATGCTAACCCATCAGGCAGGCTGCCGTTTACTTACCCGCGTGCTGCCAATGCATTGGTAAACTATACCCGCAAAAATATAGAGAACGGCAATAGCGACGACGCACACGGCTATAACCCATTGTATGAATTTGGCTATGGTTTAAGCTATACCACCTTTGCTTACAGTAATTTGCACATTAGCAAACCGACTTTAAAAGAAGGCGAAACTTTAAGCGTAACTGTTGATGTTAAAAATACCGGCAGTCGTACAGGTAAAGAAAGCGTTTTACTTTACACCAGCGAACTATACGCTTCTGTAACGCCTGACACCAAGCGTTTGCGCGCTTTCCAAAAGATAGAATTACAGTCTAATGAAACACGCACCGTTACTTTTAAATTAACGCCAAAAGATATTGCCTTTATTAATGATGTGAGTAAATCTGTTACCGAAGCAGGCGAATTTAAAATACAAATTGGCGACCAAACAGCAAGCTTTAACTATTTAACTGATATTGCCCCTTCAAGAACGGGAAGGCTATAAAACACGATTTAACGATTTGTGAGATTCGTGATGATTTAAAAGGACCTTTATTATGAAGAAATACGTTATTGCAGTAGCATTATTATTGGCAACGGCTAATTGCTTTGCCCAGTTAAAACAATATAACATTACTGCTTACGGGGCTGTAGCCAACTCAAAAATAGCCTGCACCAAAGCATTACAGGCCGCAATTGATGCCTGTAATGCCAATGGTGGTGGTGATGTGGTGGTGCCCACTGGCGTATTTTTGATGGGTACCGTACATTTAAAAAGCAATGTACATTTATACCTGCAAAGTGGTGCCATATTAAGGGGCAGCGCTAATTTAAATGATTATGAGCCCTATACGCCCGATACCCCCTATGTAAAAATTCACAAAGGCATGTTTTTTACGCAGGATGCCGAAAACGTAAGCATAACCGGCGAAGGACAGATCGACGGCAACGGCGATAATTATTTTGAACTTGATAAGGCTAAAACACTCGATAATGCCACAACCCAATACAGCAGGCAGGGTGCAAATTTCCGTCATGTAGATTCAGGTATTGGTGATGGCCCGGTTGTACCTAAGGACAGGCCTTACCAGATGTTCGTTTTTAGCAATTGTAAAAGAGTTACCATCCAGGGTATATTTATAACCAGTGCACCTTTCTGGTGTATGCATTTGGCTGATTGTGATGCGGTAGTGGTAACAGGCATCCGTTTATGGAACAATATGCTGGTACCTAATTCAGATGGTATTGATATTACCAGCTGTACCAATGTTGCTGTAAGCAACTGTGATATCCGCACAGGCGACGATTCTTTTGCAATTACCGGGTTTGATCATCATTTTGAGATCCCGGGATTTGAGCACTTGCACCATATTTCAGAGAATATTGTCATCACCAATTGCAACCTGCAATCATCATCAAGTGCTATAAGAATAGGTTATTTAGATCAAAATACAGTTCGTAACGTACAAATCAGTAATATAAACATCACCAACTCTACTCGTGGTATTGGTATTTTCCTGCGGGATAAAGGTTCGTTAGAGAATATCTCCTTTTCGAACATCTACATTGAAACTCATTTACGCACCGGCGATTGGTGGGGTAATGCTGAACCGATCCACATCTCGGCAGTTCGCGGTAAAGAGAATGTAAAACTTGGGCAGATAAAACACATAACCTTCACCAACATTGTTTGCAAAGGCGAAAACGGGATGCTTTTATACGGAACTGAGGAAAGTATTTTACAGGATATCTCATTCGATCATATCCGATTTGAATTTACCGATAGTAAACTTAATGACGTAGCCGGAGGCAATATCGACCTGCGCGGATGCCTGAGTTTAAAGGAGGGATTATTTAAAAGCGATATCCCGGGTTTATTGGCACAATATGTTGATGGCCTGCGCATAAACGATTTTCAGCTACAGTGGACCAACCCGCGCATGCCCTGGCTAACCAACGGCATTGAGGTAAACCATTTCAAGAACGTTAAGATCACCAACTTTGAAGGCACAGGTGCACCCAACAACCCAAGAGCTTACCCTGTTGAAGTAAAAGATGGTGAAGGATTTACAACCGATCTGAAGGATGGGGATGTGCATAAGGTTGATGTGAAATAGAACACCAATAGCATCATTTTAATTAAGTCATGCTGTCCGCTAATCAGCGGATCAGCACCCCACGTGCTAAGTGATCGGCATGGTTTTTACTCATCTTATGGGGTCCCGAAACAAGTTCGGGATGACAAAGTAGATTAAATTGTTGGAGCCGTAAGGCGTAGGGGTTCGAATGCCTTATTCCACACAAAAAACTCCTACTGTATGAAAATTGTGGGAAATAATTTTCAAAAAAAATCATAAGAGAGCCTTTGATTTCTATCAAAGTTTTTTTTAAAAGCCCTGTTTTATATTCAATCAGATTGTCCAAAACCGGTGACATGTTTTAATATTGCATTATCACCTGCCGGTTTAGATAAAAATAATTGGGAATCACCCTCAAATTCTGCAGCTCTGCCAATTACTACGTCCGGAATTTTATCTCCATCAATATCACCTACAAACTCTATACTTATTGTTGCATCAGCTTCCCAATGCATTTCATCTCCAAAATGATCTTCAGAAGCAAGTAACTGATTAAAGTAATGCCCTTTAACATTAGCTAATAAAAATAATTTATAGTTATAAATATCACCATCCTTTTTAAAGCCTTTAGCATAAAACGTATAATCAACTCCGTTATAATTAAACTCTTGTTTTTCGCCAGGGTACAACATAGTCTTGGTTAGTTTAACCTGTTGAACAGGACCATCCGTTAAATCATCAACACCCGATAAGAAAAAGCCTTCATCTTTTATATCACTTTTTACCAACCATCCGGTTTTTTGTCCATCCTCGTCTGTTTCTGATTGTGCACGTTCAAACCTAAGCTGGACATCTTTTATATATGCTGTTCCATCTTTTCTTGTAAATACGCCCTTCCAGCGTAGTTTCATTTCTTTAGGCTCTATATCGTCCTTATTTAAATTAGTTTCTTCTAAATAATATGATTGGTTAATTGTATCCACCGTCTGATTATATGTAACAACCTGAATTACATCTTCAGGAACAACTACCTTTGGTACTGTATCATCCGGCCCGGTATACCTTGCTACTGTATCAGGCGAAGCTGCTTTTTTTGATATAGTTTTTGCTTTGATAATAACATTGTTTTTTTTGACAGTCTTGCTTGTCTCTTTATTGCGGTTACATCCCAATAACATTACTATATATAAAAAAGGAATAGATCGGTGCATCATTTGTGACTGGGTTCGGTTATTAAATTGCTTTTTGCTATAAACTTACTCAACTGTTTAGATATATAAAAGAAGATACTATTATTGAATGCCCCACAAACAACAAAATACGAACTTTCCGGGAAAAGACTTTCATAGCGTTTAAAACACGCTTAAACGCTATTGTAGCGGTAAATTGTCATGCTGCATCTCCGCCGCCAACTCTAAATCAAGTTCAAAATTGTTCGCATCTCATAAGTTTTCGGACACTAAAACTCACCAACCGTCATTACGAGGTACGAAGCAATCTCTACGTAAGCAGATCGATAACGCAAGTTGTCCTGTATAATTTATAGATTGCTTTGTACCTCGCAATGACGATTACATTAATTATTTCATAAACAACTGATTGCAAGTAACTTATAATTACTTTGCAAAATCTGACAATTCTATGTACATCAATAATCATTTATCGTTGTACATTTGCTTAACACTGTTAAATCATTTAATAGAGTAAGGAATAAAATGGCAAGTAAAGACAGAATATTACGCTTAAAAGAAGAAACCAGGATCAACATCCTGGAAGCCTCACTTCAGATCATTAAAGAAGAAGGATGGGCAGCTTTAAGTATGCGAAAAATTGCCGATGTAATTGAATACACAGCTCCCATTATTTACGAATACTTTGCAAATAAGGAAGCTATACTGCTTGAGCTTACCCGCAAGGGGTACCTGCTCTTGGCAAAAGACCTTGAAGAGGCAAAAAGCAAACATCGTTTGCCAGCTAAACAGTTAGAAGCCATGTGGGTAGCCTATTGGAACTTCGCCTTTGACAATAAGGAACTTTATCAGGGCATGTTCGGCGTATCAACCAACTGTAGCTGCGAAATGGTAAACAACCTGGCCGAAGCTGATATCCCATGGGATATGTTTAGCGAGGTGATAGGCGAACTGATGGGTATTACTGATATGGAATCAGAGATCATCTGTAAAAAATATTATACCCTTTGGTCTATAGTACATGGTTTGGTATCTATCAACCTGTTGAGCCGGGGATTTTCAGACGAAATTAACCGCCAGGTATTAAAAGATGCCGTTGGTGGCATAATAAAATCGATCAACGATTAGCTTAATATTAAGCCCTATCCCGAGATCAATCTAAATAATATCAAACATCCCCTAATTGATATTATTGCAATAAAAAAGAATAAAAAATGAAAATAATACAATAATGAAAGCAAATACGCACTTTTTTTACCATTTGTTTAACACTGTTAGAAAATCTAATGGCATTAAACCATTTTTATGGTATACAGCAACAAACGTCACCTATCATATAACCAGAATATTACGATTACTTAATTACTAACACCCTGCATCACATGAAAAACAAATACATATCAATGCCTCATCCACTATTATCGTTCACAAATTCTAAAAAACTCAGCATCATGAAACGTATCATCTTAGGACTCGTAGTAATAACACTACTATATAGCTGCTCATCGCAGCCGGCAGCGCCAACTGCGCCGCCACCACCGGCATTACCTGTAGCGGAGGTAACAGCAGGTACAGATACCACTTACCAGGAATACCCTGCTTCAATTGAAGGCACGGTAAACGTGGAAATCCGCCCGCAGGTAAGCGGCTCGTTAGACAAAGTTTTTGTTGACGAGGGCGCTTATGTAACTGCAGGCGAGCCAATATTTAAAATTAATGATCTTCCTTATCGCGCAGCCTACAACAATGCCGAAGCCAGCCTGCACGCTGCCGAAGCATCAATGGCTAACGCACAATTAGAGATCGATAAACTAACTCCGCTTGTAGCAAACAAGGTAGTTTCTGACTACCAGTTAAAAACTGCAAAAGCTACCTTCCTGGTTGCCAAAGCAAACATGGAACAGGCAAAAGCAAACGTATCAACTGCAGAAATTAACCTGGGATATACAACAATTAAAGCACCAGTGAATGGATACATTGGCCGCTTGCAGAAAAAACAGGGAAGTTTAGTTGCACCAACAGATGTTGACGCACTTACCCTTTTATCTGATGTACATAACGTACACGTATACTTTGCACTGGGTGAAAAGGATTTTGTAAGTTTTAAAGAACAATATCCCGGCGAAACTTTAAAAGACAAGCTGAAGGCATTGCCACCGGTAACTTTATTATTAGCTGATGATAGCCAATACGCCAAACAAGGTAGCATTGATATGATCGATGGCCAGTTTGATAAAAATACCGGCGCTATTACCTTAAGGGCAAGTTTCCCCAACGCACAGGGTCTTCTGCGCTCTGGTAATACCGGAAAGATCCGTTTAAGCATGCAACATAAAGATGCTTTATTAATACCTGAATCTGCAACTGTTGATATGCAGGATAAAGTATTTGTATTTACAGTAGGTGATAGCAGTAAGGTAAAAAAACAGGCTATTACCATTGTTGGTAAAACCGGCGACAATTACCTGGTTAAAGACGGCGTAAAAGTAGGCGACCTGATTGTATTAAGCGGCATTGATAAATTACAAGAGGGCATGGTGATCCAACCTGAAAAAGCGACAGATAAAGCAACTGTAGCAGCAATAAAAAAATAATACATACACTTAAACTTTAAAGTCATGTTTCAGAAATTTATAGACAGACCAGTATTATCAACTGTTATCTCCATATTATTGGTGATAGTTGGTATACTTGGTTTAACAAAGTTGCCCCTGGAGCGGTTTCCAGATATTGCCCCACCGGCGGTAGCAGTATCTGCTGTATATCCGGGCGCTAATGCCGAGACTATCTTACGTTCCGTGACCCCGTCACTGGAAGAAGCAATTAATGGTGTGGAAAACATGACATACATGACTTCCACTGCCAGTAATGATGGTACCTTAAGCATCACAGTATACTTTAAACAAGGTACCAATCCCGATCAGGCGGCTGTGAACGTTCAAAACCGTGTTTCACAAGCAACAAGCCAATTACCGGCCGAGGTTGTACAATACGGTATTACCACCACCAAACAGCAAAACAGCTTTATTGGTGCTATGGCTATCTACACAGAAGATCCCAAAAAATATGATCAAACCTTTGTAGCTAACTATGCACAGATCAATATCATCCCCGAAATTAAACGTATTCCGGGTGTAGGTTCTGCAAGTATATTTGGTGGTGTTAAGGACTACTCTATGCGTGTTTGGCTTAATCCCAGTCAAATGGCAGCTTATAACATTACTCCCGCCGAAGTGACGGCAGCGATACAGGACAAAAACCTCGAAGCAGCGCCCGGTAGATTTGGTGAGCGAAGCAATGAAGCATTTGAATATGTAATTAAATATAAAGGCAAACTTACCACACCAGAGGAATACCAAAATATCGCTATCCGTGCAAATGCAGATGGTTCTGTATTACGATTAAAAGATGTGGCACGTGTTGAATTGGGTGCCTATTCTTATAATAGCGTAAGTAATCTGAACGGGCATGATGGTATCATTATTGGTATTATACAACTGTCTGGTTCTAATGCCAACGAAATTCAGATAGCCATTGATAAGTTGATGGAAAAAGCATCAAAGAATTTCCCTGTTGGTATCAAATACAACCAGTTTTATCGTACTAAAACCGATCTGGATGAATCAATTAACCAGGTTGAGCATACATTGGTAGAAGCCTTTATATTGGTATTCATAGTGGTATTTATATTCCTGCAAGATTTCAGGTCTACATTGATCCCGGCTATAGCAGTTCCGGTTGCCATTATTGGTACCTTCTTTTTCATGAACATCTTCGGTTTCTCTGTCAATCTTTTAACCTTGTTCGCTCTCGTATTGGCCATAGGTATTGTGGTGGATGACGCGATTGTGGTGGTGGAGGCGGTGCATGCCAAAATGGAGCACGACCCGAGCCTTACACCCAAGGCGGCAACTATCGGGGCCATGAGTGAAATTAGCGGTGCCATTATGTCTATTACACTAGTTATGGCAGCGGTGTTTTTACCCGTTAGCTTTATGACTGGTTCAACAGGTATATTTTACAGGCAATTTGCATTAACAATGGCCATAGCCATTATCATATCTGCTGTTAATGCTTTAACCTTGAGCCCTGCCCTGGCCGCTTTATTTTTAAAAAATAAGCATACCCCGGATGGTCACCAAGCACCTAAAAAAGGTTTTACTGAGAAATTTTATGCGGGCTTTAATGGTGGATTTAATTATATGACCACCAGGTATGTTGGGTCCCTAAAAGTTCTTATCCGTCATAAATGGATCAGTATGGCTGGGCTTGCATTAGTAATTGTAGCTACAGTTTACCTTGTAAACAGAACAAAAACCGGGTTTATTCCTACCGAGGATCAGGGCTTTGTGGCTATCGCAGTTTCTACACCATCCGGAACTTCATTAAGCGGTACCAATAAAATATTCAAACAGGCCGAAGATCAGTTGAAAACTTTGGAATCAGCAAGATTTGTTACTGCGTTGTCTGGTTTTAACTTTTTAACACAATCCAGCAGTCCATCAGCTGGGGTAATTTTCCTGCTGTTAAAACCTAATGATCAAAGAGGCGCGGTTAAAAATATTGATGCTATACAAAATATAGTGAGGGCTAAAATGGGCGGCATACCAGGCGGTACCTTCTTCGTATTCAGCTTTCCAACCGTTCCCGGATTTAGTAACGTAGAAGCCCTTGACGTAATGTTGCAGGATAAAACTAATGGCCCATTGGATAAATTTAGTGGCGTAGCCAATAACTTTATAGCAAAGCTGATGGCGAAACCGGCAATAGCTTATGCCTTTACCTCATATAAAGCAGATTATCCTCAGTTACAATTAGAAGTTGATGACGAAAAGGCTAATCAGTTGGGTGTAAGTGTTAAAGACATCCTGTCAACTATGCAGGCTTACTTTGGTAGTGAACAGGCATCAGACTTTAACCGCTTTGGTAAATACTACCGCGTGGTTGTTCAGGCTGATATTGCCGACAGAACCGATCCATCAAGTATCGACCGTGTATTTGTTAAAAACAAGGCAGGACAAAACGTGCCTATCAATACGCTGGTTAAGCTAACCCGTGTTTATGGTTCAGAAACTGCTTCACGTTATAACCTGTTTAACTCTATCGAGGTAAACGCGATCCCTAAACCGGGTTATAGCTCAGGTGATGCTATCAAGGCTATACAAGAAACAGCTCAAGAACAATTGCCATCAGGTTTTGCCTATGAGTTTTCAGGCCAAACCCGTGAGGAGATCTCATCAGGCGGACAATCAGCTGTGATATTCGCGCTTTGTTTGGTGTTTGTTTACTTCCTGCTTGCGGCACAGTATGAAAGCTACATCTTGCCATTGGCGGTAATACTTTCAATACCTACAGGTATATTCGGTGTGTTTGTTGTATTGGGTTTAACCGGTATTGAAAACAACATCTATGTACAGGTAGCGCTCATCATGCTAATTGGTTTGTTGGCCAAAAACGCCATCCTTATTGTGGAGTATGCGGTACAGCGCCGTAAGGCAGGCCTTAGTTTGGTTACGTCAGCTATAGAAGCAGCAAGGCTAAGGATAAGGCCAATCATCATGACATCACTGGCCTTCGTATTCGGTTTGTTCCCGATGAGTATCGCAACAGGTCCATCAGCACAAGGTAACCACTCTATAAGTATTGGCGCCGCAGGCGGGATGGTTTCAGGAGTAATACTGGGTCTGTTCATTATCCCGGTACTGTTCGTGATATTCCAGGGCTTGCAGGAACGTGTAACAGGTGTGCCTGTGCCCGCACTGCCGGATAATGGTACTGATGAGCATGGACACATCAACGGTAATAAAGTTGTTTTGGCAGATGAGTATTCAGCATAATTTAAAAGATCACAACAAAATGAAAAATATATTATACAGTCTCGCTTTTCTATCGATTTTAAGCGCCTGTAACGTATCGAAAGATATAAAAACACCAAAGCCTGCTTTACCTGATACTTTCAGGAATGCAGCAGCTACAAGTGATACAAGCAGCGTAGGTGATATGCAATGGAAAAGCTTCTTTGCTGACCCTGTACTGCAAAACTTGATCGATAGCGCTATCCTGAGAAATTATGATATGCAGATAGCTGTTAAGAGCATTGAAGCATCACAACTGCTGTTTAAACAGGTAAAGTGGAACAACGTACCACAAGTTGATTTAAATGTAAGCGCGAATTCAAGTCGCCCGGCAGATAACAGCTTGGATGGTTTAAGCCTGAGCGAATACAATTTGGGTACAAATCATATTGAAAATTACCAGGCCGATATTTCCCTGTCATGGGAAGCCGACATTTGGGGTAAAATTCGTAACCAGAGCAAACTTGCTTTTGCTAACTACCTGCAAACACAGGAAGCCCGGAAGCTTATCCAAACTAATATTGTTGCCAGCGTATCACAAGGTTATTATAACCTGCTGATGCTTGATGCACAATTAAACATTGCCAAAAGCAGTGTAAGGCTGGATGATAGTACTTTACGCATTATCAAGTTACAATATGATGCCGGGCAGGTAACATCACTGGCAGTACAACAAGCCGAGGCTCAACAGCAGGCAGCCGCAGAACTAATCCCGCAATTTGAGCAGAACATTGCCATACAGGAAAACGCCTTGAGCATACTGGCCGGACAACTGCCCGAAAAGATCATACGCAGCAGCACTCTGGATCAGATTACACTGCCATCAAATTTATCGACTGGCATACCATCATCAATGGTTAGCCGCAGGCCCGATGTGCAAAGCGCTGAACTGGCTTTAACTATTGCCAATGCCAACGTAGGCATTAACAAAGCTTCTATGTATCCTGCTTTGCGCATAACTGCCGATGGTGGTGTAAATTCATTTAAGGCAAGCAACTGGTTTAATATACCATCATCATTATTTGGTATAGTTGCCGGTAGCGTGTTGCAGCCTTTGCTTGATCATAAAGAATTAAAAACACAATATGATGTTGCACAAGTAAACCGCGAAAAAGCAGTATTGCAATTCAGGCAAACAGTGTTAAATGCTGTAGGCGATGTATCTGATGCATTGGTTAAAATTCAAAAACTGAATGAACAGGAAGCAATTGCCATACAAAGGGTAAACACCCTAAACCACGCAACTGCAAACGCAAGCCTGTTATTTAAAAATGGCATGGCCGATTACCTTGAGGTTATAACCGCCCAGGGCAATGTACTGGAAAGTCAACTTGAACTGGCAACCATCAAAAGAGATGAGTTGAGTGCAGTATCAGAGCTTTACCAATCATTAGGCGGCGGCTGGAGATAAGGTTAATTTTTTGATTGATTAATGACCGAGGCGACCAATGCGAAAGCATGGTCGCCTCTTTTTTTGTGATTGATTGTTAACTATATGTCAAAAAAAAACGAGCTTCCGCAGTCGCTCGGCTCCGGCCGAGTGACTAATATTGCCAGGCCTCTGGCCTGCGGCAGGATGCCGCTTAATAGTCCTCACTCGGCCGGAGCCGAGCGAGTGCATTCGAATAAATACGCATACAAAAAGCGCGGTGGCTATCCCGGCAAACAAACCAAGCAAACCAAAAATCAAATATTATACCCCTCCAACTCATCAGCAATCCTATTCAACACCTCTTCCTCCTCAATCCCGGCATTCTTACAAATATATAAATGCTTATGCGGGCCACGCTCAAAGCTGACTACAAACACGCCCTGCTTAAATATCTCGTATTTACATTGATCACTTTCGTGATGCATATAATCACGTATTTCATAGTGATTATTTTGCCCGTTAATGTTTACTGATATTTCAAATGTTTCCATGATCTTGCAGATTTATAATATGCAAACCTTAAGTTGGCCTTATTGTTGTAATTAATAATAACCAATTATAAATTAATTATGGATGATAAATACAAAGTGGACAGTCCTGATAGAGACAGGATCAACATGAAAGAAAACTATGAAGTTGAATACTGGACCAGCAAGTTTGGTGTAAACCGTGAAAAATTAAAAGAAGCAGTTGACGCAGTAGGCACATCGCCCGAGGAGGTTGAAAAATATTTAAAATAGCAGTTTATGAGCCTGGAAAAATATGCCGAAAAGCGTGACTTCACCAAAACCGACGAACCAAAAGCCGGAAGAAGCAAGGATAATGAACATTTAATGTTTGTTATCCAGAAACATGATGCGTCCCGACTGCATTATGACTTCCGGCTGGAGATGGATGGTGTATTAAAAAGCTGGGCCGTACCAAAAGGGCCGTCAACCGACCCAAAAACAAAACGATTGGCGATGATGGTGGAAGACCATCCGTTTGATTATGCCAATTTTGAAGGCATCATCCCACAAGGTGAATATGGCGGCGGAACAGTTATAGTTTGGGACGAAGGAACCTACGAACCGATAGAAGAGATAAAAGGCAAAAAGGCTCAGGAAAAACATTTGCTTGAGCAGCTAAAAGCGGGTTCATTAAAAATAAAGCTGCATGGCGAAAAACTGGAAGGCGAATACGCCCTGGTAAAAACGCATGGCATGGGCGAAAACGGCTGGCTGCTCATTAAACACAATGATAAATTTGCCAACACTAACGATATAACCAAAGAAGATGAGTCGATACTTTCAGGCAAAACCATTGAGCAGATGGAGAAAACGAGTGAGAAAGTATGGAAGCATGGTCACGAAGAAAACGTAGAGCCACCCCTAAAGGGTAGTAAAAAAAAAGTCCTTGAAAAACCAGCTGAGGAAGTGGTGGGTAAAAACCTGGCTGAGGGACAAGTGGATATGGCTATAACCAATACTGCCGAACTTATTAAAGCTGCGCCCAAAGCAGCTATGCCGCAAAACATACAACCCATGAAGGCTACATTGGTTGATGAGCCTTTTAATGATGCCGACTGGCTGTATGAGGTTAAATGGGATGGCTATCGCGCTATTGCCAGCATTAACAAAGGGCAGGTTGACCTTATATCGCGCAATAACAAAACCTTTAACGAGAAATTTTATTCAATCCACAAGATTTTACAAAGCTGGAAGATGAACGCTGTGTTGGATGGCGAGATATTGGTATTGAATGATAAAGGCATCTCAGATTTTGGCGCTTTACAAAACTGGCGCAGCGAAGCTGATGGCGAACTGGTTTTTTATGTGTTCGATATTCTTTGGTATGAAGGTAAAAACCTGATGGGCCTGCCTCTTATTCAACGACAAGCAATATTGCATGATATTTTGCCTACTGACAATGACCACATTCGCCAAAGCAAGGTATTTAATGCCAGCGGCATAGATTTTTTCAATGCTGCTGAACGGATGGGGCTTGAAGGCATCATTGCTAAAAAAGCGAGCAGTGTTTATACTGCTGACCTTCGTTCAAGAGAATGGTTAAAGATAAAGGTACACCAGAGGCAGGAAGTGATCATCACCGGCTTCACTAAAAATGAAGGGACCAGCAAGGCATTTAGCGCACTTACTTTGGGCGTTTATGATAACGGCACGCTCAGATACGTTGGCAAGGTTGGCACCGGGTTTAATGATAAAGTGCAGAAAGAAATGATGGCACAGTTTAAACCGCTCATTACCGATAAAAGCCCTTTTGATGTAGAACCTGATGTTGATAAGCCCTCCCGTTTTCGTCCAAAGCGAATGGGCGCTAAACCTACCTGGCTAAAACCCGAATTAGTTTGCGAAGTGGCTTTTGCCGAAGTTACCAGCGATGGCGTATTTAGGCAGGCATCATTTAAAGGCATGCGTATGGATAAAAAAGCAAAGGATGTTGTTTTGGAAACGCCAAAAAACACCAATGAAACAGTTAAAGAGGCAGATGAGGAAGTAACACAGGAACCACACAATGAAGTGGTAAAACCACCAAAAGATAAAGACCGCAAAACTTTATTAAATCCGACTGATGAAACGCAGGTTCGTAAAATATGCGGCCACGAACTCAAATTTACCCACCTGAGCAAAGTTTATTGGCCTGAGGATAACGTAACTAAGCGCGATATGTTCAATTACTACTATCGCGTAGCGGAATATATTTTACCTTATTTGAAGGACAGGCCGATGTCGCTCAACCGTTTTCCGAATGGCATACACGGCTCCAGTTTTTACCAAAAAGATGTGGCAGGCAAAGCACCGGATTGGGTTAAAAATACTTTCCCTTATACTACCAGCGAAGGCGAACATAAGGAGTATTTAGTTGGCACCGACGAGGCCTATTTACTATGGATGGCCTCATTGGGCTGTATTGAAATGAACCCCTGGTTTAGCAGAGTGCAATCGCCGGATAACCCGGATTATTGCGTGATAGATCTCGACCCTGATAAAAACACATTCGACCAGGTGGTAGCTGCTGCACTGGAAGTTAAAAAAGTGCTGGATGCTATTGATGTCCCCTCCTATCCTAAAACTTCGGGTTCAACTGGCATGCATATTTATATCCCGCTGAGTGCTAAATATAGTTACGATCAATCGCAAATGTTTGCTAAGATCATTGTTAACCTTGTTCACAAGCAGATTCCCGATTATACAAGTTTGGAACGCATGGTAGCCAATCGTAAAGGTAAAATGTATCTGGATTTTTTACAGAACCGCCCCGGCGCTACTATTGCAGGCCCTTACTCGTTAAGGCCCAAAGTTGGCGCAACGGTTTCCATGCCTTTAAACTGGGATGAAGTAAAACCCGGATTAACTATGAAACATTTTACCATATTTAATTCTATCGACAGACTAAAAGAAACAGGCGACCTATTTAAAGGCGTATTAGGCAAAGGCATCGACCTTGAAAAAACTATTAAAAAAGCACAAAGTATTTTTGGTTGAGGAAATTATAAGACAGATAAGCCTGTTCTTCAATAACATCAAATTACAGGAAACAAAAACCATAAGCACAGGGTTTTGTTTCCTATCAAACACTTCAGCCCTTAATCATCACTTATCGGAATAATTTATACATGGAACAGCCGGGCAGCCCAATAATACCAATAGAAGAAGAATTTAAAAAAATGGCTGACAGCGCCCCCGCGTTCATCTGGATAGCAGGCGTTGATAAATTACGTTACTTTTTTAATGCCGTTTGGCTAAACTTTACCGGCCGTACTATGAAGCAGGAATTGGGAAACGGCTGGACAGAAAATGTACATCCCGACGATCTGCAAAGGTATCTTGACACCTATATTTCATCGTTTGATGCCCGCAAAGATTTTAAAATAGAATACCGTTTAAGGCGGCACGATGGCAAATACCGCTGGATGATCAATAACGGCGTGCCCCGCTACAATACTGACGGCACTTTTGCCGGATACATTGGTTCATGTATGGATATTGATGAACTGCTGGAATCAGAAAGGGTAAAAAACGAATTCATTGCAGCTGAGGTTTTTGAAAACGAAAAATCTTTAAATGAAGAACTGGCTGCAACTAACGAAGAATTAGCATCATCAAATGAAGAGTTAAATTCTATTAATGAAGAGTTAAATCAATCAAAAAAGAGCCTGGCTGATCTGAACAATAAACTTGAGGATCGGGTTATAAGGCGTACCAAAGCGTTAGAGGAGAGCGAGGCAAGCCTTCGCAATAGCAGGCACCGGCTCAAAAGCATGGTGATGACCACCCCAATTGGCATGACCATTTTACGAGGAAGGGATCTGGTAGTGGAAGTTGCGAATGCCAAAATGCTGGAAATATGGAATCACAGTTGGAAAGAAGTATCAAACAAACCTTTGCTGGAAATTTTTCCGGAGTTAGCCGATCAACCTTTCCCAAAGTTGTTGTTAAGCGTATTAGATACCGGAAAACCTGTAAAAATAGCTGAAATTGAAGTAGATATTGCATCGCCTCATGGCAACAGGCATATTCATGTTGAGCTTTCTTACGATCCTTTATTTGATACTGAAGGCAATGTTGAAGCCATTATAGCTACCATAATTGATATAACAGCAGTTGTTGAGGCACGTAAAGCGTTAGAAAAAAGTGAAGCAGAACAGCAAGCACTTAACGAAGAACTTACTGCCATTAACGAAGAAATGGCATCGGCAAATGAAGAGTTGATGGCTATTAACGAAGAGCTTGCCGATACCCAGGAAAATCTGAAAAAATTAAATAGTGACCTTGGTGCCAGCGAGGCCCGAATCAGATTTTTGGTGGAGGATGCGCCTGTTGCTATTGGTTTGCTTGTAGGGCCGGAACTTATAATAGAATCAGCTAATAGAAAAATGCTGGAACTTTGGGGTAAAACCGATATTATATTAGACATGCCTTTGCACCTGGCATTACCTGAACTACAGGAACTTGGCCAACCTTTCTTAAAAATACTTGACAACGTACTTACCAGCGGCCTGCCATATTATGGTAATGAAGCAAAAATATATTTGGAACGCAATGGCAAAATGGAAGAGTTATACTTCAATTTTGTTTATCATCCGGTAAAAGACAGCAATGAAATTGCCACCAGTATTATGGTAGTAGCTACCGAAGTAACCGAGCAGGTGCGATCAAGGCAACTTATAGAAGCAAATGAGGCGCGTTTCCGGTTTATATTAAATGCCATCCCGCAGCAGGTATGGACAGCTACTCCCGGCGGCAGTTTAAATTATGTGAACCAGGTAGTATGTAATGATTTTGGTTATTCTACTGAAGAAATAGTGGGTCATGGCTGGCAAAAATTTATACATCCGGATGATCTCGAAAATTGCCTTACAAAATGGGCCGCTGCCCTGTCATCCGGTCAGGAATATGTGGTTGAATTCCGCCTAATGTTTCATGACGGTGCCTACCATTGGCATTTAGCCCGGGCCATCCCTCTTATTGAAGACGGAAAAATAAATTTATGGCTTGGGACCAATACCGATATTAATATTCAAAAAAATAATGAACAGCGTAAAGATGAATTTCTTTCTATCGCCAGTCATGAACTTAAAACACCATTAACCAGCATTAAGGCTTATAACCAGATCATCCAGCGTATAAATGACCCTGAAAAACTAAAGCCATTCATTAATAAATCTGCTGATCATATTATAAGATTGGAGCGGTTAGTGAGCGACCTGCTTGATGTAACCAAGATCAATGCAGGTAAAATGAGCTATATGATGGAGCCGTTTAACTTTAGTGAAATGATGGCTGACAGCATTGAAAGTATAAGGCATACAGCCCTGAACCATAAGGTAATATTGGAGAATAACGCTGATATAATCTATATCGGCGATCGTTACCGTATGGAGCAAGTGATGAATAACTTTTTATCAAACGCCATAAAATATTCCCCCGAGGATAATAAAATAATTGTAACCAGTAAAATAGATCATGATAATATAGTTGTTGCAGTACAGGATTTTGGGATAGGCATAGCACGTAATAACCTGGATAGATTATTTGAACGTTACTACCGTGTAGATAATACTGCTATGCGGTTTGAAGGCCTCGGATTAGGTTTATTTATATCTGCTGAAATACTGAGAAGGCATGGGGGTAGCTTTTGGATAGAAAGCGAGCAGGGTAAAGGTTCCACATTTTATTTCAGGTTGCCAATTGACCACACAGAGAAAAATCCGGTTGTGCACACTAATACTTTTTATCGCGATGGCCACATTACCATTAATTACAACAAAACCCTTTCGCGGTTAGATACCGACTGGCTGGGTTTTCAAAATATGGAGTCGGTAAAAAATGGTTGTCTTATGATGCTCGATATCCTTATTAAAAACAACTGCAAAAAAATCATGAACGATAACCGGCACGTATTAGGTACCTGGGCCGAGGCATCTGACTGGGTACGGGAAATATTTTTTCCGATGATGGAAAGCGCAGGCATAAAATATATAGCATGGATATTTGCATTAGGTGCAGTAAGCCAGTTTGCCGCTGAAAAAAGCATTGATACAACCGACGAAAAAATAAAAACCCTCTTTTTTACAGATATAACCGCGGCAGAAGACTGGATAAATGAGCTCAACTAATTTATTTTATGGCGGTATAAGCGGCCTTCAGATACCTATTCCAAAACGCGAATTTCCACCCGAGTTTGCCAATAAAAGCAGGCTAAGTTTTTATGCCTCGTTATTTAATAGCATTGAGATCAACAGTTCATTTTACAAGGTTCCGTTGGCAACAACAGTAGCCAAATGGGCAACAGATGTACCACAAAGCTTCAAATTCACCTATAAACTCTGGCGCGATATAACGCACAACAAAGAACTTGTTTTCAAACCCCAAGATGTTGACCGTTTTATGCAGGTTATTGCTCATGCCGGCAATAAAAAGGGTTGCTTGCTGGTACAGTTTCCTCCAAGTATTACTATAGCACGTTTGGTTCAGTTTGAATATTTACTAAGCGTTATTAATGATGCCGATCCTAACCATGAGTGGAAATTGTGCATTGAATTCAGGCACAGGTCATGGTATAATGATGGTGTTTATCACCTGTTAAGAAAATATAACGCAGCATTTGTAATACATGACATGCCTGCGTCGGCTGCGCCGCTGACTGCTTTGGCTAATGATTTTGTATACCTACGTTTTCACGGCCCTAGCGGTGGTTACAGCGGTAGTTATCCCGATGATTTTTTATACGAATATGCCCAATATGTAAAAGAATGGCAGCAAGAAGGCAAAATAGTATATGCCTATTTTAATAATACAATGGGTGATGCCATTAATAATTTGACTACGCTGTCATCTTTCATATCAGAATCATGAGTAAACAATAAAGCCAGGTAATAAATTATTACCCGGCTTTATTGTTGAGCAGTTAATTGTTAATGTTTGCTGTTTGAGTTACTGCCTGACTGGCTGTTTCTACCGCCTTTACCGGCGGCTTCGCGTTGTTTGTCATCACTCATACTTCCAACGCCTTTTCCGGCGTTGCGATTGTTTGAATTGTTTTGGCTGTTCTGACCTGACTGCCTGTCGTTTCCGGGATTACTTTTTTGATTCGTTGCCATTTTAGTAATTTTTATGGTTTATAAAACGTAAACTATACTATTACTTGTAATATTAGTGCCAGAAAATTATTAAACTATTAAGAAAACTGATTTTCAAATGTTTACGTATTTTAAAACTGGTATAAGCAAAATGGGCAAAGTTTTGGCTTTCACAGATTGTGTAGCCCAGGCAAAACACTTGTGTACACTATTGCCAATTAACGTTTAAACAGCTATTTTCTGCAATTCAAATCGGTTTTTGGCTTTAACAATAAGCACACTGTTTATTATAATATACACTAGCAGAGGGTTCGGGCATAATTATATTCATGTCCATAGTTTGGCATCATATTTAATAGTTATGCTGTACATAAACATTTACAACTATGAAACTTTCAACTAAAAGCATTATACTACTAAGAGCATTTGATTTAGAATTAAAGGCCATTATAGAAAAGGATCTGGAAAATTTCAGAGCGCAACAAAAAACCAAGACTATCACGCCGGCTGATAAGCAATTATTGGCCGCTTAATATACATCTACCTATCGAAAACCAAAAGCGTTCATATTCTGAACGCTTTTTTTATGGTTTATAATTTGATTCTGATGTTTCGGCCTTGGCTATGGTTTCATGTATTTGCTTAACATCGGTATTCTCTTTCATTTCTTCCAGTTCTTTATCCTCAATACTATTCAACCCTAATTTCTGATGTATCTCATGCAGCATGCTTAGCACCTTGGTTATCTCACTTTCGGCACGAACGTTCACCTCAAACTCTACCTGCTGTTTTATTTTATCTATCCTGCCCTGCCGATTTTGATTGATCAATACCGATACAGAAAGTATAATGGCAAATAGCGATACTGTCATCTCCAAAACAGGAAACGGAAATGGATCAAATGGCTTTGAGGCATACAGGTTCCATACTATCCATACTGCGAAAAGTAGTACACAACAAGATAGAAATATCATGCTTCCTAAAACATCAGTAATAATTACCGCAAACTTATCAATAAGGCTCTTATCAAAATCTAAAGAAGATTTAAGTTGTTGATCTTCTGATTTTGCGGTTTTCCGATTGGAATTTTTACCCTTTGCCATTTGAATGATGTATTGAATTACAACAACATATCTCATTCAAAGTTTGCTACCGGCTTATCAAGCAAAAAGCCTCCGGAAATATTTCCGGAGGCTTTCAATATTAGTTATAAATGCAGCTTATTATCGGCTTGCTTTCAACTCATTAATGCTTATTTGCGGCTGCAAAACTTTGTGATCCTTTTCAACTACAATAGCCTTTGAAACACTAAATGTGGCCGTTTGCCTGATGTCGCGCGAGGATGCGCATGCTTTCAGCAAATATTTTCCAGCATCAGTTATCCATTCAGAAGCATCGGTATGGAATGAAGCCAAATCAGCAGCATGAATAGTGAATGTTAATGTTTGTGATTCACCGGGCTGTAATAAATGGGTTTTGCCAAATGCTCTTAGCTCTTGTGCTGGTTTATCAATACTTTTTGCAGGGGCACTTACATAAATTTGTACTACCTCTTTACCGGCAACTTTTCCGGTATTTTTTACCGTAACTGTGGCAGTAAGCATTCCATTAAATACAGTTGAATTCAGTTTCAGGTTGCTTATGCTAAAATTTGTATATGATAAACCATAGCCAAATTCATATAATGGTTTAACGTTGAAGCTATCGTAATAACGGTAGCCAACATATATTCCTTCTTCGTAAATAACCTGTTCGGGCCTGTTGGCAGGCGTGCCAGGAAAATTTTTGGACGATGGCACATCAGCATAAGTTACCGGGAAAGTGGTCGCCAGTTTACCCGATGGGTCAACCTTTCCGCTTAATACATCAGCAATGGCATTACCTGCTTCTTCACCCGGCTGCCAGGCTAATAAAATACCATCGACATCATTTCTCCAACCATACATATCAATAACACCGCCTATATTCAGCACAACAACTACCTTTTTGCCTTTAGCATGAAAATCATCGGCTATCTTTTTTATTTGTTGTTTTTCACCGGCAGTAAGGTTATAATTAGTTTCCAGGTTACGGTCTGATCCTTCGCCTGCATTTCTACCAATGGTGATCAACGCCATATCGCAATCAGCAGCTTTCTTGTCGATCATGTTATTATTGGCCATCATTTCAGGTACGGGACCCGGCCAGCGGCCTTTTGGTGTGGCTGCCCATAATTTTGCTGCAGTATCTTTAACAAAGTGTTCATATTTATTTTCCAACTCGGTATCAGGCGCATAGCCTGCATTGGTTAAGCCTTTAGCTATTGATATTACATACGCCTTGTTTACATCGCCGCTGCCGGTGCCCCCGGCAATAGTAAAGTAAGAAGCATTACCAAAAACAGCTATAGTTTTTACTGCTTTACTAATAGGCAATGCGCTGGCTTCATTTTTAAGCAAGATCATTCCTTCGGTTGCCGCTTTGCGCGATACCAGAGCATGGGCTTTCAGATCAGGTTTATCAGAATAAGCATATTTTTTAAATGAAGGCGATTTTAATATGATGTTCAATATATGCGCAACATTTTCATCCAAAACTTTCATGCTTAGTGAGTCATGCTTAACAGCCGAGATCAGGTCTTCAACCTGATCGGGCCTGCCCGGCATTATCAGGTCGTTTCCGGCATTCATTTCATCTACCCAGTTATTACCCCCACCCCAATCGGTCATTACAAAACCTTTAAAGTGCCATTCGTCGCGCAAAACTGTGGTGATCAGGTCATGCCTTTCAGCCGTATAAGTGCCATTCACTTTGTTGTATGATGACATTACCGTCCATGGGTTTGATGCAGCAATAGCAATACGGAAGTTTTTGAGGTAGATCTCTCTTAATGCACGTTCACTAACAATGGTATTGACAAAATTACGGTCGGTTTCCTGGTTGTTAGCTACAAAGTGCTTGATAGAAGTACCTACACCATTTGATTGCACGCCATTAATTAAAGCGCCAGCCATAGTACCTGCAATCAGCGGATCTTCTGAATAATATTCAAAGTTGCGCCCGTTCAATGGGTTGCGGTGAGTATTTACGCCCGGAGCCAGCAAAATATCGATCCCATACTCCTTTACTTCGTTACCAAAAGCTTTGCCAACGGTATTTACTACCTCCGGGTCCCAGGTTGAGGCCAGTAAGGTACCCACCGGAAATGCAGTAGCATAATAAGTTTTGGTAGTATCATGATTACGGATAGGGTTGATACGTACCCCCGCAGGGCCATCGCTCAAAACCAGCGATGGGATACCTAAACGTGGAATAGCGGTTGTATTACCCGCTGCGCCCGGTACTTTAATTTCAGTTTTACCTATCATGGTCGGGGCTGGTACAAAACCACTGCTCTGACCTGGTTTTAAGTTGGATGCGCGCTGTGGCTTTGGCGCACGACCGGAACCAACTACCAATGCCGCTTTTTCTTCAAGCGTCATGGCGGCAATAACTTCTTTAATGGTGTTTTTGCCCAATTGCGGCACCGGAGTTGTTTGCGCCTTAACCACAATGGTATTACCCAAAAGCATAGCCAGTATTACTCCGGCTATATAGTTTTTTAGTGAATTCATAAAATAGGATTTGCGGTAAATATAGATATTAAGGAAAGAAATAATTGATAGGATAGATCAATAACACGAAAACGTTTTCGAGTGTGGTTTTCTAATTATGGCATTGACTCCATACAATTTCCTCCCTCGGGGAGGAGTGTGGTGTGACCAGTAGTGGCAAGAAGGTGTCTTATACATCAAACGATCTAAACCCCTACCTGCCTCATTAAGTTAAGCCCAAAGCCTCGTAGAGGCTATATGTTGGTAGAAAATAAATGAACATGAAGAACAGTGCCGGAGGTACATAACTCTATGTTGCATACCTCCGGCATGCTAAATATTTTACATTTAATTTGCTACCGACATTTTGCTCCTCCGGAGCAATGCCGAAACGTTTATAGCTTATTTAATGACATTGTCCCTTCTCCGGCGAATGAATCGCACAACTTGAACTTTTATTCAAGTCCTCTTATTTAGAGATGATTATTCATAATATTATTTATTTTTTAATGGTATTCATGAGGGCTACGCCGTTTAGGTGAGGCTTTACATTTTCATTCCACTCATGCTATTATCATTCCCATTCTTAAATATGGCTTCGCTATTTAATAAATAAGCACCGTTAGTTACCACAATATCTCCTGCATTTACTCCTGTAATAACCGGCACATAACTTTCATTTTTTCCGGGACCCAAAGTGATTGTTTTGGGCGAAAAGCTGCCATCCGTATTTTTAACCCATACTTTGCTACCCTTACCATCCGTTAAAATTGCCGAGGCCGGAACAGCCAACGAGTGAGCGTTACCATTGGCAACCGAAATATAAGCCAGCATTCCCGGCCTTATTAATCCTTGCGGGTTAGGGATACTTACTCTTATCAAGTCAACTTTTGAAGCATCCGACAATTCAGGATTGATAAATTCAATCTTGCCCATTATCACCTGTCCGCCCAAATCAGGAACCGCAACACTTACATGCTGATCCTGTTTGTAATTACCTGTTTCGCTGGCATAAATTTGTGCTTCAACCCATAAATTATTTAAAGCCTGTGTTTTTAATATAGATGAACCTTCAGCTACATAATCGCCTTCCTTTACTGCTATTTCGCTAACTGTTCCACTAACTTTACTAAGTATGATAGTAGTTGCCGATACTTTTCCTGATGCCGCCAAGCCTTTTACCTGCGTAGAGGATAAGCCCCATAACTGTAATTTATTTTCAGCAGTGTTTATCAGTTGCTGATAATCCACATCTGGATTATGCAATACTTTTTGTTGCTGCCGCGCAAGCAGATATTCTTTTTCTGCTTCCTGTAAATCCTCGCTGTAAATAGAATAAACAGGCTGCCCGATTGCCATTTTTTCACCCACAGTTCGTACAAACAATTGCTGTATACGGCCCGCTGTCCGGGCGCTTAATTCGGCTGCTGTGTTTTCATCTGTAGTTACTGTTCCTGTAAGCGTTTTTTCGGTGCCGGTGTTTTCTTCTCGTACGGTATCTGTTTGTATAGCCGCTAGTTGAAGCTGGGTTGCGGTCAGCATTATTTTATTGCTCATCATGCTGTTATTACCACCGGTAAGTTCAACCCTTATCAATTTCATGCCACAAATAGGGCAATTTCCGTCATGATCCTCATGTATCTGCGGATGCATGGAACAAGTATAATAATAAGACTTTGCCTGGCTTTTTGCCACCTGTTGCTGTACAGGTTTTTGCTTGCAGGCAACAAATAATACAATTATCAGCAGTACCCCAACAATTGTTGTAAGGAACAAATATCGTTTGCTATTTTTCATTGCCTTTAGTTTTAATAAAACTTTCACTGTCTGTTAAATATTGAGCGTTTGATGCCAGGCTATCAGTAGGCAATAGTCCTTTGACGATCTGTATTTCATTACCATTAATAACCCCGACGCTAACCTGCCGGGTCTGGAATGATGCGCCGTTTTTTAGCCACACCACTTTGGTCTGACCCAAATCAATTAATGCTGATCTCGGTATCCACAAGCCGTTTATGGTTCCGGTTTGAATCTCGGCTTTCACCAAACTATTAACCTTTAACTCATGATCCATATTATCTAAATAGACCCTTATGCTGGTTGTTTTATCTCCATCCTGTAAAGTTGGTTCAATAAAATTAACCTTACCGCTGATAGTTTTTCCCGGCAGATCAGGCAATGTAATTTTAACTGACTGATTTATTTTTAAGGCTGAAACTGCCGATGCATCGACTTTAATAACCGCCCATAACCGGTGAGGGTTAACCACATTAAATAAGGTCTGCCCTTTTTCAACATACATGCCCTCCTTAATAGGCAATGGAAGGTTATTTGCAAAATCAGATGATGGCTGCGCATTATTATTCCCCATTTGATTAAGCGGCATATTATGTACATGCCCGCTGTAAAAGCTGTACACAGGCAGACTATAAAATGCTTTACCTGTTTTAACTACCTGGTTAATTTGTGAATCGGTCATGCCTAATAGCAGCAGTTTTTGTTTGGCTGCATTAATCAATCCTGTTTCCTGCGGTGAGTTTTTATTGATGAAGATCAGGTCCTGCTGCGCGGTAACCATATCGGGGCTGTATATATCAAAAATACGCTGCCCTTTTTGAATATCCTGAAAAGCATATTTAATATATAGCTTTTCGATACGGCCCGAATAACGCGAAGCAATATTATTAAATGTGCGTGCATCAAAATCAAGATAGCCCTGTGCCGAAATGGTGGTACTTATTTTCTTTTGTACCGGGATGATCGCATTAACCGATGATATTACAGAAGAATTTACCGGCTGTAAAACCGTATTCAAGCTAATGCCTGAACCCTCACTGGCCTGCCCTGATTTTTTCACCAGCGTCATTCCGCAAATCGGGCAACTCCCGGGATGATCTTCCAGTATCTGCGGATGCATGGGGCAAGTGTATTTCACCTCACTTTTTGCCTGCGCCATAACAGGTGCCTGCTTGTGATTTGTACAAGCGCCTATCAGCATTGTAATAAATAACAGGCTGATTATTATTTTAATACTTTTCATTTTCTCTTTCATAAGCTACCTGTACTAATAAAAGTTGCTGTAATTGATCCAAAGCTTCCATTCTTGAAGTTTGCAGATCTTTAATACCATCCAATACCGAAGGCAGATCGCCGGTATTCTGATCGTAAGCCAGTAATGATGTTTTATAGCTATTTTGCAGCGCCGGGATAATATTTTGCTGATAATTATTGATCTGCCTTTTCCGGCTGATCATTTCCGCTCTTAAGCCTGCCAACTGACCTTCGGTTTGGTTCAATATATCCATCTTTTTCTGCTGTAGTTCCTCCACTTCGTACCTGATGCCTTTTAGATTGGCCTTATATTCTTTCGAAGCCCAGGGGACAATAGGAATGGTGATGGAAGCCATCAAAATATATTGATTTGAATAACCGCCATAACTGAACATGTGTGCAGCCTGAATACCAAAATCGGGTTTACGCTTACTGTATTCTACCTGTGCATTTAGTTGCTGCAGCTCAATATTGCGGCTGATGCCTTTAATATCACTACGCTGATTTGCGAGCGCTGCGGTATCTGTCATCATCGTTTCATAGTCTTTTAAAACCAGCGAAGTATCAACCGTAAATTCTGTCTGTTTATCCCGGTTCATCAACGTATTGAGCATAATATTTTTTTGGCTGATATCATTCTTCAATTGCTCCCGGGTATTATCCAGTTCAAATAACTCGGCTTTGGCTTTGTAAATATTGCTCAGTTTTTCCTTGCCATAGGTAAGGCGGATGTTCGCATCCTTCAGCATATATTCCAATAAGCGTTGTGTATTTTGCAGCAAGGCCACCTTTTTCTCCAGCACCACCCGCTCATAATAATATTGCTTTGCTTGCGCTATTAATTGATTTTTCTGATAGTTCTTGTCCTCCGTAGTTACTTTGGACATATCCTTCATGTAATCTTCTTTCGCGCGCAGTTTTGCCGGGTTAGTAAACATTTGCTCGCCGCTTATCATAAATGAACCCGTGTTAGGATTAAGCTGATAAGGGGTTTGATATTGCCCTGCACTTATTTTGGGTGCATCCAAACTTTTGGCTCCGGTGGCATAAGCATCCTGCGCGCTGATGCGGGCATCATAAGCCTGCAACTCAGGGTTGGTAGTAACACGAGCCAAAACACTGTCGAGCGGTAGGCGTTCCTGCGCTTTTACTGTAAGCCCGGCAATGCTCAGGAATGTTATGTATATAATTTGCTTTGTTGTCTTCATGTTGATCATTCCTTTACGTCCAATACTTCCAGTTTGCCATATTTTTTCAATTCGTATTCCTTCACCATTAAAAAAATGAGCGGAGTAACCAGTAAAATATGAGTGGAAGAAGTTAATACACCGCCAATCATCGGCAGTACTATAGGCAGCATTACATCGCTGCCTGTGCCGGTTGCCCAAAGTACCGGCACTAATCCAAACAGGGCTACACATACCGTCATTAGTTTTGGGCGCAGGCGTTTTACTGCACCATTCATTACATAAATCCGCAGGTCTTCACGGGTTATGGTTTCTCTCGAATTTCCTTTTAAGGCAACCAACTGCTGCATGGCATCATTCAAATAGATCACCATTACAATACCTGTTTCAACCGCAATACCAAACAAGGCAATAAAGCCAACTGCTACCGCGACCGATAAGTGCACACCGAAGAAATACACCATATATGCCCCGCCTATCAGCGCGAATGGAATGGAGATGAGGCTAAAAAATGCTTCGCGGATGGAATGAAAGGCAAAATACAAACAGATAAATATGATGACCAATACAATGGGCAAAATCAATTTTAACGTATGCTCAGCACGGATCAGGTTTTCATACTGGCCGCTCCATTCTACATAATAACCTTTTGGTAAAGTTTTTATCATGCTGTTCAATCTGTTTTGTGCATCCTTAACTGTACTGCCCAGATCACGGTCGCGCACATTAAATAGTACTGTACCTCGCAGCAATGCATTTTCAGATTGTATCATAGCCGGACCATCACTGATCTTTATATCGGCAACAGATGACAAAGGAACCGGCCCGAAAGATGGTGTTTGGACCAATGTCCGCTTGATCGCATCCAAATTATTGCGGTAATCCTGCGCAAAACGCAGGTTAACGCTAAATCTTCTTCTTCCTTCAATAGTGGAAGTAAGGTTCATGCCACCCAACGCACTTTCCACTACTTCGTTTACATCATCAACGCTTAACCCGTAACGACCAATAGCATCCTTGTTTACCTGTATATCCAGATATTTACCACCAGTGATTGGGTCGACATACAAATCTTTCACCCCGTTCACACCTTGCAATGCCTGTTTCATTTGGTTTGATAAGGCATAAATGGTGTCCAGGTTCTGTCCGTAAATTTTCAAACCCACATCGGTACGGATTCCCGTCGAAAGCATATTAATACGGTTAATGATGGGCTGTGTCCAGCCATTAACCACACCGGGGATTTGCAGTTTGGCATTCAGTTCATTAATAATGTCTTCTTTTTTAATTCCTTTTCGCCACTCGCTCGTTGGTTTAAGCAGGATGATGGTTTCCACCATACTTATCGGCGAATTATCTGTTGCTGTATTTGCCCTGCCTGCCTTGCCTAAAACATTGGCAACTTCAGGGACGCTTTTGATTATCCTGTCCTGCACCTGCAACAATTGCTTGGCTTCCGAATTGGAAATATCGGGCAAGGTAACCGGCATAAACAGGATAGTGCCTTCGTCAAGCGGCGGCATAAATTCACTGCCCAAACTCAATAACAGCGGTATGCTGATGAGTAATGCAATTATATTAATAGCAAGTGTTGTTTTGCGCCAGGTTACGCACCAGTTAAGTATGGGGCGATAAATCTTTTCCAGTCCTCGGGTTAAAGGGTTACGGTCATCAGCTCTTAATTTCCCTTTCAGAAAAAAGGAGATCAGCACCGGGGCGAGCGTTACTGCTAATATGGCATCAATTGCCAGTATAAAGGTTTTTGTCCATGCCAGCGGACCAAACAATTTGCCCTCCTGCCCTTCCAGTAAAAATACCGGCAGGAATGAAGCAACAATAATGAGCGTAGAAAAAAACACCCCACGCCCAACCTGCTTGCACGATGCTTCTATGATTTTTATTCGTTCTGCTGTGGTCATGATTTTTCTTTTTGTTGTGCGATAGAAAGATTTCTATGCGAGTTTTCGACCATTACAATCCCATTGTCGACTATCACCCCAATGGCTAAAGCGATACCAGTTAATGACATGATGTTAGATGATATGCCGAAGGCATTCAATAAAATAAAGCTGGCCGCTATAGTTATGGGGATCTGTATGATTATGCTCAAGGCGCTGCGCCAGCTAAACAGGAACAGGATTACAATAATGGAAACCGTGATCATTTCTTCGATAAGGGTATGCTTTATCGAATTAATCGCATTTTCGATCAAGGTACTGCGATCGTAAGCAATTTTAAACGTTACTCCAGGCGGCAGGCCTTTTTGTATATCGTTCATTTTATCCTTTACGGCGTGGATCACATTATCGGCATTTTCGCCGTAGCGCATTACTACAATACCGCCAACTACTTCGCCCTGTCCGTTCTGATCAAATATGCCCAGGCGCTCGTCGCCGCCCATTTGTACTGTGGCAATATCTTTTATGGTTACAGGCACAGTATTGATTACACCGATAGGGATATTCTCCACATCCTGCAAACTTTTGATATACCCTAGCCCACGTACAATGTAACCCGTACCGTTCATTTCAAATTTTCGTCCTCCCACATCATTATTATTGCTTTTTACAGCTTTAAGTACCTGCGGGAGTGGGATATTATAATAGTTAAGCTTATGCGGATCAACGTTGATCTGGTATTGTTTTTCAAATCCACCGAATGATGCTACCTCGCTCACGCCGGGTACGGTTTGCAGCCCCAGTTTTACATACCAATCCTGTATGGCACGCTGCTCACCCAGGTCAATACCCTTGGCATCCAGCGTGTACCATAAAATATGGCCCACGCCTGTGCCATCAGGGCCTAATGTAGGCGTAATGCCTTCGGGCAGTAGACGCTGGGCATAATTTAGCCTTTCCAGTACACGGCTTCGTGCCCAATACACATCCACATTATCTTCAAAAACAATATATACAAAGCTCATCCCGAACATAGAGGTTGCCCGTATAGATTTTACCTTCGGGATGCCTTGTAAATTACTCACCAGCGGATAGGTCACCTGGTCTTCCATTATTTGCGGACTGCGACCCTGCCATTCTGTAAAAACGATCACCTGGTTATCCGACAGATCGGGAATAGCATCAATAGGATTTTCGCGGACGGCATAGGCTCCCCATCCAAAAAGGGCAACCGCGATCAGCAAAACGATATACCTGTTTTTTAACGACAGGGAAATAAGTTGATTAATCATCTTAAAAGTTTTTATAAGCCCGTCCGCCAGCCGACGAATGGGCTTAAATGAATTACATTTTCATTATTGCAGCTTTTTTGGCAGGTTCCTTTTTAACTAAGGTCATACCGCAATTTGGTTTAGGGCATTTACCGGGTTTATCGCTCAACACATCAGGATGCATTGGGCAGGTATATTGCACTTTTGCAGGTTTAACTTTTTTTGTTTTAGCAGTATCGGGCACCAAAACAGTTGAATGAGCAGCGAACACAGTCATGCCGGAAAACAAAATGGCAGCAGCCATAAGGGTTACTTTTTTCATGGATTAAAAATTAAAAAATGGATAAATAGCACAGGCAAAAGCCTTGATGCATGAATTATAAATTAAGATGATTGATTAAAATCAGCAGATTAGCCAATACAGAATGTATGGCTAAAAGAAGTAAAGATCAGATTCTGTAAGCACAGTTAAGGGTATAGACAGGTATATCCGAATGCCCCGGTGGTGCATTGCCCTTATAAAATATTTTAGTGTGTAACACGCTGACAATGGCTTCATTGTTCAGGCTGATAAAAGATGAAACTATTTGAGGTAAAGGTTGATTAAAACAAAGCGAAGCAGTATTAAAATGCCTGTCGTTTAATTTCAAGCTTTGCGTTTCATGCTTACAGCATTTATTGTTTTTACCAGCTGTATTAGTGGAGTTATCGGCCGCGCCATAGGCAACGGTAATAGATGCCAGCTTACCGCAGCAATAAAAACGATCAATACTTATGCCTAAACAAGACACAACATAGATAACCGTTAATAAGATGAGTGCGCTGCGTTTCACTGTTCTAAATATACTAATTTTTTGAAAAAATCAAGTAAACCGTTATTTGCCGAAAGAATTTAATGTTGCTGTAGTTCTTCCGCAAGTTTCCATTTTCTTGCCTAAATAAGGATTATTGATGGTTGCAGTTTCGCTTAACCAGGTAGCTTTTTGCATGGGGCAATATTGCTAATACACTATGGCGCTATTCAACTTTAATCCTTTTATCACATCGTACATATTTTTTGATAAACTAGTAAAATGCTCGCGCTGATGAGCAATAGCGGTACTTTCGCTGATATGCCTGCTATCGAATTGCAATTTATCAGTATAAGCCATCCATAATTTGTGCTGATCCGAATTTAGCTTATCAACCGGTACAGCGTTAATAGCCGCAAATAATTCTTTGGCTTTGCCCTGTGCTGCACTGCTATTGTCATCGGCTAATGCATTTTTAACGCCATAATAGGCATTCAGTACATTATGAATGGCTCCGCTTGCCGCGTCTTGTGCTTTAGCCTGCGAAAAACCAATAATTAAAGTTAGGGTGATAAAAAGAGATTTGATGATTTTCATGATGTTTAATTATAATATTTAAAGTCTGTCGAGCGATTTGCGCTCTTTAAATTCGTTTGTTTTATATTGACTGGGCGTTAACCCCGTTATACTTTTAAATTGTGCCGATAAATGAGTGCTGCTGCTATAGCCCATTTGGTAGGCTATCTCGTTCAGGTTCAGTTCGCCATATTCTAATAGCTCCTTTATCTTTTCTACCTTTTGCTGAATTATGAACCGCTCAATAGTGGTATCCTGCGAATTGGAAAACAAGCGACTCAAATACGTATAATCCTTTCCCAAACGACCAGCGATCAGATCAGAATAAGAAGTTCGCATTTCAGACATATCAGTATGATGAACCAAATCGATAATAACGTTCTTAATATTTTCAACGGTTTTATCCGTTTCTTTATTGATTAGCTCAAACCCCGAAATTTTCAAGGCCGCCGCAATCATTTGTAGCTGCTCGTCATTGGGGTCGGGTGTTAGTTCCGCTTTGCCCAAAGCAATTTGCTCAACCTTAAAGCCTATACTTTCCAATTGCTGCTTTACTATTGTTTTGCAGCGGTCGCATACCATGTTCTTTATATGTATAAGCATGTTGATTTTGTTTGCACAAAATTAACGCTTATTTCATGCTTTTACGCCCCCAATAAAAATAGACCAGCGATATTGGTATAAAAAACAAGTTTAGCCAGGTTTGGTAGTTCCATTCAAAATGCTCAGTCATTTGCATTCCGCCTGTAGGTGTTTTAGGTATCCAATGCAAGGCAGCAAAGGAGTAATCTAAAAAAAGCGAAGTAGCAAAAATGCTCAATACCAATATTCCCAATAAATACCACATGGTTCTGTTGCCATAATATTTTCTAAATACCATCAGCATCGGGATAGTTACCAGATCGGAAAGGATAAAAGCAATCACCCCGCCAAATGATATGCCGCCTTTCCACAACACAGCCGCCATCACGATATTACCTACCGAGCAAACAAAAGCAAATATGGCAATCACAATACCAACAATTGCATTCCAGCTTAGCACCAAAAAGTGAGGCAAGGCAGTATTTCCTGTCAGAAATAAGCCTTTCCAAAAGGCATCGGGTACCAAAACCATCAATATCGATGCTACTACCAAGCCTATTAAAATATCTTTTCCAACCATCATTACATCCATATAATAATGGCCGCTGGCAGCTTTTAATTTCCCAGATAAACCTGCATTATCTGTTTGGTCATCTCCCATGTCCGTGTCCATATCCATTTTCATATCATGGTGGCAGCAGGAGCTTTCCATGTTGTGATGTGCATGTGGATCATTTGAGTTTTTGCCTTCAGATGCTGCTATATGCTCTTTGGCCTCATCCTTTACTTTTGAAGGGAAAAGCCAGCTGATGAGTATAGCCGATATAATGATGAAAAAGATACCGCCAATTACTTCGCCGCCAAAAAATGCCCAGCCCAGCAGCGAAACAATAACAATAAATATTTCGAATACCAGGTTGGTGCTGGCCACCATAAATGAAACCGCGTTTGACCAGGTTGAACCTTTGATCATCAGTGTGCGGGCCATTGAAGCTGCCGCGTAGGAACAAGAAGAAGATATAGCGCCAAAAAGTGTAGAATAACTAATTGATGCTACCGAGTTTTTGCCCAGTTTGGATGAAATACTTTCTGTAGATACAAAAGCCCGAATCAATGACGATAGTATAAAACCTAAAGCAAGCCCCCAATATATATCCCAGACCATAAAGGCCAGTTCTATTAAAATTTTTGTGATTACGTGCATAATTAGATTGATTTATCTACTACAAAAGTAACGCAGCCCGCATTTTTAAGTTTACACATAACCGTAATAATTTTATAAGATTATGCGCTGGGGAAAGGGATGAAGTAAAAGCCCTAAGCAATTAATATGAAGTCTTTAAAAGAGTGTAATTGAATACTATAAAAAAAGCGTCTATCTTTGTGACCAAAATTTACAATTATATAATTCATGGCAAAGGCATCTGAAATTAAAGTAGGAAATATTTTACGCTACAACGGCGAATTGGTAACTGTTACAGAAGTGCTGCACCGTACACCTGGTAAGGGCGGGGCATTCTATTTAGATAAATTCCGTAACATTAAAACCGGGAAAATTGTGGAGGCTCGTTTAGCAACCGACGAACAGGTTGAAATTTGCCGTGTGGAAACCAATGATTACCAATATCTGTACGAAGAAGGTGATTATATGGTGATAATGGATAACACCACGTATGATCAGTTTAATATCCCAAAATCACTGTTTGGCCCATCGGCAAAATTCCTGAAAGAAGGCATGAATGTGATCGTATCTTTTGAAAGCGAAGAACCGATAATGGCACAGGCACCCAATAGTGTTGAATTGGAAATAACCTATGCTGAGCCGGCTGTTAAAGGCGATACATCATCAGGCGCGTTGAAATATGCGACAACAGAAAATGGTATAGAAATAAAAGTACCCTTGTTTGTGAACCAGGGAGATAAAGTAAAAGTAGATACACGCACCGGAGAATATCTTGAACGTGTAAAATAGCTGATATGAAAATTTACTTTAGCGGCTCTTAGCAATTTGAGCCGCTATTTTTATTTTATAGGGTTTGATAATTCATAATTTACACACGCGGCACGCGTGCGCCGCATAAGGCGCAAAACAACAAAAGTATATGAGGCTGAAAGAAAACCAAATAGCTCTAGGAATATAAAACGTCAACAAGAATATAATAGATTAGGTATTCCCAACGAAACACATAAAGTAGGAAATTAATTATGCCGTATATGGAATTTTATTTTAATGATAATGATCGTAAAGAATTATTTAATTTCATTAAATTTAAAGGAGGGAGATTTGTGCCCGATGTACTTTTCAACTCTGAAAAGTATGTTATTATATCTAATGAAGAAGAATTTGACAAATATCAGAGAAATGAGACTACACATTTTTTTTTATTGGATGATAAGTATTTTATTGAACCACTTACATTAAGTCAAAATAAATATATTAATGAACCAAATTTTTATGTTAATCAACGAAAAGGAGGCCCATATATAGATTTTTCATTTTATAGAGGTTATTCAGACAATTCTCCTATTTCCTATAAGACCTCAATGATTGAAATTTATCCTAAATTTATTCATTATAATAACTACAACGAATTTCAGGCAACAAGTGCATTGCAAGAATATTATAAAGATCTTATAAATTATATAAAGGGTAAGTGTACTATAATAAAAAAACAAAGGAAAAAGTATTGGGTTAGTATTGAAGTATTGAAAGAAATTATATAATATTTAGAAGTTGTAATAGATTCAGTTTGAGCAAATATTTTCTTATATAAAATATAAAGCATTGCCCACTCTGGCGCAAAGTATGTCGGGCGGCTAAGCGAGTAAAGGCTACTTGTGCCCCGTTTGATTAGCTCTCCCGCTGTCCGAAGCTAGCTACTACACCAAATAAAAAGCCCTCAGAAATTGATCTGTAGGCTTTCTGTGGTATCAGCTGGCATCGAACCCAACGTCTTAACTATTCATGAATTTCTTTCAACAGGTAAATTACGCCCGCCGGGTAGCTTGCCGTCTGTAACGAATCAAAGTCTATTTTTAAATTGGGCACGTTAATTTCCAGGTTTTTTTGCTGAAAGTGGGTGATTTTTCCGCGATGTTTAATTTTCAGAATATGCCCCGGGTCTTTGTTCGCCTTAATCTCTTGCAATAAACCGGTTTGCCCGGGCAATAAATGCAGCGGCTGACCGCTATGGGCATGATCGCCCAGGTTGAAAATTTGTTTAGCTGCTGAATTCATAAAAAGAACCTCCGCCTTCTCATTAACACCGATGATGGCATCCGGCGTCTCTTCAATAAGCGCCGTTATCCGGTTCTCGGCTGCTAAAACTTTGCTGAGGCTTGCGTTTTCCATCACCCCAAGCTCAACTGCCATAGTATTAAAAGCAGCGGTAAGCCTAGCAAATTCTTCACTCTCGCTAAAATCCAGCCGGGCATCATAATTTTTCCGGCTGATCTCCTGTAAAGCCTCTATCAATGCTTCCAGCGGATTAAGGATAAAGCCGGGGAAATTAAAAATTAAAATAAAAAGAATAAAAAAAGTGATCAATACCATGCTACCCAGGTAAAGGGTTGCCCGGTTAACGGTAGCATGTGTGTTCTCATCTTTAGAAACGATTGCCTGCATATTTAATCCATCGATCGTGGTGAGCAAGGAACGGATTTTTTTCTCGGCCTGGCGTTGCGTATCTAAACCGGATGAAGGATTCACCAGCACACCAAAATTGTAACGTACGCCGCTTGTCGCCTCGTGCTCCCCGTGTTCGGTGATATTGTTTTCCTGCTTTTTAAGTGCCTGGTCAAATGTTGCAGCTGCCCGGGAATCCAGCGGCAGATCCTGCCCATCCAATACCGTGCGCATCACCCGCGTGAAAGTTAACGTCTGGTAATTATTTTTTAAAGTGACATTTGCGGTTTCGGAGATGACTTCAATATAATACAGGGAAACGGCTCCAAAGATCAGAACTACTATAAATAATAGCCCGAAGCCCAAAAAAAGCTTTTTTTTGATTTTCATGATGCAATAATAAAGGCCGGGTAAAGATTAAAAATAATAACAAAAGGCCACATCTACAACATATTAGCTTTTTTATTTCCGGTTCCCTCTGCTGGGGTATCCGTGCCGCGTGTGCCTATAAAACTATTTACACAATATAAAACTTCTCATTCCTTGAATTAATCACTTATCAGTTCTATATTTAGATCACTATGCAACCTCACAGTTATAAAAAGATTGTTGCTATCGTTGGATTATTCTTAATAACAGCTTGTAATTCAATCGATAAAAATGAGAAGTTTGATAAATCTAAATGGAATACCAAAGATGATTGGGATTACTCAATGAGAGATGCTATTCTAAACGATTTAATTTCAAACCATCAATTAAAAGGCTTAACTTATAAACAGTTAATCGATTCCCTTGGTGAGCCGGCAAACTATGGCGACAATAAGGATAGTATATATTATGACATTGTTATCAATTACGGCTACCTTGATCCTAAGTCGGGCAAATATCTCGTTTTACATTTGGATAAAGATTCAGTTGTAACAGGTTTCAAAGTGGTAGAATGGCATAATAGGCATGTAAATGAATAATCAATCTAAGATTAGCATATCTAACTGTCCAAGCCCGCTGCTTGAAGTTTCCCGCTTCGAACCAATATGCCTGTAGTCTGCGACTACATAAAAAAATAGCTGTTGATCTTAATGATTAAATACAGGCAAACTGATTGTTTTATACCATTCGCCTTTATTGCACCCATAGCAATACCTTATTACGCCCTGGTCACAAACTCCGGGCAGTATAAAATCAGCACTTAAAAATCAATTTCAGCTTCACTAAATAAAAATAAAAAAATAATTTAAAAATGTGTACGAACACGCATATAATTTTATATATTTGATTTAAAGATATTTAAGGCTTGAAATTCAATACTAAAATATTTTTAACCGACCAAAAAAGCCTGCGTATCCGAACACATTTTTTAACCAATTTATCACCTAACATTTTTTATGAAAAATTTATCTTTATTTATCATTGGAGTGGCACTGCTAAGCAGCTGCACAAAATCTGTTGTGAATCCGAGTTCGACAAATCTAAAATCAACTGGAGCTAAATTCCTCAGCGGACCCGGCACTAATTATTTTGTCAACACCTCTACGGGGAATGATTCCAATACCGGGCTCTCTACCTCCGTTCCGTTAAAAACTATCCAGGCAGCCTTAAACAAAACTACCGAGGGAGCGGCTGCAACGATCAACGTCCTTCCGGGCACTTATTACGAACGCTTGTCATTTCCGCATTCAGGCGCGTCATCCGCAGCACCTATCACCATAACTAACGATGGCGGTGTTGTAATAGTAGATGGAAGCACCACAAATACAGGCACGCAACCCGCAATGGTGAGCATACTTAGTAAAAGCCATGTGCGCCTTAATCAAATATGCATCGCGAATAACATTATGGCAGGTGCTTTTGGAATTTACGCCGCCGGATCAGGAACTGACATCGAGATCAATCAATGTACTATATACAATATAGGCTGGACAACCAGCAAAACCGCAATTCCCACCTCATCAAACAATGCCAATCCGGTTACTGTTGTTGGCACTGGCACTACCTCTTACACCAATGTTTACATAGGTTACGATACTATCCGTAATTGTAATACCGGTTACAGCGAAGGCCTTACGCTATCAGGAAACGTAAGTAATTTCTTAATGGAACACAATACCGTACACGATATAACTAATATTGGGATTGACATGACCGGCCATTACGCCTGGACAGGTGCGCCCGATAGTGTTAATTATGCAAGGAGCGGAAATGTTAATTATAATACCGTTTACAATTGTGTATCGCAAGTTGCAACTTCAGGGGGCATTTACGTAGATGGAGGCGCATACATTAATGTACAAGGCAATACCTGCTATGCTAATGGTGCCGGCATTACTATAGGCTGCGAAAACAATAATTACACCGCAACTGAAATTAATGTTCGCGATAATTTTATCTATAATAATGTAACCGCCGGTATTATTTTGGGTTCAAATCAGGCTAATGGTAAGGTAACTTATTCAACCTTGTCGGGTAACACCTTCTATCAAAATTACTCGCAGGGTGGTTATGGAGGCGAGATCGAGTATCAAAATACAGATCATTTAAATGTTTTTGATAATATCGTTCAATCACGCAGCAACGTTGTTGTTATCGCTTTATCAGGCTATACTTCAACTAACCTGACCATGAATTACAATGATTATTACACATTAAGCGGAACCTCTGGCACCATGACCTTTGACTGGGGTGGCATTAACGGATTAGGTTACTATTCATTAGCCTCATTCCAAACTGCAACAGGTTTGGATGCAAATTCTCTTTACCATACCCCTGGCTTTGTAATGGCCAGCCTACCAACTCCAAACCTTCATTTAACCAGTACATCAGCTTGTGTAAATGCAGGTTTGCCGGGCTATGTAGCGGCAAGTGGTGAACTTGACATTGACGGTCAAGCAAGAGTTCAAAATTCAAGGGTTGATATTGGTGCTGATGAAACGGCTTACTAATAAAACAAAAAGAAGTAACTTCTGATCCTACATCTATTAAAGCCTTACTATTAATTTAGTAAGGCTTTTTTGATTACTTTATCTCGTCCTAAGAAAAGCTTACATTATTTCCTATCTAAGGGTACAAAACGGCTTTAGCTCCATCTTTGGAAAAATATGACAACGCATTGTGTATATCTTCCAATTTAAAACTATCTCCTGCTTTAGTTTTAAAATGAGGCATGTGGATTATTGCGCCTATATCCTTAAGTGCCGTTTCCAAATTTTGCGGGTCCTGAACAGTTTTGGTTCTGAAGTTGCCGAAACCTTTTATGGTAATGCCTTTCATTAAGGTGCTGGTATGCATGGTTAACGGTACTTTACCACCAAGGTAGCCGTAGCAATAAATTGTAGAGTTTAATGGCAATACATCAATAATATTTGTGAGAAGTTCGCCGCCTACGCCATCAAAAATTGCGGTTGCGGATAATTGCTGAGATATCTCTTTGACCTGTATTTTAAAATCATTCGTGTTTTGAACAATAATGTTTTTGGCACCTAATTCTTCGAGCTCCTTTTTTCCGGCATCGTTTCTTACAATGGAGACCAGCGGAAAATTATAAGCCAGGCAAATACCTAACATCGCAATTCCTGTTGCCGAAGTTCCGGCCGTACTAATAATGCCTTTATGCCCTTCGGCCATAATTTGTTTTAAAAAAGCATAAGGTGTAATGATGTTTACCAATGACCCTGAATACTCTTCCATATTTACATTGGCAGGAAGAATAACGCAATGCTGGTATGGTAGTTGGGCATACTTGCTCCAGGTACCAATAATATTTTCACCAAACTTGAGGGAGCGGTATACGGTAACATTTTTCCCAATATATTCTTCAGGCACTTCGGCCCCTATTTCTATAACCGTTCCCACACCCGATACACCGCAGATATTGTATTGACTTACAGGTATTGAACCCGGCGGAAACGTGCCGCCAATAAAAGCTTTGTCGCCCGCGTTAATGCCGCAGGCTACCATTTTGATAATAAGGTGCCCAGGCTCGGCTTTTTCAGGCTTATGAACGTTTTCAACTTTGATGCCATCACCCGATATTGTGATAGCTTGCATTGTATTTTTCATTTTTGTTTTTTTTTCAAAACTAAATCCATTACTATACTTTTGCAAGTAGTACACTAAAACTGTATTAGTATTAAAAAATATAGTAATTTGATAATGAGCAAAATAAAATTAAAGCAAAGAGAAAATATTTTATGCCCGGTAGAGTACACGGTTAGTTTACTAAGCGGAAAGTGGAAATTGCGCATTTTACATGCACTTATTAAAGAAAGCCCGAAAAGGTTTAAAGTATTGGAAAGAGAAGTGACGGGCATTACACCAACAATGCTTACCTCGGAACTTCGCGAACTGGAGGCCGATGGTTTGATAGGCAGAGAAATTTTTGCTACTGTACCCCCAACTGTAGAATATAGCCTAACGGAATTTGGCAAAAGTACTATACCTATGATGGATGGAATTAAAGAATGGGGATTGATGCATAAAAGCCGAAATGCCTAACTTATACAGGTTTTAAAGAATTTCTGAAAATAAAAAGCCCTCAGAAATTAATCTGAGGGCTTTTGTGGTACCACCTGGATTCGAACCAGGGACACAAGGATTTTCAGTCCTTTGCTCTACCGACTGAGCTATGGTACCCCGTTTGAGGAGTGCAAATGTAGCTTGTTTTTTTGTTTATGAAAACTTTTTTTTCAAAAAGGTCTTAATTAAGTGATTGCTAACCAAATAAATTTTCAATTTTTGATAATTGCAATTAACTATTTGCCAAGTCAACCAATTAACTATATTTGAAAATTACTATGCACGCATAATGATTGCACAAACCGTATTTATCATCATTTTACTGGCTGCCATTTACCTGTTCGCTAAAAACGCGGGCAAAATAAGGCGCAATATACTATTAGGCAAAGATACCGATCGCTCCGATCAACCTGCAAAACGCTGGAAGGTTATGGCCAAAGTAGCCCTCGGGCAAAGTAAAATGGTTAAACGCCCGGTTGCGGCAGTTATGCACTTTTTTATCTACGTAGGCTTTGTTATCATCAACCTGGAGGTAATGGAGATCATGATCGACGGTATCTTCGGCTCGCATCGCATTTTTTCGCGGCCGCTGGGCAGTCTTTATGGCTTATTGATCGGCGGCTTTGAAATATTAGCTGTGTTGGTACTGGTTGCTTGCGTGGTGTTCCTTATCCGCAGAAACATTATTCATTTAAAACGCTTCAGCGGGGTTGAGATGACGGAATGGCCAAAATCTGATGCCAATTATATTTTATTTATCGAGATATTATTGATGTCGGCATTCCTAACCATGAATGCTGCCGACTACAAGTTACAAGCCCTCCATTTCGGCGAATATATTAAAGCGGGCAGTTTCCCAATCAGCAGTTTAATAGCCCCATTGCTATCCAACAATCCTAATGTACTGGTAATTACCGAGCGCTGTTGCTGGTGGTTCCATATTTGCGGTATACTGGCGTTTTTAAATTATCTGCCCTATTCCAAGCACTTTCATATCCTGCTGGCATTCCCCAATACTTATTTTTCCAATTTAAATCCAAAGGGGCAATTCACCAATATGGCATCGGTAACCAACGAGGTTAAGGCTATGCTCGACCCATCTTTTACCCCGCCCGAAAATACCGGAGAGGTGAGCAGGTTTGGCGCAAAGGATGCAACCGACCTTACCTGGAAAAACCTGATGGAAGCCTATACCTGTACCGAGTGCGGCAGGTGTACGTCTGTTTGTCCGGCAAATATTACGGGTAAATTGCTGTCGCCACGTAAGATCATGATGGATACCCGCGACCGCATAACCGAGATAGGTAACAACATAGACCTGCATGGAAAAGACCATACCGACGACAAAACATTATTAGACACCTACATAACCCGCGAAGAAATTTGGGCCTGCACCAGTTGTAATGCTTGTGTAGAAGCCTGTCCGGTTAATATCAATCCGCTAGAGATCATCACCGAGTTACGCCGTTATGCGGTAATGGAAGAAGCACAGGCCCCGGCCAGCCTCAACAATATGTTCGGCAATATGGAGAACAATGGCGCACCCTGGAAATATTCGCAAGCGGATAGGGCAAATTGGATAGAGAAATAAAATGTGCAGATATGCCGATGTGCGTATGTGCAGATGATTAAGAAATTATAAAATGGAAAATACAACTCCTGAAATAAACGGTCAATCTGATATCGAAACTAAACCCAAAGTGGAAAGTCCGAAACCTGAAGCATTTAAAGTGCCCACTATGGCCGAATTAGTTGCTGAAGGTAAAGAACCTGAGATACTTTTTTGGGTAGGTTGCGCGGGCAGTTTTGATGAACGGGCGCAAAAGATCACGCGCGACATCTGCAAAATACTACAGCATGTAGGCATCAGCTTTGCAATTTTAGGTACTGAAGAAAGCTGCACCGGCGACCCCGCCAAACGTGCCGGCAATGAGTTTCTGTTCCAAATGCAAGCCATAACCAATATACAGGTGCTCAACGGCTATAACATTAAAAAAATAGTTACCGGTTGCCCGCACTGCTTCAATACCATTAAAAATGAATATCCTGGTTTAGGCGGTAGTTATGAAGTGATCCACCATAGCCAGCTTATCCAACAATTGATTGACGAAGGCAAGCTAAAAGCCGAAGGGGGCGAAAGCTTTAAAGGCAAACGCATCACCTATCATGATCCTTGTTATTTAGGCCGTGGAAACAATATTTACGAAGCGCCACGCAGGGCACTTGAAGTATTGGATACCGAACTGGTTGAAATGAAACGCTGCAAATCAAACGGATTATGTTGTGGCGCAGGCGGTGCCCAAATGTTTAAAGAAGCAGAAACCGGTAAAAAAGAGATCAACGACGAACGTATTGATGAGGTTATCTCTATTAATGCAACCGTAGTAGCGGCAGCCTGCCCTTTCTGCATGACCATGCTTACCGATGGCATAAAACACCGCGATAAAGAAGAAGAAATTAAAGTATTAGATATAGCTGAAATTACGGTTAGGGCAAACGGATTATAAACTCTTCGCTTTAAAATAATTCAGTGCCATAAGCAGGCTGTCCAATTGTTCAGGCTCAATATTTTTAAGCGGCAGGTTCAATTGGGTAGCCATCGAATCAATATCACCCTTAGGGTCGTCATAGGTTTGCACTATAATATCATCAGCCTTTGTCTTTAGCTGCAAGGTGCCGGTAGTGGTGGTACCCAAATAATTCATATCATCAAATCGATGTAACTGGAAGGAATAATACTCCTGTTTGCCGTTCTGATAGGTTTTTCTTAGCCTGATAAAAGCATCAGGCGTTAACTCCAAATCCCATTTTTTAAGTTTAGGCTCGTCGGATGGGTCGTATGATGCGGTGAGGCACTTATTACTCCATGCAAGCAATTGCGCTTCATCTATAGCGGGTTTAAAGCTAAAATGCAATAAACTCAGCAAAACAACGACTATTAAAATTATACAATTTTTGGTTTTTTGAAGAACTGATTTTATCATGACAACACCGCTCTTTACAAAGTTAATAAAATGATAAATTTGTGCATGAAATTTTCAGAAAATTCAAGGGTGTGGATTTACCAGTCTGACAAGCAACTATCAGATACCGAAGTTAACACTTTACAACAACAACTCGATAGCTTTACCATCGGCTGGACGGCCCATAACAATCAGCTTAAAGCCAAAGCTGAAATACGTTACAACCGCTTTATTATTTTAATTGTTGATGAGAGCCAGGCAGGTGCCAGCGGTTGCTCTATTGATAAATCAGTAAATTTCATGAAACAGATAGAGCAGCAATTCGGCATTAATTTGTTCGACAGGTTTAACCTGGCTTATCGCAGCAATGAACAAATACTTTCAGTGCCTCGCCATACTTTTGAAGAATTGCTGGTAAATAAAACCATAAATACCGATACCATTGTATTCAACAATATGGTTCAAAACCTAACTGAACTGGAAACCAAATGGGAAGTGCCTTTTAAGGATAGCTGGCATATCCAATTGTTCCGGTCGCTGGTTGCTCAATAATCCATCATCATGGACTACGCCCAAACCCTTCATTACCTTTACAACCAGCTACCTATGTTTACCCGCGTAGGTACATCGGCTTATAAAGAGGATCTGACCAATACCATTGAACTGTGCGCAAGGCTGCATAACCCGCAGGAACGGTTTAAAAGTGTACATGTTGGTGGCACCAATGGCAAAGGCTCAACCTCGCACATGCTGGCAGCCATATTACAAGTTGCAGGCTATAAAACCGGGTTATATACCTCGCCCCACCTACGCGACTTTAGGGAACGCATCCGCATAAACGGGCAAATGATAAGCGAACAGCAGGTGATTGATTTTGTAGCTGACCATCAAGCAGATTTTGAGGATATTCAACCCTCATTTTTTGAGATGACCGTGGGCCTTGCCTTTGATATTTTCGCTAAAGAAAAGGTCGACATTGCCATAATTGAAGTTGGTTTAGGCGGCAGGCTTGATTCAACCAATATCATTACCCCGCTACTCTCCGTAATCACCAATATTGGCTGGGACCACATGAATATTCTCGGCGATACCCTGCAACTCATCGCTGCTGAAAAAGCAGGTATTATCAAACACTACATCCCGGTTATCATCGGCGAGCATCAACCCGAAGTTGCCGACATATTTCTGCGCAAAGCCGCTCAACAGGAAGCAGATATTAGTTTTGCATCTGATGAATGGAACGTTGATGAGTTGAAAATTGAAGGTTCAAAGTTGAAAGTAAAAGACTTAGAATTGTTAGATTTAACAGTCCGCAAAAACTCACAACTCACAACTCACAATTCACAACCTGATTTAACCATCCACAAAAAAAACTTTCAACCTTCAACTTTCAACTTACAACTTGATTTAACTGGCATTTATCAGCTTAAAAACATAAAAACGGTATTATCAGCAGTGGAGCAGTTGCGTTTGCAGGGTTTTGCTATTACTGATGAACATATAAAAACCGCCGTAAGTCAGGTAAAAATGCTAACCGGATTACACGGCAGATGGGAAGTTTTAAGTAGAAACCCATTAACAATTTGCGATACCGGCCACAACCCCGAAGGCATACAGGAAGTATTAAAAAACATTGCCGCCACACCATATCAACAGCTTCATTTTGTAATAGGTATGGTAAACGATAAGGACATTAGCAAAGTACTAAGCATGTTACCCAAAGATGCTATCTATTACTTTTGTAAACCCGACATTCCCCGCGGATTGGATGCCGAAAGCCTGCAACAGAAAGCGGCAGAATTTGGCTTGCATGGCGAAACTCATCAAACCGTAAAAGCAGCGTTTTTATCAGCGCAGCAAAAAGCCACTAAGGATGATCTGGTATTTGTGGGTGGAAGCACTTTTGTGGTGGCGGAAGTAGTGTAACTTATTACAAAATAAAAGCATTCCCTCCCCTGGGAGGGGCGCGCAAGATTGTGCAATTGCAGGGAAGGGTTTCTACGGAATTCCAATAAACCCTTTCCCGCCCCTAGGCGGGAATCGCACAGGCCTATGCTTTAATTGTCTGAACTTTCCTGCACTCCACAACCCAATGCTCCTGCCTTCCTAAATCTACTTGCCCTAAACAAACCGACGATCTCCAAACCTAAACCAAAACCAACTATTGCACCGCGTAAGCCGTCTGGGATTTTGATGTATTCATTAAATATGGTGGGTAGGATTGTCATTACTAAACCCAACGCAATTAACAGCCTTATTGTCCAGGGTAATTTTTTTAATTTCATCTTTATACTATTTAATTTGGTTCGATATTTTTTTCAGTCGTTTTAATGTCTCGTTTAATTTTCTTGCTTCCCTTTTAAATACCCGTGGCCTCACTATAAACCATATTATGCCCAAATACAGTGCAACAAATCCATACATACCAATAAACCAAACCATATTTGCATGCACAAACTCATAAGGATAAAGCACCAATCCTAATGAGCAAACAGACAATGCAATAACCTGTGTACGTGTATAAAAATACACTTGATTTCTTCGGGTTTGCTCCAAAAATTCAATAAAATCTTTGTTGCTGCAATCCTTCAGATCAATAAATCTTTTGAGCGACCGGGTATTGGTAACTACCAGTATAACACAGGCAATAACAAACAGCACTTCGCCAATACGAGTAGTGAGCATGGTTGATTTGTAGATAAACATAACTACTATCATTATCGCCAACAGCAAGATTGCCGAAACGATCAGTAGTATTTTTTTAAACAGCCTTTGGTTGCGGAACTTCTTAACCAGCCGCAACATCTCTGCTGATTTAGGCAGATCGTCAGTATTAGCCGTTTGCCATATCGCTTTTAAATCATTCAAATTGTCCATGATATTTAAATTTAATAGCGAGTTTCTCTTTTATCCTGTGGATCTTCACCCTTGTGTTAACTGTGCTCAAACCAACAATAACTGCAATTTCAGCCTGCGGCAGATCTTCTAACACCAGCGAAATAATGATCCTTTCCGTCTCTTCCAGTTCGGCAATGCAGTTGTATAAAAAGGTAAGTTTCTCTTCTTGAGTTTCCTCATGCGGCTGGTCGGGCAAATGGAATGGCAATTCCGTGGTCATCACCCGTTTTGATCTTTCTAACGCCCGCAAACAATTATTGGTGGCTATCCGGAATATCCAGGTACTTATCTTAGATTGATTCCTGAACGTCGACAGATTCTTCCAAACCGAAATAAATGTCTCCTGTGTCAAATCCTTTGCCTGCTCCCGGTCATTAATATAACCCATGCACACCCTGAATATCTGGGGCGAATACAAGGAATATATCTGTTCAAAATCCATCACAACAATATACCAGTTTATTTTTATGCCGTGTTAGATACGGAGGGTATTTAAATGTTACAAAATAAAAAAGCCGTCTCCTTTTTGTGAAGACAGCTGTATATAAATGCTGATCGTAATTATTCTGCCAGTAATTCGTCCAGATTTCCAAGCCCCATAGTAAAACCACCTTCGAAACCCATGGTGATTAATTTTTCCATATCAGCCTCATTATCAAATTTGAGCTCAACCTATATCTTTGTTCCTGCACCTGTCGCTCCAAATTCAACCAGCCAATACATAACAGGCATGTTGCTATCAATATTGCCATGTTCATCACAAAATATACAAGTACTGCTAAAGCTTTTTCCTGCTGCTATGGTTGTAAAACGTACAAGGCTCCATTGAAAAATACCATCCGGACTAACCATTCTATAATGCCATGCGCCACCTTCTTTAAAATCCATCGTTTTGGTTTCAGCGCGCCACGGCTTTGGTGCCCACCATTTGTCTAACAGTTGGCTGTCTGTCCAGGCTTTCCATACTTTTTCAACGGGCGCGTCAAACTCTCGTGTAACATACAGCCTTTTGTTGGCCACGTCTTTTTTAAATAATGTATTCTTTGTCATGATACTTTTTATTTATAGGTTCTTTAATACGTGGTCTAACTGGTAATAACGGTCCCCCCATAATTTACGGAAATGATCCAGCCATTTGTCCACTTCTTTCATCTTGTTAGGGTTAAAATGATAATATATTTCTCTGCCCGTTTGTTGCTGTCGAGCAACCTCACATTCTGTTAAAATTTTTATATGTTTCGATATGGCCTGCCGGATGCTGTCAAAATGCTCCGTAATAGAATTTGATGTCATTACCTGTAAAGCCAGCAGCGCGATAATTGCCCTGCGCGTTGGCTCAGCAATTGTTTTGATAATATCTCTTCTCATACCATTTGCAACTTATTGGTTGCAAATATAAACGCAACCATTTGGCTTCGCAAATATTTTTAAAAAAAATTTAATTGTGTAAGTTAATTGTGGCAAAAAATCCGCTTCAGGTAAATTTAAAAATTCTATTTTTACTCCCGTAGATACGCAATACTCAGACGCAAAGTATTGCGTCTCTACAATAACTCCAATTCAATCATTCATTTATGACATATGTACCTTCTCCCGACAGATATAAAAATATGCAATACCGCCGTTGCGGTAAAAGCGGTATCATGCTACCAGCGGTATCGCTAGGCTTATGGCACAACTTTGGCCATGTTGATGTAACCGAAAATTATCGTAAAATATTACACCTGGCATTTGATAGCGGCATTACCCATTTCGACTTAGCCAACAACTACGGCCCGCCTCCGGGATCAGCTGAAGAAAACTTTGGCCGGATATTGAAAGAGGATTTCCGTGGCTACCGCGATGAGATGATCATTTCGACCAAAGCGGGTTACACGATGTGGGATGGACCTTATGGCGACTGGGGTTCAAAAAAATACCTGGTATCTAGTTTGGATCAAAGCCTGAAACGTATGGACCTGGATTATGTAGACATCTTTTACCATCACCGTCCCGATCCGGAAACACCGCTCGAAGAAACTATGGCTGCGCTTGACCTTATCGTGCGTCAGGGCAAGGCATTATATGCGGGCATTTCTAATTACCCTGCCGACCGCGCTAAAGATGCTATTGAAATTTTAAGAAAATTGGGCACACCCTGCCTTATCCATCAGCCCAAATATTCTATGTTTGAGCGCTGGGTTGAAGGTGGTTTGATGGATGTATTAGGCGCTGAAGGCGTTGGCTGTATCCCATTTTCGCCATTAGCGCAGGGCATGCTTACCAATAAATATCTGCATGGTATTCCTGAAGATTCACGCGCGGCAAAATCAACCGGATTCTTACAAACCAGCCAGATAACCGAAAAACGTTTGGATGAGATCAAAAAACTGAACGACCTGGCTAAACACCGTGGCCAAACGCTGGCACAAATGGCGTTATCGTGGATATTAAAAGATCCGCGTGTAACATCGGTACTGATAGGTGCCAGCAAACCTGAGCAATTAGCTGATTCAATGAAATGCCTTGATAACATCGTATTTTCTGAAGCTGAACTGGCACAAATTGAGGAGATATTGAAATAAGCCCCACCCAACCCTCGCCGGTAGGGAGGGCTTTAAAAAAATTACTAAATGAAATTAAAAGTCTCCCCTACCGGGGGAGATTAGAGGGGGCCACCATGAGCGACATCAACTGGGGTATAATAGGTTGCGGCGATGTAACCGAAATAAAAAGTGGGCCTGCATTTAACAAGGTTGCAGGCAGTAATTTAATTGCCGTTATGCGCCGCGATGCCGCCAAAGCAGCCGACTACGCCCAAAGGCACCAAGTGGGCAAATGGTACAGCGATGCTGAACAATTGCTAAATGATGCCGACTTAAACGCCATTTATATAGCCACCCCACCAGCTTCACACTTACCCTATGCGCTCGATGCCCTAAAAAAAGGCTTTAATGTTTATGTTGAAAAGCCAGTAACACGCAATGCCGCCGAAGCGCAGCAAATGGCCGATGCCGTTGAACAAAGTGGTTTAAAACTAACCGTTGCTCATTATCGCCGGGCAGTACCTATGTTTTTGCATGTTAAATCGCTGTTAGATAGTAATGCCATAGGCGATGTGCGTACCGTGCAGATCCGCATGTGGCAAAGTCGTAAACCGGCACTGGTTGCCGATGTGGAAACCAACTGGCGGGTGCAGCCCGAATTATCGGGCGGTGGTTATTTTCATGATCTCGCCCCTCACCAGCTTGATTTGATGTTGCTTTATTTTGGCGAACCTGAATATTATAAGGGATTCTCACTAAACCAATCCAATGCCACCCCTGCCGATGATCATGTATGCGGACAAATATTATTCAAAAACAAAGTGGTTGTCAACGGTTCCTGGTGCTTCAATGTAGCCGAAAGTGAAACCACCGACACCTGCGAAATTATCGGCACAAAAGGCAAGATCACCTTTCCGTTCTTCGGGAAATATGTAACGTTAAAAACTGAAACCGAAGAAAAGACTATCGAATTCACTCATCCGCAGCATATTCAGCAGCCTATGATAGAAAAGATCGTAGCCTATTTTAAAGGCGAAGGTCCAAATCCCTGCTCTATTGAGGAAGCTATAGTTTTAATGAAGATTATGGATAGTTTTACAGGTAAGTAGTTACTCAAAAGCGTCATTGCTGTGAGGTACGAAGCAATCTACGTAAGCAGATCGACTCTAAAGGCTACTCTGTACAGTATAGAAGATTGCTTCGTACCTCGCAATGACGATTGTTGAATCTCATTTCTTCTTCGGTACCTTCGCACCTTCTTTCCGCGCTTCTGATAAACCAATTGCTACAGCTTGTTTCCGGCTGGTAACTTTTTTACCGCTGCCGCTTTTTAGCGTGCCTTCCTTCATTTCATGCATGGTTTTCTCAACCTTATCGCTTGCTTTTTCCGAATACTTTGTCATAATGCTTTTATTTAAGTAGATGATGTTAACTCATGCAAAATATTTGCCAAAAGCACTACAATAACATCCGCCAAAAACATTTGTTAATTAATTTTATTTGTGGCTCAATAATACTTAACTTCAAAACATATAAATAACCGGCGCGTTACTAAACTCATATCCCCAGCTTATGCCAGTAAAAAAAAATATCACGCCTTTTTATGAAAAGCTTTCGTTAGTACTAGTTGGCATCATTGCCCTGGGTTACCTGGTTATACAAGCTAAAGAAGTACTTGACCCATTGATGTTCGGTTTTTTATTTGCCATACTTTTACTACCCGTTTCCAACTTTTTTGAAAAAAAGTGCCGCATGCCACGTAGTGTGTCATCTTTTCTTTCCATACTCTTGTTGATTGGTTTTATAAGCTTTATTGTTTACCTGGTAAGCTCACAAATCTCCAGCCTCGCCAGCGATTGGCCGCAGCTAAAAAGCCAGGTACAGCAATCTGTAACCGACTTACAGGGTTGGATATCAAGCGCGTTACATATAAACGCTCAAAAACAGATGACCTATGTAAATAATACCACCAAAAAGATACTTGCCGCCAGTACTGATGTTTTGGGTACAACCTTCGGAGCCATATCATCACTCATGCTATTTTACGCATTCATACTTATATTCACCTTCTTTATCCTGTTCTACCGCAGGCTATTGCTCCGTTTTATAATATGGGTTTTTAATGAAGAAAATTCAGCAACTGTATTTGATATAGTGGAGAACATCCAAAGTATACTAAGGCAATATATCCTCGGCCTCCTGCTCGAAATGGTGGTAGTTGCGGCAATAGCCTGCACCGCTTTTTGGTTCATAGGTGTTAAATATGCGGTGCTTTTAGGGCTTATAGTTGGGTTGTTTAATATTATACCCTACATCGGTATATTCTCAGCCTTGCTGCTTAGCAGTATCATCACATTTGCAACCGGTGCCGTTAAGCAAATGGTTGAAGTAGCCGCTAGTGTATTATGTATTCATGCTATCGATTCAAATTTGTTACTGCCTACCATTGTAGGTTCAAAAGTACGCCTGAACGCGCTGATCACTTTTTTAGGAATTGTTTTTGGCGAGATGATATGGGGGCTATCGGGCATGTTCCTCTCTATCCCAACCATTGCCATAATGAAGATCATTTTTGACCGGATAGAAAGCCTGAAACCCTGGGGATTTTTACTAGGCGGCGAATACGAATACAAAAAATCAGCCGAGAAAAAGATGAAAACCGAGTAGGGCCTACCAATGACCCATCAAAAGCACGCAGGCTCACCGACAAAATGGGTGGGCCGCGAGTATGGCCCCGAGCGGGGAAGCATCCATTTTATCTTGATTTATTCATCAGTTAATTATTTTTGATTGATGTTTATAAGATAGCTACGCTAAGTTTTGGTTCTTTGTATCAAGACCACAAGTGTTCGGAAGATTATTTTTATTCCCTCCCATGGGGGCAATAATGAATTACTTTACACAAGATAGAAAATGTTTGTTTAGATTTATTGCTTAAACCCTTAAGCTTAACATTATGAATTGGTATCTTTTTACCTCGCACGTTTTCCGCAAAGATTTTATCGACACTTTTATTGATAAAATGAATGCAGCTTATGGGCATTCAGATAATTTTGCAGTTTATGAAAAAATAGACGGTAACAAATTTTCAACTTGTCTTAAAACTGATGACTTAAAAATAGCTAAGATATTTATTAATTTCTTTGTTGATGTTGATTATAGCGGTTCAAAAGAACCGAATAATTTTGATTTATTTACTTTGAAAGAATGATGTATCTTTCAAATTTTTAGGGTATTTATCAGGCCATACATCTGGTGGATAATAATAGCCATCATTTTTTATAAATGATTGTTTCATTAGCTCTTTTCTATAAGAGGCGAATGGCTCACCGTGTAATTTTTCAATACGTTTTATATCAACTTTGCTAAAAAAATCTTCAAATCTTGTCTCAATTTCTACATCTGATAATCCCTTTAATGTTGGAATCGTTCTTTTAATATGAATATCACTATCTATTGCATTAATCATAACACAAAGCTATAACATCAAAAACCACAAATACAAGTGTTTTAAGAAATAAATATTTGTATATCAATAAGTTGTGTAAAATAGTCTAATAAAAAACAATATGCCTAAAATGAAACTGCCAACCCCTTTCGAGTATGATGTCATTGCAATGAGAGGCATTATTATAGCTAATACTATTGAAGTCGAAAGAAAGATGGATGACTTTTTATCGAATCATTTTTGTGCAACCATTGAACGTAAAAATGAATTGTGTGAATTGTTGTTTTTCACTGAAAGAATAACCTTTGAAATGAAAAAAACGATGGTATTTGCATTATTAAAAGACCACTATAAGAAATTCAAATCTGAACATAAGCCGTTCGTTCAAAACCTACAAGACATAACCCCATACCGTAACGTTTTCGCTCATTATGAAATTGAATTAGATAAATGTGAAAGTATTGACACACCATTGGGAACGAAGATATCTACACTTGTTTTTAAAAAATATAAATCTGGTAAATATAAGCCTGCCAAATATTCGATAACAGAACTAAATGAATTGAGTGAGAAAATGAATTATGTAATTTCAGGTTTTAAAAGCCTATTAATCGAAATGCCCCCTCTGACTTAAGCGAATGGCCATTCCTTAAATCTTCAACGGGAGCAACTTTCGTATTTTGAATATCTTGATGGCTTTTGTTTTACCCTTGTGTAAAGTAATTCATTATTGCCCCCATGGGAGGGGTGCGGCTGGATGAGCAGTGGCAGGGAGGGGTCTATGCGCAATGATCAGCACATTTGTGAACCCCTTCCTTCCCTTCCCTTCCCCGGGGAAGGAATCGCACATGGCCGGGCTCTTTTCACATCTTCCGAACACTTGTGGTATCAAGACACCGAACAAAGCCATAGCGGAAAGCGATACCAAGTGATAAGTTAAAAAGCACAAGTCGTCTCCACACAACCTCTTCACAAAACTTGCGCTAAAGTGTGCGACTTTTTGACTTTAAACTTTTAACTTTTAACTTACTCACCTTACCCTACTGCCTGATAAACTTTAATAAAGATCGCCATACCATAAGCAATCAATACCAATGTATTAACTACCAGCAGCCAGTTCAGGTCAATCTCTTTGTACTTTTTAACGGTACATAAAACCAGTAAGCCTATAAAACCACCTAAAAGTATAGCCGGAAAAATCATTGTCCATTTATGGCGGATCACAAAATTAAAATTTTGTAATTTGGCATTGTTGCCCGCAAAATACGGCACGAGTGCGATAAGCAACAAGAAAAAAAATAGGCGGACAACCGCCTTTGCAGCAATTTGACTGGTTTTCATATGATCTGTCAAAATTAAAAAATTAATAGCTATTGAAAATATGTTTCGTAACCATCGTTTCTTCATTATTTTATATTTTTTGCTGATACCTTTTTCGGTTTTGGCACAAACCAAAGGCAGCGAATCTTTCAGAATAGTGCCGCTTGGCGTTTTGGGTGGAATTGATGAAAGCAATCTTTCGGCCTATATGGTTGCTCCGGCAGGCAGTAACAGTTATGTTTGCCTTGATGCGGGCACATTGCACTACGGCATTCAGAAGGCCATAGATAACAAAGTCTTTTCCATCCCGGCTGAACAGGTGCTGAGACGCTACATCAAAGGCTACTTTATTTCGCATGCCCACCTGGATCATATTGCAGGGCTCATCATCAATTCGCCCGATGACACGACGAAGAATATCTATGCCCTCGCCAGTTGTATCGAAACCATCAAAACACACTATTTCACCTGGGAAAGCTGGGCCAATTTTGCTGATGAAGGCGAAGCCCCGGCACTAAAAAAATACCATTACCAGGCACTTACACCCGATAGCCTTACCCATATCCAAAACACTACCATGACGGCCCGGGCCTTCCCGCTAAGTCACTCTAATTTGACAAGTACTGCATTTTTGCTTGAAAATAATGGAACCTATATCCTCTACCTGGGCGATACCGGTGCCGACGACGTTGAAAAAAGCCACAACCTGCATAACCTGTGGCTAGCCATTGCCCCACTGGTAAAAAGCAAAAAATTGAAAGCAATTATGATTGAAACCTCATTCCCCAATGAGCAACCCGATAAAACCCTGTTTGGCCACTTAACCCCGCACTTACTAATGACGGAAATGGACGACCTGGCCGCACTCACTGGACAGGATGCGCTTAAAGGATTTAATGTGATCATCACCCACCTTAAACCCCCGCAAACAAGCATCAGCAAAATAAAAATACAACTTGCAGCCGAAAACAAACTACGCCTGAACCTCATTTTCCCCCAACAAGGCAAAGCGATCAATTTATAGAATATAGAGTCAAGAACTGAGAATCAAGAGCCAGGAAGAACCTAACACTTTTGACTTTTGACTTTTGACTTTTGACTTTTGACTTTTGACTTTTGACTTTTGACTTTTGACCCACCCCACTCCCCAAAAACGCAGGCCTTCCCGACAAAAGGGGCGAGCCGGGAGTATGGCTCGAGCGCGGAAGCATTCCCTCTTTATTGATCTTTTGTTTCTCTTTTTTATCAAGAAAAAAGTAAAAGGCCATAGCGGTAAGCGATACCAAGCGACAAGTAAATGCAACAAACCTGTAACATATTATTTCAAATTCAATCAAATTATAAATAACTTTAATTAATAAAATATTATACCATGCGCTACTTCCTTTGCTTCATACTACCACCAGCCGCAGTTTTAACAACGGGCCGCATTGGTTCATTTATCCTTAGCATTATACTAACCATATGCGGGTGGATACCCGGCGTAATTTATGCCATATTAGTAACAAGCGACTACTACGCCGCCCGAAGAAATCGCAGGGTGGTCAGAGCCATAAGATCAAGATAACGAGAGTGTGCTAAGGTACCCGAAGCGTAAGTGCAACTGCAGATATGCTTGCATTTACAACGCCTTTTTATAGCAATAAACAACCCCAACCGGGGAAACAACACCCCACATATGAGGTTATTAAGCCCGGATTCCCACCTCCAATTTTTCATTATTTTTAACAAATAGGCAATATTTCTACAAAAAGTTTATCTATAATGTACTATTAGGCAAAACTCAATGCATTTTATCAATTTTTATTGTAATAGCACAATTTTTGAGTATTATTGAGATACTAACCCCTAAACAATTGAAAACACGATTACTAAAAAACGTTTTTGTTATACTATTTTTAATTAGTTGCCTAACAGCGAAACCCGCATACGCTCATTCAGATATTCTATCAACAGTTACTCATACAAAGGGAAATAATAGATTAGTATCAGGTACTACAGCATCAGTTACAGTTGTTGTCGCAGGCAATACTGCTGCTACCAATGGAGTTGCAACTACTATAAACTATGGCGATAAAGCTGTTGTCTTTGCCTTTAGTATAAGTGTTACTGGTACCACTACTATAAATTCAATTAATTTCATGTCGTCCATTGCGCCCGGTAATTATTTTAGTACAGGTTCAATGTCAAGTGGCACAACTGCTGTCTATGCTAATTCCACTCCTATAGCAGGAACAATGAATACAAATGCTTTTGGTGGCAATGGGATAACTTTTACACCATCATCCGGAATTACCAACAATAGCAACACGATAATGTACTATTTTATAACAATGAATTATGATAATGTAAACGTATCTAGTGATGCCAGTATACAATTTTCCTTTAATACATCTCAGGGCTTTTTCGCTGAGGTCGTGGCATCAACTGGAAGCTACAGCCCTACCAACTTTACAGGTTCAACAATTAATCTTGGTGTAACTTATGACTGGGAAGGTTTTTCATCTACATCATTTACAGATGTTTCTAATTACAGAAATCTAAATAATGGCTCGCTCAGTTCTTCACCTACGCAATACGATCAGGTAAGAATAGGAGTGATTGCCAACCCAAACTATAGTGCAAATACTCAACCTACTATAAGCACATCGCAATCTATTAGTAAATTAATATTTGGCCCTAATAATACTCCTCAGTTAACAATCAGTTCAGGTAAAACACTAACTGTCTCTAACGGAATGACCGTTAACTCATCAGGAGTTGGAACACTCAATGGCCCCGGTATATTAAGTATTGGTGGGGCATCGACAATAAATGCAAGTGGTACATTTTCAGCCGGACCAACCTCCGTTATAAGCCTTAATAATAATGCCAGTACACTAACAAATTCCGGCACTTTTAATTTATTATCAGATGCCACGGGGGCTGCTACTATAGCAGCCATACCTTCAGGTGGAACTGCTGCCATTACAGGTATTGTAAATGCGCAACGTTATATAACAGGTAATACAACTAACAACACCTATCGCAATTACCGCCTTTTGTCATGCCCTGTAAACACATCCTCGGTTACACCAGGCAGTTCAAATGTTATTGATATAAGATATTTGGGAGCCACAGTAAATTCAATACCTGGCGCATATATTGCAGGTACTACGGGTACCAGTTTAACCAATACAAATCGTAATCCTATTATTTATTTATACCGCGAAAGCATTACACCCGGTGTTAATGCTAATACTACCTTTACATCCGGAAAAAATGTTGGAATTTCTTCGGCAACTACCAGTACCCCTTACAGTGTAACCACAGTTAGTACAGCTACTGGTTATACAGCTGGGTCGGGCGTTAGTATACCGGCAGGCAATGGTTATTTACTTTATTATGTGGGCCCGAGTACCGGCGAAACAAATCCGCCAACTTCTACATATGCAGCACAGTGTACTATTACCGCAACCGGGTATATAAATCAAGGCACAATACCATTGTATATATGGGGTTCAGCGCCAACACAAACATTAACTTATACAACAGGAACTAACTCTGTTGTCCCTGGCCTTACGATGGTAGGCAATCCCTATCCATCAACACTTAATTTGTATCAGGTTTACCAGGATAACAAAACAACTATTGGTTCTACTTTCTACCAGCTTAACGAGGTAGGCTCAAATAATTTCCCAACTTATAATGCAGCTAGTTCCGGTTCATCAACTGTAGGGGGCACACAATATGTTGCAAGTGGGCAAGGCTTTTATATAAGCGTATCTTCTACACGCACAACCAATACTTTTGCATTTAACGAAGCTGAAAAAGCTGCAGCAACAAATGGCGTTGCCACATTTCCGTCTCCAACGTATTTAAGTCTTAAACAACCTGCAGCGGTCACAAATTATGCACTTGCAACTAACGTATCGGGCAGTTTGCATCTGAAGTTGATGCAGGATAGCTTAGTTTATGATGAATGCGGCATATATTTTAGAAATGACTGGTTAGATACTTATGATAAAAATGATTCCTTCGATCTGGACGGTCTTTCTCCTGAAGTTTATTTATCAAGCTTTACATCTGACAATATGCGTACATCTATAAATGCATTGGGAGATTACACAAAGGGTAAACGAATTAAATTATATGTAAAGGCTACAAGCAACGGTTTATATTGTTTACAATTAGAAGATCTTGTGAATATTGATACATCTGCTTTTAATGTATACCTGGTTGATAATTCAAAAAACGATTCACTAGACATAGCGCATTACAAATCATACAACTTTAACTTTACTGTTGCAGATACGGCAGCGTACCATAACCGTTTCGTACTGGCTATCGAAAGAAAACCATTACCCCCTTACCAGCTCATATCATTCACAGGCCAAAAAGTTAACAGCGGTGTACAATTAGATTGGAAAACCTATAATGAGGGCGATTACACAGGCTTTGTATTGCAAAAACAAACAACAGGTAACCAATACGTAGCGCTGGATTCATTGCAAAGTAACAACAGTAGCCTTTATAATTATACAGATCAAAACCCGGTAACAGGCAGCAATATATACCGCTTAAAACAAAATGATATAAATGGCAATATCACCTATTCATCGCCAATTACTATTGTCTATGATCCGGTTTCTGTAGGTGGTCTTTTCTCTATCTATCCCAACCCGTCAAAAGAATTAATAACTATTACAGTTAGCACAAATAGTACCGTTGCGCCAAATTATTTTGCAAATATTTATAACACTTCGGGTGCATTAATCGTACACAGGTCTGTAAATGCAAACAGTTGGACCGAAGACATTACTTCATATGCAACTGGTATTTATATAATTGAATTAAAAACCAATAATGGTAGCTTAGTTGGAAAATCAAAATTTGTAAAAACAAATTAAAATAACATATCATAAATAATGCTGAAGTGGGCAAGGAGTAATTTTAGTTTCTTTTATAAAGCAGGGCTTTTATTGTTCTGTAGTTTAATACTTATACCTGTGCTCTCCTTTGCACAAACTACCGACCCACCCTTACCATGCGATGGCGACGACCCTTATGGCAATTGCCCGCTTGATACTTATGTCTGGCTATTAGCTATAATTGCCTTAGTATTTGGTGCCATATACCTATACCGCCAGCAAAAACAACACAGCAAAGCTTAATTACATTTAATTGAGCAAAATGTGATTTTATTTATCTTAATATCAACCAATTAGATAAAAATTAATAAATCTCAAAACAAATCATTGTTAATGTTATTTCTTTTATGACGTTAACTGGTATTTATATGGAAGATTTAATAATATTTCGCATGTTTTTAACTTTACCTATCATTGGCACGTTCCTACCCGATGTTGGTATGCTGTTTTCAACACCCCCAAATACTATCCCCCTAAGCCATATCATAGTTGCAGCCTCATTGCTTACAAGTATAGTTGTATGTTCGGCAGGCATAAACAGATTTAAACGAAAAGTTCAATATTAACAGCGAAGCGTTTGCAGGTAGTTAAATATAATTTAATGGGATTATTTAACCTGCTTTTTGCTGTTTTAACGGGTAGCTTTCTTTAAGTTCTTTTAACTCAATTTCGTAAGCACGCATGCGGGCGTGTAAAATATCAACCTCAGTACGCAGCATTTGTATCTCCGTAATTAGCTTAGCCGATTCAGGCTTATTAATGATCTTTTCACCGGTACCCAGTATCAACCACTCGGGCGAGTACTTTAACTGGAAACACAGCTTACGGATGAGGTAATAGCTCATCTCCTGCTTTTTATTGATCACCTTACTAATAAAACCCTGGTCAACACCAATGGCATGAGCAAGGGCAAGCTGGCCGCCATGCTCCTTAACAATTACTTTTAGCCGTTTTACTATTGCTTCGTCAGACATTTGATTGCAATAATAAACAAACTCGCTATAAAAGTGAAATGATTGATTTATTGATAAATAATTACTGCTTCAGGCGACTTTATTATTTGATCTCCTCAAAATTTAATCCCTTAACTCTATTGATAGTTGCAAGCAGTTCATTAAGCTGGCAATGATAGTTTTTAAGCGTTATCCTGCCCGCTTTATAATTATTTGTTAATGTATTAAGCTGCGATGCTATAATTTGGCGGGCGCTTTCATTAATATTAACCTGGCCTTTTCTAACCGTGTTACCTTCCCTGGTTAAAACTATATTACCGTATAGCAAAGTATTTAAGGTATTCAATTTTTGCTCTGCCGATCTCAGTATAAACAAGGGCTGTATATACCTGACTTCATTTAAAATTTGAGTTAATCTGTAATTTTGTTGTGTGTCAAACACCAATAACAAAAATGCGGCTACAACCCCTATCACTATAAAATAAAACATAATCTCCATGTGCCCGTGTTCTAAATAGTAAATAATATGTCCCGCTAATCAAACGGCACTCCCACTAAATTATTGCCTATGCAATATACGGACATTTAAACAGTCGCAATTGTTTTTAATTTTATTTACAATCTTATGGTTAATTAAGTTTATTGAAGCAAATTATCCATCTGATTCTTAAAAGTTTCAGTTGGTATTTCAGCATTGTCGTAACTGCTTATCAGTTGCGTTATTTGGGCAGCGATTAACTGCCTGTCGTCTTCGCTTACGTCATCCATTTGGCCAAGTTTATAGTCGAGTGCCGTAATGGTGAGCAGCTGTTTCAAGTTATCAGTATGCAAATGATTGGTTATCCTGTCTTGTTGACGTTTGTAAAAATCTAATATTATTGCAGAGGCAATAATTACAAGAATTATAAGCAGCGTTATTGGGTCCATATTATTATCCGATTAAAAACACTTGATTGTTAGTGTTTTGTATAATGTTTGATTAAACGAAATTAATTTTTTTTAGTTTCAAAATTTCGTAAAAACGTTAACCAAACTTTCTTTTATAAATAACTTTTCAGTTAAACAAAAAAATTGAGAAATAAATATCCTTTAAGTTAATTCTTTATTAAATGTTTATTGATTGAATCATTTTATCGAAAAAAAACTATACAATTCCTTAATGTTGATATATTAAAAGCTTAATAAATAGCTGGTTATAATATAATAAATGCAAAAATAGACTATCGGCATAGGTGAAGAAAACCTATGAATACACTTTTTTATTCCGCTATACCTCATTAGACTAAGACCCACTCACCCTAAAATCTTCTCGTAACAATAAAAACGCAGGTTCGGCCTAAAGTTAAATCCTGTTTCGCCGGTATACTCATAACCCAGCTTCGGGAACAGCTTGCGTGTTGCTTTATTGTTGCTATTGGTATCAATACGTAAAATATGAATGCCGCGCGTTTGCGCCACTACCTCAGCTTGTTTTAAAAGTGCTTCGGCAATATGCAACCCGCGATAATCCAAGCCTACGGCCAGGCGATGCGTAACAATTGCAGTTTGGGTAATGTCCATACCCACACTGGCATATTCAGCCTGCTGATCGGTGGTAATAGCAGCTACTCCGGCAACGCTGCCATCAATTTCGGCCACCCATAGCTGTTGAAGGGTAATATCATTGCTAAAAACATCAGCATTTGGGTAGGTACTATCCCATTGAAAATTGCCCGAAGCATTCATTACCGGTACAACTTGTGATATCAGTTGCATTATAGGTTCAATATCATGTAAAGTAGCAAGGCGGATGATCATATTTTGAATTAAAGTCCCAAAAATAAAAATTCAAAAAGATCAGAATGAAAGTATTTTAATTAAATCCGAAATCGAACCTTAGAAATCATAAAACGCATAATTGCGAGATACGGAGCGTAGGCTCAACCGACAAAGGGGACGAGCCAGGAGTATGGCCTTGCGGGTGAAAGCATCCCCTTTGTATTGATCTTTTGTTTCTTTTGTATCAAGACGATAGGTGTTCGGAAGATGTGAAAAGAGCCCGGCCTTGTGCGATTCCTTCCCCGGGGAAGGAAGGGGTTTACAAATGTGCTGATCATACCTCCCTGCCACCGCTCATCCAGCCGCACGCTCCCATGGGAGGGAATAAAAAATAATCTTCCGAACACCTGTGGTATCAAGACAAAAGAAATAGGCCATAGCGACTATGAGCGATACCATGCGATCAAATCAACTAATCTTCCCGCACAATTCCCTCTGCCTCATCAAAATAAGCAAGTACGGTATTGTAGATCTCGTTATCAACTCCTTCAACCCAGCGCAATGATACAGCCACCCTGCTACCAAAGTCCGACTCAAATTTCAGCTCGAATATCAGCATGGCGCTACTTCGCCCAGGCTTAAGCCCAATATCTTCCACATCCTTCCAGTCAAGTATAATATTGCGGATATAATCTTTAACACCGTTCTCATCCAATTCAAGCGCTATCTCGCCCTTCAGCGCCGGTATAAGCCGGGTAAATATCATTAGGCCTAATACAGCAAGCAGCAATGCCACAAAAAAACCGAACACAATTGTACCCAGCAAGTCATGTGCATTATAATTCTTTATACAAGTAATAAGCAGTAAAGAAATAAAAACAAGCAGCACCGCTATACCCGCGTACCCTGATTTTTTACTGTAAGGAAACTGAATCACTTCTGCCATAGGATTGCTTTTTTAAAATTGAGCTTAAATATAACGATTCCGCATCCCAATCAAAAACCCCTTCGTTGTATAACGGAGGTTGGGGGGCTAATGATTATGCTTCTTATGAATATCTTTCACCAAACACAACTTCTTGATCTCCGATATTTTCACCACAAATGGCGCATACTTCAATCGGTTGCCCACCATCTCGGTCGTATTATCCGAATGCGCAATCACTTCGTCCTCATTATCACCGGCCAGCAAGCGTTTATACATACGGTAATCGCCCCACTCAATATAATACACTTCGCCGGGCAATATCTTCATATCATGTATCACCTTTAGTGCTACCCAGCAGCCATTTTCCAGATATGGATACATCGAATGCCCCCAAACCGGCAAGGCAAAATCACATTCCTCAATTCCCGGAAAATTCATTCGCCCTACGCTATGCGTATCATTAATATCATTATAAACTTCTACACCCGAGGCCGTTACTACCACTTCATACATAGGTATTCCATCTTCAGTTTTTTGAATTACAGTATTTTCTGTCGATTTCTTTATAAGCAAGAAATCATTATATTTTTCTTTAAAAATCCTTAACTTTTCAGGATCAATGTTCTGCCTGCTCTTAATAATTTCAGTTATTGAACTGGCCGAATTAAAACCAAGTGCTTCAGCCAATTGCCCATTACCACTAAACGCCCTCCCTTTAAGCTGGTTGTACAGAATAATAAATTCCAGTGTCTCAGGGCGCACCCTTTTTATCTTCCCCGGTTTTGATTGATCTTCCATAACGTGCACAAATAAGTTTTCAACAATTCTTGAATTAAATAAAGATATTTCTTTATATTTGTATCGTAAACATGCTAAACTATAACAAATAAATATAAAAACCAAATGTAAAATACAGAATTTAAAGAAATTACATTATTTGAAGACCATTTCTGCTAATGTACACCTTATCTAAGCCTAACAAATCCTAAACCTAAGACCGAAAAGTGATAACGCTCACAAAACCTGAACTATGTACATCGCCTACTCCGCGCTCCAAACCAGCACACAAAAAACCGAAACCAACAATCCCGAAACCTCAAATCACGAATTATTATTACGCTACCATGCATACCAAGCCACCTGTAACAAATACAGCCACGAAATAGATGCCATCCAAAAATATATCCCCAACTGGAAACCATGCTTTAGCAGATAGTATCTAGTCGCTAGTATCAAGTAACTAGTATTTGCATGGCTTACACTAGCTAAAAATGCAGCTCTACTGGCTACTTGATACTAACTACTTGATACTACAAAAAAATGCAGCCTACTTGATACTAAACAAACCTTATGATAAAAATTTCACAAAAACTAAAAGACCACCTTTGGTGGCTGATCATTAATGTTGATTACGATTACAGCCGAATTACTATTGCCGATCATGAAATTAACGGTGATACGCTAACCCTTTGGCTTGAAGACAAGCACGATTTCAAGAATTCATTAGAAGAATGCCTGCAGGTAGATTTACCGCTCAAGCAATTCGCCAAATTAATTAAGGCTGAAAACCTGAATAGCTACGAAGGCACCAAAATGCATCCTAAAAAGAATTTTATCTACAAGGCGCGCATTGAAATTAATGAACCCATCAAATGGTACCAGGATGATGCCAGCCCCACCGATCAGCAATGGGCCCGCGAAGCAATGCTCAAAACCCTCCTCACCCAATTGGTTGAAACTGAAATATTCGAAGGCACTAATAACGATATGTTATTTTTATGATTTATATTATGCCAAATAGCATATATTACATAATATATTAAAAACTTTATTACCCTCTTTCCGCGCAGTGGAGAGAGGGTCGACAAGCGTAGCGTAGTCGGGGTGAGTTAATTATATAAGCGGAAGTTAAAGCAGGCTATTTCACTCTTATCAGTCCAATTTTTGAGCTATCCGAAATAGTAACTGAAGGATAGATATCATCTTTAGTATGCGGAACCTCATCCAAGCCTGATGAAAATAGCGTGTACTTGTTTCCTAGCCTTTTATAATAAAACAGCCTCTTCCCATCTTCATGCATATGCCTGAATGTTAATATCGGATCATTTATAGATGCTAATGGCTGTAAACTATCTAATTGCTGTAAGCTATCAGGGTATTGCTTATTTTCAAACTTATAAAATTCAATACTTTTAACCAGGTCATTTAAATCCTTCTGAGCCATATCAGCGTATACCCCTGATGCTTGAGGATTATGTGTAGTGGTAAACTCCGTATACTTAAAAAAACCAATGGTCGCTATAACTCCCATTAAACCAATAAAGCAATATTTATAGTCACGGTATTGAAACACCCCCATTAGTATCATTATAAGACCATTAAATGCGCCAAGTACTGGTATAAGACCAAGCAACCCCCATAAATAAGATGGGCTTAGTTTTCGCGGAGCCTTACCCGGATTTTTAACACCCTGTAACCCATTGGTTATTTTGTATAAAAAAAGGTTTCCAGCTTCAATTGTAGTAAAATCCCTTTTAGGGATAAGTAATATGTTTTTATTAGTTAGAGTGATTTTTATATAGTTACTTGTATTTACAATCCGTTTTATTTGTTCCCATCTATAAAAATCCGATCCATTGTTATTTTCAGCACTAATACCTGAAGCATATGCTGTAATGGTCAGTTTATCATCCAGAGATATTAATCTTACAATTGTGGTACTAAACCAGAAAAGGTTAATCAAATAGGGTATGCAAGTAACGATCACACAAAGCATTAAAAACAGTTGCAACGTAAAAACGGCATACCTGTCCACATAAAGTTATCATGCGTAGTTATATATGGAATAAAACTTATTATTAATGATGCCACGAATAACTTAATTAAGGCATCAAACCGGAACTGAAAAAAATAATCTTTTAAAAATGCTTTATGATCAGCCTCTGTAATCTGAGTTGTTACTTCCATTAACCAATAATACTAATATTATAATGTTTTCCAAATTGGTCGTACACCAATATTTAAACATCTTTATTCTATTTTAGCATTATCATATTTATTAATTGTGGCAAAACTGCATTCAACACTCAACTCTACCAAAACCATAAGAATAGCCACCGCTATATTCTTCTTCATATCCGGCTTTGGTTACACAACGTGGGCATCACGCATCCCATCAATCCAAAACCATCTGCATTTAAACGAGGCGCAACTGGGCATGGCGCTGTTTGCTCTGCCAGTTGGCCTTTTGGCAACAATGCCGCTTACAGGCATATTGCTCAGCCGCTTTAGCAGCAGTGTATTAATGTTATTTGGGGCTGTATTTTTTAATCTTAGCTTGAGTTTGTTAGGCTATGCTACACAATTCTGGCAGTTCCTGCTCATATTGTTCTTCTTTGGTTCATCACGCAATTTGTTCAACCTGTCAACCAATACAGATGCCGTAGGCGTGCAAGCTATGTATAGCAAATCCATCATGACAACCTTTCACGGCATTTGGAGCCTTGCGGGCTTCGGCGGTGCAGCATTAGGTTATGTAATGGTTTCTAATCATGTATTGCCGCGGTATCACCTGTTATCGGTAAGTATCGCATTAACGGTTCTTGCATTTTGCTTCTCCCCCTTTATGCTACATCAAAAGCCGATATCACAACAACAGCGTAAACCCATATTTTCATTACCTGATAAAGCCCTGCTCAAACTTTCCATCATTTGCTTCTCATCCATGGCCTGCGAAAACATAATGTATGATTGGAGCAGCATTTACATGAATAAAGCAGTACACACCTCACATAGCACAGCTATTATAGGTTTTATTGCCTTTATGTCGGCCCTAACCATTGCCCGCTTTTGTGGCGATAGGGTGGTTAGTCGCTATGGCGTTAAAATACTCATGCAATACAGTGGCATACTTATCGTATCAGGCTTTATGCTTTCGGTTATATTTCCGTATGTAGCTACTTCAATTATCGGTTTTGCCATGGTTGGTATTGGCACCTCGTGCATTGTACCACTGGTTTACCGCGAGGCCGGCAAATCAAAAACCATGACTAACGGCCTGGGCATTGCCGCAGTATCAACAGTGGGTTACCTCGGCTTCCTCATAGTACCACCGCTGGTAGGCTTTGTGGCTCAGGCATCAAATCTTCGCTGGTCATTCGCCATAATAGCAACACTCGGCATCATGATCGTTTGGATGGCATCAAAACTCCAACCCCAGCAGCAATAAAAAATAAGGTTTCTTCAAAGTCCTCTCCTTTGGAGAGGATTTAGGTGAGGCCCACAAAAAAAGCCGGGATATACCCGGCTTCAAAATAAAAAAGAATAATATTATAGCTGTTAATTGTGTCTAAAACCACCTTTACCACCGCCGCCAGTAAAGCCCTTATCTTCGGCTACGTTAACCGTGATCCTTCTGCCGTAATAGCTGGCGCCGTTCATGCATCTTATAGCCTCTTTGGCTTCATCCTCATTCACCATTTCAACAAACCCAAAACCCTTACTCTCTTTTGTTTCGCGATCCTTAATGATCCTGAGCGATTTTACCGGCCCAAAATCACCAAAAACAGCTGTTAACTCGGCCTCATCCACTTCAAGAGGAAGCCCTGCAATAAATACTTTCATCAATGTCTTTAAAATTTGTTAAAGATACGAAAAAAAGCCCATATTTAAGGCTATGGGCCACCGAGCAAGCGCAATGTAAGTGCTTTTTTACTTAAGGGTTACTTAAGTCAACAGGCAATAGTGAGTATAGATAAAAGAAGAACTAAATATTGATTGGATTAATGATTCTGACAACTCGCCAATTACTATTCACACTCAAAATTAGCTACTCCCTAAAACTACTCACTGCTCACTATTCACCACTCACCACTATCATTTCAGTTGCAAACTAAACGTACCCTTAACCCGGTAAAATGGTGCCGATGGCTTGGCATCCTTAGCCAAAAAAGTATAAAATGTCCCTTTAGCAAGCACGCTGTCCTGTTTATAGCTGGTCAGGTTTATCTTGCCAAAATCCTGCTCAGTAGCATATTTGGTTAAGGCGTATTCAATGGTTGGTTTCTTATCCCGATTTATTAAAAACTGGCTCCCGGCTACTGTTGTATTTAAATTGCTAAGTGCATACCCTGCCGAACTAATGCCAAAGCTCATATTATGATCTTTGTTAATAGCTGTGATCCCAAAGTATTGGTCACTGCCCGAGTGTACATTAACAAAAGCTATAGAATCTTTTGCAGCATCAAAACTATAGGTGGAATCTTGTATGGTTATAGTTAGCGTACCCTTAACCGCCAGATAATTGCCCGGAGCATTAAGGGCTGATAAGTTAGCGCTATCAACTTTGGCATTCGCATTTACTGTGCTAACATCCTTTATATCCTGATCCTTCTGGCATGATACGATCATACCCGAAAGCAGCAGCATAAGAAGAACATAACATAAAGTAAATTTTTTGTTGCTCATGCGAAAAATAAATACTTAGATTTTATAATAGATACGTAAATTTATATAAAAAGGTTGTTCCGATGTGCATTCGTAACAAAAATTTAACACAAATTAACCTAACCGATAAAAAACAGCCAAAAACCAGGCATTTAACCTTATTTAACAAAATTATTTTGCTTTTAGCCTGCTATCAAAAGTAAAGCGGTTAACAGCGCTGATTTTTATCTTTTCGAAGTCGGCATGGGCGGGATTAAAAAGATAATTATATTCCAATTCAATAATAGCCGATGGAACTTTTAGTACAGCTGTGTCCTGGTTTTGCAACCAGGTATTTCCTATGCTTTGGGTAATAGGATAATTGATCACTTTATGCCAGTCGGCATTTAGTTTGATAAGTTCCTTAATGCTGATCTCCTTTATTTTGATACTATCTGGCAATTCAAATATCGTAACTGAAAAATCACCCGCATATAATGATGTGCCACTGGTATGAGCCAGCTTTTCCAAACACGAAAGTGCCAGCGATCCACCGGTATAAATAACATATTGCCCCATCAGGTTCCATCTGCCATCCACACCCGACCCTGTCCTGTCGCGCGCATATTTAGTTTGCCCTATCCGGTAAGTGTGCATTTTGGTCAGTGGTCAGTGGTAAACAGCAAGTAGCAGATGATCGTTTCATTTTAATATAAAACATGAATAATTATCGCAGAAATGATTCCAACCTCACAACTCATCACTGACAACTCACAACTCACTCCCCTACGCCGTAACGCCATAATCAATACGGATCAGTTCATGCATTACTATGCCTATGCCTGTAATAGTATCAAGCATATCAAAAGGCACAGCATCAACACCCGGGTTATAGCTCTTAAGCCAGCCTTTGAATTCATTGAGCGATCCAAAGGTATCCATCCCTTTATTGAACAGTTCAAATAGCTGGATGATATGCTCGCTAATGCCTGGATTTAACCCTTTAGCACTTTGTATATGTTTGCGTAATGTAGGTTCGGTAATATCAAGCCATTTGGCTACATCAATTTGTGTAGCGCCGGTAACGTGCAAAAGGTCACTGATGGCACCGGGTTTCAGGCCTTGTTTTATTGCGCCTAACTTTGCAATAGGCGATTGAAAATAGGTTTCATAGGTCATCATATATTCATTAACCATAAACTCTTTATTCGGAGCATCTGGCGGCATGGTATAGGCCACTAATTTTTTTTCTTCTTTCCCCATACCCAAAGATAATACTTTCTTTTTGGAACGAAAATATTTTCTACAATTTTTTTCACACCAAAATAAATTATTTTAAAAATCTATTTGCCGATACTAACTTTTTTAGTTATCTTTGAATATACTTTATGCCATTCGGCATTTTAATCATAATGAGATCCAAACCTCCTAAATTTACCGCCACTAAGCTAAACCAATTGATTGATGCTTATTTTATACACATCAACGGCGAATATCACCTCGAAACCAAATCAGCCAAAATCACCAAAACAACTACCGGTGCTGCTGATATAAAAGTATGGGACCGCCAGCCCGAACCGGCAACCATTACAGGCCTTGCTCTTTACCTGGGTTTTAGTAGCCGCCAGGCATTTGACGATTATGAAGTTACTGGCAAACATGCCTTATTGTTAAAGCGCGGCCGCTTACGCATCGAGGCTGAATACGAAAAAAAATTACATCAGCAACCCGCAAGCGGAGCCATATTCGCCCTTCGCAGCATGGGCTGGAACGAAAAACCTGAAGACAAGCCGATTACCGACAAATCTTCAAAAACCCTACAAGTTAAAATACTCGAGAGCGGCCCGCTACCCGCAACCAATGAAAAAGATGTAAGCCTCTAATAAATTATGCCACTCATCATTAAAAGCATAAACTCACAACTCACAACTCACAACTCACAACTCACAACTCACAACTCACAACTCACAACTCACAACTCACAACTCACAACTCACAACTCACAACTCACCAAATGAATGAATGACCAACAATCAACCATCCTATTCAAACAAAACTATAATGCCGCATCCCACGTAATAGTTAATCAGGGTGGCACAAGTTCCGGTAAAACATACGCTATTGAACAAGTGCTTTTTTGTTTGGCATGCGAAAACCCCAACCAGGTAATTACCGTAGTTGGGCAAGACATACCAAACCTTAAAGCTGGTGCCCTCCGCGATGCCTTAAGTATATATAACAGTTCAGAGCAATTAAAAGCGATGGTAAAAAGTTATAATAAATCTGACAGGATCTTCGAGTTTCATAATGGCACTATTATGGAATTTAAAAGCTACGATAACGCCCAGGATGCCAAATCGGGCAAGCGTGATTACCTTTTTGTAAACGAAGCAAACGGCATCAATTGGGACATTTATACCGAACTGGCCCTGCGCACCGCCAAACGCATATTTATTGATTATAATCCAAACTATAACTTTTGGGTGCATGAAAACCTGGTAGGCAAACCCGGCGTACAAATGATCATATCGGACCACCGCCACAATCCATTTGTACAGAAAGCCGTACGCGATAAAGTGGAGGCTCTTAAAGCTGTCGACATCGAATTATGGAAAGTTTATGCACGCGGATTAACCGGCAAAATAGATGGCCTGGTATTTACCAACTGGCATATTTGTGACGATATTCCTGCTGATGCAAAACGCATAGCCGCCGGGCTTGATTTCGGGTTTACAAACGATGAAACAGGTTGTCTCGAAGTATTTATCCAAAATGGTGAACTTTGGGTTGATGAGTTGTTTTATGAAAACGGATTGACCAATACCGATATCGCAAAAAAACTAACCGAAGCCGGGATCAGCAAAAGCACCGAGATCATTGCCGATAGCGCCGAACCAAAATCTATCGAAGAACTAAAACGGCTCGGGTGGAATGTTAAAGGCGCAAAAAAAGGTGTCGACAGTATTAAGAATTCTATCGATATTCTGCGCCGCTATAAAATAAACATCACCCGTCGAAGCGTTAATTTACGCCACGAGATCGGCCGTTACAAATGGCGTGTCGATCGCTCCGGAAAAGCTATAAATGAGCCGGTTGACGCATATAATCACCTGATCGATCCTTTACGATATATTGCACTTAATAAATTAAAAATAAATACATTTACATCACCCCGATCGCGCCTGCCATACAAAGGCAAAGCATGGCAGGAACCGCTTGCAAACTTGATAATAATATGATTGAAAAAACACTAAAAACTACCGGGGGTAAGCTACAGGTAAAAATACCAACCAACCTTCATGAGGTTACATTGGGCCAAATGATGGCGATGCAGGAAAAGCATTCTCTTAATGATCTCGATGCTATCAGCATCCTGTCAGGTATAGCCATTGAGGAACTTTACACCGTTCGCAACATTAATGATTTTCAGGCGTTCGGCAATTCCGTATTGGCGCTCTCAAGCCAAATAAAACACCTATATAATAGCGACGCTATTCCTCACAAAGTAACTTTTGTACTGGGTAAAAGAAAAGTAATGGTAAACGTTATCCGTAACCTTTCTGTTGAACCTGCCGGAGCATTCATGGCCGTGCGCGATATTATTGCTGATGAAATAAACGACAGCATTAAACTGCACGGCGAAGAACATTGGAATGATCACTTTCATCCATCGTTGAAAGCATGCTGTCATCTGCTGGCTCACTACTTTTTTTGCAGGGCCACTGGTAAAAAATATAATGAGTACGAAGCCGAAGAATTTTGCACTGAAATAAAAAAACTACGGGTAACGGAGGCGCTGCCCATAGCCAAACATTTTTTTACCAGCTATCCAGACTTATTGAAACAGAAAATAGGCTTCTTTCAGCGCCTGCGTCAATACTGGAGAAGAAGGCAGGTATTCAAACGTTTGAAAAATTTAAATACATAAACACCATAAACTCCCTCGCCGCAGGCGACATCACCAAATGGGATACCATCCTCAACATGCCCTACGAGCGTGTCCTAACCAAACTCCTGCTCAATAAAACAGAAGCCGAGTACCAAAAGCGCTACTCAGAATTATTGCAAGCACAACGATAAAAAGAAGCAAGAGCCGAGAATCAAGAAACAAGAGTTAAGAATAAAGAAGTAAGAAAAGCTTCTAAACCAAAGCGCGCCAGCCCTCCCGACCATGCGATAAAATATATAAATTCCCTTATAACCGTCAGCTGTGTAAGCTTCGACCGAAAACGGACAGAACAATGCAGGCCAGGTGCGGCGGCAGGGCAATGTAAGGTTTTACCCTGAAGCGCAGGCAAGCGTGGCGAAGCAAAGGCGTAAAACCTTGCGCCCAGGTTCTGTCGGTTTTGCAGCGCAGGCCATGTGCAACAAAGAAGCCTCCCTGCTGACTTGATCTTTTGTTACTTTTTTATCAAGAAAAAAGTAAAAGGTATTAGCGGCAAGCGATACCATGCAACAAGTAAACATAATAAATAATTGAACCACCCATGATAAGAAACCAAATCCAATCCATAACCCAAACCCTCACCAGCAACCCAACATTCATCTACGGCACAGCAAACGAGCTTAATTTATTGGCAGACGACACAGCATCCTTCCCTTGCGTTTTCATGTACCCGCTACAACCGGTCGACCTCTCGCCACAAGTAAATGGTTCCGTTGATAACACATTTTCAATATACCTCGAATTTCTGTTCAAAACAGAGTTCGACCAATACACAGCCGATAATGAAACCTATGTTACACAGGCATTACAAATGGCCAATGAGTTTATTGTAAAAGCTACCAAATACCGCGAAGGTGAAGGCCGTTACTTCCGCATAAAAGCCGGCGACAAAGCCAAATCCGTGCCCGTATACAACAAATTCGATGTAAATACCACAGGCGTTAACTTAACTATAACACTATCAACAATGTACTATGATAGTTTCTCTTGATTAAATAATCCCACAAATAAGCCATTACAACAATTTAACCAAAAGCACTCAAGCCGTTCCGAAAAATACAATCCGCATATTTCTCCACGTCAGCAGGGTAAGCTTCGTCCGAAAACGGACAGAATAATGAAGGCCAGTGCGACAGCAGGGCAATGTAAGGTTTTACTTGAAGCGCAGGCTAGTGCGGCGAAGCAATGGCGTAAAACCTTACGCCTAGGTTCTGTCCGTTTTGCGGCGCAGGCCATGTGCGACAAAGAAGCCTCCCTGCTGACTTGATTTTTGGTTCTTTGTATCAAGCAAAGAACAAAGCGATACCATCAGACAAGCAAACAAAATGACCAATAACCAAATCCTAACCGACTTACTAACCACCCTCAAAACCGACCTCATCAACTCCCTTCAATCCAAAGGAAGCATCACCACCGGCCAAACCGCACAACAAATAACCGTAGTAAAAAACAACGATAACAATATACAATTACAACTCCCCGCCTATTTGATCGAACTGGAAAACGGCCGCGGACCAACCAGCAAGAACGCAGTAGCTGGCGACCCACCCATGATCCAGCGCATCCAGCAATGGTGCCGCGCCAAAGGCATTCCCGATAGTGCGGCATGGGCCGTAAAAAAGAAAATAGACAAAGTAGGATATCCCGGCAAACCCGGCATTTTAACCCAACCGCTGGGCAACGATAACATCAACGCGAGGCTTGATCAATCTTTAGAAGATCTGGCCAATAATATTTCATCTCAAATACTTAACGCTATACAGATATGAGCATTTTAGCACAAATAAAAATTACAAACACCACTACCGCTATCAATGTGGGGCCCTCACATACCACCGTCTATGGCACCGTTCTCATTACGCTTACAGATGCCACTACCGGCAACCCCGTAAATGGCGATAATATAGTTATCAGCTATAATGAAACGTTAAGCGGGGTAACAACCCCTAAAACAATAACTATTCCAGGGCAATCGGTAATTATCTATAATGGGGTAATAAATGATACAAGCCTTGGTATAAATAATTTCTGGGTTGTAACCGGGCAAAGCAGCACCCCCAACCCAGCCCCGCCAGTAAACCAATGCGATCTTCAAATAAACTATATAACCGTCAACCAACCCGAAAGCTCGCCCGGCGCTGCCGATGGGCAAATCACTGTTAATGCATCATCAAGCTATTTGCCAATTCAGTATAGCATTGATAATGTTCATTTTCAAACCTCACCTATATTTACCGGATTGATCGGCGGTTCATATACAGTTTATTGTACCGATGCAAACACAATGGGCTGCAGTTTTTCACAAACAGTTACAATCCCCATAACACAAAACCTTCTAATTAGCGATCCATCAGTAACTCTCACCAGCAGTAACATTAGCCGCTGGAATGCCGCATTCAACCCGGTTGTTTTCACCTACCAACGTAAAGACTTCGAGGTTACGTCTGTTTCGCTTGATGCCGCTACAGGTAATGCTAAAATTGCCATTAATGCCGATATGAGCCCGATTAACACCGCTATAACTACCAATAACACCGTTATAGCAAACGCGGCATTGCAAGGCATCACCATATTAAATTATCAGAACATTTACATCTATATAAATGCCGGAACCTATTCGGGCACGTTTAGCGTTATTTCTGTCGATGGCAATTCATTGGTCATTAATACACCTTATACTGCAAATGCTGTAGGCTATACCAATATCAACATGCTCCGGCCCTATTACAAGGTGCTCACCAATATCACCTATGTCGATCCACTAACCAATGCCATTACCACCATCACTTCAACAAACAGGCCCAATGCTGAAGGCATAACCAAAGCCGATATTTCCAACTTCCTGCAAAGTCTGCTACGCGCAAAAGACACAAGTGATTACACCCAAATCAATTTCCGAGATAGCAATCTGTCTGCCAGCTACACCATTCAATACGCAGAACAATATGATAACATCAACCTGCCGGGAACTGCTATAACATCACCATACATCAGCATTGCAACACCCTATTACGTATTGTATACGGCCCGACAAATCCAATCCAAATACGGGGGTAACCTTGCGCAATATGTTCCTTTCCCAACCAATCAGCAAGCCAAATGGATAACCGATTTCCCCGAACCCGCATACACCAACGGATATCCATTCGATATTTCATTCATCTATTCCGAGTCACTCGCCGGTCAGCAGTTATACTATGAAATTGTGATGCTTGATATTAATCGACAGCCGCTAACAACAAATATGATCACCGCATCCCTGCTGAATGACGATGGTACCTGGCTCTTAAACCAGGATCAATCAAAAATGATCATCGCTTCACAAAACCTGGTAAATACACCCATAGTTACACAAGTTGGCCTAAACAGGATACTTATCAATGCCGATTTCCCTGACAACGCCTATTATTTCACCATTGCTTTATTTTATAACGATGCAAACGGTAATCCTATCCAGATAACACAAACCCAAACTATACGCATCGACCATACGCCCGACTTCAATTCCGTTTATATGCGTTGGATAGGCCTCACCGGTTCGTGGAACTACTACAGGTTCATTTACAATCAGGAAATATCGCTCGACGTTCAAAACGCCACCATCATCAAAAACTTTGTAACCGATTGGGAAAATCAGGATGGTGTTGAAGAAGTGATCAGCAAAGATGCCGGACAAAAAATGAAACTCACCGCCGAAGATCTCAGCATAGCTGATATCAAAGGT
>Ga0302312_10000108_pt1 | contig 74791 bp, 54 predicted proteins | sample III_Palsa_N2_1_FD_200529 | JGI IMG/M metagenome (GOLD analysis project Ga0302312, IMG submission 200529) | Peat permafrost microbial communities from Stordalen Mire near Abisko, Sweden - III_Palsa_N2_1 | ecosystem: Environmental > Terrestrial > Soil > Palsa > Peat permafrost | place: Sweden... | reverse complement strand
CACGATGTTTAACGCTTAAAGACAGGGATAAATTTGATTATGCAAAAGCAGAACGTGTAATACCTGAATCAAAAAAACTAATCGCTGACTTTACGATTATCCCTGCTCAAAATAACACAGGAATGCTGGATATTGAGTTTCAGAATGCCGCAGGTGATGCCGCTCTACGATTAACATTTGATTCAACTGGAGTTTTTAGAGCAAAAACAGGCTATCGCTCCAAAAATATGTTAAAGTATACAGCTAATCAGCTTTATCATATTACGATTAAACTTAACACTGACACGCGCTTTTACACCGTAAATGTAAACGGCAAAGATGTGCTGACCAATTTATTTTTTGCGCCTGTGTTAAACGTAGAACGGGTTGTTTTCCGTACCGGGGATGTAAGGCGTTTTCCAAATGCTAATACGCCAACAGATCAGGATTATGACCAGCCCAATGCCGGAGAGCCGGTTGCACCTGCTACATTTTATATTAAATCATTCAAAACTACAGTGTACTAATGCCTGCGAAAAAATATATCATTCTTATTCTGTTGATCAGTATATCAATACTGGACAATGCTTATGCTGAAGTTATTCTGCCTAAGGTATTAGGCAACAATATGGTATTGCAGCGCGACAAACCTGTACCTATCTGGGGTACGGCATCAGCAGGTGAAGCAATAACTGTAAAATTTAGCGATCAAACAAAGAAAACTACTGCCGATGCCGCAGGTAACTGGCAAATAATGCTCGACCCAATGGCAGCGTCAGCAACGCCACGAATATTAGAGATAAATGGAACCAATACCATAAAACTCAACAATATTTTAGTTGGCGAGGTGTGGTTATGCTCTGGTCAATCCAATATGTCGTATGAAATGCGCAAGAATAGCAAAGTGCGCAGGCCCGACACCAGTACAGTTAATTCGCCTATTGATGAACTCGACAGGGCGCATAATCCGCAGATCAGAATCTTTTTGGTTACGCAAAAGAATTTGAGAAAGCCCGATTCAACGCACTCCGGATGGGATATTGCAGAGGGAACTGCACTTAGGGATTTTTCTGCTGTGGGATATTTTTACGCTAAAAATCTTAATCATGACCTGCATGTACCTGTAGGCATCATCTGCTCAGCCATAAGTGGGAGTCGCATTGAGCCTTGGATGCCCCGTGAAGCATTTAATGAGATTCCGTATTTTAAGGCTAATGATGTCAAAATAGATGGCGATCCGGGCAAGTTGTATGTGAATATGATCGCGCCTGTGGCTCCTTATGCATTACGTGGGTTTTTGTGGTACCAGGGCGAAAGCAGCTGCTACTTAGGAGAAACAATAAACTACACCTACAAAATGGAAGCGCTCATCAATTGGTGGAGAAAAATTTGGGTTGATAAAACCTTACCATTCTATTATGTACAAATCGCTCCATTTTACTATTCACGCGCAAAAAGCAATGTTCAATACACGATTTATACTGAACCCGAATTACGCGAGGCACAAACTATGGCCCTGCATATTCCGCATACAGGTATGATCGTTACTACTGATCTTAACGATTCATTAACCAATATTCACCCTGCCTTTAAATGGGTAGTTGGCCGCAGGTTGGAACTGCAGGCATTAGCCAATACTTACGATAAAAAAGTTGCTTTCTCGGGGCCAATGTATGATAAAATGCGGGTTAAGGGCGACAAAATAATTCTTGACTTTAAATATATTGGCAGCGGCCTGGTAAGCCATGACGGCAAACCACTCAACTATTTTACTATTGCAGGGAGCGACGGCAATTTTGTTAATGCTACTGCTGTTATCAAAGGAAATAAAATAGTTGTTTCATCACCATCGGTGCCATCTCCAATAGCTGTACGTTTTGCATGGACAGAAGTAGCCGAACCCAATTTTTATAATAAAGATGGTTTACCTGCGGTACCATTCCGCACGGATAATCCACTTAAATTCACTTTAACCGCTAATTGATCTGCCGCATGAAAAATGCCTGTTTTAAAATTGGGATATATATTTTGCTAATAATATCGGCACTAAACAGCTATGCTCAAAAAACACAAATACAATTTCTTTCAGGTACTGGCAGCGATCATACTGTAAACTGGCAGTTTTATTGCACCGCGGGCCAAAATTCGGGCAAATGGACAACCATCCCGGTACCATCAAACTGGGAGTTACAGGGCTTTGGAAAATATAATTACGGGTTAGATAAAGATAGCCTGAAAGGTAAAGAGCAGGGCCTTTACAAATATCAGTTTAACGTGCCCGCAACATGGCAAGGAAAACAAGTAAACATTGTATTTGATGGCTCAATGACCGATACCAAAGTAATGATCAATGGCCAGCAGGCCGGCGAAATTCATCAGGGAGCTTTTTACAGGTTTAAATATGATATAACTAAGTTATTAAAATTCGGCCAACCAAATTTGTTGGAAGTAACGGTATCAAAATATTCTGCCAATGCATCAGTAAACGCCAGTGAGCGTAAAGGCGATTTTTGGGTATTTGGCGGTATCTTCAGGCCTGTATTTTTAGAAGCCTTTCCGCAACAGCATATTAGTCATGTAGCAGTTAACGGCAAAGCAGATGGTAACTTTGAGGCAGAATTGAAGCTATCAAACATAAAAAATATTAATATAGTTACAGGTCAATTGTATACTCTGACCGGACAAAAAGCGGGAGTTGCATTTTCAGCCTCAATTAAACCCGGTGATACATCAATATTAATAAAAACCCATTTGGTTGCGCCAAAGTTATGGTCGCCGGAGTTTCCTAATTTGTATAATGTAGTTTTTACCCTTACTGCAAATGGAAAGGCAGTGCATACGATGCAACAGCGTTTCGGCTTCCGTACCGTTGAACTGCGTTTGCACGATGGTATTTATGTAAACAATGTAAAAGTCAAATTTAAAGGGGTTAATCACCATTCATTTTGGCCCACTACAGGCAGGGCTACCAGTAAAGCTATCAGCATTGCCGATGTAAAGCTGATCAAGGATATGAACATGAATGCGGTACGCATGTCGCATTATCCGCCCGATGAACATTTTCTGGATGTTTGCGATTCACTGGGTTTGTTTGTACTGGATGAGCTTACCGGCTGGCACCATGCGTATGATACGCAGGTAGGTTCCAAACTGGCAAAAGAAATGATTGAAAAGGATGTAAATCATCCGTCAATTGTAATATGGGATAATGGTAACGAGGGCGGTTTTAATTTTGATCTCGATCATTGGTTTGATGATCTGGATATTCAAAAACGCCCGCTAATCCATCCCTGGGCTGTGTTTAGAGGTACCAATACCCAGCATTATATCAATTATGATTATGGTAATAACACTGCCATACATGGCCATGATGTGTTTTTCCCAACAGAATTTTTGCATGGCATATATGATGGCGGCGCAGGGGCGGGGCTTAATGATTTTTGGGAAGAAATGTGGCATACGCCGATCTCGGCTGGTGGTTTTATCTGGGTTTTCGCCGATGAAGCCGTTGTGCGCACAGACAAACATGGGTTGCTCGATTCTGATGGCGATCATGGGCCCGATGGTATTTTAGGTCCGTATCATGAAAAAGAAGGAAGTTTCTACACCATAAAAGAAGTGTGGTGCCCGGTTCATTTAGAGGCAAAAGAAATAACACCACAGTTTGATGGTAAATTAAGATTGGAGAACCGCTATTTCTATACCAATTTAAAACAATGCACATTTACTTATAAACTGGCTAAGCTTAACAATCCTTATCAGCAAAAAATAGCTGCCTCAGAAACAGGTATTATTGCTTCGCCTGATGTAGCGCCGGGGCAGTATGGTAATTTACAAATGCATTTACCAGCGAACTGGAAAAACTATGATGTATTATACATTACAGCATACAATCCTTACAAAAACGAACTTTTTACATGGAGCTGGCCTATCAGCAGTCATCAGAAAATAACTGATCCGATGTTGGCAAAATCAGGTTCAGATAAACCTGTTATTAAAGAAACAGATTCATTATATAAAGTTAGTGCCAATGGTGTTGAGTTAGAGATCAACCGTAATAATGGAATTTTAAAGAAGGTAAAAAATGCCAAAGGCGATATTCCTTTTAACAACGGGCCGATCTTAGCCGAGGGGCAGGATAAGTCGGGTTTTAAACAACTAAAATATTATTACAAAGCAGATACATTGGTAATAGAAGCAGATTTTGCTCCCAAAACTACCGAGGCACAGTTGAGATGGATGATCTATCCATCGGGATTGGTTCGGTTAGATGTAAAATACTGGCCTGTTGGCGAGGACGGGAAACTGTTAGGTGCAAGCTTCTCCTATCCTGAAAAAGATGTGCTGGGAGTAACCTATATGGGTGATGGCCCGTACCGGGTTTGGAAAGACCGCCTGAAAGGTGTTACGCTGAACGTTTGGGATAAAACTTACAACAATACTATTACGGGTGAGGACAGCACCAAACTTATCTATCCGGAATTCAAGGGTTATTATTCCAATCTGTACTGGGTGAAGATTGAAACAACCGGGCAACCTATAACTGTGATCTGTGATAGCCGCGATGTTTTCATACGCTTGTTTACGCCTCAATACCCCAAACATACCTATGACAATAATATAGCCCCTGATTTTCCTTCAGGAGATATTTCATTTATGAATGGTATACCACCTATTGGCACAAAATCACAAAAACCTGAACGATTAGGCCCGGAAGGTGGGGTTAACCAATACTTTAATTATGATAAGCATATTGAAGATGCTTTATCGCTTACACTATATTTTGATTTTTCAGGAAAATAGGCATGTCAACAGCATTTAGATATATCGCAGTATTATTTACCGGCATTTTTACCTGCTGGTTCGCAAACAATGCATTTGCTGACGTTAGCCTGCAAGATCTGCGCTGCGAAATGCTAAAAGATCCTCAAGGAATCGGCACAATACAACCCCGTTTAAGCTGGCAGATCATCAGTGATCAACGTAATACGCAGCAAACTGCTTATGAAATAATTGTTGCATCATCGGCACAAAAACTGGCTTCAAATATTGGCGACCTGTGGGATTCACATAAAGTATTGTCGGACCGCTCTATCATGGTTAACTATGCAGGGAAGTTATTAGCCAGTCGTGCCAATTGTTACTGGAAAGTTAAAGTATGGACGAACAAAGGTGAAAGCACATGGAGTAAACCAGCATTTTGGAGCGTTGGGTTATTAAATGCCACGGATTGGAAAGCAAGATGGATAGGATATGAGCATGGTTTTCCGTGGGACAGCGTTTCCAAATTTTCAAGGCTGTCGGCCCGCTATTACCGTAAGCAATTTCAAAGTGAAAAACCGATTAAAAAAGCTACAGTTTATATTGTTGGGTTAGGACATTATGAACTATATATAAACGGGAAAACCATCGGCGATCAGGTACTGGCTGAAGCGCCTACCGATTATACCCAATCGGTGTTATATAATACGTTTGACGTTACTACCGATATTCAACAGGGTGCAAATGTTATCGGCACCGTATTAGGCAACGGTCGCTTTTTTACCATGCGGCCGAAATATAAACCTAAAAAAATTAAAGAGTTCGGTTTCCCTAAAATGCTGCTGCAACTGCAGCTAACTTATCAGGATGGCAGCAAAAAAATTATTGTAAGTGATGATAGCTGGAAATTTACTGCTGATGGCCCCATTCGTACCAATAATGAATATGATGGTGAAGAATATGATGCAACAAAAGAACTTACCGGTTGGAATATTACCGGGTACAATGATAGTAAATGGCTAAAACCTGAATTGGTTGAATCACCTGGTGGCAAAGTCGAGGCGCAGATGAATGAGCCTATAAAAATAGTTGATTCGATTAAGCCCATCAATATAAAACAACTGAAACCTGGAACCTGGATAATGGATATGGGCCAGAACATGGCAGGATGGGTGCAGATGAGTGTACAAGGCAATAGTGGTGATAAAGTCACTTTACGCTACGCCGAAACGCTTAAGGATGATGGAGAGTTATATGTAGCCAATCTGCGTGATGCTAAAGTAACGGATGTTTATACACTAAAGGGCGGAGCCGAAGAAACATGGCATCCGGTATTTGTATTTCACGGGTTTAGATATGTGGAGATAACCGGGTATCCGGGTACGCCATCTGTTAATGATTTTATTGGTCAGGTGGTTTCTGATAATATGGCAAATACTGGTCAGTTTGAAACATCTAACCCATTGATCAACCAGATCTATAAAAATGCTTATTGGAGTATTTTAAGTGATTACAAAGGCATGCCGGTTGATTGCCCGCAGCGAAACGAACGGATGCCGTGGCTCGGCGATAGGGCAATTGGTTCATTAGGCGAAAGCTTTGTATTCAACAATGAAAACCTGTATGCTAAATGGCTGGATGATATTGAGCAGTCACAAAAACCGGATGGTTCCATACCCGATGTAGCGCCTGCTTACTGGAATTACTATAGCGATAACATGACCTGGCCCGGTACCTACATTCTTATTGCTGATATGTTGTATAATCAGTTTGATGATAAAGCGCCCATTCAAAAGCATTACTCATCCATGAAAAAATGGTTGGGATATATGCGCCAACAATATGACAAGGGTAACCTGATGACTAAGGACAAATATGGTGATTGGTGCGTGCCACCCGAATCACCTGAATTGATCCATTCTCGGGATTCATCTCGCAATACCAACGGAATACTTATTGCTACCGCCTACTATTACCGTATGCTATTGCTGATGCAGAATTTTGCAAAAATGCTGAATAAACCTACTGATGCACAGCTATTTTCTACACAGGCATTACAAGCGAAGAATGCGTTCAACCAAAAGTTTCTGGATAAAAAGACCTTTCAATATGATAACAATACAGTAACGGCTAATCTGTTGCCGTTATACTTCGGTATGGTTCCTCCGGAAGATAGAAAAGCTGTATTCAACAATATTGTAAATAAGATAACTATTGGCGCTAACAGCCATATCAGCACAGGTGTAATTGGCACGCAATGGCTCATGCGTGGATTAACAGATTTTGGTCGGCCAGATATTGCTTATCATATTGCCGCAAATGATGATTATCCAAGTTGGGGATATATGGTTAAACGCGGAGCAACAAGCATTTGGGAACTATGGAATGGTGATACTGCCAACCCGGCCATGAACTCCCGCAATCACGTAATGCTTTTAGGCGATCTGATCGCCTGGTTTTATCAGGATTTGGGTGGAATAAAGGCTGGCGGACCCGGTTTTAAAACCATCGTCATGAAGCCTGCCGCTGTTAAAGGATTAGATAATGTAAAAACATCCTACGAAACGCCTTATGGCTTGGTAAAAAGCAGTTGGAAAAAGCAATCCGGGCAGTTTGATTGGGTTGTTACCATCCCTGCAAACTCAAAAGCGGTGATTTATTTACCGTCAGGCAATGCAAATAATATTACATGCGATGGGAAAGGTTTATCGGCATTAAGCGGGGCTAAATCTTTGTTTGATGATAATGAAGAAGTGAAAATAGAGATAGGTTCAGGCGATTATCATTTTGAAATAAATAATTATGGTAAATAAAAGGATTTTATGGATGATAGGGTTTTGGTGCCTTGTATTTGTTATTAGTGCAAATGCACAGCCTAAACAGTGGAGTAAAGGAATCATCACTAATGAATTTATTTTTGAAAAAGCACCATACCCCGAATGTCACGCAGCTACTATTGCCGAAACAAAACAAGGATTGGTAGCGGCATGGTTTGGCGGCACAAAAGAACGTAATCCTGATGTATGTATTTGGGTAAGCCGTTTGGTAAATGGCAAATGGACTGAAGCCATAAATGTGGCCAATGGCATTCAAAATGATACATTACGCTATGCCTGCTGGAACCCGGTACTGTATCAAGTTTCCGGCGGAGATCTGCTGTTATTCTACAAAATCGGCCCTTCGCCTGCTAAATGGAAGGGCTTTTTCAGAAGTTCTAAAGATGGCGGTATTACTTGGTCGGCACAGCAGGCTTTGCCCAATGGTATTTTAGGCCCGGTTAAAAACAAACCTGTTACGCTGAAGAATGGCGATATCTTATCTCCATCGGGCACTGAAAATGATGGTGCTAAGGTGCATTTCGAACTATCATCAGATAAAGGCAAAACATGGAGGGTTATTGGGCCGCTTAATGATGGTAAAACGGTAAAGGCATTACAGCCTACAATTCTATTTCATAGGGGCGATAGTTTACAAATGCTTTGCCGCACTCAAAACAGGGCAATATATGAATCATGGTCTGCCGATAATGGTAATACATGGTCGCCGCTTGATAAAACTTCATTACCAAACAATAATTCAGGCATTGATGGTGTAACGCTTAAAGATGGTCGTCAGTTGCTGGTGTATAACCATGTTTTGCCACCCGGTAACCTTGCAAAAGGCGCACGTACACCGCTTAATGTTGCGGTATCAAATGATGGTAAAACCTGGTATGCCGCATTGATACTCGAAGATTCACCTATCAGCCAATATTCTTATCCATCAGTAATACAAACTGCCGATGGATTGGTACACATAGTTTACACTTGGCGCAGGCAACGTATAAAACACGTAGTTATCGACCCGAAGAAATTGGTTTTAAGAGAAATAAAAGATGGCTTATGGCCAAAAGTTGAAGGATATACCCCACCTGTAGTAACAGGGGATGCAAAAGATCTATAAAGCATAAGTAATGAAAAGATATAAGCTATTAAGTTTGATGTTGTTGCTGCCTTTCATGGTATGGGCACAGCAGGATACCGATCATAAATACAGACTTTCATTAAAGGATGTGCTTGACGAGATACAGGCAAGATATCATGTAAAGATCAAATACACTGACGACCAGGTAAAAGATAAATATGTAGATTATGCCGACTGGCGTTTCAGGAATACAGTTGATGAAACCCTGGCTAATGTATTGGCACCGGTGGATATGAAGGTTAATAAGACCGGGCCAACGTCTTATAAGTTAAAAGATTACGAATACAATGTATGGTCGATTCAAGATGGTTGGGCAAAACTGGACAGCATAGCCAAGCTATATCATGATGTAAGCAGTTGGGAGCAAAGAAAAGCCCTGCTTCGTCCTGAACTGTATAAGGCGCTTGATTTATCGCCATTGCCTGCCAAACCAGATTCAAAACCCATCATTACTCCAAAAAGAATTTATAATGGCTATACTGTTGAAAACATAGCTATTGAAATTTTGCCGGGTTTATATATCAATGGTTCGCTTTATAAACCTTTGCATTACAAAGGAAAGATCCCGGTAATGTTAAGTCCGGACGGGCATTGGGATAAGCAACGTTATCGCGCTGATTGCCAATTACGTTGCGCCACATTGGCCCGCATGGGATGTATGGCTTACAGTTATGACTTGTTTGCCTGGGGCGAATCATTATTACAATTTAAATCAGAAGATCACCGTACAAGCATAGCCCAGGTTGTACAAACTTTAGGTGCGATCAGGATCATTGATTATCTGCTTACACTTAAAGAAACTGATCCTGCCCGATTGGGTATCAGCGGTGGGTCAGGAGGTGGTAGCCATACGGTTTTAATGGCAGCGATTGATCCGCGTATTAAGCTAAGTGCACCGGTAGTTGCGGTATCGTCTTATTTCTATGGTGGTTGCCCATGCGAAAGCGGTATGCCTATCCACATGTGCGGCGGCGGAACGGATAACGTGGAACTGGCCGCTATGGCAGCGCCAAACCCACAATTGTTAATTACAGATGGCAAAGATTGGACTGCTCATATGCCGGAACATGATTTCCCATATCTGCAAAAAGTATATGGCTATTATGGTAAAAGTAATTTGGTTGAAAATGTGCATCTGCCAAATGAAGGCCACGATTATGGCCCATCAAAAAGAGATGCACTTTACAAATTCGTAGCTAAATATTTCAAGCTTGATATTAAAAAAATAGAGGATAAGAGCGGCAATATAGATGAATCGGAAGTGACCATTGAAAAAGAACCTTTGATGTATGTTTTTGGCGATCATGGTCAATACCTGCCTAAAGATGCCATAAAAGGCTATACTAATTTATTGCAGGTTTTTGCAACTGCCCCAAGAGAGAAAACTTCAATTAATTAAGATGAAGAAATTATCATTCGATCTGCTTATAGCGATTATCGGCTTAACGTTAGGCATCAGCCAGATACCGCAATTAGCTACCGCACAGTCGGGTAAATATCAGAGATATAAAGTCGCGGTGGCTGATATTATGATACTTAAAAGGCAAAAAATAGGCGCTTTTCAGTTGGCAAAAGATCTTGGCGCTGATGGTGTGGAGGTTGATATGGGAGGCTTAGGCGATCGCGAAACTTTTGATAATAAACTGGCGATTGATTCGGTGCGTGAACAATTTTTAACTAAATCAAAAGAGTTGAATGTCCAGATCTGTGATTTGGCAATGACGGGTTTTTATTCGCAGTCATTTGCCCAACGGCCAACTGCTATTAAGGCTGTTCAGGATTGCATCAACACCGCTAAACAAATGGGAATTAAGGTATGCTTTTTACCGCTTGGTGTGCAAGGCGACCTGGTTAAAAATCCCGAACTGCGCCCGGCAATTGTTGAGCGCTTAAAGGCAGCGGGAAAAATAGCTGCACAGGCCGGAATAGTCATAGGTATTGAAACATCGCTTGATGCCAAAAGTGAGTTGCAATTACTTAAAGATGTTGGCTCACCTGCAATTAAAAGCTATTTCAATTTTGCCAATGCTGTAAAAAATAACCGTGACATAGTTCAGGAATTGGAAATATTGGGCAAGGCAAACATTGTTCAAATTCATTGTACCAATGATGATGGCGTTTGGTTGCAAAATGACCCGAAGATTGACATGAAAAAGATCAAAACCACACTCGATAAAATGGGATGGAGTGGTTGGTTGGTAATAGAACGGTCCCGTGATGCCACCGACCCCAAGAATGTAAAGAAGAATTTCACGGCTAATACAACCTACGTAAAATCAATTTTTCAACCTTAAAATGAAGCTTGTTTGTGTCCTTTTATTGAGTGTTTGCATGTTATCCATTATCAGCATAAATAGCTATGCTGCCGATATTTGGGTATCGGTAAACGGCAATGATAGCAACACAGGTAAAAAAGATAGCCCTAAACAAACTATTGCTGCGGCTTTACGCCAGGCTCGTGAGTTACGCAGGCTAAATGATCCGTCGGTAGCAGATGGTATTCATATTATTATTGAAGATGGCGAATATGTTTTAGACGAACCATTATTTATTCGTCCTGAAGATTCAGGTACAGCTACATCACCAACTATAATTGAAAATTCTCCAGGTACAAAACCAGTGATCAGCGGCGGGATAAATATCGCCAACTGGAAAAAAATTACATCACATATAGTCGGTTTACCAAAAGAAGCTCAGGGCAATGTATGGCAGGCCATCGCTCCGCAAACTGCTGGCAGCACAATATTATTCAGGCAACTATGGGTGAATGGTGAAAAGGCAATACGTGCAAGGGAAAGCAATACCAATGAGGGTATGAATCGTATTTTATCAATCGATAAACAAAAACAGGAGATATGGATATCGGTACCTGTTTGCGGCTTGCCAAAAAATGCTGGACAAATGGAAATGGTTATACACCAGATGTGGGCCATAGCAAATCTTAGGATTAAATCCATAACTATCGAAGGAAATAAAGCTGGGTTAAGATTCTATCAGCCTGAAAGCAAAGTAGAATTTGAACATCCTTGGCCCGCTCCGGTGATGGATAAAGACCATAAAATGAATGGCAACTCTGCTTTTTATCTTACTAATTCTCTCCAATTTTTAAATAAACCCGGTGAATGGTATGAAGATATGCAATCTGGCAAAGTTTATTATTGGCCCCGCAAAAGTGAAAACTTAAATAGTGCAAAAGTTGTAGCGCCATCGCTTGAAAAACTAGTGCAGGTTAACGGTACTATGGAACGCCCGGTAAGCTATGTATTTTTTAAAGGATTACGATTTGAATACACTACGTGGTTACGCCCATCACAGCAAGGTCATGTACCATTACAAGCAGGTATGTATCTGCTTGATGCGTACAAGTTAAAAATTAAAGGAACACCCGAAAAAAGCGGGTTAGAAAATCAGGCATGGGTTGGTCGCCCGCCCGCTGCAGTTGAATTGAAATATGTAAACAATACCGGCTTTGAAGGGTGCATATTTACGCACATCGCTTCAACTGCTTTGGACTATGCCCGAGGTACACATGATGATGAAATAAAAGGTAATCTATTTAAAGATATAGGGGGAACAGCCATACAAGTTGGGGTTTATTCTGATGAAAGCTATGAAGCGCATTTGCCTTACAATCCTTCAGATATCCGTGAAGTTTGCACCAATGAACATATTGATAATAATTTAATTGTTGATGCTACTAATGAAGACTGGGGATGCCTCGGTATCGGTGCCGGATATGTAAAAGGCATCAGGATTGAGCATAACGAGGTTTGTGATGTATCCTACTCAGGTATTAGCGTTGGTTGGGGTTGGACAAAAAGCGCAAATGCCATGAGCGATAATATTATCCGCGCTAATAAAATTCATCATTATGCCAAGCATATGTATGATGTATCTGGCATATATACCTTATCAGCACAGCCAAATTCGGTTATCGACAGCAATTATGTCGATAGTATCTACAAGGTTTCCTATGCACATGATCCAAACCATTGGTTTTACTTATATACCGATGAAGGTTCGTCTTATTTCACCATAAAAAACAACTGGTGCCCCTCTGAAAAATTCCTTAAAAACGCCAATGGGCCGGGTAATGTATGGGAAAATAATGGGCCAATAGTAGCTGAAGATATAAAGGAATCAGCGGGCTTGCAATCGCCTTATAAATACCTGTTAAATGGTATAAAAGTGAATCCAGATCATCAACCTATAAATCATTAACCATGTTAAAGCGCCTATTTATTTTATTGCTTACAAGCATTGGTTTTATAAATGTATATGCACAAACGCCAACAAGCGAACCTGTAATAGTGGAAGTTATTGCTCCTAATAATTCAGCTTTAAAATTTGGTGCTTTTATCGATATGAAGGATTATGGGATTAAAGATGTAAAACAATGGAATAACCGGATAATAGTGTATGCGAATACCAATCATCCACAACAATTAAAAGACAGAATAGCAAAGAAATACCCGTCAGATCAAATTGTTTTATTTGAGAAGCCATTCTACAATTTCAACAGAAAATATTGCAGCGATAAAGCAGTAGCCCCAAAGTGGGATAATATTATCCTCAGTGCCAATTTGGTGAAAGATCCAAAGCTTCAACAGGAATATTTAAACCATCATGCCACACAATTTCAAAAATGGCCGGAGGTTTCACAAGGATTTTGTAATGCCAATTTTCAGCAATTATTGGTATTTAAAACAGGCAGGCAATTAATGCTGATAATTAGCATTCCCAAAGGTGAAAGCCTGGACAAGCTAAACCCGCTCACTACCAAAAACAACCCGCGTGTTAACGATTGGAATAATATGATGAAGAAATACCAGGAAGGTATTGAAGGGGCAAAAAAAGGAGAAGTGTGGGTGTTTTTTAAAGATGTTGACGACAAAAAATTCATAGAATAACAGATACAGAAAACCAACTATGTTAAAGTTAGGGATATTAGGATTAGGAGAAGGCCGGAGCACAATGTCGGCAGCGTTAAACAGCGCTAAATGTGAACTTAAAATGGTGTGTGATATGAGCATTGAAGTATGTAAGCATCGCGCAGCAGAGTTTAATTTTCATCAATACACCACCAGTTACCAAAAAATGCTGGACGACCCTGAAATTGATGTGATCGCCATTTATACTCCCGATCATTTGCATGCTGAGCATGTAAAACAGGCCTTGCTGTACAATAAACATGTATTATGTACTAAACCTTTTATTGACGACCTGTCGAAGGCTCAGGAACTTTTGGATCTGGCTAAAAAAACTGGCAAAAAAGTGTTTGTAGGGCAAAGCTCCCGATTTTTTGAACCGGCAAAACGACAAAGAAAGGATTTTGAAGCCGGGCTGATTGGTGAGCTGATCACTGTTGAAAGTCATTACCATGCCGATCACCGTTGGTTTTTAGAAAAACCCTGGGCGCTGGAACAAGCATTTAAATGGTTATACGGAGGGTTAAGCCATCCGGTTGATTTTATAAGATGGTATTTGCCCAATGTTAAGGAGGTAATGGGTTACGGCATGATCAGCAATAATGGGAAAACTGCCGGACTAAAAAATGACGACACCATGCATTTTATTTTTAAGGCTGCGGATGGACGCATTGCACGGGTTAGTGGTGCTTATACCAGTTATACACAACCCACACAACGCGACAGCGGTATGAGTGTGATATTAAGATGTTCCGAAGGTGCATCGCAGGCAGATTATCACGAATTGCGTTATGCTGTAACTGACAAAACAGGTGAGGAGAAGATAATCTATTGGGGTGATAAGACTTTAAAATATTATTTCAGATTTGAAGGGCAAAGTCACCACGCCGGTGAATATCAAAACTACCTTGAATACTTTGCTGATTGCCTTGAAAGCGGCGAAACCGCATACCCGGATGTTAAAGAGGGGATTGGAACCATAGCTTTATTAATGGCAATGGATAAATCATTACAAACCGGACTGCCTGTAAAAATTGCGGATATACTCGCCGAATACCAGTTATCACCTGAAATATTAAGCGTATGATAGTTGCTATGGGCAGTTTGGTAACTAATTTAACAACACTGGATTATGCCATTGTAGTAGCATACATCGTAGTACTGATGGTTATTGGTTACAGGGCCAGTTTTGCTCAAAAGAAAAAACCCAACGAAACACTTTTTTTGGCTAATAAGTCATTAGGCTGGGCAAGCATTGGTTTTAATATGTGGGGTACAAATGTTGGGCCGTCAATGCTGCTGGCTTTTGCCAGTATTGGCTACACTACGGGTATTGTAGCCGTAAATTTCGACTGGTACGCATTTGTATTCCTGTTATTATTGGCCGTAGTTTTTGCACCTAAATATTTAGCTGCCAAAGTAAGTACCATGCCCGAATTTATGGGTAAGCGTTACGGCGACTCCACCCAAAATATACTTGCCTGGTATGCACTCATCAAAATACTGATCTCCTGGCTGTCATTAGGCCTATTTGCAGGCGGATTTTTAGTAAGGCAAATACTCGGCATCCCCATGTGGGAATCAGTAATTGTACTGGTAGCATTTGCGGGGCTGTTCACTTTTGCAGGTGGATTGAAAGCCATTGCTAAGGTCAATTTCTTTCAAATGATATTATTGATAGCTGTATCATTATTATTAACCGTAATAGGGGTTATAAAAGCAGGCGGCTTATCTGCTGTATATCACAAAGTACCGCATGATTATTGGAATCTGATCCATCCTGCAAGTGATAAAAAATACCCTTGGTATGCCATTTTATTAGGATATCCGGTTTCGGCTATCGCTTTCTTTTGTACCGACCAGGCTATGGTACAATCGGTTTTAGGTGCGAAGAATTTAGAGCAGGGCCAATTGGGTGTAAACTTTATTGCCTGGCTTAAAATATTGTCTTTGCCTCTTTTTATCCTTACCGGCATTTTATGTTTTATTCTTTATCCCGGTTTAAAAGACCCCGCCGAAGCCTATATGACTATGGTTACCCATCTTTTCCCGCCAGGGCTGAATGGTTTAGTTATAGTGGTACTGATAGCTGTGCTTGTAGGTACCATTGGCTCATCACTTAACTCATTGAGCACCGTGTTTACTATGGATGTTTACGTTAAAAAGTTCAATCCAAATGCTACTAATAAGCAGATCATAAAAGTTGGCCGGATCTCGGTAGTAGCAGGTTGCATGTTTGCCGTAGCTGTGGCATTAGCAATCGATAATATTAAAGGGCTTAACCTTTTTGATGTATTTCAATCGGTTTTAGGGTTTATTGCACCGCCATTGGCTGTTGTTTTCCTGCTCACGGTATTCTGGAAAAGGACAACCCGTAAGGCGGTGAATTTTGTTTTATCAATTGGTTCGGCAATCAGTTTGGGTACAGGTGTGCTTTATTTATGGGTTTTTACGCCCGATAAATATCCTATCTGGCCCCATTACCTGCTGTTATCATTTTACATTTTCGCATTACTAATGATTCTGGCGGTTATTATTTCCCTGCTGGATCAAAGCCCGGTAATGTATATTCCTGACAAGCTGGTCACCATTGTTAAACCTACTAAACGAGTAAAAATTGCCTGGGGCATTTTAATTATCGTAATGATATGCCTATACCTGGTATTTAACGGACATTAACGTATGAAAAATAATAAAACTGTTAGTTTAAAATATGTATTGATAATTGCCTTTGCATTTATGCTGTTTGGTGGTGCAGCAAAAGCACAAAAAGCATCATGGATCTGGTATCCGGGCGATTATGAAGTATGGTTAAGCAATAAAATGCAGACCAGGCGTACCGAACGTGGTACATTTCTGCCGCCATTCTGGAAACTGGATAGCCATTACGTGCTGATGAATTTCCATAAAGATTTTGAGCTGGCCGAACCGGAAGATGCCAAATTATATGTAGAGGGCCAGTACAATGTTAGTTTAGATGGCAAAACCATTCGGGGTTATCCTAAAATTATTCATATCCCGGCAGGTAAGCATCGCATTAGCTTAAAGGTTTATAACCAGGCAAATGTACCTGCCATATTTGTACAGGGCACACATTTGGTATCAGATACCTCGTGGCTGGTTACTTATGAAGATAAAGAATGGATAGATGCTTCAGGCAAAACTTCTGATGTATCGGCAACAAAGTATTTATTAGCAGGCAGCTGGGATTTTACTGATCCTGCTGTATTACCATCAACATATCATCTTCCCGTCGAGGAACACAAAGCGGCAAGCATTGATAAGAAACAACATTCCATGTTTGTGGATTTCGGTAAAGAAACCTTTGGTTACATCAAACTGAATGGCATAAAAGGCAAAGGGAAAGTATCACTTTATTTTGGCGAATCACCCGAAGAAGCAAAAGACACGGCAAGATGCGAACTGGCAGATAAGGTAGACATCGACCAGCAAAGCGGGGATTATACATTCATGGGTTCAAGAGCATTTAGGTATGTAAGTATTTACTATGATGATAATATCGATATAGATGATGTATCCATGCTTTATGAGTATGCCCCGGTTACACAGCGGGGGAGTTTTAAATGCTCTGATGATGAGATCAACAAAATATGGGATGTAGCTGCTTACACATTACATCTCAACACCCGTGAATTTTTCATAGATGGTATCAAACGCGATAGGTGGGTATGGTCAGGCGATGCTTACCAGAGCTATTTGATGAATTATTACCTGTTTTTTGATTCGCCTACAGTTAAACATACACTGTTAGCATTGCGCGGTAAAGACCCTGTAACCAGTCACATTAATACCATTATGGATTATAGCTTTTACTGGTTTTTGGGTATAAAGGATTACTACCAGTATACAGGCGATAAAACTTTCATCCAACAAAATTATCCCCGTATGCAAAGCATGATGGATTTTTGTTTATCGCGTCGTGATAAAGACGGTTTGGTACAAGGCTTAACAGGCGATTGGGTATTTATTGATTGGGCTGATGGCCTAAGCAAACAGGGTGAAGTAAGCTTTGAACAGGTTTTATTTTGCAGAAGCCTGGAAACAATGGCCGAATGCGCTAAAATAGCTAACGATAATGCCGGGGCCGAAAAGTATGCCTCAATAGCAGCCGACCTGAAAGCCAAAATATTCAGCTATTACTGGAATGATCAGAAGCACGCGCTGGTGCATAGTCGTATTGATGGTAAACAAACAGATAATGTGACCCGTTATGCAAATATGTTCTCCATATTTTTTAATTATTTGAATGAGGATCAAAAACAGGATGTGAAAAAGTACGTGTTGATGAATAACGATATACCTAAGATCACCACGCCCTATATGCATTTTTATGAACTCGAAGCATTATGTGCAATGGGTGAGCAAAGCTATGTACTACAGCAAATAAAGGATTACTGGGGTGGCATGCTTAAACTGGGCGCAACCTCATTTTGGGAAGAGTATAACCCCGCAAAAAGTGGTGCCGATGTTTATGCCATGTATGGCAGGCCTTATGGTAAAAGCCTGTGCCATGCCTGGGGTGCAAGCCCGATCTATCTCTTAGGAAAATATTATTTAGGGGTAAAGCCATTATCTCCCGGATATAAAGATTATATAATTGAGCCCAACCTGGGCAGTTTGCAGTGGATGCAGGGTAGTGTGCCTACTCCAAATGGTGATATAAGAGTTTATGCCAGCACCAAACAAATAAAAGTGAGCGCTGATGACGGCTTGGGTACGTTGCGTTTTAAGAGCAAAAGTAAACCGATTTGTAAACAGGCTAACATCGTATCAAAACATGGTAATGTTTACGAGTTGCAGATACAAAAAGGGCAGAATTTAGTAGTTGATTATAATGCGATGTAATGATGATGAAGTCCTTTAAATATATTTTGCTCATACTTGGTTTTATGCCCTGTTTGGTTCATGCGCAATTGGTTGATAAAACCCCTGCGCCAGTACCTGTTGCCCCCGATGTTTATCATTTTGACCCCTGGGAAGATCCGTCAGTTGATGGCATAAACCGCCAGGCTGCTCATGCTACGGCATATTCCTATAGCAGTATAGAAGATGCCTTGAAGGGCGACAGGGAGAAATCAGGTCGGATGATATCCTTAAACGGATATTGGGATTTTAAATATTCACCAATGCCCGCTGATACCCCTAAAGAATTTTATAAAAGCAGGGTGCAAGGATGGGGAAAGATCATTGTGCCATCAAGTATGGAGATGCAAGGGTATGGTAAACCCATTTATAAAAGTGCGGTTTATCCGTTCAGGCCTGTTAACCCACCGCACATGCCAACTACTGATAATAGCGTAGGCAATTATCAGCGTACGTTTACTATACCCGAAAATTGGAAGGATATGAATATTACTCTCAATTTTGGCGGGGTAAGTTCAGGATTTAAAGTGTGGCTAAATGGCAAGTTTTTAGGCTATGGCGAGGATAGTTTTCTGACATCTGAATTTAATATAACCCCTTATTTGCAGCCTGGCGAAAATGTATTATCAGTGCAGGTGATCCGTTGGACTGATGGTTATTTTTTAGAAGATCAGGATCAGTGGCGTTTAAGCGGCATTCATCGCGAAGTAATGTTATTGGCTGAGCCCAAACTGCGTATCGCTGATTTCTTCTATCAAACCAAGCTAGATAAAGATTATAAAGATGCCCTTTTTGAGTTAAGGCCGCGGATGGAAAACCTTACGGGCGAGGAAGTTCATGGTTACAAACTGGAAGTACAGTTATTCGACAAGCACAATCAGCCGGTTTTTGAAAAACCATTGGAAAAGAGCGTTGAAAGTTTGCTAAATGAAATATATCCAAGACTTGGAAATGTAAAGTTCGGGATAATGGAAGCTAAAGTGAAGAACCCCGATAAGTGGAGCACCGAAGAACCTAATTTATATACCTTAACGCTTGCATTAAAAGATACTACAGGGCATATTTTAGAAGTTAAGAGCTGTAAAGTAGGTTTCAGAAGTATTGAGTTTTCTAAAACGGATAGCAAACTGCTTATAAATGGTAAAGTCACTTACCTGTATGGAGTAAATATGCCCGACCACGATCCTATAAAAGGAAAAGCATTGTCGCGGGAGGATATTTTAAGGGATATACAAACTGTTAAGCGCTTCAACTTTAACTGTATTCGTGCAAGTCATTATCCTAAAAATCCGTACTTCTATGACTTGTGCGATCAGTACGGTATAATGGTAATTGATGAAGCAAATTTGGAAACTCATGGCCTCGGTTCAAAATTAAGCAATGACCCAACTTGGGCAGGCGCTTATATGGATAGGATGACCAGGATGGTAATGCGGGATAAAAACCATCCGAGCATTATTATATGGAGTTTAGGTAATGAGGCTGGTCAAGGCCCCAACCATGCTGCAATGTCAGGATGGACGCATGACTTCGATATTACCCGCCCGGTACATTATGAGCCAGCCCAAGGCACACCCCAAGCAGAAGGTTATGTTGAGCCGGATGACCCACGCTATCCAAAAACCAATGATCATTCACACCGTATCCAAAATCCTATTGACCAACCTTATGTAGATATTATCAGCCGTATGTATCCCGGCTTGTTTACCGCTGATTTACTGGCTAATCAAAAAAATGGAGATCATCGCCCTATATTCTTTGTTGAGTATTCACATGCTATGGGCAATTCCAATGGCAATTTGAAGGAGTTTTGGGATATATGGCGCAATACACCGCGAATTATCGGCGGTGCAATATGGGAATATAAAGACCAAGGGTTGCTTAAAAAGGATGCTAATGGTGTTTCATTCTATGCCTATGGTGGTGATTATGGCGAAAAATATTATGATGATTTTACCATAAAAGGTTTGGTTGCCCCCGACGGCAGGCCAAAGCCAGCCATGTATGAATGCAAGCATGTTTTCCAGCCGGTTGAATGTAAACTGGTTGATACGGCTAAAAGGATAATCAATATAAAGAGTTGGAGTTCAGTTAGGTCATTAAGCTATTATACAATAACCTTACAAGTTCGTGAAGATGGCACCATCATCATGAAAAAGATATTACCGTCGATTGATTTAGCTGCTATGAAAGATACAACGCTGTCTTTAGCGCCATATTTACCTGCTATGAAAGCTGGTCATGAATATTTGGCTGATATCCATTTCACTTTGCCTGAAGATGAGCCCTGGGCATCAAAGGGATATGAGATAGCAGCTGATCAATTTGCGTTAACAGGTTTGCCGGTTGTTATAAATAAACCCAAAAACTATCCTCAAATAGCAGTGCTGGATAACGCTGATGCCTATGTAATGAGCGGTAAAAACTTTAAGATAACCATTAATAAAAATAATGGTGCATTAAGCTCTTACATCAACAACAACCAGGAACAGGTTTATGCGCCTTTGTTGCCGCATTTTACCCGTCCGCTTACGGATAATGATCGCAGGGGATGGAAATCTGATAAAAAGTTAAAACCCTGGTATGTGGATAGTGTGAAACTGGTAGATATATCAGCAAAAAAACTGACCAACGGTTTAGTTAAAATAACCAGTAATTATACACTCATAAATGATAGTGCAGCCGTACAGGTTAATTATCTCATCAATGGAGATGGGGTTGTAAAAGTAAATTACAAATTAAGTGTTAAGCCGGGATTGCCTAATATTCCTGAGCTTGGTATGCAGTGCGGCATAAAACGCAGTTATGATAACATTACCTGGTATGGCCGGGGTTTATATGGAAATTATGTCGACCGTCGTACTGGTTTCGAGGCTGGTATTTATTCGCAACCCATTAATGAATTTAATGAGCCTTATGTAGTTCCGCAGGAAACAGGTAATCGTACCGATGTACGATGGATGTATCTAGCTAACAAAGATGCTAAAGGCTTGCTTGTTGTAGCTGATAGTTTGCTGAGTATGAACGCATGGCCTTATACTGAAAAAAATATTGAGGCAGCAAAACATACCAATAAATTGAAAGATGCAGGCTTCATTACCCTAAACATCGACCTGAAACAAATGGGCGTTGGTGGTAATGATAGCTGGTCAGATGTGGGAGCGCCTTTGGAAAAATATCAGATTCCAGCTAAAGCTTACACTTACAGTTTTTACCTGCTGCCATGTACAACCAACGCAGAAAAAGCAGTTAAACTATCAAGAGAAATAAAATTTAATACAGCTAACTAATACATGAAGAGGATAATCCTTGTAATAATTGTTTATGTATGCAGCCTTAACTGGTTTGCATTGCAGGGATATGCGCAAACAAAAAGTAATGCTAAAGATCAGCTAACGCAAGCTTTTATACATCCGCCAGAAGATGCCAAACCGTGGATCTACTGGTATTGGATGCAGGCCAGTGTGAGTAAAGAAGGTATCACTGCCGATCTTCAATCAATGAAAGATGAAGGGATTGAAGGTGCTTATCTAATGACAATAAAGGGTCCTGCGAATCCACCATATATGATGCCGCCTATTGAGCAATTGAGTAAGCCCTGGTGGGAAATGGTGAAATTTGCAATGAGTGAAGCCGATAGACTGGGTATAAAACTGGCCCTGCATGATTGCGACGGCTTTGCAGTAGCTGGCGGCCCGTGGATAACTCCCGAATTATCCATGCAAAAAATAGTATGGACAAAAACATTGGTTAGCGGAGGTAAATTATATCATGATACTTTAGCAAAGCCACACAGTTACAAAGGGTATTATAAGGATATTAAAATATTTGCTTATCCATCGCCGCCGGGTAGTGGCATAACCAGCAGAACTATTCTGCCTAAAATTACGGCCAGTACAGGTGCCGATGTTCAATATTTGGCGGTACCCGGTAATAAAACAAGCTTTTCAACCAGTGAGCCATGTTGGATTCAACTTTCATTTGAACAGCCATTTACTTGCCGATCGTTGGTTATTCATACTAATTCCAGTAATTATGAGTCGGAAAGGTTGTTGGTTGAAATCAGCGATGATGGCATAAACTTTAAAACGCTAACACGCCTTGATCCGCCGCGACATGGTTGGCAGGATGGTGATGCGCCTATCACTAATGAAATAGTACCCACTACCGCAAAATATTTCCGTTTTGTTTATGATAAAGCAGGATCAGAACCTGGATCAGAAGACCTGGATTTTGCCAAATGGAAACCATCGTTAAGATTATCGGGTATCGAATTATCCGCCGAGCCACACATTCATCAATATGAAGGAAAAACCGGCGAAGTTTGGCGGGTGAGTAAACGTACCAATACACAACAACTGCCAAATGATTTGTGCATACCCAAGGATAAGATCATTGATATAACTGATAAATTGGATGCCAACGGTAACCTAAACTGGATGGTTCCCGCAGGCAACTGGACAATCCTTCGTATTGGTCATACCTCAACCGGACATACCAACGTAACTGGTGGAGCTGGGGCCGGTTTAGAGTGTGATAAGTTTAATCCAGAAGCAGTTACATTGCAGTTCAATAGTTGGTTTGGCGAAGCAGTTAAGCAAGCTGGCCCCGAACTGGCTAAACAGGTATTAAAGATCTTCCATGTGGATAGCTGGGAAGCGGGCAGTCAAAATTGGTCGCCTGTTTTTGCCGGGGAATTTAAAAAGCGTAGGGGATATGATCTGATGTCGTATCTACCTGTAATGGCGGGCGTACCCGTGCAAAGTGCTGCTATTTCAGAAAAAGTATTGAGTGATGTAAGAGAAACTATAGCAGAATTAGTATCTGATAAATTTTTCGGTACTATGGCTAAACTTGCCCATGCACAGGGTTGCAGTTTTAGCGCAGAAAGTGTTGCACCTACAATGGTGAGCGATGGCATGCTGCATTACAGCCAGGTTGATATACCAATGGGTGAATTTTGGTTGCGCAGCCCAACGCATGATAAGCCTAATGATATATTGGATGCTGTTTCAGGCGGCCATATTTATGGTAAAAATATTATTCAGGCCGAGGCATTTACAGAGCTTCGTATAATGTGGGATGAACACCCGGCCGTACTAAAAGTCATTGCTGACCGCGAATTTGCTTTAGGTATAAACCGCTTTACATTTCATGTAGATGTTCATAATCCGTGGCTTAACCGTAAGCCGGGAATGACATTGGATGGTATCGGTACATTCTTCCAGCGCGACCAAACATGGTGGAAACCCGGGAAAGCCTGGGTACAATACATACAACGTTGCGAGGCTATGCTGCAAATGGGCCATCCGGTTACAGATATTGCCGTTTTTACAGGTGAAGAAACCCCGCGCCGTGCAATTTTACCTGACAGGTTAGTGAATACTTTGCCCGGAATATTTGGTGAAGAAAGAGTGAAATCTGAAGCTATCCGCCTTGCCAATAAAGGTGAACCAATGCGCATTATACCTGATGGTGTAAGCAGTTCGGCAAATATGGCTGAGCCACAGCAATGGATAAACCCGATGCGCGGCTATGCTTACGATTCATTTAATTTGGATGCCTTATTAAGACTGGCAACAGTACATAATGGCCGGATAGTATTACCGGGAGGCGCAAGTTATGGCGTTTTGGTTATACCGGGCTCACGCCCTATGTCGCCAGATAGTAGTTTGATGTCGCAGCAGGCTATAAAGAAAATACAGCAGTTAATTAATGAAGGCGCAACTGTAATGTGGGATAGTCACCCAACACAAGCACTTGGTTTGACTGATGATGCGGTTGTTAAACAGATAGCCGATGAAATATTGAATACCTCAAATACCAAGGGCAAGGTAGTTATAGGCCCTTATACTGATGAAACATTTGACAAGTTAGGTATAACGAGAGATGTGATCGTTACTGATTCAAGTGGCCGATATGCAGACAATATTGCATGGAATCATAGGGCAGGAGCAGGGTTCGATAGCTATTTTATATCAAACCAAACTGATCAGCAGCGTATTGTCACCTTGTCATTGAGAGCATCAGGTAAATGGCCTGAATTATTTTACCCGCTTACAGGCGAAATTAAAACTGCAGGTAACTGGAAAATTGAAAACGGGAGAACTGTATTATCAATAAAGCTTGATGCCAGTGGTTCAGTGTTTGTAGTTTTGAAACAACCGACAACTGTTGCATCAGCACAAACGCATCAAAACTGGCCTGCTGTTAAACGTATACAAACCCTCAAACAAACCTGGACGGTAAAGTTCAATAAAGCATTTGGCGGCCCTGAACAACCCATAGTTTTTAATGCTTTAGAGGATTGGAGCATAAACGCCAATGATGCTATTAAATATTATTCAGGTACTGCAAGTTATGATCAAACGTTTAATTGGAAGGGCAATAAGCAGGCTAATAACGTTTGGCTCGACTTGGGTAAAGTAGATAACCTTGCCGACGTTTATATTAATGGAATACATTGCGGTACAGCATGGATCTATCCATATCGCGTTAATATTAGTAAAGCTTTGAAAAATGGCAAAAATCAGATAAGGATTGAAGTAACAAACACCTGGGCCAACCGCTTAATTGGTGACCATGATTTGCCAAAGGACAAACAAATAACATGGACAAACGCGATTTACAGACTGGATGGAAAGCCTTTATTACCTGCCGGATTATTGGGCCCGGTACGAATAATTAAGTTAAGTTATTAATGTAAGAAAAGTAATTGACGATGAGAATTGTGCTGATAAGAATTGCGGTATTATTTATAGCGGTTTTAACGTTTAATAATTTATTTGCGCAAGATAAAGCCCTTGTAAATACTTCAGATAGCCCGTATGCAAAGCTGAGCAGTGTTGATATGGGCGATGTAAGCTGGACGACCGGCTTTTGGGCCGATCGGTTTAAGGTTTGCAAGGAGACGATGATCCCTAATTTGTGGAAGATTTACAGTGACCCGAAAATGGGCCATGCTATCCAAAATTTTGAGATAGCTGCCGGTTTAGATACCGGCTCGCATGTTGGCCCACCATTTCAGGATGGCGACTTTTATAAATTATTTGAGGCTGTAGCTGCCATGTATGCCGCAACTCATGATCCAAAGCTTGATCAGTTAATGGATAACACCATTGCACTTTTCGCTAAAGCGCAGCGGCCTGACGGGTATATCCATACACCTACCTTAATTGAAGAGCGACAGCATCCGCGTGAAGCCAAGGCATTTGAGGACAGGCTGAATTTTGAAACTTATAACCTTGGTCATTTGATGACAGCGGCTTGTGTACATTACCGGGCAACTGGCAAAAGAAATTTCCTTGATATAGCCATAAAGGCAACCGATTATTTATATAATTTTTATAAAACTGCATCACCTGAACTGGCGCGGAATGCGATTTGCCCGTCACATTATATGGGCGTTGTGGAGATGTATCGTACCACACATGACCCTAAGTATTTGGAACTGGCTAAAAACCTGATCGATATCCGTGGATTAATGAAAGATGGTACTGACGATAATCAGGATCGCATCCCATTCAGGCAGCAAACTGCTGCAACGGGGCATGCGGTGAGGGCAAACTATTTATATGCAGGCGCTGCTGATGTGTATGCCGAAACCGGAGATACCACTTTAATGCACACGCTAAATTTGGTTTGGAACGATGTGGTTAACCGGAAAATGTATATCACCGGCGGCTGCGGAGCCTTATATGATGGTGTTTCGCCCGATGGAACATCTTATTTATTAAAGGATGTACAAGAAGTTCACCAGGCTTACGGGCGCGATTACCAATTGCCCAACTTTACAGCACATAATGAAACCTGTGCCAGTGTAGGTAATGTATTGTGGAACTGGCGCATGCTGCAGCTTACCGGGGATGCTAAATATGCCGATATTATGGAACTTACATTGTATAATGGTATGTTATCGGGTATTAGCCTCGATGGTAAAAGTTTTTTTTATACCAATCCACTAAGTGTTGATGATGATCTACCGTTCAGAGACAGGTGGTCGAGAGATAGGGTGGGCTACATAGCTTATTCGGATTGTTGCCCGCCAAACGTGGTGCGCACTATTGCCGAGGTAAGTAATTATGCTTACAATATATCAGACAAAGGGTTATGGTTCAATTTGTATGGAGGAAATAAATTATCAACCAAACTTAAAGACGGTTCGCCAATAAAATTAACCCAAACCACAGAATACCCATGGAACGGTAATATCAATATTAAGTTGGATGAAGTGCCTGCAAAGGAATTTTCGGTTTTTCTCCGCATCCCCGGCTGGTGTAAAAATGCAATGTTAATGGTTAATGGAAAAGCTGCCAATGTTAAACTTGTACCCGGTGAGTATGCTGAAATAAGCCGTAAATGGAAGGCGGGCGATCAACTGGTGTTACAATTGCCTATGGCAGTTAAATTGATGGAGTCTAATCCATTAGTTGAAGAAACCCGTAACCAAATAGCTGTAAAACGTGGTCCTATAGTTTATTGTTTAGAATCTGTCGACCTGCCTAAAGGTCAAAAGATAGCAGATATTGCATTATCACCCCAGGCTAACCTAAAACCACAGCTTATTAAAATTGATAACAGCAATATTATGAGCTTAACCGGAGTTGCTGACGTGAGAAATGAGAATAACTGGAATAATAAATTATATAAAGAGGTATCATTAACCAATGTAAATGCCAAAACCAATATTCGCTTAATACCCTACTATGCCTGGGACAATCGCGGACACGTAAATATGGAAACATGGATACCTTTCGACAGGTAATTATAGCATATTGATAATGTCTTTTTCACGTTCTTTAGGCAGAACTATTAACGATTCAACTTTACCATTTTTAACTGTAGCCTCAACAGTGGTATTGTAGGGAGCGTGTAGCTTGAAATGCACATTCCATGTTTTGGGCCATGCGGGGAAAAGATAGATCTTTTTGTCATCAACCTGCATTAACATTTCTTGCAGGCCTATCATACCTGAGCCACCCCAGTTGTGATCTGGAGCCCAGTCAAAACCCGGCCCCCAAAAGGCAGGGAAACGTCGGCCTGAATCTTTTAGTTTAAAGATGGTAAGATCAGCAGCTTCTTTAGTCAAACCCATTCGCGCAGCGAAAATATTATCCTGTTTCCAGCCAAAGCCACTTCTGAATTTTATAGCAAGGGTGTCATATTTCCAGGTATTGATAGCTATATCCAGATCAGGCTTACCTACTCCGTAAATTCCCCATGGAAATACAGGATAAAGCTGCATACTTTCCACATTATTTATTCTTTCCCACACTTTGGCAGGTGCAATAGTTTTATGCCCATTGAACTCTCTGAAATTAATAGGAGGGATACGTTTAAGCATAGTAGTCCAATTTTTTCGTTCCACATCAGTCAAATACTGTGGCGGTAATTTCAGCAAGGTAGTAAGTACAGTTTGCAGCGCAGCAATGGTTGAGGTGGAGTTATAAGCCATTTTATAAGTTTCACCCGCTGAACCGGGAAAAAGCACTAAATGGCCATCTGCGTCAAAAGTTTTTATTCCACGCTGTTGAGCCAGATATTGGTAATGTTCATTAAAAAAGGTAAGGCAGCTTTCAATAAATGGTATATATAGCTTAATATCTTTGCCGTTATAATGCTCGGTTTCCAGTATCATCTGGCAAAATTCCAGAACCGTATCCCAGGTATATTCGAGCCAGGCGTTGTATTCTACACCTTTGTCAAAATTTGCCGGTCGTTTTAAACCATATTCAGCCATGTTTGGCAATCCGAAATTTTCATTTTGCTCGGTAAAACAAGCGCCGTCATGACCCCAGTAAACTTTGCTGCGTAATTCGGCATTATGTAAGGAACGTAAGTAGAAATCAAACTGTGGTTTCATCATATCGATATCGCCGCTCTTAAGCATTGGCCAGTAAACCAATCGTTGATTTTGAGCGGTCATTAAGCCACCACCCCAGTTTCTGAAGTCTGGTGTAAACTTATCAGTAGTATCAACATTTACAGGGTCATAGGTGAATAAGCCTCCGTTAAATTTAGTGGGATACTCACCAAAGGCATTACAGCCAAGCATATATCTGAATAGTTGATAATTACGCCCAGCTTGCCATTCAGGGCTTTTAGGGTCGGTATTACCAGGGTTGATGAATATAAAACTTCGCTCCCAAAATTGTTTCCACCAGTTTTGCGTGTTTTGTAAAGCAATTTGTTGGTGGAGATTTGCTTCCTGCACAGTGCTATCCAATTTTTGCTGCCATAATTGCGATGAATTTGCATAGCTGGTATTCAGGAAGATCTCAATATTTTGTTTTGTTTTTGAACGGGTGCTTTCTAAACGCCAACCCTGAAAATCAGTGTTAAGATATTTGCCTTCATAGGTTCCGGCAGTCTGCATATCATCACCCTTTAACAACCCACCAAAAATTAAATGGGAAAGTGGATTGAATAATTGTGATTTTACAGCTTCTAATCCTTGCTCTCGCACCGTAGCATCGAAAACAGAGGTGTCTTTATTTTGATGATAGAATATTACCGCATTATTTTTAAAAGCAATATTATCCTTAAGCGTTTTAACTTGTACATCCTTGTCCCATTTCCATGAATCCTGGTTGTTCTCTTTGCCGTTGGCATCGCGGTTGCGGTAACGCCAGCTTTCATAGTCGGCTTCTGTTTTTACAGGCTCGCTGCTGCTGATCTCAACATGTACAACCGGGCGGTAAACATCAACCCAAAGTTTTAGGGTAGTGTTTAGGTTGCCGTTTTTGCCATTAATAATAACCGAGCCATCCTGCAAATGTAATTGCTGTGTGAAATCAGAGCCAGTAAATGGGTTAGGCGACAGCTTTATTTTTACACGGCCCAGTTTAAGAAAGGTGTTATTCTCGTCAAAAGTGCCGCTTTTTGAAATGTAGAAATACAGATCACCATTTTCAACCCAAACGTTTAAGCCAATATCACCACCACCACAAGGCATGGATTCACCGGAGTTTTTGCTTTGGCTGGTCCAGGTAAGGTTATCCGATTTCAATTCTGCTACCTGTGCATCAGCCTTAAAAAAAGGCAGGCTGATCAATAAACATAGTAGCAGAAATTTAAGCTTCATTTATTTCTCCGGAATTTGTCCTATCGCCCATTTTGCTAAATCGTTCGCAGCTTCAAAGTTCTGAAAGTCATACGGCAATTTTCGGCCGTCGGTGTATTCATTGTAAAACCAGGGATCGCCAACGGCAAAAACAGTTCCTTTACCATATTTTGCAACCGCAACAATTACATCTTTTTTATCTGTCAAGGCTGACGTAGCGGGTGAAGTAACTCTTAAAGTACTAATCTCTTTTATATAAACTTTTCTACCTGTTTTAAATATGCTGTTTCCTTCGGGAATATAAATAGCGCCCTGCTCAAATTGTGTGCCCTGTACATGGTTGCGGCTATCATAATTATACTGTATACCAAATTTCAGCATTAGTTTATTTAAGTGTGCAAACTCGGCATTACCTGTGTCATTATTTAACACAATAAGTACACCGCCTGCGTGTACCCAATCGCTTATAGCTTTTATATGTGATTCCTCAATATATTTGGTATTAGGGTTTTCTTTTAGAATATCTGGGTCTACAATTATGTAAATATTTGATTTGCTTAAATTTTGTGTAGTAGGCCCGGTATACAATGTTTCCGTTTTTACGCCGTAGTTATTAAAAATATGCCCTAAAGTGGAAAAGCCATTATTGGTCATTTCATCCCACTTATAATGATAGGAAACTATACGGCCTGTTATATCTTTCCTGTGTTCATCATTAAAATAGCTGTCAAGCATTACGGTTTTTCCTGCACCAACTGATAAATGAGCCAATCGTTCTATCTCCACACTGGCTTGTATAAATGCGCCTACGCCTTTAGGGTCATTCTGCACCACTTTTTCGCTTAAATAATATTTATAACTACCATCGCGATATGGTTTGCCGCCTAATCCGCCTACACTAACTGTTCCATTTAAATTAACCTGTCCGCTTGCATCGGTAGAGATAAATTTATCCAGAATACCATTATAACCTTTCTTAGCAACAGTTAAATAGCTGGCCGGTAAGTATCCTTCTCTTGCGCCTTTAGCCAAAGCATAAACAAACATGCAGGAGGCCGATGCCTCGGGATAATTACCGACTTCATTTGCTTTATCCAGTATTTGATACCATAAACCTGTTTTAGGGTCTTGATACTTTTGAATAGCAGCAGCAAGGCGATTCAGGATCGCTATTAGTTCAGCCCGTTTAGGATTGTTTGCGGGGAATTTATCCAGTACATCAACCAAAGCCATCGCATACCATCCATCGGCACGACCCCAAAAGTTTTGTGACAGGCCAGTTTGGGGATCTGCCCATTTTTCGGCATGACTTTGATCCCAGGCATGATATAATAATCCTGTTTTGGGATTGCGGGCATGTTGTTCTATCAGGATAAATTGTTTCGCAATATCATTGTAATCAGTATCCTCGTGAAAGGCATAGGCATATTCAGCATAAAAAGGCTCAGCCATATAAAGACCATCCAACCACATTTGATTGGTGTATTTCTTTTTATGCCAAAAACCACCGTCAGCATTACGCGGCTGATCTTTCAACTGATCGCGCAGCAACATAGCAGCTTTATAATATTTTGCTTTTTCGGTTACATTATATAACAGCATTACTGAGCGGCCACACATAATATTATCAAGACTATAATCCTCTTTTTTGTAGCCTTTTATGGTGCCGTCATCTGCTATTAAGGCATCCATGTAGTTCTGGATATATTTGAAATACTTTTTATCGCCTGTTTGCAGCCATACGCCCTCAATGCCTTTAAGCACTACACCCTGATCATAGGTCCAGCGAACGGTTGAACCAGTATCGGGCCATAATTTCATAGCAGTAGTTGCCATGCGTTGCGACCAGGGTTGTTGCTGCGCATTAGCAATTCCAATACACGCGAAAAGTACAAGTACACAAAATATCTTCTTCATAATTTATAGGCAGATGTAGGGTAGCGTTATTTAAAGTGAGATCCCTCTTTTCCACGGAATGAAATCATTTTGTCCGTGTCGTACTGCACTTACCTCAATTTCGCCGCTAGCAACTTTTACAATGTAATCCAAAATACGCTCACCTGCATGTTCAATGGTTTCATCGCCTTCAATTATTGTACCTGTGTTTATATCAATAATATCACTCATGCGATTATATAATGTTGTGTTTGAAGCGATCTTTATAACCGGTGTAATAGGATTGCCGGTAGGGGTGCCCAAGCCGGTAGTAAATAATACCACGTTAGCGCCCGAGGCTACCTCGGCGGTAGTTGATTCTACATCGTTACCTGGTGTGCATAATAAATTTAGACCGGGTTTGGTTACTTTTTCAGGATAATCCAATACATCGGTAACAGGGGAAGTACCACCTTTCTTTGCGGCACCAGCGGATTTGATAGCATCGGTAATAAGCCCGTCCTTTATATTTCCCGGGGATGGATTCATATAAAAACCAGAGCCAACTTCATCAGCACGTTGGCTATAAGTACGTACCAGTGATGAGAAACGTTCAGCTTTAGTTTTATCTACACAACGGTCGATCAGGTTTTGCTCAACGCCACATAGTTCTGGAAATTCAGACAGAATAACAGAGCCACCAAGTGAGACCAGCAGGTCAGAAGTATAACCGATAGCAGGGTTAGCCGAAATGCCGGAGAAACCATCTGAACCACCGCATTCTAATCCTATAATAAGTTTATTTAAAGGGGCTGGTTTGCGGGTAATTTCGTTCGCTTGTATTAAGCCGGCTAATGTTTGGCGAATGCCCAATTCCATTAAATCTGTTTCAAGTCCAACTTTTTGCTGGTCTAAAATGTATAGGGGTTTGTTAAAATCAGGTGCGCGTTTAGCGATCTCTTCCTGCAAAGTTTTAACCTCGGCATTTTGGCAACCTAAGCTCAAAATTGTTGCGCCCGCTACATTGGAGTGAGTGACATAGCCAGCCAACAAACCACATAAAGCAGTTGAATCCTGACGTGTGCCACCACAGCCACCTGTGTGGGTTAAAAATTTAATACCATCAACGTTAGGGAATAACTTATCCTGACCGGCAAGTGCATTTTCGCCGTCAAATTCGGTATATAAAACCTCGTCAACACCACTGCCAGAGCGGATCTTATTGATAAGCTGTTGCGCTTTTATTTCATATGTTTTTTTACGACCGTATCCTAAGGGTTTTAATAAAGCTTCCTGCAATACTTCTATATTGCGGTTCTCGCAAAATACCATAGGAATCACTAACCAGTAATTTGCTGTACCTACATCGCCATTTTCACGATGAAAGCCGTTAAAGGTTGTATTTTGCCACTTCTCGGTATCAGGTTTATCCCAATCGGTATGATTAACGCCTGTGATAAAACCACTTGCAGCATGTTTTACATTGGCTATGGTTAATAAGCCGCCAACCGGGATTTCGCTTTCTGTACGTCCCACCAAAACGCCATACATAATTATATCAGTACCTATAGGTAGCGTTGTTATAGCAAATTTATGCTTAGCGGGTATAAATTCAGCAGGTTTGTATATTGTATTCTGGTAAACAAGTTCTTCGCCAGGCTGTAAATCAGTAAGGGCTACCATTACATTATCCCTGGGATGTACTTTAGTTATTCTTTGTTTCATGATATCATATTTTATACAGTGGCAAATTCTATTAATCCACTTGCCATAATTTTGTTAAGATTGTGTAACACGGCTTCTTCAAAACCGGGTAGCATAGTAAGGTCAGTATCCCAAAGATATTTATCACTTAAGATATTTTTAACTACCAAATTTACATTTTCTGCTTCCCATGCTTTATGAAAATTTAATGCCTGATTGTCAGTAACTGTATATGGCATGCCATTAATTGAGCCAGTGTAAATGTCGTTTATTTTATCAACTTTCATAAATCTGATAAAACAGGCAAAACCAAGCGCCATATATTGCGGAACCATATTGTTTTTTTGGTAATGGCTTAATATTAATGGAATGATACGCATCTTCATTTTAGATGAGTATTGCACCGAAATACTAAGCCATTCGTGTCTGATGAATGGATTACGAAATCTATCCAATACTTTGCCCGCAAATTCAGCTGCTAAATAAGGGTTTACTTTGTGTTCGATTGATTGGATGATCTCATCATAAACAAGTCGAGTTATAAACGATGAAAATTTTTCATCATCCATGGCCTCTTTAACGGTTTCAAAACCAGAAAGATAGGCTAACGCGCACGATAAAGTATGAGATCCGTTAAGCAGGCGAAGTTTTAATTCTCTGAATAGTTCAATATCAGGAGTAACTATAACTCCTTTATCAACATTACGAAAGGATAATACCTTAGCCACTTTTTCGTCTCCCTCAATTGCCCATAAACTATAAGTTTCTGACATAATATGCAGGTTATCAATATAGCCACGTTTAGCTTCCAACTCAGCTGCCATATCTTTTTCAGGTTTCCCCGGAACAATTCGATCAACAAGAGAATTACAAAAACTGTTTTCATTCTCCAGCCAATTGATAAATACTGGTTCTAGCTTATTGTATTTAGCCAGTTCAATTGTAATAGTTTTCAGCTTAGTGCCATTGTCAACTATAAGTTCGGTTGGAACTATTATTAAACCACTGCCAGCGGCTCCGTTGAATGCTTTATATCGTTCGTATAAAACAGCCAGCAATTTACCGGGATAGGATAGAGGGACATTCTGAATAGATTCTTCCACTAGCTGTATGCCTACTTCAGTGGTATTGGAAAGTATGATCTGCAGGTCTGGACTTTTTGCTACTTCTAAAATCTCCGCCCAATCATTGCCAGCTGAGAGTACCCTGCTAATTGAAGAGCAGATAACGTCTTCATTTATCTCCTGTGAATTTTCGAAACCTTTTGAATGTATGGTGTATAAATTATCTTGTTTGTCAAAATCGGTTGTTCCTCCTTTATCGGTTGATTTAACAACCACTATACGCCCATTGAATACACCGCGCCGGTTAGCCTTGTCAATGTAATAATCGGGTAAGCCCCTTAATAGTACACCTGTTCCAAATTGCAGCACTTTTTCGGGTAGATCAAAAATAGCCGTATCGGGCATTTGCAAGCCTGGAATATTTATGTTTTTTAAATTGTCTTTTGATAGGATCATATCTGTGGTGAGTGTTGCCATGAGTAGAACCCGCTTTGCCCAAATGCCAATTGCAAGCCGGGAAAAAATGAGATAGCAATAAAAGTTAATACTTTTAGAAAGAGCATTTTAAGTAATTGTTGAGGAGGATACCTGCGAAAGCTTTGCCTCAAATTTTTGGTTTTAAATAAGTGTTATATTCACTATTATTACAACAAATTTAAAAACTATGGATCAATAAAATGTGGATATGCTCAACTAAAAACACTTCAACGTTTGCGTGATTTATCTGTTACATTGTACCCGAAGAGGCAACTCTTAGCTTGTTATTATTTATTTAAACGTTGCAGTAAGTATTAAAAAATAATTGCTTTTGATCTATTTAGGAATAAGCGCAGGCTGGGATGAATTCCTGATGAACAACTCAGTGGGTAACACAACTGTTTCAAACTCGGTAACCGGGTATTTGCTTTCAATCAAGCCGATAAGCATCTCAGTAGCTTTTTTACCTATATCAAAGCCAGGCTGATATACCGCACTTAAAGATGGATTTAATACGTCGGCAAGGTGCGTGTTGGTAAAGCCAAGCAGGGCAACATCATCAGGTATTTTAACACCTAGTCTGTGCAAGATAGTTAATGTGGTAGTGGTTATTCTTTCTGATGCGGTAAATATAGCACCCGGCCGATCATCTCCCTGGAGCAATTCGCTTAATACATTTTCAATTTCACCCAGGTCTCTTCCACCATGAAGGCAATATTTAATGTAATTGTCATTAATAGGAATGTTATTTTCTTCTAACGCAAGTTTATAACCTTTTAAACGCTCGGCGGTAATGGATACATTAACAGAACTCGTGATATGTGCAATTTTGCGATAACCTGTATCAATTAAATGTTTGGTAGCATCATACGCTCCTTTAAAATTATCGGCTATGACTTTGTGGGTATTGATCTCATCTGTTACACGATCAAAAAATACTATAGGCAGGCCTTTTTCGTGCAAATATTTAAGATGATCAAGATTCTTAGTTTCGGTAGACAGAGAAATCAAAAGTCCATCAATAGCTCTCACTGTCAAGTGATTGACGTTTGAAACCTCCAAATCATAAGATTCATGTGTTTGAGTTATAATTACATTATAGCCCTTGCTGTAGGCTACCGATTCAATACCATTGATCACCTGCGAGAAAAACTGATTATCAATAGTAGATATAACTATACCTAACGACTTGCTATTGCCCCGTTTTAAGCTTTGAGCCATAGGATTTGGTTGGTAATTATGTTTTTTAGCACATGCTAATACAAGCTGTTTGGTTTTTTCGCTGATCTCATGGCTGTCTTTCAGTGCTTTTGACACTGCTGAAGCTGATATACCTAATTCCCTCGCTATATCTTTAATGGTAATTGCCCCAAAGTTCATTTTATCTAGTTAATTAAATCAGAATGAATATAGGGCCATTGGTTAGGGCCCGAATAAGTAAACATAAGAAATTAAATATAAATAAAGCTAATCTGTGTGTAAAAGCAGGTTTAATGCTTCTATACGATCTGCTTATTTACTCAATTGTGCCTGACGCACAGTTTTAACATCCTCCAACAGATTTTTAAAATAAACTCCGGTATAGTCAGCCGCGAAATGGACGATATTACCAAGATATTTAAATTCATCCGGGTGATGAGTGGTAGTTAGAACTACACATTCCATACCTGCATTTTGTGCAGTTTCTGCGCCTTTTGGTGTGTCTTCAAAAACGATACAATCTTTCGGGTTTACTTGCAAAAGTTCAGCGAGTTTTAAAAAAGTCTCAGGGTTTGGTTTACTCAACAATACATCATCAGCACTCACTATTGCCCTGAAATATTTATGAAGATTCAGATTATCGAGCACAAAATTTATATTGAACGGTATTGCCGCAGAGCCAATACCCATTGGGATATTTTTTTCATAGGCGCTTTTCAATACATCATTCAATCCGGGAAGTAATTGTAAGTGTGGAAGAAAATCATCCTGATAGTGTTGTTCTTTTGCAAGTGATATTTCGTCCATTTCTGCGGCACTAAAACGGTCGGGACCGAAAATCCGTACAAGCACTTCCTGATTTTTGCCATACATCTCCTTTTTAGTTTCTTCCCATGATAAATTGGTGCCCAGTTTTTCATTAAATAGTTGCTGCCAGGCACGGGTATGGTACTCCATGTCATTTATCATTGTACCATTCAAATCGAATAAAAAAGCTTTTGGAATCATTCGTGTTAATATAATATTAAGTATTGGGCAGGTGATGTATTAAATTGAACTTACCGACTGCAAATATAATGTCCAAGTAGTTATAAGCATAAGTTGCACACTAATAATTAATGTTATTGTACTTTGGTAATGTGAGGTTTTTGAAAATATTTTCAAAAAAAATATTTAATGTAAAAAAATTAGTGTTATTTAGACACTCATTATAAACCAATGAAAAAAGATCAATTTGTTATCGGAGTCGACTATGGCACTGATTCGGTGCGTTCCGTAATTATTAATGCCTTGAACGGAGAGGAAATAGCGTCCTCAGTATATGAATATCCGCGCTGGAAAGACGGGTTATATTGTGATGCGCCCAATAACCAGTTCAGGCAGCATCCCCTCGATTATGTTGAAGGGTTGGAGATCACCATAAAAGATTGTATTAAAAAAGCTGGTGGCCAGAGTATTGCCCGCAATATAAAAGGATTGTCTGTAGATACCACGGGTTCTAGCCCGGTGGCGGTTGATAAAACGGGTACCCCACTGGCGTTAACGCAGGCATTTAAAGAGAATCCTAATGCCATGTTCGTGTTATGGAAAGATCATACTTCGGTTGAAGAAGCTGCACAAATTAATGCTCATGCGCCAAAATTCGGTATCAATTACCTGAAATATGTAGGTGGTATTTATTCATCCGAATGGTTTTGGGCAAAATTGCTGCATGTTTTATTAATAGATGAAGGCGTTAGAAATGCAACCTATTCATGGGTGGAGCATTGTGATTGGATACCATTTTTGTTGACCGGCGGTAAAGGTGCAGATGAAATTAAACGTGGCCGCTGTTCAGCCGGGCATAAAGCCTTGTGGGCAGAAGAATTTGGAGGATTACCACCCGATGAATTTTTTGCAACACTTGATCCTGTTTTAAAGGGCTTTACTAAAAGATTATTTACAGAAACTTATACTGCTGACTGTGCCGCAGGTATTATTAGCCCGGAATGGGCAGAACGCCTTGGTCTGCCAGGTGATGTATTTATAGGCATGGGCGCATTTGATGCACATATGGGCGCTGTTGGCGGCCAGATAGAGCCTTATCACTTGAGCAAGGTAATGGGCACATCCACTTGCGATATATTGGTGGCACCCGCTGATGAAATGCAGGGCAAATTGGTTCGGGGCATCTGTGGGCAGGTCAATGGTTCGGTAATCCCAGGGATGGTAGGGTTGGAGGCAGGTCAGTCAGCATTTGGCGATACTTATGCTTGGTTCAAGAACATTGTTTCATGGCCTTTAAATAATCTGCTTTCGCAATCCTCAATCATTGATTTAAAGACTGCCGAAGCTTTAAAGGCGGAGTTTTCTAAAATGATCATTCCTGAATTAAGCAGGCAGGCGGCTTTATTGCCTATAGATGAAGACAATGAACTGGCGATAGACTGGTTCAATGGCCGCCGCACACCCGATGCAGATCAAACGCTTAAAGGTGCAATAACCGGGTTAAGCCTGGGCAGTGATGCACCACGTGTTTTCAGAGCGCTTGCCGAGGCCACCTGTTTTGGCGCTAAAAGTATTGTTGAACGTTTTGTTTCAGAAGGTATACCGGTAAAAGGACTAATAGGAATTGGCGGTGTTGCAAAAAAATCACCATTCGTTATGCAGATGATGGCTGATATTTTGGGTATGCCTATTCGCATACATCAATTTGAACATACTTGTGCTTTAGGTGCCGCCATGTTTGCCGCAGTTGTTGCGGGCATTTATCCAACAGTGGAAGAAGCAATGGCTGCTATGGGGCGTGGGTTTGATGTGGAATATTATCCAAATACACAATATAAAGAAGTTTACTTTAACAGATATCAACAATATAAGAGTTTAGGTGAATTCGTTGCTTTTCAAGTTGCGCAACAATCACCTGTTCACATTTAAATAAAATGGTATGAGTATTTATCAGCATATAAAACAAAGTGCATATGAAGCTAACATGCAGTTGCCAAAGCTTAACCTGGTGTTATTTACTTTTGGCAATGTAAGTGCCGCAGATCATACGCTTGGCGTATTTGCCATTAAGCCAAGCGGTGTGCCTTATGATGATCTATCACCTGAAAAGATGGTGATCGTTGATTTTGATGGGAATATACTTGAAGGCAGTTTGAGGCCTTCATCTGATACAAAGACCCATGCAGTACTGTATAAACACTGGAAAGATATTAATGGCATTGTTCATACGCATTCCACTTACGCTACGGCATGGGCGCAATCACAGCGTTGTATTCCCATATTTGGAACAACACACGCTGATTATCTGACAGTGGATGTTCCGTGTGCGCCGCCTATGAGTGACGAATTGATAGCAGGCGATTATGAACATCAGACCGGCTTTCAGATTATGAACCATTTTAAAGAAGCCGGCCTGGATTATAAAGAAGTAGAAATGGTGCTGGTAGGTAATCATGCCCCGTTCAGTTGGGGGAAATCGGCAGAAAAGGCAGTTTATAACAGCGCTGTACTGGAAGCGGTGGCACACATGGCTTATTTAACGGAGCAGATCAACCCGCAGGCACCCAGGCTCCAGGATTCTTTAATCAAAAAACACTTTGAAAGAAAACATGGCCCAGATTCATACTATGGGCAATAAAGATGGTGAGTGGGGAGGAGTGAGTGGTGAATGTGGTTAACACGCTTAATTTAACTCACTACTCCCCATTCACCACTCACTAATTCACTCAATCACTAATTCAATAATTATAACTAATGATCGATTTAAAAACATTTGAAGTATGGTTTATCACCGGTAGCCAAAGCTTATACGGAGAAGAAACCTTAAAAAAAGTAGCCGAACATTCACAGGAAATAGCCAAGGGTTTGGATGGCTCGGGGCAGGTACCGGTAAGAGTAGTTTATAAGCCTATCGTAAAATCATCAGAAGATATCTATGCCACGATACAGCAGGCCAATACAGCTGAAAATGTGATCGGCATTATTACCTGGATGCATACTTTTTCTCCGGCTAAAATGTGGATAAGAGGTTTAAGCATCCTGCAAAAACCGATGCTTCATTTGCATACGCAATACAATAGGGATATTCCATGGAGCAGTATTGATATGGATTTTATGAACCTGAATCAAAGTGCGCACGGCGACCGGGAGTTTGGATTTATGGTATCGCGTATGCGCAAAAATCGTAAGGTAGTAGTTGGTTACTGGCAAGATCCGGAGGTATTAAATCAGATCAGTACCTGGTCACGGGCCGCAGCAGGCTGGTATGACTGGCAGGGAGCAAAGTTTGTGCGATTTGGCGATAACATGCGTTTTGTAGCCGTTACAGATGGTGACAAAGTAGAAGCCGAACTGAAGTTTGGTTTCTCGGTGAATACCTATGGTATTGGTGATTTGGTGCAGGTGATAAATGCCATCAGCGATCAGTCAATTAATGGGTTAATCGATGAATATGAAGCCAGTTATACTATGAATGCTGACCTGAAGAAAGGCGGTGAAAAACATTCATCGGTTTATGAGGCAGCGAGAATAGAACTCGGTTTACGTAAATTCCTTAAAGACGGCGGTTATAAAGGTTTTTCAGATACGTTTGAAGATCTGCATGGCATGGCACAACTGCCGGGCATTGCCTCTCAGCGTTTAATGGCCGCTGGTTATGGCTTTGCAGGCGAGGGTGACTGGAAAACAGCAGCCCTGGTACGCGCCTTTAAAGTAATGGGCAGCGGACTGCCGGGTGGCAATGCTTTTATGGAAGATTATACCTATCATTTCGATCCAGACAACGCACTGGTATTAGGCTCGCATATGCTGGAGGTGGATGCTTCCTTAGCAAATGGTAAAGCATCATTAGAAGTGCATGCCTTAGGCATAGGTGGCAAAGCTGATCCTGCCCGTTTGGTATTTAATGTTGCAGGCGGCCCGGCACTGAATGCTTCTATTGTGGATATGGGCAACCGTTTCCGTATGCTGATCAATGAGGTAGAAGCTGTAGAACCACAAAATGATTTACCAAAACTGCCTGTAGCACGGGTGTTATGGAAGCCATACCCGGATATGAAAACGGGTTGTGCGGCCTGGATCTATGCGGGCGGTGCGCACCATACTGCTTATAGCCAGAATCTTACCACTGAACATTTACAGGATTTTGCGGATATGGCCGGTATTGAATGCATCAGAATAGGCAAGGATACCAAGATAGAGCAGCTTAAAAACGAATTACGCTGGAATGATGCGTGCTATAAATAGCCATTTTGGGCTTAAATGAATAAAATTCATGAGAGTAATAACTCAACTTTACTCTCGTGAATTTAAAAGATCAGATTTGTGGGGTTCGGGATAAAATTGAGGAATGCCTGAAATTTTGCGTAGTAGTTCTGCATATTCAATTGATAATAAAACGCACCGCGTCTTGAGCTTGATTTGTCTTTATCGCTTTGCTTAACTAAAAGGCCTGTTGCTAAAACACGTTTGCTGAAGTTTCGCTTGTCAATTTTTGTATTGTAAACACTTTCATACAAAATTTGCAATTGTGGAATGGTAAATCTACTTGGCAATAACTCGAATAGGATGGGATGTAAGGCAGCTTTATATCGTATTCGTCTTTTTGCCAGTTCGATCATTTCCTGCTGATCGAAAATTATTTTCGGCATTCTTTTTAATGAAAACCATTCCGGGTGATAATCATGGCTTATTTGTTTTTCATACTTATTAATATCTAATAGTGCAAAATAGGCAGTAGAAACCGTACGCTCAATAGGGTCGCGTTGTGGGTTACCGAAGGTATGAAGCTGTTCCAGATATACGCCATCAAGCCCGGTGAGTTGTTTAAGGATACGGTTAGATGCCTGATCCAAGCCCTCATTTTCCTGTACAAAACCACCCATCAGGCTCCATTTACCTTTTTCGGGTTCAAATCCGCGTTGTATTAATAAAATTTTTAGAGTTTCTCCGTCAAATCCGAATACAATACAATCAACCGCCTGTAGAAAGCGGCTTTGTTTAGCATATTTAATCATTTAATTAAAGTTTTCAGCTCTATTCAAAATTAATGATCGAACTATTTAGTTGGCTAATAGGTTAATGATTCCAGATGCAATTATTCTGTAATAATAAGTATTTATTTCCTAAAATTATTTAAGTGTTGCTTGAACAATTATTTATATATTGGCAATTATTATAGTCCCGGCTAATAGCCAGTTATTTAACATTTTAAATCGGGTACATGCTTAATATCCATGTCCATATTTGTGGGTTTGGCATATCCTTACCGTTCGGCATTTTGCCTGGAAACCCAACATTTCCCTAATTCGCCAAATGAACCTTCATTCCCTTCTACTGAATTGAAGCCACATACAGCATACCATTCAGTTACCATTTATAAATTCAGTAAATAAGGGTTCAAAAGCCTGCTTTGATGGTAATAAAACAAGAAAGACGGCCTCTAAGATATCTTAGAGGCCGTCTTTTATAATTGTCGTAACCTTTATTGCGGAAACTTGTTGCAGTATCAACTAAGTGGTTTAATCAAGCGCGGATATAGTTAATTTGATAATATCATCAAACACGGATTTATCAGTTATTGATTTCGCGGTTACGCGCATACCTTTTACCGTATTGAAGATGAAACGCGACAATGCCCGGGCATCCTGTTGATTCTTGATCTCGCCGCTGTCTTGTCCTTTTTTAATTACCTGGTAAAAGGCTTCCTCCATTTGCTGGTCGTTTTTGCAAACCAGGCTATTTACTTCGGCATCGTGCGGTGCCACTTCAACCTCAGCATTCACCATAAAACAACCTTTTTGTTGTTTATCGCCAAGCAATTCATTGGTGGCAAACTCTAATAATCTTTTTACAATATCTTTTGCTGATCCTGAATTATTGATGATCTCCTGTATCTTACCTGCGCCTGAATTTTGATAGCTTTCCAGCGCTTTAACAAATAGTGTGTGCTTATCGGTATAAGTATCGTACAAACTCGAGCGGCTGATGCCCAAGCCGTCCACAAGATCCTGCATTGACGTACCATTGTACCCCTTGTGCCAAAAAACCTGTATGGCTTTGGTCAGCACTTCATTCTCATCAAAATCTTTCGTTCTTGCCATAACCGGGAATAGCCTTGCTTGTTAAAAGCAAAGCTATTCATTTTTAATTATTTTTCTGTTAAAACAACAGGTATTACCTTACGCCACCGCTTGCAAGCAATATCTCGCCTGTTAACCAGCGTGAATCTTCAGATGCAAGGAATACAGCTACATCAGCAATATCATCAGGCTGACCAATACGGCCAAGCGGTGCAGTACGTACAATTTCAGTCTCAAAATCGCTACCGATAAAACCTGCGGTATGTGTACCTTCAGTTTCAACCATACCCGGATTGATGGAGTTTACGCGTATTTTTTTACCGCCAAGTTCTTTTGCCAATACATGGGTGATAGCATCCACAGCACTTTTTGTTGCAGTATAAATAGAGCTTCCCGGAGGCGTGATATTACTAACTGCTGAGCCAATGTTTATGATACTTCCACCATTTGCATTAAAGTTTTTAACTGCGCCTTGTGTGGTCAGCAATAAGCCAAGCACATTAGTATTAAACTGGGTATGGAAATCTTCTGCGTTAATTTCTTCTATGCCGCCAAATTTGTAAACACCGGCATTGTTTACCAAAATGTCAACCGCACCAAATGCTTTTGTTGTTTCGTCAAACAAACGTGTGATGTCATCAGCATTTGATACATTACCTTGTACGGCAATGGCTTTACCACCATTCGCGGTGATCTCAGCAACTACCTTATCTGCACCAGCTTTGGCCGATGCATAATTTACAACTACGCTTGCACCTGCTGCTGCAAGGCTTTTAGCTATACCCGCACCAATACCTTTTGATGCTCCTGTTATTACGGCTACTTTGTTTTCTAACTTTTTCATTTTTGCGTGATAATTATTTTATATTTGGAATAATCGTTCCGCAAATATATGTTCAATTTGGAACAATCATTCCAAATAAAAAAAGTTATTATTTAGAGATGACAAAACAAGTTTTTCTTAGGATTTGTAAACTGCATAAATGCAAAACGCCATTTTGAGAAAAATGGCGTTTTAGCTGTTTAAGGCTTTTTGTGGTGACCGTTAGACCGTAATATATTTCCGGTCACATTTCATCTTTTTATGTCTATCTTAATAGTACTTAAATAACAATGCTGTCCAGCTTAGTTTCAGATACTGTAAGTTCATTATACCATTCCTGAAGTAAAACAGATGTAAGGCTGGTGGAATCTGTAAAAAGGTTTCTGTAATAATCTATGCCTTCCTGCAATTGGGTTTTAAATTTAAAAAGATGTTTTTTCTTCTTATCATTCAGGTCTTTCAAATGAGTTTGGATATCAGATTGTAAATAATCTATATATAAATTCAATTCTTTAATAAACATATGCGGGCGTTTGATTTTATCCAGTAAATCGGTGTTACCGTAAATATGTTTAACCATTTCATCAAGTGAATAAGTTCGGGAAAAGTAAGCAAGATTAGGCCCCGGGCATATGGCTACGGCTTTGTTTTCTTTTGGTTTACTGATATCATATTTAATATAAGTTGAAGAACATAGGCCTTCACACAAACAAATTTTTTCAGTTACAACATTATATTCCTGCTCGTATTCCTCATCTGGCAATTGTAGCGCCTGTAGTTGCTCAATCTTTAAATGCTGATATTCCCTGGAGGCGGTGCATATGGGTTGTGCAGTAAATTCAGTATTAGTACACAAAAACTTTTTAGTACAGGGGCTGCCCGGTCGCCCGTTCATAATACGTTTTATCCGCTGTTCTTCCGATGTGCTGTTTTTAAAATTGTTGAACAGAATGCCCAATGGTGATGCCCCACTCAAATAAAAATCGTCCTCTTTAGCTTGGGTTAATTGCTGCAAAGTATGGTCGTCCACATTGGTAACTTCGGGAACGAGCAGAAATGGGCTTCCCCAGCCAGTCGCGTCCAATTCATAATATTCTAAAAGGAATTTATTTTCATCGGCTGTGCCTATACCACCTTGCGCGCTAATGCGTTGTAACGGTATAATCGTAGTTGCTTTATTTTTTGAAGCTAAACTAGCATGGTATATCTCCAGCAATTCCGCTGACATCTCGTTCTTTTTAGCCTTAAATTCTTCCAGAATAGGGCCTAATAAATAGCCCTCAGTAGCGAAAGCATGGCCCCCGCAATTTAATCCGGATTCTACACGAAATTCAGATACCCACAACCCTTTTTTTGCCAAAAATTTAGCTTGTATAAAAGCAGAACGAAAGTCGCTGACTTTCAAGATTATTTTTTTCAATAAGTTTCCGTTTTCGTCGGGAAGGAAAGCGGAAAAACTTTCCAGGTAACTATATAGCCTGGGATTCATCCCTGCTGACATAATTACTGACGACTGTAGTGTGCTATTTGCAAAGCCCCGTAATGCACACAAAGCATCTGTGTTTTCATCACCTGTATATTCACCTTCCGCACTAAAATTCATCTTATCAACCTTTGACATAATGTTTACGTCAATCGTGCCTTTAGTAATTTTACTACGCAGTATATTTTGAAATATACGTTTTTGCTCACATTCAGGATAATCCATCATCAGGTCATAACCTTGCCGCAATTGGGATGATTCAGGCAGTAATTCAAAGTACCTGCAAATATCGCTTCCGTATAAAAATGCTTGCTGTTGCAGATCTTCAAACTGTTCATTAATAAGTCTGTCAATGAGGTCAAGGTAGGCGGTAATTCTTTTCGACCGGCTATCAGGTGCCGATTTTAGAATTTCATGAAATAGTTCACCATGTTTCCTGGTATGATATTCCCTGATCCTTTCAATCAATTCATCGTCTACTATGGAAATTACCGATGAAATACCATATCGGGAAACCTTAAGCGGTGTATCAATAGAGTAACCTAATCCTAATACCGGAATGTGAAATGTATGTTTCATAATGAAAATAAGCTAATATAATTGCCAAAGCTATAGATACTGTAATGATCAAAAACTGATGAAGATCACATTTTCACTTATCGCTCATCATATATTTCAAAGTCAAAATCAGTCAGCTTGGCATAACAACACATTCACTCACTGAAAGACAGTCGCTATCAGCAAAAGAATTGTTTACGTTAATTTTTACTAGCTTATTTGAGAAGAGTAGAACTTTATAAAGATTACTTATTGTGTTCTGCTTTAAACTGGATCATAAACTTACTTCCTTTTCCCAGTTCACTTTCTACTATTATATTCCCGCTGGTGGCATCCACAATTTTTTTAGCTAAGTACAAACCAATTCCATGGCCTTCCACATCATTATTAAGCCTGCCATACATTTTAAAAATGGTACTTATATCATCTTTTGGTATGCCAATGCCGTTATCCTGTACGGATAACACAATTGTATCACCTTCCTTTTTTGTTTCGATATCAATAACAGGGCTTTCTTCGCGTTGGAATTTTATAGCGTTAGAAACCAGGTTGTAAATAATACTTCGCAGGTTTTTTTTAGAAAATGAAATTTGTTTTACTTCCAGGTTCCTGTTGATCTTTGCACCTGAGTCGGTTATTTTATCTTGCAGGCTCCATTCCACATTGTTAATAATATCCTCCACATCAACCGTTTCCAGTACAATCATATCGCTTTCTATTTTTGCAATAGTCGATATATCTTTGATGAGGGAGCGGAATTTGACGACAGATGAATTAATGATCTTCAAAAACTTTTCAAGGTTTGGATCAGTTACTTTAATTACATTGATTACCGACATGCTGGTTTCTATATTAGCTAACGGCGCCAAAAGGTCATGAGAGGCGGCATTAACAAAATGATCGAGGTCTTCATTGATACGGAGCAGGCTTTTATTCTTTTTATCCAGCTCCAGCTGGGTGGTTTTTAATTGGGTGATATCATTAAAGGTAATGATAGCACCATTATTTTGATTGTTTGCCTGCACATAAGGCATCGTCATGATCTGGTACCATTTACCATTATTAGTTTCAATCTCTTTGGTGATAATATTCCCTTCAGCCAGTACCAGTTTAATATCTTCGATAATTGTTTCCATCTTAATATTGGTGGAAATGTTACTCAATGGTCGGCCAATATCTGTATCCAGTAAATTGATTTGGTTGACCGTACCCGGCGAAAATTTCATGAGTAGCAGGTCATTATTTATAAAAAGCTGCCCGTTCACATTACTCCTGAAATAGTTATTCAGGTCATCATTAATTTCTAATAGTTCTTTATTTTTTAGCTGGTAATCTGCGTTTATCGTATCTAATTCTTCGTTTACAGATTGCATTTCCTCGTTGGTACTCTGCATTTCTTCGTTTGCCGAGATCATCTCTTCATTAAACGATTGCATATTTTCATTGGAAGCATCCAACTGTTCATAAGTAGCATGCAATTTATCGCGGAGTTCCCTCAGCTCCGCTTCCATGTTTAATGTATACTGGTCCAGGTATATTTCTTCATCAAAAGTATTGTCGCCATCCTGGATAATGGGAACCAGTTTACTTTCACGAAAAGTAACCATTAAGAATTTTTGCTCACCTTTTTTCATTTCAAGCGGGCTTACGGTAAGGTCGACCGGGATGGTTTGATCCCCTTGTTTAATAGGGATATTGTTTGCACTGAAAGTATTTCCCGTTTTTAATGTTTTTGTACTTAACGTATTAAATGCTATCGCCAATGGTTTTGGTAAAAGCTCAGCCAGGTTAGAGCTGAAATGTTTTTGAAGCAAAAATTTATTTGTATCTCCCAGGGCACGTACTACCTGGTTGTTTTCATCAATACAAAGTACAAGGCAGTCCAGTTGAGCAATCAGGGCTACATTCATTGCTTCTGAAAGTGAATTGTTGTTATTTTTAACCGGATCTTCCCTTAGAAATGAAGAAGGGTTGCGTTTAACATCCAGTAGTTCAGGCAACAAAAATGCGTCAAAGCTGACTACCTTTTTTGCTTTCAGGTTTTTGTAGATTTTCCATTTCTTACTAACCACTTCCAGGTTATGCAGGATTGGTATGGGGCTCTCGCTAGAGCCTAAAAATAAATAACCATCAAGTTTTAACCCGAAAAGGAGCATAGTATAGATCTTCTTTTGCAAAAATGGGGTCATGTAAATCAACAAATTCCTACAGCTGATGAAATGCATGTTACAATAGGGCGGATTTTTTACCAGGTCGTGCTTGGCAAAAATAATCATCTTTCTTATTGCCGGTGTTATCCTGTAATTGCCACCTTCTTTTAAAAAATGCTTTTCCAATCGTTCTGCAGACATGTTTTTTGAAATGGATTGAGGATAAATGCCCTTACCTGCCAGATGTAACGCTACAGTGTCAATATCTGTCGCGAAAATTTTGACTACAGTATCTGTAAATTCACCGGTTAGCTGCTCATATATCATTATGGCCATCGAATAAACTTCTTCACCGGTAGCGCATCCCGCTATCCAAAACTTCAATTCCTCGCCAGGCGTAAGTTTTTTTAACAGGTCGGGCAGTATTTTATTTTCTATAAATTCAAATGCGGCGGTATCTCTGAAAAATGCAGTAACGCTGATCAGGAATTCTTTGGAAAGTGCTTCTATCTCTTTAGGATTAGTCTTTAAAAAAGACAGATAATTTTCAAGGGTAAGAATGTGATGCTGTGCTGCCCTTCTTTTGGTTCTTCTTAATATGGTGGCCTGCTTATAATCAGAAAAATCCAGTGGTGAAGTTTCCTTTATCAGTTCAATTATAGCCGCCATGCTTTGCTCATCATCCCGGTTATCGGTTATGGCTGCAGCCCCGTTATTAACATAATCCTCAATAGCGTCAGGCATCTGTTCGGGCTCCAATATAAAATCAACTAAGCCTGTTGCAATTGCATGTGCGGGCATACTACTAAAATCTGAAGTTTCTGGATTACGAGCGATAATCATGCCGCCAGCTTTTTTTATAGCAATAACACCTTCGGTGCCATCCGTTCCTAAACCAGAAAGGACAACGCCAATAGCCTTTTCACCGCAATCTGCCGCCAGTGAATCAAAAAAAGTATTGATAGTAAGGTGCGGGCTTTTTACTTGATCCTTGGCAGTTAAATATAAGATCCCTTTTTTAATGATCATGTACTTGTTATTAGGTATCAGGTAAACCTCATTACTTTTAACGGTCATGCCATCTTCAGCCTCCAGCACTTTTAGTTTGCTGTGTTTGCCCAGTAATTCAACCATGCGGCTTTTAAAATCGGCAGATAAATGCTGAATAATGATATAGGAAACACCATCAAGTGGTGTATGATCAAAAAAGGAATTGATCTCGTCCATTCCACCTGCAGAGGCGCCAATGGCAATGATATAATGAGGGTCGGCAACTGACATAATTAAGGGGCTTTAAAGCGAAGTGCAGGCATTTAACAATCCCAAAAGAAAGAATGTTTCTACTATCAAAATTATAATTAATTTTTTGGAAATCAGCAACTTATTATTTACGCCAAAATTAAAAATTTAATCTTCGGGCAAATTGATGTTAAACATCATTGAATATGATGATGGTCATTTTTTAGTGACTGCTTTAGCCGCAGCTTTGGTGCAATAGTAAGTTTAGGTCTGCTGAAGGCTAAGCTACTCATTAATAATTATTTATTCATATATACTAAATATAAAAAATTATGTTTTATGCTAACAATTTCTGGGGAATGGGCCTTGTTTGGTGGTTTGCCTGGTTAATAATGCTATTCTGGATATTCGCTGTTCCCTACAATATACCGGGGCAAAGGAATAAGAAAGACTTACCGCTTGATATCTTAAAAAAGCGACTGGCTTCAGGCCAGATAGATACTGATGAGTATCAGCAAAAGAAGCAAATGCTTGAAAAAGAATAATTCTGGTAAGCAATAGGTCATCCTTATTTAATTCACCTACATCATTAATAAAGGAAATATCATATGAAAACGAATGAAGAATTACAAAGAGATGTTCAGCGAGCTATCCAATGTGAACCTTTGTTGAACTTGGCAGAAATTGGGGTAACAGTTAAAAATGGTATTGTTACCTTAACTGGTACAGTTGATAGCTATGCCAAAAAATATGAAGCAGAAGAAGCAGCGAAAAGCGTAGTTGGGGTAAAAGCAGTGGTTGAAAAAATCGAGATCAGTTTTGAGTCTAATGTTAAAAAAACGGATAGCGAAATTGCTGCAGGTGTAATTGCTGCCCTTAAACTAAACTGGATACCTGATGAAAATATCAAAATAGAAGTGGAAGATGGCTGGATAACACTGGAAGGTGAGTTACCCTGGAGTTTTCAAAAAGAGATTGCTAAAAAATCGCTTAGGAACCTTGCCGGCGTGATGGGGGTAAGCAACGATATTGTAATTAAATGGGAGCCTGCATAGGTCAGGTAAAGAAAGCACCGATTTAACAAGCACCGCAACGTAACTAGTCAGTTGCCAACCAGTGCATCCGGGGTTAAATTCAGGATGAGTAAAACGAGTGGGGCTATTGCATTACTGATGGATGATAGTTTGTAAACTGATCAATTTTTCATTTTAGCAAGGCCTTCCATATTTAGTAGCGTTATCATGCTGCCCTTTTTTTCAATGAGTTTCTCATCTTTAAAATCCGATAAGGTCCGGCTTACGGTTTCAGTAGCCATGCCAGCCATCGCTGCCAGATCTTCCCTGCCGATGTGGATATGAAAATCCATATCATTTTGCTGTTTGTGCAAACGTAAAAGTGCTTGTGCCATTTTTTTTCTGACCGAATCATACGCCAGTTGTAACAATTGTTCTTCTTTATCCTGTATATTATTGGATAAGAGTTTAATGAACTCGCGGGCAATTTCAGGATATAGATTCAACAATTGTTCTATTTGGTCTTTTGGTATCAAACATAATAAACTATCCTCCAATGCTGTTGCGGTATCGGTATAGGCATCGTGATTAAGACTAACGTTTATTCCCAGATATTGATCGGCTGCATAAATACCGGTCATCAATTCCCTGCCGTCTTCTGCCAGTTTAATAGTTTTAACCCTTCCACTAACTACCAGATAAAGGCCGTTACCGGTGTCACCTTCATAATAGATGACCTGGTTTTTCTTGAACTGCCGGGTGCGGCGTTCATTAATGATCTTTTTCAATTCTTCCAGCCCATCATTTTTTGAAACCAATTTATGCAATTGGTCAAGCGATTTACTGTAAAAATTAGCCTGGCTTTCTTTTTTCTTCAACCTGGTGTCTATAGCATTTAAAAGCTCCAGGTCATCAAAGGGTTTGGTGAGGTAATCATCGGCCCCCATTTCCATCCCCTTGCGAAAATCTATCCTTTCCGCTTTAGCAGTTAAAAATATAAAAGGTACAGCGGCAGTTTCAGGGTTCTTATTCAACATGTAAAGTACACCATAGCCATCTAGCTCGGGCATCATTATATCACACAAAATAATATCCGGAATATCCTTTGTGGCCATTTCAATGCCTAATTTCCCGTTTTTTGCTCCTTTGGCCTTGTATCCTGCCAGCTCAAGTATTTCAATAATATTATCACGTATATCGTCATTGTCTTCAATGATCAGTACTTTCTTGCTCATAGTATCGGAAATGAAATGGTGAATAGTGTACCCTGGTTTACACTGCTTTTAAAATTGATCGTGCCGCCCATGAGTTCAGTATAACGTGCCACAATGTTCAGGCCCAGGCCTGTTCCCGGAATTGTACCGGTATTGTGTGCGCGGAAAAATGCTTCAAACAAATGTTTTTGATCAGCTTCAGGTATGCCTATGCCATTATCCTTTACGGTAATGATGTAATTTTGATCATCGATCAGGGTGTTAAAGTCGATCAGTGTATTTTCTCCGGAATATTTAATGGCATTGGTGATCAGGTTCCCGATACAGTTTTTCAGCAGGTTCTCATCCAGTTTCATCATATAAACTGTACCTGTATGCTGATAGATTATGTTTTGGTTTTGCTTAGCTACAGCCTGCATTTCCTGGGTAATGTCTTCAGCAAACTTAACAAGGTTGAATTTGGTAAATACCGGTACTTCTTTTCCTGATTCTATTTTTTCCAAAGAAAGGAAATCATTGAGTATAGTGGTGAGGTTGCTTACAGCAGATTTTATTTTCAGAACATGTTTGCTAATGTTTGGACTGGTAAAGCCTGCCGCATATTGCTCAATTAACGAGGCAGATAATTGTACAGAAGTTAATGGTGTGCGGAATTCATGAGAGGCGATGGATACAAAACGACTTTTCAGCAAACCCAATTCCTTCTCTTTTTCCAAAGATTGGCTAATCTCTTCTTTCGCTTCACGTAACGCCTGTACAGTGTCTTTTAATGATTGCGTACGTTCCTCAACCAACTCTTCCAAATGGGCCGCATATTCCTTCAGCCGATGTTCTGCTTCTTTTTCCTTGCTCAAATCATGAATAAAACCGGTATAGATTTTACGCCCGGAATACTGTACTTCACTTAAACCCAGTCTGAAAGGGAAAACAGTGCCATCTTTGCGCAATCCCTTTACTTCGCGGCCCACCCCAATAATATGTGCCTGGCCTGTACGCTGATATCGGTGCAGGTATTCATCATGTTGTTCTTTATCGGGCGGGGGCATCAGTATGGAAATGTTTTTTCCGAGAACCTCATCTGGCGTATAATCAAAAAGCTTACAGGCCGAAGGATTTATAAGTTCAATGTTTCCCCGCTCATCAATCGTGATGATCCCATCAATAGCGTTTTGAATTATAGCAATAAGCAAAGAGGCGTTTTCCATAACAGGGTAATGAGGAACGGGATAAGCGTATTTGCAAATATCGGCATTACAGAGTTGCTAATAGTGATCAAATTCAAGTAGAAAAGTGACATTTATCACTTTTTAATGATTTGTGCCAGTTTTGTTTGCAAAAATTAGCTTAATCGCTTTGGGTAAACACGTTACTAATGCCTGTATAACCCATTCTATTAGCATAAGTTATCCTTAACTTTTTTATCAATTTCGTTTGTTCTGCACCCTTGAGCACAGATACATGAATTGCCTACGCATTTATTCATTTCCCAGGAGTCAAGGTTTTTTATGGTTTGAATCGCGATTTCCTTTATAGCAGAATGTTCGGGTACATTAGCTAATTTAATCCCATATCTTGCTGCCGCTTCTTTGTCTATATGATCATTTTCTGTTGATCGTGTGGAAATATACTTTACACCCATTGATGCCAGTTTTTCTAACACCCGTGCAGAAACATCATCACTTGCACATACAATTACAGCCTGTTTGCCATTGGCATAAATAGCAGTATCTAAACTCAGGGAATTAAAGATGAATGTTATATCGTGTTTTTTTTGATTGGCTTTCGCCAAAAATTCTTTTTCATCGGGGTTTATACTGTAGGCTACAACTTTCATTTTATAAATTTTTGTTACTACAAAAGTATCTCCGATGCATCTATCCTGGAATGCGCGTCATCAGTTGTAAAGCTGATCTCCGTCAATTCTCAAATTGCAGTTTTTAAAATAATGATAAGTGTCATATTTTTAAGTGGCAGGTATCATTTTTTTTAAGTATTCCGATATGTATTCTTGTGGCGCGCCTACCTGCTGTAACATAACGTGCTAAGGCAACATATACCCAAATACTCAACTAAAAATGGAAATCATAAATAACGGCCCATATAACATCTTGAAAAGATATAATTATTATAAATACTACCGGGTTAATCAAGAGGATACGGCAGTTATAGAGATATCTGCCAATGACTTTAAAGTGCCCGAAACGCATGGTAAAGCTTCTGACAGGTTGTATACTTTATTGCCGGTTGATCAGCGATTTTATCTCTTTACAGATATTAGCCGGGCAATGGAAAAAGCTAAAGCCAATGCACAAAGAGCTATTAATGAGCTGATTGATGGAGGGGAGAAAAGCCTTCCAAAATTATTACAATACCGGATGGATCATTATGAAGATCTGCATGTAAACCTTGTAGATGCTAATATTCAGAAAACGGAAGATGAAATGAAAGCAGACAGTGCCTTTACCTGGTATCCTTATAAAATTCATACTTAATATGATTATGAATTAATCCAATGACCGATCAAATAAACCCATACCGGGGGGCGATACGAAAAATTGGCAATTTAATTAGGTAGCTGTTGGTTGTCTTGGCGTTGGTCATTGGCTATTTTGTAGGGAATCATTATCATAGACATAAATAGCTATTCAGTTTTAAGCTTAGTGGCCAGTTTTTCTTGTTTCTTTTCTTCTACGCCGAGGATAATACCCCATGGCTGAAGGCTTTCTACCCGGTCGAAGATGATCTTGAGTACTGCGATAACTGGAATGGATAGAAACATCCCGGAAATACCCCAGAACATTTCGCCTATAACTACACCGAGAACGGTGACCAGCGCATTAATCCGGACTTTGGAGCCGACTACCAAGGGTAGAATGATGTTACTATCGATCACATGGGTCACTACAAAAGTGATTAGGACGTAGATGACCGTATTGCTGTCCGACGATGTCCCTAGTGTGATCGTCGAACTGATGATGAGAGCGGAAAAAATTCCAAAGTAAGGGATCAGGTTAAAAATGCCAGTTATGAGACCTAATAGGATAGCATATTGAACGCCGAGAATGGAAAGCGTTACGCTGACCGCCGTGGCCACAATGGTCATTTCGATCAGCAGGCCGGTAATATACTGGCGAATGATCATCTGCACCTGTTCGATCACCTCGTGGACTTTTGCTTTATTTTCTTCCAAAAACACGGACTCGAGGAACTTTAAGATCAGACGTCGGTATAACAAAAAAAAGAAAGTATAGATAAAAGTAAAAACCAAGAACAGCAAAATAGAAGATAGGGACAGTAATGTCGTTCCCACAAACGCGGCATCGGGCGAAGTGATCTTGCTGGCTGCGGTATTGACGACGTTCAATTGCTTACGGCGGGTGATGCCAAAATTCGCGGACACCCAGCCCCGGAAGGTCCAGAGTGAATGGCTGATCTGCGCTTGAAAAGCGGGCCAGTCTTTTGCAAGGTCCGCAAGCTGTGAACCGATCACATACATGACCAGCATGATTAATGAAAGTAATAAAATCACCGCGATCATGGAAGCCGCGCCCCGCGGCAGCTTGATGCGGCGCTCAAAGAACCTGGCTAACGGTATAAGCAAGATCGCAAACAAACACGAGAAAATTAAAGGAGATAATATATTCTTAGCCAAAATCACCAGAGCGCCTAGCGCAAAAAGACTGAAAAGCACGCAGGCGAGTTTGATATAAAAGGGAAGACGGGTAAAATTTTTCAGGTCCATATATGTTTAATTGTTGTGGTAATTTGACATTGTTCAGTTGGAAAGCTCGTAACTTAATTTTATAAAAAATAATCGTATCTTTTGAGGTTGTTCGCTTTGCTGATCACCATCTTCCGGCTAAAAATAAGCTAGTTGTTTAATCGGCCCAAATATCGTTTGCCGGAGTTTATAAAATGCTAATATAAACGGATTAAGGATTTAAACAGGTAATTGCAAAAAGAAAAAGCCATCAGGATTCGCCCGATTGTTCAGCAATAGCATTGATATCATCGCGCTGTAGTATATGGTCTTCGCTACGCCTTTACTAGTGTTAGGCAAGTCATACTTATAGATGATCGTCTTTTATATTAATTCGAAGATATCTATTAAGAAAGCTATTGCTATATTAACTCCAAGTAGCATTAATGTTGATGAAGGCAATGTTGCTGTTATTCTAAATTTTCTGTATCTCATAACAAAATCTTAAAACTAGACCCAACATTAGTCAAACAAATATGATTAAAAGAGCAAAAATGTCTGTACTGTAACCCATTTTATAGGATAAACAAAAAAGGCACTTCTGTTAAGAAAGTGCCTTTTTGATCGTTTTAAGCGGTTTTTTCGGGGTGACCTGGGAGAGGCTCGAACTCTCGACCCACTGATTAAGAGTCAGTTGCTCTACCGGCTGAGCTACCAAGTCATTTTTTGGTGGGTTGCAAAGAAACGGATTTTTTTTGAAGTGTGAAAGGATGAGAAATTAAAACTTTCAAAGTTTTAATTTCTCATAAAATGTTTCACTTACGCTTGGCTTAATTATACCAAAGCATATAATTCATCGCGTTGCTTTTGTACGGCATCGCTGTTGATATACTCGTCGTAATCCATCAGTTTATCAATATAACCACCCGGAGTTAGTTCGATGATGCGATTAGCAACTGTTTCAACCAGTTCATGATCTCGTGTGGTGAATAGGATGGTGCCCCTGAAGTCTTTCATGCCATTATTAAGCGCTGTAATCGATTCTAAGTCAAGGTGGTTAGTTGGTTCATCGAAAATCAAAAGGTTTGCCTGCTGAAGCATCATGCGGCTAAACATGCAACGCATTTTTTCACCGCCAGATAGTACATTGCTTTTCTTTAAAACCTCCTCGCCCGAGAAAAGCATGCGCCCTAAAAAGCCACGAATAAACTGATCATCTTTTTCACCCGGGGAGTATTCACGCAGCCAGTCGATCAGATTGTCGTCCTTGCCTTTAAAATATTCTGTATTATCCATTGGAATGTCGGCCATATTAATGGTAACGCCCCATTTAAAGGTGCCTTTATCCGCCGTATCGCGCCCAGTTAAAATATCATATAAAGCGCTACTTGCTAAGCTGTTTTGCGATAGTATGGCAATTTTATCCCCTTTGTTAACTGTAAAACTAATATTAGCAAACAGTATTTCGCCATTAAGGGTTTTTGAAAGATTTTCAACCTGTAATATCTGGTCACCGGCTTCACGGCCCTGATTATTGAAAATAATGCCCGGATATTTACGATTTGATGGTTGTATTTCATCAATATTGATTTTATCAAGCGCCTTTTTGCGACTGGTAGCCTGTTTTGACTTGGATGCATTAGCGCTAAACCGCCGGATAAATTCCTGCAATTCTTTTACCCGTTCTTCTGTCTTTTTATTCTGATCAGAACGTTGTTTTAAAGCCAGTTGACTTGATTCATACCAGAATGAATAGTTACCCGTGTAAATAGTCATTTTTGCAAAGTCAATATCAACCACATGGGTGCAAACCGTATCTAAAAAGTGCCTGTCGTGCGATACTACCAACACAATAGCTTCATAAGTTGACAGGAAATCTTCAAGCCAGCTTACTGTGTGTATGTCCAAATCATTGGTAGGCTCATCTAGTAATAATATATCTGGTTTACCAAAAAGCGCTTGCGCTAATAGAACACGTACTTTTTGGGTATTATCCAAATCTTTTACCAAACTATAATGATATTCTTCTTTAATCCCTAAATTGCTAAGCAGGGTAGCAGCATTGCTTTCCGCATTCCATCCATCCATCTCAGCAAAAAGATTTTCCAATTCTCCGGCACGCTCACCATCAGCATCTGTAAAATCTTCTTTAAGGTAAATGGCATCTTTTTCTTTCATTACAGCATACATTTCCTTATGCCCCATCATTACGGTTTCAATTACCGAAAATTCATCAAAAGCATAGTGATTTTGGCTTAAAACGGCCATACGTTCGCCAGGTGTAAAGCTTACCGAACCGCTTGTGGCATCGATCTCACCCGAAAGTATTTTCAAAAAAGTTGATTTTCCTGCTCCGTTAGCGCCAATTATGCCGTAGCAGTTTCCCTGGGTAAATTTCAGGTTAACGTCTTCAAATAATGTTCGTTTGCCGTAGCGTAAAGATAGATTGGATACCGTAATCATGCTGCCCTATATTTTCTGCAAAAATACGGTAAATACTTATAATTAAATAGTGCTTACTATATTATTGCTTATATAGTATAAAATGCCTCATATTCCCCGGTTTACCTGTAATGCGGCATTAATTCCCCATAAAAAGTGCCCGCAAACATAATAAGTATAAAGTTTTATCGTTCAAATGCAATATACCTCGTAATTATATCTTTTGGAATAAACTTTGACTTATAGTTACCAAACAATTATTCTTTAAGAAGTAATATTAATTATGGGAACACTAATTGTGAGTTTAATTATCATCAATGCACTGCTGATAGTTATACATGTATTTAACAAGGAAAAGACGAAGATCTATTAATATTGAATCCTTAATTCAATATTTCATATAAACTCCTTGTTTCATCATCAGCCAGTTTTTGTAATGGGCCCGAGGCAAGCATTTTCATCATCATGTTTAGTTCTGCTGAAATGGTAAATAACACCTCAGTATGACCTTCGTTTGTTGATAAAATCCATTTAAGTTCAAGGTCAAATGGCGGCTTTTCAGCAGGAATTATCCGGATTAAGGTGTCTGGTATGCTTTCTTCTTTTTTTAAAGATAGCTTTATCATATTCCTGATATTGAAGCTGGCCGTATCTACGGTGGAGGACCAATCTGTTATCTCTTCAGGCATTAATTGCTGATGATTATTCATATCAGCCAGGAACAGGTAAACTTCGTTTATTGGTTTATTTATAGCTGTGGTACTCTCGAAAATTATCATTTGTATTAGTTTATAGTTCTAAGCAGATTGGTTTTTGATGGTAATAATAAAAACTACTAACTGCCTATTGACCACTGCCCACTCACTATTTTCCCCATCCTGCAGGATTTTCACGCCATTCTTTAAGCATCTCGGCATCATCGGCAGTTATATATTGGTTTTGTTCTGCGTATTTTATTAGCGCACTATAGTTTGATAGCGTAACAAAAGGGCATTTTGCCTCATTGAAATTTTCAGTAGCAATATCAAACTGATAACTGAATATAGCTGCCAGTCCCGCTACTTCGTAACCTGCATCACGCAGGGCAGCAACAGCTTGCAGGCTGCTTTTGCCTGTTGAAATCAGATCTTCAATTACCACAACCCTTTTACCGGTTACAACATCGCCCTCGATCAAGCTTCCTGTACCATGTTCCTTTGGTTTTGAGCGTACGTAAATGAAGGGCAAACCTAATTCCTGTGCTACTAAAACGCCTTGTGGTATGCCTGCTGTGGCCACACCAGCTATACAGCCCACCGCTCCGAATTTATCCTGTATCAGTTTGGTTAATTGCTGACGGATATAAGTGCGTTCGGTTGGATGTGAAAGCGTTACACGATTATCGCAATATATTGGAGATTTCCAGCCTGATGCCCATGTAAATGGATTATTAGGTTGTAATTTAATTGCTTTAATTTGCAGCAGGAACTCGGCCACTTGCTGTTCGGCTTCACTATTATTAAACATGGCTCAAAAATACAGAATTTATATTAATGAAAAGGTAATCCTGCTTACAGAATCAGAACCTAAAAAAGCAGAAAGTTATGAAAAGATTGACGCTGAGACGTTTGACCTTAAAATAATTTACACCTGGATAGTTAAACACCATAGCAGGTTTTTTTATATAATTTGTGCTGATACCAAGGCTTATATGAAAAAAATTATTGCAGATATTACACTTATTGAAGCTGCGGGTGGCCTGGTAAAAAATGAAAACGGTGATTATTTATTTATTTATCGCAATGATAAATGGGACCTGCCTAAAGGTAAAATTGAGAAAGACGAAAAGGTAAAAGAGGCTGCAGTGCGTGAAGTTGAAGAAGAATGCGGCATAAAAGTGAGCAAGCTTGGCAAAAAGATTTGTAAAACCTACCATGTATATATCAGCAAGGAAGAAGTGGTGCTTAAAAAAACACATTGGTTTAGCATGCGATATAGGGGCAATGAGAGATTAAAGCCACAGAAAGAAGAAGGTATAACCGATGTGCGCTGGTTCAGGAAAAACCATATCGATGCTATTATACAAAATACATTCCCATCTATATTAGATGTGTTGGTCAAAAAAGACCTGATTAAAGATAAGCCAATGCCTCTTTCGGAATAAACTGTGCTACATCGCCATTATGCCGCATAATTTCGCGAACAATAGTTGAGCTAATGGATGAATAACCCGGTTTACTTACAATAAATATGCTTTCAATTTCAGGTATCAGGGCGTGGTTCATCTGTGCAATGGCCTTTTCATATTCAAAGTCGGATACCGTACGTATGCCACGGATCATATATTCGGCACCAATGCTTTTGCAAAAATTAACGGTTAAACCCTCGTAAGCGATTACATGTATCTTGGGCTCATGTTCAAAAACCGAACGAAGCATTTTTTCGCGAGTTTCAATACTCAATAACCCTGATTTTGAGCTGTTAACACCAATGCCGATATATACTTTATCAAACAATCCTATTGATCGTTTTACAATGTCAACATGTGCCTTGGTAACCGGATCAAATGAACCTGGAAAAAGAGCTATTTTCATATATATGTATAATGCTTTGTAATCTCTTTGCAAATATAGAGCAATAAAATATTTATCTATTCTATAAAATTATTGTCATTTCGATCGTAGGGAGAAATCTTCTATAATTTGTATGGCGAACTATGCATGGTGAAAAAGATTTCTCCCTACGGTCGAAATGACATTCGAGAACTTTTTATCCCTCAAAAAATGAAAACGATGAATGCCCATATTTACGCTGCTCTGTAAAGGCTGGTTGATTGCTCAGGTTTTGCAGCGATTGATGTTCCACTATCAACAAACCACCCGGTAACAATAGATTTTTCTCAAATATGATCTTTGGCAGTTCGGGTATCTGATTCATGTCATACGGCGGATCAGCAAAGATCAGGTCGTACTGCTCGGTTTCCAATTGCAGGTACTTTAAAACATCAGCCTTAAAGGTTTTAATCTGTGTTAGTTTATGCTGTCGGGCTGTATCTCTTAAATAATTAATGCAATGTATACTGCGGTCAATTGAAATCACTTCAGATGCGCCGCGTGAGGCAAATTCCAGTGATATATTTCCTGTGCCGCTAAACAAATCGAGTACTTTAATGCCTTCGAATTCAATTTTGTTCAGCAAAATATTGAATAGCGCCTCTTTAGCCAGATCGGTTGTAGGGCGTACAGGCAAATTTTTTGGTGGATTAAGCCGAAGCCCTTTTAAAATACCTCCGATGATACGCATAATGATAAGGCCGCAAGCGACAGGATTTGGTATGAGGATATTTCAACAGGAAGATCAAGTATTTGTATTTGATTCAACTCAACACCATTAAAAAAATCAGCCAGGCAAATGGTGTTTTTATCGCCAAGGATAACATCACCGCTTAAAACCAGGTTAATGTTAGCGGGTTGTAGATTTAATTCTTTGGTTACAAGCGATGCGTAATAGGCCAACTCATCGGGGTTGTTGAACTCAAATGTATTATAAAAACGTATTTTACCACCGGCAAAATATAAAATAGCTGCCTGTATTTTGTTAATATTGATGTATATATTATAAGCAGGCGGGTTGCTATTGGCTATAGCATTTGTCCAGCCTTTGCCAATATAAACCGCTTTTTGCAAGCCGAATTTTTGTGTTATTTCTGTTACTGCTTCCTCTGCTTTATAAATAATTTGGTTGTCGTCATCCAATGATTGGGCGAAAACTTTCTCATTTGGTTTTACGTTCAGAAAATAGGCAATATCGGCAATCTTATCGGGGTTGAACAGCACATTAGGCATAAGCGTAAAACCTGTTGCAGATAATCCGATCACAATATGTTTATAATCGTAAGATAGGAGGTCATGTTCTTCGCCAGGTTCATTTAATAACTCAAGGTCGCAACCTTCGGCCCAGGCAGACAGGCGGTTTTTGTATATAACAGCATACGAGAATGAACCCGGGTAAATTTGCAGTAATAGTATGTAATTGCTGTTAACCTGGTACAGGCTTAAATCCTTATCGCGGTAAGTGTGTAATTGTTCGCTCATGCTGTTGAACAAAAGTAATAATTTTTTGGTAACACTAATTCCATGAATTTAGCGTACTAATTTAGCATTTTTGTAATTGTGTCAGCAGATCATATCCTCAAAGCATTTCCTCATGAACCTACCGCCCAGCAGTTGGAACTGTTTGGCAAACTGGATGAATTTTTAACAAGCGGTAGCGGCGAAGAATGCTTTATATTAAAAGGCTATGCCGGTACCGGGAAAACCACTATCGTAAGCGCCTTGGTAAAAGCTTTGCGTAATTATAATTACAAATACGTATTGCTTGCTCCAACGGGGCGCGCTGCAAAGGTGATCACCAGTTATTCTGGTCGCAAAGCATTTACTATCCATAAGAGGATTTACCGTAAAAAATCAGCGTTGAATGTAGATGAATCATTCCTGATTGGCGACAATATGGCGAATGACACCATTTATATTATTGATGAGGCATCTATGATCTCGGATGAGATCAGCGGTAATAACCGGGAAACACTGCTGCACGACCTGGTGAAATATGTGTATAACGAAAAGAATTGCAAGCTGCTATTAGTTGGTGATACTGCCCAATTACCACCAGTTGGCTCGGATGAAAGCCCGGCATTGGACTCAGAGTTGATGAAAGCACAATTTGGCTTAACCGTATTCAGCTATGAACTTACAGATGTATTGCGCCAGCAAAAGGATTCGGGGATATTATTTAATGTGACCCGTGTGCGGGATATCATCAGGCAGGAAGAAGTAAGCAATCCAAAGATCATTACTAAAGGATATAAGGATGTTTTCAGGATGGGCAGCGATAAACTGGAAGAAGGTATTAATTACGCCTATAATAAATATGGTAATGAAAACACGCTGATAATTTGCCGGTCTAATAAGAACGCCAACTTATATAATCGACAGATCCGTGGCCGCATTTTGTGGCGCGAAGAGGAACTTACCGGTGGCGATCAGATAATGGTAGTTAAAAACAATTATTTCTGGCTACAGCCGCAGGATGATGGCAGTACGGGTTTTATTGCTAATGGCGATATAGCCCGTATCCGCAAAGTGCGTAAGTTTGAGGAGGTATATGGATTTCGTTTTGCCGATGTTCAGTTGGAATTTGTTGACTATGCCGAAGACCCGGTTTTAGATTGCAAAATAATGCTGGATACATTATATTCCGAAGCTCCGGCTTTGCCGCCAACAGAGCAAAAGCTTTTTTATTTAGAGGTGATGAAAGATTATGACCACATCCCCAATAAGCGGGCAAAGCATAACGAGTTAAAGTTGAACCCGTATTATAATGCCCTGCAAATAAAATTCGCCTATGCTATTACCTGTCATAAAGCTCAGGGCGGACAATGGGATGCCGTTTTTGTAGATCAAGGCTATCTAACCGATGAAATGGTGAATATGGATTTCTTGCGCTGGTTCTACACTGCCTGCACCCGGGCAACTAAGGAGCTATTTTTAGTGAATTTCAATGATAAGTTTTATCAGGAAAAAAGGGAAGTTGAGTTTTAAGATAACAATTTCCTATGTCATCTCGAACGATAGTGAGAGATCTTCTGCTTAATGATTAATCGCGCGCAAAAGTTTTCTCACTATCGTTCGAAATGACATAAAGTTTTATTAACTATTTGCACATTTGCATATAAGCACATCTGCACATCAAATATGCATTTTCTATATCCTGCTTTTTTATTTGCATTGGTTTCGCTGGTTATACCTGTTTTGGTGCATCTGTTCAATTTTCGTAAATATCAAAAAGTATATTTCAGTAATGTTCAGTTTTTAAAGGAGATACATGAGCAGCAATCATCCCGCAGGAATTTAAAAGAACGTTTGATACTGGCGGCTCGGTTATTGGCGCTTATATTTTTGGTGCTGGCTTTTACCCGGCCTTACTTTAGTAACAGCCATACAGGAAATGCGGGAGCACAGCAGGCAGTAAGCATTTTTGTAGATAATTCCTACTCCATGCAAACCCTTAACAGCGAAGGTTCTTTGCTTGATGAAGCTAAGCGCAGGGCAAAAGAGATCGCTTCGGCTTATAGCATTAATGATCGTTTTCAGTTGCTTACGCAAGATTTTGAGGGTAAGCATCAACGCTTACTAAATCGCGATGAGTTTAATGATGCGGTTGATACCGTTAAGATTAGCACACAAAGCAGAACCTTGCAGCAGATCATTAATCGACAGCAAAGCTTGCTTGACATGCAATCAAACTCGCTCAGATCCATTTATATCATCTCTGATTTTCAAAAAAACATAACGGGTACACAAATGCTTAAGGTTGATACCGGTACCCACATCAGCCTGGTGCAGCTTAAAGCAAACAGTTTGCCCAATGTAGCCGTAGATTCGGTAGCGTTGCTAAGTGCGGTACATCGTCCCGGTGAAAGCGAAAAGCTGGTAGTACGCCTGCACAATTATGCCGATGAAAAAGCTGAAAAGATCCCGCTAAAAGTATTGGTCAACGGCGAACAAAAAGCATTAGGCAGCTATACCATTGCCCCACGTTCGACGCAAAGTGATACGCTTACATTCTCGGGCCTGCATATTGGCTGGCAGCGCGGCGAAATAACTTTACAGGATAATCCGGTCACGTTCGATAATCAATTTTACTTCAGTTTTAATGTAAGACAGCAAATGCCCGTATTACTGATTGATGACGGTACGGAAAATACTTTTCTGAAAGGTGTTTTTGCCACTGATCCGTTTTTTGATGCACAACGCATACCTTCTGGAAATGTTGATTATGCTGGTTTAAATACTTATCCGCTGATTGTTTTGAGCGATATCAAATCCATCTCAAACGGATTGGCACAGCAACTGAAGGCTTATACAGCAAAAGGAGGGACGTTGGTGATTTTCCCCGCTGTTGATGCTGATGTGGTAAGTTATAGAACGTTTTTACAGTCGGTAAATGCAGCGTATCCTGAACATTTGATAACCGAAACCACAAAAGTTTCTTCACTTGATCTGCACAGCCCGGTATTTAAAAATGTTTTTGATGCCTTCCCGCAAAATCCGGATCTGCCGGTCGTGAAAAAGTATTATCAGCTAAGCAATAATTCAAGCAGAAGTGAAAATCTGATGGCTTTACCGGGCGGTCAGCCATTCTGGACTGAGAGCGCAAGCGGGAAAGGTAAAGTTTACATTTCGGCTGTTCCTTTGAATGATGATTTTGGCAATTTACAAAGGCATGCGCTTTTTTTGCCGGTAATGTTCAGAATAGCCTTGTTAAGCGGGCACGATCAGCCTTTGTTTTATACACTCGGCCGGGATGAAGTTATAGAAATAGCGCCGGTGCAAACCAATGAAAAACAATTGTTGAAGCTGGTTAAAGGCCCGATAAGTATTATACCGGATGTGCGCCAGCAGGAGGGAAGTACACTGTTATATATAGCCGATCAACTAAATGAAACGGGTACTTATGATCTGAAAAAACAAGACAGCACCATTGCGGTACTGGCTTTTAACGATAATAGGAGCGAATCAGATCTGAGTTATTATACAAGTGCTGATCTGGCTAAATTACTGCCTAAAACAGCCGATATATTACAAAGTGGTAAAGGCTCATTAAAAGGGACAATAAGTGAAATAAATATAGGGCTGCAATTATGGAAACTTTGTATAATTTTGGCATTGATATTTTTGGCTGCCGAAATAGCGTTAACCAGGTACTTTAAACCCGGTAAACAAGCGATCTCAAAGCCGATTTAGTCGAATTAAAACCACTCTTAAAGCAGCGCAAATGAATTTGCTTATCAAATCCGCGACAATCATTGATCCCAGCTCACCATTTCATCAAAAAATTGCCGATATCCTTATTGAAAAAGGGCATATCACAAAAATAGCTTCAGCTATTGATGCCGATGCGGAAACCATTGATGCAAAAGGCAAGTATGTATCGCCGGGGTTTTTTGATCTGAATTGTAATATTGGCGAATTAGGACTGGAAACCAAGGAAGATCTGCAAACCGGAACCAAAGCTGCTATGGCAGGTGGTTTTACAGGTTTGGCATTAATGCCCAATACTCAGCCTCCGGTACATTCTAAAGCCGAAGTAGAATACCTTTTAAACCGCGCTAAAAATAATTTGGTCGATGTTTATCCGCTGGGTACCATATCGCACAAACGCGAAGGCAAGGATATGGCCGAAATGTATGATATGTTTTTGAGTGGAGCCAAAGGTTTTACAGATGGCAACCGCCCTGTGCAGGATGCAGGCTTAATGGAGCGCGCATTACTATATACACAAGGTTTTGATGCCTTAATATTTTCTTATCCCGAAGATACTGCCATTGCAGGGAAAGCCAAAGTACATGAAGGCGAAGTAAGTACTTTGCTTGGAATGAAAGGCATTCCATCACTTGCTGAGGAATTGATGATAGCGCGTGATCTTTACCTGGCTGAATACACTGGTTCTAAAATACATTTTAGCACGATATCAACTGAACGTTCGGTCGAGTTAATAAAAGAGGCTAAACGCAAAGGTCTGAAAGTAAGCTGTGATGTTGCGGCGCACCATTTGATGTTAACCGATGAGGCGTTATTAGGCTTCGACAGCCAGTTTAAAGTTAAGCCACCACTACGCACCCAAAAGGATGTTGATGCGCTGTTAAACGGGCTAAAAGACGGCACTATTGATGCTATAGTATCGCAACATACCCCGCATGAGGTTGAATTTAAAGACGTAGAGTTTGAAGTAGCCGAATACGGAATGATCGCCCTACAAACTGCCTTTTCAATTGTCTTAAGCACAGGGTTAGATATTAGCCTGATCGTAGAGAAAATGGCTGTAAACCCACGTGAAATATTGAATATTGAACCCGCGATTATTGCCGAAGGCAGTAAGGCTAATCTTACGTTATTTGATGTGGATGCCGAATGGGAATATACCCGTAAAAATAACCAGTCAAAATCCTATAATTCTCCTTTTATAGCACAGAACTTAAAAGGGAAAGTATTGTTAGTGTATAACAACAATCACCTTATTAAATTAAAATAGACATGATCGATCCTAAAATAGAATCAGCTATCGAAGACGCTTTGAGCGCATTCTCCGAATACAATAGCTTTGATGCAACACAACTTATCGAAGCTTTTGGAGAAGTATTTGAATCAGACGAAGACTTTTTAACAAAGGTTGATGAACTGGATGAGGTTTTTGACGATAACCCGGAAATAGAAATATTACGTGAAGTGTTTTTTGATCTGTTGCTTATTAATTTCTTCAGTGCGGATGTTAAAAAACTGGAAGACGACTATCTGGAAACGCCGGAATGGGAAGATATTGAAGAGCAAACGTTGGATCGCGGAACTGAACTCCTGAACCTGCTGCTTTATTTAAATGAGTGCGAAGATGAGGGTATTGAACCTGAGTTGGAAGATTACCTGAAAGAGTTTTTATTGGTTGATGAGGATGAGTTTCAGGATGAATACCGTATTTATGAACCGGTAATAGCAAACCAGATATTAATTGAAAGCCCAGCTGCAGAGATCAAAAATGTAGCACTGCAATTACCTGATGATTCTGAACTAAAGGAGCTTTTTTACCCAATGATGTGCTTTTTTCAGAATGTGGAAACATCGGAAGAAACAGAAAAAAATATTGCTGATAATGCAGTAAGTCAAGATTTTGACATGGCAGTATACAGTATATTACAAGCGTTCAATTAACCTTTATGTCGGAAAAAAGCATTGACAGCCAGATCAGAAAGAGTGGCTTTGTAAGAGGTTTGTTTTTAGGTTGTATTGTATTAGCGCTATCTATAGCTTCGTATTATTTTATAGTAAATATTGTTAAAGAGCCTTGGGAGGATCTGCTGGTTCCCTATATTCTTTCAATGATCATACCATTATTGCTTATTGTTTTTTTCGCGCTTACTATCAGGAAAAAATTGGGAGGTTACTGGTCTTTTAAACAAGCAGTGACAGGAACATTTATTGTGATATTTACAAGCTATATCATACTTACCATTGGCAGGGATTTTATATTTGCAAAAGTTATTGAGCCTGATATGATCCAAAAGCTTGAAACAGCTATGTTAAATAGCTCTACCACTATGTATAAGAAACAGGGATTTAGCCAGGCACAGATAAATTCTCAAATAGCTGAACGTAAACAAGGATTCGAAGGCCAAAAAACTGTTAGCACAGGTACGATAATACAAAATTTTATAATAAATACTATGTTGTTATTTGTACTGGCAATTGTTTTAGCTGCCCTTTTAAAAAGAGAACGGCGACCTGCTGTTATTAACGAATAAGTAGTAAATAACTAATAATAAAATAAAACAGGCCGTTCATTTTTGAGCGGCCTGTTTTATTTTATGTAATTTTTATCCTGGAAAATAAAAAAAATTGATGTTAGGATAATAGTAAAAACTATATCTTTAAAATAAATACAAACCAATCACGCAATGGAAACAAAAAAACCAAGTTCAAACCAGGCAGCATTTAAATGGGGAATAATTTATGTTATAACAGCAATAGTTATAACGTATGCATTTCAGTTTCTGAATGTTGACCAAACATCATCAGCTAAATATTTAGGTTATATTCCCTTTATAGCCTTTTTGTTGTTAGCACAAAAAGAATATAAAGATCAGCTTGGTGGCTATCTTACTTTTGGGGAAGGTTTTATGACCGGATTTAAATACTCTGTTATTTCAGGCTTTTTACTTGCAATTTTTATATATCTGTATTTTTCATACTTAAGCCCGCAGGTTTACGAACAAGTTTTAACAAGTACCCAGGCACAATTAGAAGCAAAAGGGCAATCAAGTGATCAAGTAGAAGTCGCAATGAATTTCATGAAAAGCTATGGAATTATAACTACAACAATTGGTATGTTAATAGGTACAACAATTGTTGGATCAGTAATAGCTTTAATAGGGGCTGCAATATTTAAAAGAGAGCGCCCGCCTTTTGATATGGATATTGAGAACAGTTATACAGATCCAACAGTTTAAAAATTATAATAACCTTTAAACAAAAGCGGCTCATTCATTGAATGAGCCGCTTTTGTTTGTGTAAAATCGGATTTACGAAGTTTTTAAACTTCGTAAATCTTTAATGTTTAACTATCTGCTTAACTATATCGTTACCAAAAACAAATACCATTAAGGTTATCAGCAACACAAATCCTACTATTTGAGCACGTTCTAAAAATTTGTCGCTAAGTGGTTTTCCTTTTATCATTTCTATTAATAGGAATAGTGAATGGCCACCATCAAGAGCCGGAATAGGTAACAGGTTAGTAAATGCTAATACCATTGATAACAAACCAACCAGGCTCCAGAAACGCACCCAGTCAATCTGGCTACCAAACATGGTTGCTATAGCTACCGGGCCACTAACTGCTTTATTGAACTTAACATCACCTTTAAATACTTTGCCCAATCCTTTGGCATCATCAGTAAATGTGCCCCAGGCTTTTGTAGCGCCTACGGGTAAGGAGCCTATGAAACCATACTTAACAGTATCCAGTTTCGGAAAATCGCGTTTAGCCTGAAAACCTATGGTACCTTCACTGGTTACATTTGAATTAAGCGCTATTAAACCGCCGCCGCGTTTTACTGACAATTGAACCTGTTTGTTTTTATTAAGTAATAGCTGCGATTGTAACTGATCAAAGTAAGTAACAGGGTTATTGTTAACCGACAGTATGCTATCGCCTTTTTGCAAGCCAGCCTTTTTAGCGTTGCTGCCTGCAATAACAGAATCAACCATGAATTTGCTGCGTGGTTCCCTGCTAATGAATTGATCAATATTATGGTCAGACAGATCATTCAATATATCAGCCGGAACGGTAAATGTTAGTTTCTGCGTTCCGCGTAATACATCTAATTCAGAATGGTTCAGTAAAACTTGTGTACTGGTTAGGTCTTCAAAGCGTTTAACCGGCTGGCCATTAACGGCATAAATTATATCGCCGGCTTTCAATCCCATTTTTTGGCCAATCGTACCCGGTACAATACCATATTTTACTTCAGAGTTTGGGGTATAGGTTTCGCCGTACTTTACAGTAAGCATCCAAAAAATAAATATCCCAAGTATAATGTTCACAGTAACGCCTGCAAGCATTACAATTAAACGCTGCCAGGCTGGTTTCGAACGGAATTCCCAGGGCTGGGGTGGGCCTGCAAGCTGTTCAGTATCCATTGATTCATCAATCATGCCTGCAATTTTCACATATCCACCTAAAGGCAGCCAGCCTATACCATATTCAACACCTTTATAGTTAAACTTAAATAAGCTAAAGTTCCAGGCATCAAAAAACAGGTAAAATTTTTCTACTTTAATACCAAATGCCCGTGCAGCTAAAAAGTGGCCCAATTCATGCAATATCACTAAAATCGAAAGTCCCAGTATCAACTGGCCAACCATAATTACTATATTCATTCTTTATTTTATATCAAATTGTAATGCTTTTAACGGCATTTGTTTTATTAAATTTTGCGCAAAGATGCGTGTTTCTTTATCAGTATTCAAATAATCATCCAGCGTAGGATTGGCTATATAAGCAATCTTTTGCATGCAGTTTTCAATAACATCACTCATAGCTAAAAAGCCAATTGCATTATTTAAAAAACCACTTACCGCTATTTCATTAGCTGCATTAATAATACATGGCATATTGCCACCTTTGCCTAATGCTTCAAACGCTAACGCAAGATTACGAAAAGTTTTCACATCTGCTTTTTCAAACGTAAGGTTTGGATAATTAACAAAGTCGAAACGCTTAAAATTGTTTTTTAAACGGTTAGGATAAGTAAATGCATATTGAATAGGCAGCTTCATATCAGGCAGGCCCATTTGTGCTTTTAGAGAACCATCCTCAAATTGCACCATAGAATGGATAATGGATTGCGGATGTACGATTACATCTATTTGCTCAGCCTTTAAGTCAAATAACCATTTAGCTTCAATAACTTCAAGCCCCTTATTCATTAATGATGCAGAGTCGATAGTTATTTTGGCACCCATAACCCAATTAGGGTGTTTTAACGCATCCTCGCGCATAACACTTGCTAAAAACGCCAGATTTTTACCCCTGAACGGGCCTCCTGATGCGGTTAAGATGATTTTTTCAATGGCATTATTTTCTTCTCCTGCAAGGCATTGGAAAATAGCCGAATGCTCGGAATCTACAGGTAAAAGTTTAACGTTATGTTTTTTAGCCAGGTCGGTTATCAGTTCACCGGCAACAACCAGTGTTTCTTTATTTGCTAACGCGATATCCTTTCCTGCTTTAATAGCGGCAATAGTAGGTTCGAGGCCAGAAAAACCGACCATTGCTGTTAACACCATGTCTATAACAGGATCAGCAACTATATCAACGATAGCTTCAACGCCGGATAAAACTTTTACCGATGTTACTGCTAATGCATCCTTTACATATTGATATTTATTTTTATCGCAAATAATTACATAAGCGGGGCTGAATTGCACCGCCTGTGCTATAAGTAGGTCGGCATTATTATTTGCAGAAAGCATATAGGTTTTAAAAAGACCGGGATTTTGTCCGATAACTTCAAGCGCCTGTGTACCTATGCTGCCAGTTGAGCCAAGAATGGCTATGTTTTTTATAGTATTTGCCAAATGATGTATTCTTTCATCACGTATTGCTAATTATTTGCAATAGCGTGCAGGTTACTTTATATACTGTTTCAATTCGTCTGCAATTCTTCTGTCATTAGCCAGCCGCGGTACTTTATTTTGGCCGCCAAGCTTACCCTGTGAACGCATATAGTTTATAAAGGTATCTTTTTTCAAACTTCTAATAACCAAAGGTTGCAAAATGTTGCCTTCAATCAGGTCAAAATAGTAAATATTTTTCTTTTGCAATGCTTTATCCACTTTTTGGGCGAATGCTTTCAGATCGTTTGGCTCATTACCAAATTCAACAAACCATTCATGGTAGGGTAGTTCTCCCTGTGTTGGATTTACCTGTGGAGCAACGGTAAATTCAACCACATCAATCCCTTCTTCTTTGGCAACACTCATTAATGCATGTTCAACTTCTTCACCTATCACGTGTTCACCAAAGGCTGAAATAAAATGTTTAATACGGCCTGTAACTGATATTTTATAGGGGTCTTTTGATACAAACTTCACGGTATCGCCTAAGCTATATCCCCATAAACCAGCATTAGTGTTTAAAATGAGCGCATAGTTTTTATTTAGTTCGATGTCGTGCAGACTAATGCGCGTTGGATTTTCATTAAAATACTCATCAACCGGAATAAATTCATAAAATATACCTGAATCAACTTGTAATAAAAGGCTTTTGTCTTTTTGTGAATCCTGAAATGCTATGAAACCTTCAGATGCCGGGTAAGTTTCTATTGAATCAATAGCGAAACCAATACTTTCTTCGATCCGTGCACGGTAGGGTTCATAATTAACGCCACCGTATACAAACAATTTAAAATTGGGGAAAATGTCCTTAATTTTTTTACCACCGTTTTTTGCTGAGAGCCGATCAAAGTACATTTGGCACCAGGGCGGTATGCCCGAGATGAGCCGCATATCCTGGTTACCTGTTTCATCAACAATGGCATCTACTTTTTGCTCCCAATCTTCAATGCAATTTACCGCGTAGCTTGGCATACGGTTCTTTTGCAGATAGGAGGGCACATGATGTGCAACAATACCCGATAGTCTGCCGGTTTCTATTCCGCTTTTAATACTTAACACAGGGCTGCCTTGCAGGAATATCAGTTTGCCATCCAGAAAATCAGCATTACCTGTTTCATGTACATAGCTTAACAGCGCATTACGTGCCGATTTAATATGGCCCGGCATACTCTCTTTTGAAATGGGGATATATTTTACACCCGATGTAGTGCCGGATGTTTTGGTGAGATACAATGGTTTACCTGGCCACAATACATTCTCTTCGCCGCCTGTTACACGTTCAATATAAGGGCGGAGTTCCTCATAATCGCGAATCGGGACCTGCTTTTTAAAATCATCATAAGTTTGTATATGATCAAATTGGTGCGCTTTGCCAAAGGCTGTATCTTTTGCCTGCCTGATTAGCTTTGTGAAAGTTTTTTGCTGTAGTTCAACTGCATTATTGCGGATATTATTTAATTGCCTGTTAACTACGCTGGCAAAAACTTTACTCAATACAGCTTTCAGCCCCATATCTTAGTTTGTTTCGGCAATGTCATCGTCCACATCCAAGTGACTGTAAACCAATTTGCGGTAAGTAACAGCCAATATAATATTGACAAACGGGTAGGTAAATATTATTATCAGTGAAATGAATGGATAATATTGAGAGATGATTGCCGGTAATGCAATTAACAACAATATGATCCCTAATATTAATACTATTTTAAGGAGGTAGCCCTTGGTTAACTGAAAACTTTGTCTTAATGATTCTATAGGCCCCGAACGGTCATCAACAATAAATGTATTGAAAAACATTACCCGTAGTACAAGAAACAAACCAACAATAATGCCTAATACTTCAACAATAAATTCAATAACCGGGTAAGCACTTAATTTATCAAGCAGTATATTAAAAGTAACAAATATAAAAGCCAGTATAAATACCACAGCAAGATAACTTAATATCATTCTGATATGCGGCAATACCTGATTGAACTCAAACTCGTAGAATTCGCTGTCAATAAGCGTAAAAAATAGTTTGTATAGGCCAAGTGTGGTATAGGCTTGTACAAATATTAGTAATAACCAAAATATCATTTTGCCCGTAAATTCTTCGGGCGCTATAATATATTCTATTACTCCCTCCAATACTGCCAATAAAATGAAAGCTATAAATGAATAAACAATTATAGTTATGAAATTCTTCTTAAAAATATTCCAGGAAGTCTCAATAGTTTCGACAACGGAAAATTGATGATACATATCTTATGATTTTTTTAATACTATCCGCTTCCAAAAATCCTGCATAAATCCTAAGCCATAAGCAGTGAGTTGGGTAAAGGCTGCAATAATGCTCAAAAATGCAACTTTTACTGATTTACTTTTCCACCACGCATGAAAAAATATTAACAAAATAATAAGTACGCCTATTAAATTACATAAAACTGCAACCAGCCAGCCAAATATATTGGCTATCAACGTAAAGATAAGATATAATGTAAAAATGCTCGGAAAAAAATGAACCGCTTTTAGCCCTTTTGGAAAGAATTTATAAACATTGATACGTGCCCGGCCAAAAAAATGGAGTTGTTTATAAAACTGTAAAAAATTGGTACGGCGCTTATGGTAAACTTTAGCATCGGGTATCAAACCTATCTTAAAGCCCATTGAATGTATGCGAATGCTGAATTCAATATCTTCGCCCAGGCGGGTAATAATAAAGCCGCCAGCTTTTTCCCATACCTGGCGCGATATCCCCATATTAAAACTGCGTGGGTGAAACTGGCCTATTCCTTTTTTATTACCCCGAATACCACCCGTTGTAAATGGCGATGTCATGGAATAGCTTATTGCTTTTTGCGTTGCTGTAAAAGAGGGATGTGCATCATCCGGACCACCATAAGCATCAAGCCAATTTGTTGTCAGGCTGTCATTTACAATTTGTAAATAATCAGCCGGTATCAAACAATCCGAATCAAATATGATAAAGTAATCGCCTTGTGCCCGCCCAAATGCAAAGTTTCGGGCAAAGCCCTGGCCTTCGTTAGGTTTTACAAAGTATTTAACATCCAATTGATCAGTAAAGCTTTTTATAACTTCAGCAGCATCCTTAACCGAACCATCTTCTATCACCAAAACCTCAAACGCTTTATAGGTTTGCAGTGTAAGGCTTTCCAGCAATTCTTTTATCTCCTGCGGGCGATTATATAATGGGATGATGATAGAAAAAAACATTGTCAGTGAGTAGTTGATTAGGTTGGATTAAGTTTATTGAATTTATATGTTTATTAATAGTGACTGGAAATATTGGTGAGCATTCTAACTAATCAACTTAATATAACCATTCAACTTAATCGATCAACTATATAATCTCCTCAACCTGGTATTTATTACGATCGTTGGAGCTACGAGCTACCAGTTCGGCAACAAAGCCGGTTAAAAATAATTGCGATCCTAATATTATAGCAACTAATGCAATGTAAAACAAAGGTTGTTCAGTTACATCCCTGTAATT
>Ga0302312_10000100_pt1 | contig 79959 bp, 52 predicted proteins | sample III_Palsa_N2_1_FD_200529 | JGI IMG/M metagenome (GOLD analysis project Ga0302312, IMG submission 200529) | Peat permafrost microbial communities from Stordalen Mire near Abisko, Sweden - III_Palsa_N2_1 | ecosystem: Environmental > Terrestrial > Soil > Palsa > Peat permafrost | place: Sweden... | reverse complement strand
GAAAGCCCCTCAAAGGATGGTTCGTTACTTACGATGATATGCACCAAAGTAAAGAACTGGATATTTATACAAAATAGCAGGCAGCAATGTGGTGGCTGGGTTAACACAACTCATCTTTAATAGCGGTCTGAACAAACAAGGTCTGAAAGTCGCGCGAGCGCAGTAAGAAGGATATGTAGACAACTTCCACGAATTGCAATGGAGCCATGCCATTTTGAAGACAGTTTGGAGGCCATATTAAAGATGCAGGAGGAAGGAAAAGCTTTGTATGTTGTGTAAGCAACGCTAGTTCAGCGGATTTGAAGACGCCATTAAAATGGGCAACATTGGCGCTGTTGAAAATATATACGGCCATGCGCAGCGCACTACGGTTAATCAAGGTAACAGAGAAATACGTGGCGGCGGACAAGTGCTGCGCCTTTGTGAAAAAAATGACATCCTCATTCCGTTCTTTTCATTGATGCATTCAATCGTTAAAAGCTAGCCGGATAGCCGAAATCGCACGGAAATACAATGTATCTGAAGCGCAGCTTAATATCGCTTGGTTATTACATCTATTAAATGCTTGTTGGACGTCTGCATGAATGAGCTTAAAAAGCTAAGATCAACTAAATGATAAAGACTTTTCACTTGAAAATAGGCATGATATGTCCTGGATACAATTCACATTATCAATGAATTTTCATCAGTGTCACTTGTTTTATGATTAGTACGCAAATAACGCGATTAAACGAATTGCTAAATCATACATTATTTTTGATCTATTGTGCATTTATCGCCATTCTGGTTTTTCCACTATAATATGTCTTATTAAACCTTCAATTTCGAAGATTACTTAATTCGACTGTTCGCATTGAAAAAGCTTAAGCTTCAAAAAGACAAATTGATGTGCTTTGCCAAACTGCGGTTAATTATTCTGATGAAACATTGCTTTTCAATGATTGCAAAAATTGCATCGGCGATTTGCCGTATTCTTTTTTAAAAACTCTTGAAAAATTAGAAATAGTTTGTAATCCGACCCTGTCCGCTACCTCGTTCATGGATATACTCTCATGGGTCATGATGTAAATTGATTTCTTCAATCGGATAGTTCTTATAAATTCACCTACGGACTGGTCTGAAATGCTTTTGATTTTCTGGTACAACTTAGTGCGGCTGACGAATAAGTGCTTGCAAAGAAAGTCAACGTCAAGGTCTTGATTTTGAATGTTGTTCTCTACGATTTTAATCAGCTTATCAAAAAAATCCTTATCCTCCTCCGAATGCACGAGGTCAGTAGCTTCAGACAAATAGTTTTGCGTGTACCGTTGTTTAAGCATTTCTCTTTGTTCGAAAATATTGTGTACCGTTAAGGCTAAAAGCTCTATACTAAGCGGTTTGGCAAAATAAAAGTCTGCGCCTGATTCCATCCCTTCAATTTTTGTATCTAATGCATCCTTCGCGGAGAGTATGATAAATGGGATATGCCTCGTCTCAAATGTATCTTTTATCAGCTTGCAAAATTCGATACCGCTCATGCCTGGCATCATCACATCGCTGATAATTAAGTCGGGTATTTTTTCTGACGCCACAGCAAAGCCTTTTATGCCATCTTCCGCTTCATATATATGATATTGTTTATCGAAGCTTTCTTTTAAAAATGACCGTAATTCCTGGTTATCATCAACTATAAGGATATGTTTATTGATTTGCACATCCAATGGTGCAACTGTATCGGGGTGATCTGGGAAGGGAGTAAAAATTGAATTATCAATTGGTTCAAGCTGAAATTCATCATCTTTTGCACTTTTTCTAATTTCGCTATTACTATAATCCTTTTTTTGCCATGGAATTCCGATAATAATTTCAGTTCCTTTATGTCTTTCGCTGTAAACATATATATTGCCTTTATGTAATTCCGTCAGGCTTTTTACAAGTGACAGCCCTACACCTGATCCAAGGTGGTTCTTACTAATACGGTAATAGCGATCAAATATTCTGGTGATTGATTCAAGCGATATTCCGATTCCGGAATCAGCAATACGGAAATATAGATATTCGTCAGTACGATAGTTGGTATTTAATAATTTAAATTCTGTTTCGTATGCAGGCCTGAATTCATTCATGTCTAAAAATATCTCGAAGACAATTTGACCATTTACAGCAGTATACTTAAATGAGTTGTTTAATAAGTTAAACAGGATTTTTTCAAGAACCTGGATATCAAAAAAACCGGTAAACTCAGCGTTATTATTGGGGCTTACGTTATTGAGAAACTTAAAAGCAATATCCTTGCTCACTGCAATATTGGCAAATTCATTAACCAGATTTTCGCTAAACGAAACAATATTTAAGGGCTGTACTTGTAACTTTATGACACTATCAGCAACTTTTTTAAAATTCATCAACTCCGTAATCAGGTTCAATAGTCTTTTTGTGTTCCTTAACATCAGTTGGTATGATCTGTCAAGCGACGTATCCCTGTTCTGGTGGATCAAATTTTCCAGTGGTCCCAAAATCAGCGTTAATGGCGTACGGAATTCATGAGAAATATTGGTGAAAAAGGCAAGTTGCTGTTGAAAAAAATCTTCACGCTGCTTATGCATTTCCTCGCGTTTCTCTTCATTGATCTTTTGTACTTCGATTTTCTGCTTTAATTTATACCACCTGGCCTGGTAAATATAAATGCCGATTAGGAGCGCCAGAAACAAAATAACATAGATTACTTTTGCGGTAACTGATTTCCACCATGGCGGCGCGATCACGATTTGCATTTGAGCCGATTGCAGGCTCCAAATACCATCATTGTTAGTGGCCTGAACAGTGAAGGTATATTGCTTATAATCCATGTTATTGTATGCAGCGCTGGGATTTTTACCGTCTGTGTATTTCCAGTCCTGATCGAACCCGATTAGTTTATAACGGTATTTGCATTTCAGGGGATTGGCAAAATGCATTGAGGAAAAAAATAGCTCAAAGTTGTTTTGTAAGTAATTAATTTGCAGCCTATGGCAGAAACTCACGGAATTTTTAATGCGGTTTTTTCCGCTATCAGGGCCGCCAATTTCGGGTTCCTCGTTGTTGATTAATAGGTCTGTAATGACAGGCACTGCGGGGATTTTATTACTATGAATTTGTTCAGGATAAAAATAATTGAGTCCATTGATACCGCCAAAATACAACCTTCCGCTTGCCCCCTTGTAGGAAGATGCCACTTTGAAACTATTTCCCTGAAGGCCATCGTTTTTATCGTACCTGATCAGTTTCATGGAACGGGGATTAAAGTAATCCAGGCCGTTCCCACCCATCCAGATATTTCCGGCGCTATCTATTTCCAGGCTTTCTACATCGTTAAATATCCCGTATTTGCTTGCATAGGTCTTGAAAAAAGAAGAGCCGTCAGCAGCTAATGATAAACGGTTCAGACCACCCCCGATTGTTCCTATCCAATAGGTACTATCATTTTCCTTCACAATAGGATAGGTATAATTTGAGCTGATTGCGCCAGGTTTTAATGCAGCCTCGTAGACAGAAGCCGAGAGTATATTGCCCTCATGGTCAATGATCAGTCGTTTTAAACCGTGGGTGCTGGAAACAAAAAGCTGTGGTTTTTTAGGGTCCGCCAAAATAAAAAAGCCCTCTCCATAGTATTTCACATGGTAATAATCATTTTGGTCTTTCCAAATTACTCCGAATCTATTCGTGTGGTTACCAAACCAAATATTACCAAAACAATCTTTGGCAAACGTGTCCAAAATATAAGTCGGAAACTGTTCATAGCCCTTTGGCCTGAATAATTCCAGGCCGTCTGGCTTCATGATCTCTATTCCGCCGGAGTTGCCTATCCACAGGTTGTGATCGTTATCTAATAGCAATGCAGTAATGGTGTTGCTTTTCAACCGGACACGGGAGTCATAGGTATTATAATGCTGAAAGTTATGTGATATGAAATCGTAACGGTTTAACCCATTGGCAGTAGTCCCCAGCCATAAGTAATGGCCATCTTCCAGTACTGACCGGATATAATTGCCGGATAGGGAATTGGCAGAATCAGGATTATGCTGCAAGGTATAGAAAGGTTTTGCATTTAGATCGAAGTAGTTGACGCCACCGCCGAATGTACAAATCCAGAGGCATTGTGACCTATCGATAAAAATCTTCGAAAGTGAATTCGAATTGAGGCCTTGTCCTTGTTGTAAATTTGTACCATTTATGACCTGGAGCAAATGAAATGAATTATCAAGTTTTAACAAATTTGCCCCATCATTTATCCAATAAAAAGAATTCTTATCCTGTAAAATATTCTTAATTGGCCCATGGTTAGCATAAATAAATTGCTTAACGATCTTTAAACGAATGTTATTATTGGAATAAGGCAAGTTTAGCTGGTGAACGATATATGCACTGTTTACTGTTGCAAGCAGAAGATTACCATCATTATCAAACGATATACGAATTATATTCTGCTGCTGCGGCTGATCCAAATACAACCTGGTTAATTTACCTGTTGAATTAAGTATCCATAATCCTTTATCAGTCGCCAGGTAAATGTTCCGGTTTTGATCAACAACAAAATCTGTGCAACCCATTTGATTCAACACATTTGATTTCTGCTCTGTTAACCTATCCCCATGTATCACAAATGTTTTGAATTGATTGCCGACTAAAGCAAATATTTTATTACCTGCCGGTTTGTATAGTTTAGATAAATTATTTAGGATTTTACCGGAAAATTTATAGTTAATATATTTTTCCAACCGAACGTCAAAACGCTGCAATCCGCCTTCGCTGCAAATCCATATATTTCCCTCGTCATCAGGAAAGATAGATTGTAGTCTGTTATTATAGGCATTATTGAATGGCTCAGTGCTATTATAATATTTCTTTATGGTATAGCCGTCATACCGGTCAAGCCCAAAGTAAGTAGCAACCCAAATAAATCCTTGTTTATCCTGTGCGATATCATTGGCATCAGTATGCGACAAACCTTCGTCTACGGTCAGGTATTTTATTTTGTATGGATAGTTCTGTAATTGTGCATTGGCATGATCCATAATAAAAACGCTGATCAGCACACAAATCAGTACCTGTCTTATAATCGCTTGATAACTTATAAAAATCAAAAATCTAGTTTTCATTCACTTTAAATAAATAGAGAGGAAGAATCATTAAATTCTTCGATTTTGCTATATCGTTTTTACAATTGGTAAATAGAATTATTGGCTAAGGCTTGTCGCCTTTTAATTCAGAATCAAATTTGAACTTATATGTCTAAATATAAGCATATGTATTGTCAAAAAGTATAATATGGCAATAAATATGTATGATTTGGCAAATCTACCGAAAAATTTTAAGCTTCCTTTGTGGTGTTTAATTTTAAGTAATTCGGATAATCCAGGTCCTGCAGGTTTAATATAAAGCGGAGGACATCAGATTTTCCGGGATAAATTCGCAAGACTTATAATTGCACGATCCTTTTAATGAAAAAACTAATAGCTATCATCGCAATTTTATTTAGACATATCGTATTTGGCCAGCAGGTAAGCCAGGTCAACGATCCAGTGGAATGGATTAACCCGTTTATGGGCATTGATTCAAAGTTTGAAATGTCCAATGGTAACACTCATCCCGCTATTGCATTACACCGGGGGATGCATTTTTGGGTTCCCCAAACCGGGCGCAGGCATATCAATCCTCACCCTGGATGAACGTCTAATTGTACTTAAAGACAAGAAATATGCATGATAATGCAATTTCCGTAGCTCACAATTTATATTTCTTTGTACCTATTGATAAAGAATCCTACCTATAAATAAGGCTGAAATTCAGCTGATAAACCGATAGTTTATCAATAATTATTACACATCTAAAAGTATATACATTAGTTAAAACCATATATGAGCAAGACCCCACTGAAAAAAGACATTACAAAGCTTTTATTAATTCTCATCTTTATCTTTAGTAATAAAATAGCTTCGGCTTCAATACTTCAGGCCGATAGCGGCTTGTTAAAAACTGATACCGCATTCGTCCCTAAAGAAATTCAGGACCCGCGGTGTATTGGTATTCATAAGGAACCCGCGCATGCCACATTAATGCCCTACGCTAATTTAACCGAAGCGCTTAAGGCTAACCGGCGCGCATCATCGTTTGCCATAAATTTAAACGGCCTCTGGAAGTTTAACTGGGTTGACTGGCCGCAAAAAAGACCCGAAAACTTTTATAAACCCTCATACGATGTTTCCTCGTGGAAAGAGATTAAGGTGCCGTCAAGCTGGCAGGTTGAAGGTTACGGAACGCCCGTGTACAGCAATTTTACCTTCATTTTTAAAAAGGATTTCCCCCGGGTGATGAGCACCCCGCCAACATCTTACACTACCTATAAAGAACGGGACCCGGTTGGTAGTTACCGCCGGGATTTTACCGTTCCCGAGAATTGGAACGGCAGGCGTATCTTCATCACTTTTGATGGGGTCGATGCAGGTTTCTTCATTTGGGTAAATGGCCAAAAGGTCGGCTACAGTGTGAATAGCCGTAACGCTGCCGAGTTTGACCTCACCAATTACGTTAAGCCGGGTAAAAATATATTGGCCGTAGAGGTTTACCGGCTCACTACCGGCAGTTACCTGGAAGATCAGGATATGTGGAAACTGAGCGGCATATTTCGCAATGTAACCCTGTGGAGCAGTCCGCAGGAACACATCAGGGACTATTTTATAAAAACCCCATTCGATCCACAATTTCAGAATGCTGATCTGCAGGTATCAACAAAAGTAAAAAACTATGGTACCGTTGCTGTAAAAGGCCGTATACTGGCCATAAACTTATATAATGGCGCAACCCGGGTACCGGGCGTATTTGTTAAAAAAGCTATTCCGGCATTAAAACCGGGCGAAGAAGTTGAAATAGATGCCAGCATACCGGTAAAATCGCCCGAAAAATGGACAGCGGAAACACCTAAACTTTATACTACCGTACTCACCATTAATGATGGCGCGCGTACTGTTGAAACGATTTCATCCCGCACAGGTTTCAGGCAGATAGAGATCAAAGGCCGGATATTTACAGTAAATGGGGTGCCTATAAAACTAAAAGGCGTAAACCGGCACGAAAACTGGCCCGATGACGGCCATGCCATTACCGAAGCGCAGATGGTTAGGGATATAGAACTGATAAAACAGGCCAACTGTAACCATGTCCGCACCTGTCATTATTCAGACGATCCCAGGTGGTATGAGTTATGCGATGAATATGGTATTTATCTGGTGGCAGAGGCTAACCTGGAATGCCATGGTGCATGGGATGATTTTAACGAAGACCCAAGGATAAAAGCAGCGCTGATTGACCGGAATGTGGCCAACGTGCAGAATTTTAAAAATCACCCTTCGGTTATCATATGGTCCTTAGGTAACGAATGCGGAAGCGGCGGGTCTAACTTCAGGGATATGTTAAAAGTAGTGAAGTCACTCGATCCAACCCGCCCGACACATTATCAGGGTTTCGGTATCGGGAAAAATAATCCTGCCGATATAGAAAGCGAAATGTATACGGATTTGGATAACCTGGTAAAGCACGCTACAGATACATCGATCAAAAAACCATTTTATTTATGTGAGTATGCCCACACCATGTTCAATTCCATGGGCTCGGTTGATATTTATAACGAATTGTTCGACAAATATCCCACCTTGTTAGGCGGTGCTATATGGGAATGGCAAGATCAGGGTATTTACAATAACCGCGATCCCGAACGCCCGTTAACAGCTTTCGGTGGCGGCTTCGGCGATCATCCAAACGATCACTATTTTATCCATAAAGGCGTTGTTTTCTCCGACCGCTCACCCAAACCGGCCTATCCCGAACTTAAACGCGCTTATCAATGGATCAGCATCCAAGCTAAAGACCTGAAAAATGGAATAGTTACCATTAAAGATAAATACCAGTTTATTAACCTAAATGGCTTTACAGCAAAATGGGAGGTTAGTGAAGATGGTACAACTATATCATCGGGTAACCTGCCTTTAGGCGAAATTAAACCGGGCGAATCGCGCGATGTAAAAATTCCATACCATATAAACCCAAAACCAGGGGCTGAGTATTTTCTGAGGGTGTCATTTGACTTGGCGAACGATCAGCTCTGGGCCAAAAAAGGATTTGAAGTAGCCGCCCAGCAACTGGAATTACCTATAGCTATACCTGCCATAAAAGAACAGGTAAATAACAGTGCGCTTACTTTTTCAGAAACCGGCGACCTGATCAAAGTAAATTGCCCTGGTTTTGACATAGAATTTGATAAAAAGAAGGGCACGTTTTCAAAGCTGGAAACAGGTGGCAATAATTTGCTGCGCGATAATGGAGGGCCTATGCTGAACCTATGGCGTGCGCCGCACCAGAAAGATGATATGTGGGCCGGTGAAGACTGGGAAAAATATGGTTTAAATGCAATCAGCTGGGCAACTGATGATGTTAAAACCACACAGCTTACTACAGGTGAGGTGCAGATAGCAGTAAGCCTTACCGGAACCGGCAAAAAGGGTTTTGTAGTGCATCACCAGGTAGTTTATACTATAAATAGCAACGGGTTAATAGATGCGGTAAATAAAGTAAGCTTTAGCAAGCCCGATATGGTACTTGCCAGGCTGGGTGTGCGTATGCTGCTGAGTAAAACACTGGATAAATTTGATTACCTGGGCCGTGGCCCGATGGAGAACTATGCCGACAGGAAACAAGGCTCGGATGTTGGCCATTATTTCAGCAGTGTAGCAGAACAGCTTACCCCTTATGAAAAACCGATGGAATGCGGTAATCATGAAGATGTTCGCTGGGCCAGGCTAAATTCTGACAGGGGTGAAGGGCTTACGGTTAAACAGGATACTGCTTTAATGCAGGTTTCGGCCCTGCCGTACAGCGATGAAGAAATGGATCCGGTGGAATACAGGACAGACCTGCCAAAAAGCAAAGGAACAGTATTATGCATCAGCCATAAAACACTGGGTGTTGGTTCAAACGGTTGCGGCCCAAAAACCTTAGAGCAATACCGTGTTTATAGTAATGAGGCAACATTCAACTACCAGATACAGCTGTTTGGAAAAATTAATTAAGGTTAACTGTATTTAAACTTAAATCAAGGCTTTAAAATTAGAGGCATCCATCAAAATTTATCGGATGAAAAAAACAATATTTATCCTGCTGTGCCTGGTCACTTCCAGCTTGTTCGCGCAAAGCACAAATAAAATAACCGATCCGGTAGAGTGGATCAATCCCTTAATGGGTACGGATTCAAAGTATGAACTATCCAATGGCAATACCTACCCATGTATCGCACTGCCCTGGGGAATGAATTTCTGGACGCCGGAAACAGGCGGTTTGGGCGATGGCTGGCAATATACCTATAGTTCCTATAAAATAAACGGCTTTAAGCAAACCCATCAGCCATCCCCCTGGATGAATGATTACGGGCAGTTTGCCATTATGCCCGAAACCGGGCATCTCAAAGTAAGCCAGGACAGCCGTGGAAGCTGGTTTTCGCATAAAACAGAGATTGCCAAACCCTATTACTACAGTGTATACCTGGCCGATGAGAACGTAACCGCTGAACTTACACCCACCGAGCGTTCGGCGCAGTTCAGGTTTACTTATCCGCAAAGTGACAGCTCATCTATAGTGATCGATGCGTTTGACAAGGGCTCCTATATTAAAGTTATCCCGGAGGAAAAAAAGATAATAGGCTATTCTACCAAATACGCCCGCGGGCCATTGAAGAATTTTAGAAATTACTTTGTTATTTATGCCGATAAACCTATAACGCTGGCACAGGTTTACAGTAACACCGCTTTAACTAACCAGTTAGAAGTAACGGCAGATCATGTGATAGCGGTTATTGGCTTCAAAACAAAAGATGGCGAGCAGGTACATTTGCGGGTGGCTTCGTCATTCATCAGCGAAGAACAGGCCGAACTAAATTTGAAACGCGAACAGGGTAATGACAGCTTTGATGTAACAAAACAGAAAGCGAAGGCGGTATGGAACAAAACATTAGGCCACCTAACCGCTGAGGGCGGCACGGTTGACCAAACCCGCACTTTTTACTCGTGCCTGTACCGGATGCTGTTTTTTCCTAATAAATTATATGAGATAAATGCCGAAAACAAAATTGTGCACTGGAGCCCGTACACCGGGAATACCGAGCCTGGCTATATGTTTGCAGGTACCGGTTTTTGGGATACCTTTCGTGCTTTATACCCCTTTCTGAACCTGGTGTATCCGTCAATCAATAAAGAAATGCAGGAGGGGCTGATCAATGATTATAAAGAAGGCGGCTGGTTACCGGAATGGTCGAGCCCCGGTTATTCAGATATTATGATAGGCAATAATTCAGCCTCGGTTGTGGCGGAATCCTATATTAAAGGCCTGCGGGGTTATGATATTGAAACACTTTACCAGGCTTTGTTGCACGGCGCCAATAACGAGGGGCCGCGGGCCACGGGTCGTAAGGGTGTTGAATATTACAATACATTAGGTTATGTGCCGCACGATGTAATGGGCGAAAGCGCGGCGCGCACGCTGGAATATGCTTATGACGATTTTTCGATCTATCAACTGGGTAAAGCGCTGCATAAGCCGGCTGCTGAAATAGACATCTACAAGCAGCGCAGTATGAACTATAAAAACCTGTTCGACCCATCAACCGGATTTATGCGCGGTAAAAATAAGGACGGCAGCTTTGAAACGCCATTTGACCCGTACCGCTGGGGCGGCTCCTTTATTGAAGGCAATAGCTGGCATTATACCTGGGCCGTGTTTCATGATATACAGGGGTTAATCAACCTGATCGGCAGCAATAAACAATTTGTTGCCAAACTCGACTCGGTGTTTTCTGTACCGCCGGTATTTGCCCAGGGCGATTTCCATGGTGGTGTGATACACGAAATGCGCGAGATGCAGATAGCCGGAATGGGGCAGTATGCACACGGCAATCAGCCTATACAACATATGATATACCTGTATGATTATGCGGGTGCGCCCTGGAAAGCCCAATACTGGGCACGCGAAACCATGAACAAAATGTATAAAGCTACCCCCGATGGCTATTGCGGCGATGAGGATAACGGCCAAACATCTGCCTGGTACGTGTTTTCGGCAATGGGCTTTTACCCGGTATGCCCTGTATCCGGGCAGTATGTTTTAGGTGCGCCATTGTTTAAAAAATTAACCATATCACTTGAAAATGGTAAAAAGGTGGTCATCAACGCCCCTGAAAACAGCGAGCAGAATAAGTACATCAACAGCGTTTTTTACAACGGTAAATTATATGACAAAAACTGGTTCGATCATCAGGACTTGCTGAAAGGCGCTGTAATTAATATCAGTATGGCGGCCAAACCGGATAAACAACGCGGGATAACTGCGGCTGATTATCCTTATTCACTTTCTACCGATAAACAACAATAGCAATGCACCGGCGCAAAACTCACAACGATGCTCAAGAATAATAATGCACCAACATTCAATAGTATAACAGCACATTATATATTAACTGCTGATATTGGCGGCTCCCATATTACTGTTGCGGTTTGCGACCTTTCCACGGCCAGTATTATAGAAAATAGCCTGACAAGGGTTGAGGTTGACAGTAACGGACCAGCCGGACCTATATTGTCAGCCTGGGCAACGGCCTTTACCCAGGCGCTGGAAAAAGCAGAACTGCCGGTTTCAGGACTGGGGATAGCTATGCCGGGGCCGTTTGATTATGAAAATGGTATATCCTATATCAAAGGGTTAAATAAGTACGAGGAGTTGTATGGCATGAACATCAAACAGTATTTTGCCGGTTTGTTAAATTTACCTTTCCGGGAGATCAGGTTCAGGAATGATGCAGAGGCAACTATAGCGGGCGAAGCTTTGGCAGGCGCCGCAAAACATTTGAATACGGTGATGGGCGTTACCCTGGGCACAGGCTTTGGCTCGGCTTATTGCCAGGAGCAAATAACCAGGGACCTGAACCTGGGCAGCGACCCATTCAAGAACAGCATTGCTGATGACTACCTATCTACCCCCTGGTTCATACAAACCTATAAGGAGTTAACGGGTATTAGTTTGCCCGGTGTAAAGGACCTGGCCGTAGTGGCTGAAGCCAGCCTTGCGGCCAGGCGGGTTTTTGAAGAGTTCGCCATTAATATGAGCGCTTTTTTAGTAAAACCGTTAAACTGGTTTAAGCCGCAGGCATTAATGCTTTGTGGTAATATTGCCAAAGCTTCTGATCTGTTCCTCACTTCGCTCAAACTACGTTTAAATGGAACAACCATCATCATTGCCGAATTGGGCGAACAGGCCGCGCTAATCGGCGCTGCAGCTTTATTCAAACAGCAAACGGATGTGGAAGTATCATCCTCCCAATAATACAACTATGAAAGTTTTAAAAATCAATCTCTTTTTTGCCATGATGCTTGGCGCGCAACTGGTTAAGGCGCAGGACTGGCCAAACCTGGGCCACTATCAGGCTGCCAACGAAAAATTAAAACACGATTCAACCGGGCATGTTAAGGTGGTGTTTATGGGCGATTCTATAACCGATTTCTGGATTGGTAACGACTCCACATTTTTCAGCAGCAATTCATACGTTGATCGTGGTATCAGCGGACAGACGACCGGACAAATGCTGTTACGCTTCAGGCAGGATGTCATCGAACTAAAGCCCAAGGAGGTAGTGATACTCGCGGGTATAAATGATATCGCCGAAAATAATGGCCCGGAAAAAATGGAAAATATATTTGGAAATATTGTTTCCATGGCACAGCTGGCAAAAGCCAACAACATACAGGTAGTCATTTCTTCGGTACTGCCCGCTTTTGCATTTCCCTGGCGGCCCGCAATTAATCCTGCACCTAAGATAAGCGAATTAAATACATTATTAAAGAACTACGCGGCCGAAAACGGCATTATTTATCTGGATTACTTCACTGCAATGGCTGACTCAAGACCAGGCCTGCCAGCTGAATTGTCAAAAGACGGTGTGCATCCAAATCTGGCAGGTTATAAAATTATGGAGCCGCTGGCGGAAAAAGCAATTCATGAAGCATTGGAACGCAAGTAATTTATTAGTGAGGTGTCGTGATTGCAGCCATTTTAATATTATTCTTTTTTAATCTTTAACTACCAGAAATGAAAACAAAGATCATAACGGCTTTTATAGGGATCATTATGCTGGCTTCATACACTTTTACTAAAGCACGGCAACCAAAAAGCTATACAAAATAGGTAAATACTTTTATCGGTACCCGCACCGATGAACGATCCTAAAATACTGGGTTACCAAGTAAAACTATCCGCAGTTATTTCGTGCCGAATAGTCTTTTAAAACGGGTGGCAGTATTTCGGTTTTGACCCGTTGATGTAAGTTACGAAAACCGTTTATCAAATAATGCTTAGACATGAGAATCATGCAAATTGGATTTTTAAAAGTATCACTTTGTTTTATTGGGTTAATCTATGGCCATATTACCAGTAAACCGGTAGAAAAAAGCAATAAACTCGTTTTAGGAGGCCTGTTTACTGACCATATGGTGCTACAGCAACGCAGCCACGTTAGTATATGGGGAAGTTCGCGCCCCGGGCAAAAATTAACAATTTTCGCCAGCTGGAAAAAAAAGGTTTCTGTTATTTCTGATGCTGATGGAAAATGGCAAATTAAATTGGCGACTCCGCGCGCGGGGGGCCCTTTTCAAATTGCTTTTAAAAACGTAGATACCACGATTGTACTCAATGACATCTTTATTGGTGAGGTTTGGCTGGCCTCCGGGCAATCCAACATGGATATACCGGTAAAAGGCTGGCCGCCTGGTGATACGATATTAAACTCGGAAAAAGAAATAGCCTCGGCAAACTTTCCTGAAATACGGTTCTTCAAAGTACCATTTGGCATTTCAATTAGGCCCATAGACTCGGTTAAGGGACGGTGGGTTACAATCAGTCCTGAAACTGCCGGCAACGTCAGTGCAACTGCCTATTTTTTCGCCCGCAAATTGTACCAGCAATTAAAGGTGCCGATCGGAATTATTCAATCTTCAATCGGCGGAACTCCGGCCGAAGCCTGGACAAGCAGTAATGCGCTTTTGCAGATTGGCGATTTTAATGGAACAATCAAACAGATGGATTCCATCAACGCATATCAACAAGAGGCACTTAAGAACCAGGAAAAAAATTTGCATTCAGATCTTACACGGTTCAACAGCAATACGCCAACAGTGCTTTTCAATACAATGATCAACCCTTTAATTCCTTTTACGATAAAGGGTGTGATTTGGTACCAGGGAGAGTCCAATGTAGGCAGGGCTGAACAGTACAAAAAGCTTTTCCCGGTTATGATACAGGATTGGCGAGATAGATGGGGTTCTGTTTTGCCCTTTTATTTCGTTCAGATCGCCCCATTTTTATACAGTGCTTCCGACCAGCGCGAGCAGTCGCAAAAACTAAGAGATGCCCAACGTTACGCGCTTAAATTACCTAAAACAGGAATGGTAACGACCCTGGATATCGGTTACCTTAAAACGGCACATCCTCCTTTTAAACAGGAGGTAGGTAATCGTTTGGCAAAATTTGCACTTAAAAACGAATACGGCATGGAACAAGTAGCATCAGGACCTTTATACAAAAAGGTAACAATTTTAGGTAATAAGTTGATCGTTGAATTTGAAAATACCGGAACCGGCCTAACCGCATCACCCAAAGGACTTAATAACTTTGAGATTGCCAGCGCCGATAAAGTTTATGTTAAAGCTTACGCCAAAATTGAAAACAATAAGCTGATCGTTTTCAGCGCTTTAATCCCTCATCCTGTGTATGTCAGATATGCCTGGAGCGACGAAAGCAGCGCCACTTTATTTAATAAAGAAGGATTACCGGCTGCAACTTTCACCTCGGAAGATGATTAAACATGGCACAGGTATCCTTGTTTTCATCTATTAAATTTAACGCTTTGGCAATCTCACCGCGCTAATAAATAACTTATTTGTATCCACCAATTATAAAACTCTTTACCCGTAAAATTTCAACTAATAATGGAAAATTCTACAGCATTTCATGCATCTGCATTTTTTTGATTCAAACCAAAATTTTGCACAAGGTTGCGTGTCATCAAGACACCGGCGGAATTTATGCCATGAATGGGCATCAGACAGCAAGTACATCAAGCGGTTACTGGCTGTTCAACTATACCAGAAGATAATATCTTGGCCGATTGTTGATAACGCAGTCATATCGGTATAACGGTTAAGATTTAATTATTATTATTATAATTTCTTATATCCGTAGTTCCGAAAAAGTAGGTAAGGTCGTATTCTCGGCGAATGCGCCGCACATTTTTTGTAGTGGGGCGTTTGCAGAACTTATTACACTTTTATGGAGCTTTTATGTATCAAAATAATTACAATATGTACAATTTGTCAAAAAAAATGCATGATATGATAACCTTTAAACTTCACTTTGACGGTTATTTGTCTTGCCAATAAAAGAAACAGCTTTCTTGTTACGTCAAGCCGTTAATAGTTAGTCTGTATTGTAACACCAATTATCAAACCAATTAAAGCCAATAATAACCAATCTATATTTTATAACACCAATTTATCAACCATTTAAAGCCAATGAAGAAAGAAAACCTCTCAAACACACCTGTGGGTGAAACAAATCCAAATTATCCTAAAATTATGTACAAATCAAAGTTCAATTATGAAAAAGACTTTACGAAAAAGAAATCTTGTTTTTAAAATGCTCCGGTTTTGCATCGGTACTATTGTTCTTTCACTTATGTCAGCCTTTGCCTTTGCCAAAAACTTAAACGGGCTTTCAAACAAAATAGTATATACGCCGAAAATAGCCGTTGAAAAAACAGCTTCAACCATAACTGTGGAAGGAAAAGTAACGGACCGCACTTCCGGTCAAGGTATGCCGGGCGTAACCATTACTGTAAAAGGGATGCAAACTGCAACCATATCCGATGTCGACGGTAACTTCTCGATCAAAGCAAATGATGATGCTACGCTGGTATTTACGTCTACAGGCTATGCACGTTTGGAGGTGCCTATTCAGGGCAAAAAAACGCTGAATGTACAAATGCAGGCAACTGATAAAACCCTCGGCGAAGTGGTAGTGATCGGTTACGGCACCCAGAAAAAGACGTCTGTTACCGGCGCTGTGTCTACGATCGATGCTGCGGAAATTCCTGACAAACCTGTGACAAACATAACCAATGACTTTGTAGGCAGGGCAACCGGAATTATCGCCGTACAGGGTAGCGGTGAGCCGGGCTTTGATGGCTCCGGTCTTTTGATCCGGGGGCCGGCAACACCAGGCAATACCGCGCCTTTGGTGGTGGTAGACGGTGTGCCGCGTGACTTCAGCCGCCTGGATCCCCAATCAATCGCTACGATAACTATACTCAAGGATGCATCGGCTGTTGCGCCTTACGGTGTAGCCGGCGCGAACGGTGTAATTTTGGTTACCACTAAATCAGGTAAAACAGGTAAACCCACTTTAACCTACAATGCTTACTACGGTATTCAGAACCCCACTTTCCTTCCGAAATACGTCAATTCATTTCAATATGCCACCCTCCGGAACGAGGCAGCGGTAAATGATGGCACGCCGCTTCCGTATACGGCAACAGACCTTCAACTTTTCCAGAATGGAGAGGATCCCGACGGCCATGCAAATTCCCAGCCGCTAAGGGACATCATATCGAAAAACCAGCCGATCAGCTACAATAACCTTACACTTTCAGGCGGTACGGACATTATAAAATATTTTGCTTCAATTGGGTATAATGCCCAGGACGGGATGTGGAGCACAGACTATATCCGCAAATATGCCGGGTCATTAAACCTGAGTGCCCAGGCAACACCCACAACCACCGTGGACATGAGAGTGAGCGATGCTGAGGAAGACCAGCATTATCCTGAAGATGGCGCCTCGAGCATTCTTAACCAGGCCCAAAGGCAAACTCCGCTCTTTCCTGTCTTGTATACTAACGGCCTCCCATCAGGTTATATCGGGAATTCCCTGTATGGCATGATTCACAACGACGGTTACCAGACCAACCAAAATACGTACATGTACACCCAGTTATCCATAGAGCAAAAGTTGCCGCTTAGGGGACTAAGCATAAAAGCAGTAGTCAACTATGACAGCGGGCCGGACCCTTTAGGGTTCAGCGGCAACGGGACATCCATAACAAGGACCTGGTTTACGCCATATAGTTTTACCAACCCTGTTTCGACTTCGCCGACTGGTGCTTTCGGGCCGGGTATAAAGTACACTTATCCAATAAACCAGGTAGGTTCCCTGCCTTCGTTTTCCGAAACTTACGGACGTAATTTAATGTTTACCTACCAGGGGTTGATCAACTATAGCAACAGCTTTGGCAAAAACGTTGTTACCGGCCTGTTGGTAACGGAGTATCGCCAGGCAAAATGGGAAAATTTCAACGCAGGAAAGATCAATTATAATTTAGATATACCTGAACTGAATTTCGGCGGCCCGCTGGCAAGCGATGTTACTGCGGGCGGTTCGTCTGGTGGGCAAAAATCCATAGGCTATGTATACAGATTTAACGACACCTACGACAATAAATACCTGCTTGAGGCTTCGGGAAGATATGACGGAAGTTATGTGTTCGCGCCCGGTCACCGCTTCGGCTTTTTCCCCGCATTTTCTGCAGGCTGGCGGATTTCGCAGGAGAATTTTATGAAGGGCGTTACCTGGGTAGAGAACCTGAAATTAAGGGGATCATGGGGAGAATCAGGCAATTACCCCAATGGCGGCCAGTACCAGTACCTCAGCTCGTTTAATGTTTACTCACCCGCTGGTGTAATCGGTAATAATATTACCCAGGGTATTTCTGAAAGTCTCCAGGGCAACCCGAATATTACCTGGGAAAAATCTAAGAAGACGGATGTCGGCGTTGAAGGCACGCTATTTAACGGGCTGCTGGGCGTTGAAGCAGATTATTTCTATGAAAAAAGATCGAATTTCCTGGTAACGATTGGCGCGGTTCTGCCTGCCGAATACGGTGTAACTACAGGGCAGGTAAACGGCGGTATTTTATCAAATCATGGTTATGAACTCACATTAACCAGCTTTAAACAGTTCTCAAGTGATATGAGACTGGATATAAAGGGTACGTTTACGTTTGCTAAAAACAAAATTCTTCAAATTTATGAAAACGCCTCCACCTATGATAATCCCAACAGGCGCATAACGGGCCGGCCGTTAGGCGAACAATTTGGCCTTGAAGCCATCGGTTATTTCACTGCGGCTGACTTCACCGACCCGAATGCTCAGTATCCAACGTTAAAGCCGGGCATTCCTGTGCCCCAGTTCGGCACTGTTCGTCCCGGTGATATTCAGTATGCCGATTTAAACCATGACGGTAAAATAGACGCCAATGATAATACCGATATCGGGCATCCGCAAACCCCACAGATTCAATATGGACTTGAACCTAGGTTAACGTATAAGCATTTCGATGTTGATTTGCTATTCCAGGGTACGGCCTTAAGCGACATTGAACTGAATAATTATTTTGCATTTCCTTTCTATGGTTCAGGCTCGGCGACCGAACTCGTTTACCAGGATCACTGGACGCCTTCAACACCAAACGCGTTGTATCCGCGGATAAGTGGTACGCCTACGGATAATAATACCCAGACCTCCAGTTGGTTTCTACGAAACGACTCTTATATCCGACTTAAAAGTGCTGAGATAGGTTATACATTGCCTATTAAAGACCTTGGCCATATTTTCCATTCTTTGAGGCTATATTTGTCCGGCCAAAACCTCTTCACCGTCACGCCATATATGAAGGAAACGATTGACCCGGAAAACAACGGGGCCAATCAAAGTTATTTCCAGCAGCAAGTATTTTCAATCGGAGTTAATGCAACATTCTAAAAATAAATATATGAAATTTATTAATTTGAAAAACGGAAACATCTTTTTACTCGCCTTACTGGTAATTGGTATAGGCTCGTGTAAAAATGACAACTTTTTAAGCGTGCCCGCCAACGGCAGCTTAACCAGTTCGGTTGTGTTCGCCTCACAATCAAATGCCGACCTTTTTGTGAACGGCATTTACGATTACTTACCGGATATGAACAATTATGACGACATACTTGACGGTTGGACTGACAACAATGATGTTGGGGCGACCAACATGGTGGGGCAAGCTGTAATACGTTCGAACTCAATGACCGCTGGAAACGAACCAACAAACGGTGATGGCGGATATTTGGACTGGGGGCACCTTTATTCTTTAATTCGCAAATGCAATGTGTTTTTGCAAGATGCCGCAGCAAACAAGGGAGCCTACTCCGCCACCTGGTACGCCCAGCGCGTGGCGGAGGTGAAATTCCTGCGGGCCTTTTTTTATACTTATTTGTATACGAATTATGGAGGTGTCCCATTGATAACGGTACCACTGAACAACTTGAACGGCTCCGAATTATTTTATCCGCGAAGTACGATTGACCAGACAGAAGCGTTTATTGAAGCTGATTGCGATTCCGCCGCCGCGGTGCTTCCTTTAAGCCAGGGTTCAGGTGATTTGGGCAGGCCGACAAAAGGCGCGGCGCTAACCTTAAAAGGCTGGATCCAGCTATTTTATGCCAGTCCGCTGGTTAATACCAATAATGACGTCAGCAGGTGGGCTAATGCCGCCGCCACGAATTTGTCGGTCATGAACCTGGGCGTGTATAGCTTGTTTAATCCAGCCGGCGATACAGCTGCCTATAAAGATCAGTTTTTGGCCGTAAACAACTGGAACCCGGAGCAGATTTTTTGCAAGCCCTACGCGCTGCCAGGCAGGGGACATAAAAGGGAAGGCGTTCTCGGACCTGTTATTGTTAACGGCGGCGAGCAGGCATGGGGTAATATCATTCCCACCCAAAACCTTGTGGACGATTACCAAATGGATAATGGACTTCCAATCACTGATCCTAACTCCGGCTATAATCCCCAGAAGCCTTATGTTGGCAGGGAGTCAAGGTTTTATCAGTCCGTTGTATATGATGGTTCAACCTGGCAAAGTGAAATATGGACGTCAAGGATTGGCGGCAATAACCAGATCGACCTTGGGTCATCAAGCGATATTTCAAATACTGGTTATAATGGCCGAAAGACCCTTGATGAATCCATTAACGGCCAGGTAAGCTTGGGAACATCTCCCAATACCTCCAATTACCAGTTTTATCGTTATGCCGAGGTACTCTTAAGTTATGCAGAAGCGCAGAACGAGGCTGTTGGTCCCGATGCAAGCGTATATTCCGCTGTTAATGCAGTAAGGGCGCGAGTTAAATTGCCGGCACTGCCAGCTGGTCTAAGCCAGCAGGCTATGCGAACGGACATTCGCAGGGAACGCCGACTGGAACTAGCCTTTGAAGATAAGCGCTGGTATGATATCAGACGTTGGGACATCACCACTAAACCTGGCCCAAATGGATATCCCGCCGCCGGTGTGCTGGTTTCGCCCGAATATGGCATGCTGATAACGCCAACCAACGGAACGTTGGTATATCAGCCGGTAGTTACTTTCCACAACAATTTTTCAGAATATATGAACTGGCTGCCCATTTCACAAAGTGTACTTGCACAGAATACGAAACTTACCCAAAACCCTGGTTATAAATAGGCCAGGTAATATGATCTTACCCAGGTCTTGGGTACTAATTGGTTAATGATGTCACGGCTCCGGGCCCCCGGGGTCGTGACTTTTTTGGCTTTAAATTACTGTTAAACTATGATCTTATGTACCCACTGTTGAGTTTGAGCCGGAGCGCAATAAGGCCCCTATTTATTGTCCTTTGCTTGCTGCTGAGTGCAATATTTTGTGGTTGCCAGCGCCAGGCACCGGCTCCTGATAACAATACTGACACGCTGTTCAAGTTGTTAAATCCTGAACAAACGCATATCGACTTTAGCAATACATTAACTGAAGGCCTAAATACCAATGTGCTCATATACCAGTATTTCTATAATGGTGGTGGTGTTGCCGTTGGCGATTTTAATGGCGATGGCAAGCAGGATTTATATTTTACCGGTAACATGACGGATAACAAATTGTACCTTAACAAAGGAGGGATGCAATTTGAAGATGTTACTGATATTGCAGGCGTTGCCGGAAGGCCGGGCCCCTGGAAAACAGGGGTAACCGTTGTAGATATCAACGGCGATGGCAAGCTGGATATTTTTGTATGCTATTCTGGCCATCTCGGGCCGCAAAAGCGGGTTAACCAACTGTTCATTAACCAGGGGAATGATGCCAATGGCGTACCGCATTTTAAGGAAATGGCCGCCGCTTACGGATTAGCCTTTCCTTCCTACAGCACACAAGCGTACTTTTTTGATTATGACCGGGATGGCGATCTTGACCTGTTATTGGTTAACCATAACATACAGCGTTTAAGTACCCCGGACAGCCTTTCGGTAAAAACGCTGATGGCCCAGCCGGATACCGAAGCAGGCATCAGGTTATTGAGAAACGACAAGGGGCATTTTCATGATGTCACGGCACAGTCGGGTATCATCAATACTACCTTGTCCTACGGCCTGGCGGCGGGAATAGCCGATGTCAATGGCGATGGCTGGCCCGACATTTATATTTCGAACGACTATAGTGTAGCCGACCGCCTTTATATCAACAATGGGAAAGGCGGATTTACCGATGAATTGCCGCGGCAAATCGGGCATATATCTTTTTCTTCAATGGGCAACGATATTGCCGATATCAATAATGATTGTAAGCCCGATATCTATACTTTGGATATGCTGCCCGAGGATAATAAACGCCAGAAATTATTGTTCGGGGCCGATAATTACGATGCATTTGCCCTAAATGTAAAGGCTGGCCTTTACTATCAGTACATGCGTAACATGCTGCAAATGAATAATGGCAATAACACCTTTAGCGAGGTTGGCCAGCTGGCCGGGGTATCCAACACCGACTGGAGCTGGGCGCCACTATTTGCCGATTACGATAACGATGGCTGGAAGGACCTGTTTGTAAGTAATGGCTACACACGCGATTACACCAATATGGATTTTCTGAAATATATGAGTGATAATTTGGCCGACAAGCGCGTAACGCGACAAGATCTGTTCGATATGTCGAACCAGATGCCCATATCGCAGATAAAAAGCTATCTCTTTAAAAATAACGGAGATGCCACCTTTACCAATGCCAGCGCTTTGTGGGGTATCAGCCAACCATCCAACAGTAACGGCGCCGCCTATGTCGACCTTAACAATGACGGCAATCTCGACCTGGTGGTGAACAACATTAACCAGCCCGCATTTATTTATCAGAACCAGGCCAGGCAACAAAACGGCAATCATTACCTGTCTATCAACCTGAAAGGTGCCGATGCCAATACACAAGGGATAGGCGCTAAGGTGATTATTTATAGCAATGGCAAAAAACAATACCTGGAGCAAATGCCGACCCGTGGCTTTCAGTCGAGCGTGTCGCCTGTGCTGCATTTCGGATTAGGCAAAACCCAAAAGGTTGATTCATTGCGCATCATATGGCAGCGCGGTAAAACACAACTGCTAAAAAATATACAGGCCGACCGTGAGCTCACGCTGAACGAAAAAGATGCCGTTGCCGCAGTTATAAAGCCTGACCAGGTAAAGCCATTATTTAAAGAGGTGCTATCGCCCATTGCTTTTCACCCCAAAATTACCACCACGAACGACTTTAAACGTCAGCCCTTAATGGTTAATCCAATATCCTTTTCGGGTTCATGCATGGCAAAGGCCGATGTTAATGGCGATGGTTTGGAAGATGTTTATGTAGGCGGTAATAACGGAACGGTAGGCGTGCTCTATCTTCAGCAAAAAAATGGCACTTTCATAGCCAAACACATCCCGGCTTTTGATGCCGACAAAGGAAGTAATGATGCCGCCGCGGTATTTTTTGATGCCAACGGCGATGGCAAGCTCGATCTGTACGTATGTTCAGGTGGTTACGATAGCTTTGCCCCGGATGACCCCTTGTTGCAGGACCGCTTATATATTAATGATGGCAAAGGCAATTTCACCCGGTCGAAAGACGCATTACCGCAAATGCTCAGCAGTAAAAGCTGTGTTAAAGTTGCCGATATCAATGGCGACGGTTTTCCGGATCTGTTTGTAGGTGGCAGGGTGATCCCTGGCCGTTACCCTGAAACTCCTGAAAGTTATATTCTGATTAATGACGGGAAAGGGCACTTTACCGATGAAACTGCAAATTATAACCCGGCAATAAAAAATATAGGCATGGTAACCGATGCCGCCTGGGCAGATATGAACGGCGATGGCAAACCCGACCTGGTTATTGTAGGTGAATGGATGCCCATCACCATATTTGAAAACCAAAACGGAAAGCTGGTAGATGCAACGCTTAAGTATTTCGACAAAAAATACACCGGCTGGTGGAACTGTGTTAACGTGACCGACCTTAACCACGATGGCCATCCCGATATAATTGCTGGTAACCAGGGCCTTAATACCCAATGCAAGGTATCTGACAGCGAACCTGCCGGAATGTATTATAAAGATTTTGATGCTAACGGATCGGTCGACCCTATACTTTGCTTTTACATACAACACAAAAGCTATCCCTATGTAAGCAGGGACGAACTGATTAACCAGATCAGCATTATGCGGGGCCGTTTCCCTGATTACAAAAGCTATGCTGAAGCGACTATCGACCAGGTTTTTACTCCCGAAGAAATGAATGGGGTAAACTATTTATCAGCCAATTATTTGTCAACAGCCTGCTTTATCAGCAATAAGCAGGGCAGACTTAAAGCGGTCGCGCTTCCATTACAGGCGCAGTATGCACCTGTATTTACCATCACCGCAGTCGATTACAACCACGATGGTAATAATGACCTGCTGTTATGCGGTAACATGAACCATGCGCGTATGCACTTTGGTAAATACGATGCCAATTACGGCGTATTACTTAAAGGCGATGGCAAGGGAGGGTACACCTACATCCCGCAGCCGGAATCCGGCTTTAACCTGTGGGGCGATGTAAGGGGTGTACTGAAGCTAAACAATGTACTATTATTCAGTACGGATGAAAACAGACTGAAAGCCTATAAACAAGAAAAACAGTAAATGCACGAAGGAGGTTCAACGGCAGTTTTCAGCGAAAGAAATCAGGGTGACCGATGGCAATCACCTCAATGGTCACGGTTATCTGTAAAGTCTAACAGACTGATTTGCTCGACATTTTGCCGAAGTGATGAGGCAATGATTTCATGAATCTGATACCGTCGAATTTTTTCACCAATATAGGTTTGACGCAGGCCGCAGAAATAGCACATGAGATACGGACCTGCTCAATGAAAATGGTTTATCAAATAGAATAGATGCAAAATGACAAACAATCAACACTGTAAAATATTGGTTGCCGACATTGGCGGCTCACATGTCACAGCCGCCGTATATGACGCTGGCAAAAAGCTTATTTTAAAGCATACTTGTGTGCGACTGGATGTCACAAGCCATGGAACCGCAGAACACATATTAAGCACCTGGACCCATGCGTTAATGAAAAGTCTTGAATTATCAAATGAACAGGTAGAGGGCTTAGGCGTAGCAATGCCGGGCCCGTTTGATTACAAGCAGGGTATATCCTACATTACAGGATTGGGCAAATATGAAGCTATTTTCGAGATCGATATCAAATCGGTATTTGCCAACGCTTTTGGATTACCTATGGATAGGATAATCTTCAGAAATGATGCTGAAGCTGTGCTAGCAGGAGAAGTACTGGTCGGCGCAGGCAAGGGCTTTAATTCAGCAATGGGATTAACACTCGGCACAGGATTCGGCTCTTCTTATGCCAGCAAGGGAACTTGCAGGGATTTGAATTTAGGTAGTCGCGCCTTTAAAGATTCCATCGCGGACAACTATTTCTCTACGCGTTGGTTCCTGAAGAGATATACAGAGTTAACCGGCAAATTGGTTTCCGGTGTGAAGGAAATAGCGGACCTGACTTCAGAGGACCGGATAGCAAGACAGGTATTTAAAGAGTTTTCAATCAATCTATCTGTATTTTTGAAAGGCCATGTGGATGAATTAGAGCCGGATATATTGATTATTGGTGGAGGAATATCAAAAGCAGAAATGCATTTTTTGCGTTTTGTCAGGTTAGGACTTACCGGAACCCGTGTAGTTATCTCAGATTTGGGTGAAGCCGCAGCGCTGATTGGAGCAGCTGAAAGCTTTAAATTATGAATATTAGCCTATTTTAATATATTTGGACTGTAATCAGGAATTGACTGATTAAAATATAAGAATTATAAGATATATTCTATAATATTATAGATTTCCAATTTCAATAAGTAAGCATATTTTGTTATATTTAACATGAGTTCGGATAGTTTTTATACCACCAGATTTTAGTATTATAGCAAGCTTGGTTTTTGGATGGTGCAGAAACAGTATTTTTCCACTGCATCTTTAAAAGGGAAATTATTCCACCGGTATCATTTTTAAACAAACGGGTGATTCGATTTTGATGAATTTTGAAGTCAGCATCAGTTTGCCCGTGGCTTTGGTTACTTTGAAAATAATAACACCTTTAGTGTTGCCGACCAACAAAAAATTGCCGGTGGGGTCGATCACAAAATTCCGTGGCATTTCGCCGGTTGGGTAACGCTCTATATAAGTTAATTTGCCGGTGTCCTGATCAATAGCATAGAGCAATAACTGGTTAGCAGTTCCGCGGTTTGTGGCGTACAAAAATAATCCATCAGGCGATACATGGATGTCAGCCGCCCCGTTTACCCCTTTAAAATCATCCGGCATCATATTCAGGTGTTGTATTTCTGTCGCTTGGCCGTTATGAAAAGTAAACACAGTTATGGAAGCACTTATTTCCTGGATGTTATACATAAACCTTCCGTCCGGACTGAAGTCAATATGACGCGGGCCCGAACCCGGCTTTACCACAATAAACGGCGTAGCTGCCGGTGTCAGAGGTGGTATTTCTGATGGATGATAATTAAATACATTGATCTTATCGGTACCCAGGTCAGTAAACAATACCTGTTTTTCATCAGGCGAAAACACAATGGCGTGTGCATGTGGACCTGCTTGTCTTTGCGGGTTAGTGCCTTTGCCGGTATCCTGTATGGTTTGTGTTGACACACCTAACGAACCGTCCTTATTAACCGGGAACGCCATTGCGCTGCCACCGAGATAGTTGGCGATAAAAACATTTTTTCGCGCCTTATCAACCGCTATATAGGCCGGCGACCCAATAGACGGCTGCGTATTTAGTATAGTCAATTTACCGGTAGTCTTTTTCAAATTTGAGGGCGGTGACACTGCTTGGACCGTCATTATTGTTCTCATTCACCGAATAGATATATTTATGGTCCTTCGTTATAGCCATATAGGAAGGGTTTTTAAGCGCCATCTCGCTTAAATAGCTAACCTTACCTGTTTCTTCATAAAAACGGTAAACGTAAATTCCCTTGCTGCTTGTTGGAGAGGTACCTGTAAAAGTACCTATCAATAGGTCGAAGACCTTGGTTTCTTTATTCTTTTTTTGCGCGAAACAAAGCGCAGGCAATAAGAGCACGCTTATAAGTAGTAATTTTTTCATAAGATGGTGGATTTCAAGACCACAAAGCTATATTTTCCTGTTTATCTCTTATGCAGGCCTCTGTTTGGTTATCAAATTAGTCCATAATTTTTAGTTTAAGACTTGAACATAGTACAGCAGCCGTTTAAGAATTATTATAAAATCTCCCATCGATATAGTGGCCGTTTTCTATTATTTAAGCTTCTCAAATGGCATTTCTTCTGAAAGAGCATTTTGTGTTATCAGGTCAATGGATGCGGCTTTTAAACCGTCGGCTAGTACACTAAGCTGTATCTTGCCTGAAACGCGGCCAGCTTGCACAACGGCATAGGCATGGCCTTTGTAGGCCCTGCGCTGCGGCAGTTTAAACGAATCTTGATCAGCCTGGTTTCCATTATCAATTGCCAAAAGTTTCCCTTTGCCGGTTACGTTAAAGCGAATCAGATTATCGGCGTCCGGCACGATATTTCCTTGGGCATCAACCACATCGACATTAAATAGCGCAACATCGCTACCGTCAGCGCGAACTGCGGAAGTATCTTTAGAAATCCGAAGGGCCGCAGCCGGGCCTGCGGTATGTAGTTCTTCGACGATCACTTGCCTGCCGTTTTTACGGCCCACGGCTTTGATAATGCCCGGTTCGTAAGCTACGTCCCATGATAAATGCAGGTCGGCGGTTGTTCCCTTCACCAAAGGCCGGACATAGCTGTTCCAGCCGCCGGACGTTCCCTGCCTCGGAAATTCCTGCACCTTTATCCCATAGGATCTGTTATTGACAAATAACTCCACGGTGTCGCAATTCGTATAAGCTAATACGGGTATGATCTGCCCTTCATGCCCTTTCCAGTTCCAGTGCGGTAAAAGGTGTAATACTGGTTGGCTGCTCCATTGACTTTGATAAAAATAGAAGCCATCTTTCGGGCGGTTGGTCATATCGATTTCGCCCGCTATTGACCCTTTGGTGAATCCGTGCGCTTCACCCAGGTAATCGATGCCTGTCCACATAAAATCGCCGATAACATAATCATGCATGGCAACAAACTTCCATAACTGTTCCGCACGCACCATTCCGCTGTTATAGTTCGCTGTCACTATTCCCTGATTAAGCGTTAATGAATCTTCAGGCGGGTTCCGTAGCGCTTCACTTTCAGTACCGATCATTTTCCAGCCCGGATGGTCAAAATGGTCAATTCCGTAGTAAAGCTCACGTCGCTCATGCCAGCGGTCAACGTAATTGTAACCCACGATATCTTCGGCTTCCAGGAACGCCGGTTTGGTCGCACCGCCATCAGCCGCAATTCCGTCGTTGCCTGTGGTAACCGGGCGGCTTGGGTCTTCCGCATGAAAAACCTCCAGAAGTGCTTTTAATAACGTAACGCCGCGGTCCCGGCCCTGATCACCGATCTCATTTCCCGCGCTCCATAAGACTACGGAAGGGTGATTTCGGTCCCGCTGCAGCTGAGCAATCAGGTCCCTTTTCCACCATTGGTCAAAATTCAGGTGATAATCATATTTTACTTTGCCGGTCTCCCAAACATCGAAAACCTCGTCCATCACCAGGAAGCCCATTTGGTCACAGAGGTCTAAAAATTCCGGCGCAACCGGGTTGTGCGAGGTCCGGATAGCGTTACAGCCCATTTGTTTTAAGAGTTTTAAACGTGTAGCCCATATTTTCAATGGTACAGCCGCACCAACACAGCCACCGTCGTGATGCAGGCAAACACCGTTCATTTTTACTCTTTTACCATTGAGCAAAAAGCCTTCGGTACTGCTGTATTCCAAGGTACGAATGCCAAAAGTACTTTCATGATCATCTAACACTTTTTTCCCTGAAGTGATCATCGAATGCAGGGTATAAAGGCGCGGCGCATCTGGTGACCATAGATCAGGTGAATCTACCTGTAACTGCTGGCTAAATTCTGCTGATGTATCGCGACCAACGTTAACAGTCGTGCTTGCCGAAGCGACCTTTCTGCCGCCTGCATCAAAGATGACAGACGTTAATACTGCGCCGGCCACCGTTCCGCGGTTAGCGATCCTGGTACTGACCTTAACCAATGCTTGTGCCGAAGTCGCCTCAAGCGTGGTAATCGCAGTACCCCACTGGTCAACATGCATGGCATTGGTAATATCCAGCCAGACATGTCGGTAAATACCCGAGCCGGAATACCATCTGGTATTAGGCTGCTCTGAGTTATCGACCCTGACCGAGATGGTATTTCCGCTCTTTTCCAGGTAGGGTGTCAGATCATAAACGAAGCTAATGTAACCGTTAGGGCGTTTACCCAGGTAGTGACCGTTGATCCATACTTCGCTGTTTTTATATACGCCGTCAAACTGGATGCTGACCTGCTTGCCGCTTGTCCATGCGGGCAGCACGAAGGTTTTACGATACCAGCCAATCCCCGTTGGAAGGTAACCGCCGCCACGCCCCGTTGGCTCATTCCGGTCGAAATTGCCTTCAATGCTCCAGTCATGCGGCAGATCAAGCTGTCGCCAGCTACCATCGTTAAAACCCGACATCGATGCGTTTTTATCATCTCCCAAAAAGAATTTCCAATCACGATCAATTAACAAGTGGAACCTGCTGGCTTTGGTATGCCGCTGCGCATTTAAGCTTAAAGGAACATTCAATAATGCCAGACTAATGAGGCAGGCCGTAAAAATTAGGTGTCGTTTCATATTATTACAATAGCAGATTTCGTTTGCATGGCACATTGGTAACAGTTCATAATGGTAAAAATCTATTTTAATCAACCATTTTAACCTTGATAAATGCTGCTGCTTTATTAGATAAGTTAATAATGACTAAAGTACCTTTTGAGGCTATCATATTTTCTTTATGCGATGCTGCCAAAATACCGTCTTTATATATGTCTATAACGTATTTGCCTGTTTTTTTAACCAATATCTCTACCGGCACATCAGTCTTGCTTTCCAAGACCTTATCATCCACAGCATCCGGGAAATGCAGGATTCCAAGCGTTGCGTTGTTGCCGTTATGCAGGCAACTTATTTTTGCTCCGCCACTTGTTGCAGTTATTGAAATATTATCTCCTGTCCCGGGCAGGCCAGGCCAGATGATATCTTCATTAGCTTTAACCATCGACATAAACTTTTGATAAAATTCGCCATTTGCATCTACCGCACCTATGGCGTTCACCATATGGCCGTAAGCATAGACTGCAAACCCTTGTGAGCCACGTTCAAGGAAATTGATCATAAATTCTTGCGTATAAGGTAGGGTATTAAGCCTTCCTATGCCAATCTCTGTGCTCATTAAAATAGGAAGCTGCGTGGGATAACTATAGGTATCATTGGCTTTATAAACCTGATCAAGATTATTCCAAATTTGGGAAGCAGATGGGGAATAAAACATGGTGGCGATCACATCTATTTTACTGTCGCGGAAAGTGGTTGCGTCCGTACCGCTGCGTGCAATGATGCCTGTGTCGCCCTTTTCGGGCCCCCCGCCAATGGGATTGAATAGGGTAAGTTTATACGGATCCTGTAAATGATAAGCAGTTGTGAATCTTGACCACCATAATTTTACTATGGCTAATTTGAAACGGTTCCACGAGGTTTCGCCGGTCAGCTTTTTCCATTTTTCAAACGCAGCAAGCGTATATGGGTTGAAATCAGCGTCTGATCCCTGGTAACTGATACCTTCCTCATTCCCGAGCTGCACCCCGATAACAGACCCCGAATTTCTATAATGAGCTCCGAGTTTACCCAACATCCTTGTGATCCGGTTATAAACAATGGGATTCCCGTAACAGGGTAATATTTCGGTAAATTCCTGTTTTTGCGCCGGGATATCCTTTATGATAACTCCATTTTTGTCTTTAATCCATTGTATGGCATAATTAGCGCCATCCCTGGTATCAAGGTTGTACATCCATAGCTTTTCCGCAGGAGGTAAGCACTTCATGTCAAAACTATGTTCATGCATAAAAAGTATCCATACTATTTTTACGCCATGACTTTGCGCTTTTGCCACGATGCTGTCGGTAAATGAAAAATCGAATTTGCCATCCTGAGGCTCAATGTCGCTCCAGTGTATCATAAACATAGCTGCATTAGCGCCCATTTTGTGGTAAGTTTCAAAAACCCTGTTATAATCGGTGGTATCTTTTCTCGTATCCCAAAAGCCTGTTTCAATACCTCTCATATAAAATGGCCGTAATTTCCCTGTGCTGTCTTTAGCCATAATTGCTAGTTTATTGTCGGCGTTACGTATAAGGATTAATGGCGCAGCAGTATGTTGAGCTTTTTTTTGCGACAGTATCGAAACAGTTTTTACAGGAAATGCCGGATCAAACACACACTCAACATTTTCTATCGGCATAGACTGCGATCTCGTGCCGTTATTCGGCTTTCCAGTTTTTTTGTTTAGCGTTTGACCTGCAACATTCAAACAGAAAGCGAACAATACCAACCCAATTAAATATTTTTTTATCATGATCACGAATGCCCGTATTAGGTGATTTATAAATTTATAATATTATTTTTTAGACCTTCAATTGCCATTGTTCTGCCCAAGTATCTTAATAAGAACTGATAAATATGAATATAATGGAAGCTTTTGGATATTTTCAGATGTAATCAACAACTTGAACTTGCAAGTTAATAAACATAGCAAAATCATAAATGAGGTATTGTGAAATAAGCACGGTATTACAAAAAATATACACAATTTGTCAAGTCAAGATTAAATATTATATCATCTTTTGTATCCATTATATAAAAACAAACTTAATCTTCACTAATGTCTTTCCTACCAAATTGATTTTATTAATAGTTTTTTATAAATTAAGGTGTTGTGCTGTAAAAATTGAAATGAAACTTTGTGTTTAAAAAAGATCGTAAAATATTTTAGTTTTCATAAAAACGGTGATATTCTGCAGTGCAATGTGTTTTATAATAGTAATATCACACATTTTTTATAAAGCCTTTATTTATAAAAGGCAACAATTATAAAATTCGCGTCCCGATAAGGTGTCCAGGTAATCGCCGGAGGCTTTTTCTGATTTTGATATAAATTACCTATACGGTAATATCAACGCAATTCCTATAACATTACCAAATGTGAGCTGTAAAACATTCGTAAGCGAATGAATTTAATTTTATGCATTGGTTATTAAAAAAATAGTATCATGTAGTCAAATTAATTTTCTACAAATAGCCAATCGAACCATTGGTTGTTTGTCAAATCATACATATTTCTTGACCGTTTATGCATATCATCTGATATAAAGGACTCGGAGGTTTGAAATTTAATACCATTTGCGATATTTGACATTGTATTTTACTATAGAACAATTTCACCTATAATGCCAGTTACCGATAACAACTATTCACTTTACATTAATCACAAAAAATTAAGTGTGGATGTGCCACCCGATATGCCTTTGCTTTGGGTAATTCGTGATATCATAGGATTAACGGGAACCAAATTTGGCTGCGGAATGGCTCAATGTGGCGCTTGTACCATACATCTCGACGGCGAGGCTGTGCGCTCCTGTGTTACGCCTGTCTCGCGTGCATTTGACAAGCAGATCATCACGATCGAAGGGCTTTCTGCCGACGGCAGCCATCCATTGCAGCAGGCCTGGGCTGAAGTGAATGTGCCTCAATGTGGTTATTGCCAGGCAGGCCAGATCATGTCAGCGGCGGTATTGCTGCGTGAGAACGCCGAACCTACAGAGCAGGATATCGATGATGCCATGTCTGGCAATATCTGCCGCTGCGGAACCTATTTGCGCATACGTAAAGCCATACATCTGGCTGCAGCCATTCAAAGATCAGGAGTAAGGCAGTTATGATCAACCTTAAAAAAATATTACTGGGCCTACCTCGTTGGCCTAAAAGATATGGCTATCTTATAGCGGCTACGATCGCATTTTTTACTTTGCTCAATATCGCCGCCTTCAAAAGTATGTCGCGATCAGTTCAGCCCAGTTTTAGTAAGCGGGATAGTGTGATGTCAAAAAAGGCATTTTTGCAGGTGTACAAAGTGTTAATGAGCCCGCGCTGCATGAATTGCCACCCTGCCGGAGATATACCCCTGCAAGGCGATGACAGCCACCTTCACTTACAGGGCGTAAAGCGCGGGCCTGACGGTACAGGGTTATATGCACTGAAATGCAGTAATTGTCATCAGACACATAACTTGCCGGGTTTGCATATGCCGCCCGGTAACCCCAAATGGCGATTACCGCCGGCTAATATGAAAATGGTTTTCCAGGGCCGTACGCCGCATCAGCTTGCGTTGCAATTGCTGGATAAAAAAAAGAATGGTGGGAAATCAATAAAAGCGCTGATTGATCATGTTACCAAAGACAGCCTGGTGCTGGGGGGCTGGACCCCTGCGGACGGCCTCTCGAAACCGCCCTTGTCACATAAGGAATTTGTAAACGCATTTAATGAATGGATCAATCATGGCGCGATTAGTCCAGATCCGGAAAGAAAATGAGAAGAAGAGATTTTATACGGCTTTCTACCTTTACTGCCGGTGCCTGGCTGCTTGCTGACGCTATACCTGTTCCGCTGTCCGCTTCCCGCCGGCCGGGAGAACTGAGCTTCGTCCCGGATCCGCTGTTAAAAATAAGCGATACGGGTAAAGTGACCATTTTCATGTTAAAACAGGAGATGGGCCAGAATGTAATCACTGCATTGCCCTTGCTCATTGCCGAGGAACTGGAGGCTGATCCAAAGGACATCACGGTGGAAACGCTGCCCTACGAAGCATCAAAGGCCGGTAACTATACCACCTGGGCAAGTGGCAGCGTGACCGGAAGCTGGATGCATTTACGTAAAGTGGGCGCAACGGCTAAAGCCATGCTGATAACTGCGGCAGCAGCCCGGTGGAAGGTGTCTGTCGATGCTTGTACAGCGCAAGATGGCAAAGTGTTCAATACTATAACGAAAGAAGAACTCTATTATAAGGACCTGGTAAAAGACGCCAGCGCCTTAACGCCTCCTGCAAACGTTAATCTTAAAAATGTCAAGGATTTTACGGTTGTCGGTAAGAAAATGCCGAAAGCAAATATTTCAGCGATACTAACCGGTAGGTATGCTTACACCATGGACGTTAAACTGCCGGGAATGCTTTATGCCGTGTTGGTTAGATGCCCGGTTTTTAACGGGAAAGTAGCGAGCTGGGACAGTAGCGCTTTAAACGGGTTAACCGGATTTGTAAAAGTGGTGCAGGTTACGCAGATGAACGAGGCGCTTAACAGGAATGCTATAGCTGTTATTGCTACCAATACCTGGGCGGCATTACAGGGACAGCGATTACTTAGCGTAAAGTGGGAGTATGAACTGGGCGCTGTTAAAGACACGGAATCGTTGAAGAGTCAATTTAAGACTGAACTTTCGACAGGTGAGCCGGCGCAGGTGTATGGTAAGGAGAAAAACGCCTGGTTTAAGTCTATTGAGCACCCGGATGTTTACGAAGCTTCTTATGCCATTCCGTATATGGCGCATGCCGCCATGGAGCCTATGAACTGTACAGCTTCTTATAAAGATGGAAAGTTTGAGATATGGGGCGGCTTCCAGGCGCCGATGTTCATCAACGGCGTGTTGCCCAAGCTATTTAATATAGAAAGTTCAGCTATATCGGTAAACCTGATGCCGATGGGAGGCAGTTTCGGGCGAAAAGAAAAAATTGATAATGTAGCGGATGCCATGCAACTAACCAAAGCGATGGGGGTACCTGTACAGGTGCTTTATAGCCGTATTGATGACTTGCAAAATGATTTTTACAGGCATGCCAGTTACCATCATATGTCGGCGGTATCTAAACCCGATCAGATCAGCCAATGGCGACACCAGTTGGCTATAGCCACTTTTCCCGGAAAAGAGATATCGGGCCCCTGGCACATGGGTGGTGGTGTGACTAACGACCTTGTCTACACTACCGGTGATTATCAAAGCGCCTTTTACCCGGTTGAGTCACCAATTCCTTTAGGTTCGTGGCGTTCCATCGCTTTTAGCCCTAATGTATTTGCCATAGAAAGCTTTATTGACGAACTCGCCGTTCACAACAGGACAGACCCTGTTACTTTCCGGTATAATATTTTGAATGTAAATAGATCCAATGATAACCTTCGCCTAAAGAACGTACTGTCTAAATGTGCCGGGCAAATCGGCTGGTGGCAAACACCCGATATCGGCAGGTTCCGGGGCATCGCCTGTTGTATGTATGGACATTCCTCATCGGTTGTTGCACATGCTTTTGAAATATCCGTAACCAAAGACAAACTGGTGAACATCCATCGCTGTGTTGCAGCGGTCGATTGCGGCCTGGTCATAGACCCCGACGGCTTAAAAGCCCAGATCGAAGGTAGCCTGGTATGGGCGCTGAGCGGAATTTTTAAGAATGAAATTACAGTTTCCGACGGAATTGTTGAGCAACAATCATTTGCCGATTACCAGGTATTGCGGATAAATGAAATGCCCACTTTTGAAATTGTGTTGATTCAGGGTGATGACAAGCCCGGCGGAGGTGGCGAACCTGGTGTACCATCCGTTGGCCCTGCCTTATGCAATGCCATATACGCAGCAACTGGTTTCAGGATCAGGGAATTGCCCGTACAAAAACATGGATTTCGTTTAGTATAATTATCGACCAATTATGAAAAAAATATTTCTGCTAATGTTATCCGCGATGTTTTATTACACCGCGCTCTCACAGGGTACTATGATTAAATATTTGTCCGGCACGGATAAGGACCATACCAAACAATGGGATTTTTATTGCACCGGTGGAAGAAACAGCGGCGTATGGACAAAGATTGCGGTACCCTCAAACTGGGAATTGCAAGGCTTTGGTACCTACAATTATGGACATGACAAAGTAAAGGGTAACGAGCAGGGCTTATATAAATATGAGTTTTTTGCCGATAGCTGGAAGGGCAAAAAAGTATTCATCGTTTTTGAAGGCTCCATGACTGATACTAAAGTATTAATCAATGGCAAACTAGCCGGCCCGGTTCACCAGGGTAGTTTTTACCGGTTTAAATATGATATAACCGACCTGTTAAAGTTTAATGATAAAAATTTACTGGAGGTTACTGTTGATAAAACATCGGCCAATACCTCTGTAAATGATGCGGAACGAAGAAATAGCGATTTTTGGGTATTCGGCGGCATATTCAGGCCTGTGTATCTGGAAATTGTGCCGGAAACTTTTATTAGCAGGGTGGCCATAAATGCAAAGGCAGATGGTACCTTCCTGATGGACGTATATCCGCAAAACTTAAAAGGCGGTGAAACCATTACGGCCCAGGTACAAAAAACCAGTGGCGAAAATATAGGTAAGGCCTTCTTAGCTACAGCCGATACTACGAAGGCGTTTTTTGAATTGAAGGATCAGTTTGAAAACCCGTTACTATGGAACGCGGAATCCCCTAATCTATACCAGGTGTTGGTTTCCATAAAAAATAAGCAGCACGTCATTCACCAGGTTATACAAAAGTTTGGTTTCCGTTCAGTTGAATTAAGAACCGATGACGGCTTTTATGTAAATGGGGTAAAGGTTATCATGAAGGGGAGTAATCGCCACAGTTTCTGGCCCGAAAGCGGGCGCACCTTGAGCCATAGTGTTAATTTAATGGATGTCAGGCTGATGAAGGAAATGAATATGAACGCGGTGCGCATGTCGCATTACCCGCCGGATGCTGATTTTCTGGATGTATGCGACTCTTTGGGTTTATACGTATTAGACGAGTTAACCGGTTGGCAGGCAAAATATGATACCATCGTGGGACATAAACTGGTCAAAGAATTGGTTGTACGTGATGTCAATCACCCGTCCATTGTTTTTTGGGACAATGGCAATGAAGGAGGCTGGAATACCGGCCTCGACAATGATTATGCCTTATATGATCCGCAAAAGCGTACGGTGCTGCATCCCTGGGCAAATTTTAATGGTGCCGACAACCATCACTACCCCGATTATAATTACCTGTTAAAGACTGTTGCTACCGGGAAGGATGTGTTTTTCCCGACAGAGTTTATGCATGGGCTTTATGATGGCGGGGCTGGGGCCGGGCTCGATGACTTTTGGAGCGAAATGTTGAAATATCCACACAGCGCCGGTGGCTTCATCTGGGCATTTTTGGACGAGGCCGTTATCCGTACCGATAAAAACAATATATATGATACCGACGGCAACCATGCCCCTGATGGTATTTTGGGGCCGCACCGGGAAAAGGAAGCCAGCTTTTATGCCATAAAGGAGATATGGTCGCCGGTTTATATCGACCCTCAGCCTATTGATAAAACATTTAATGGTGAAGTACCGGTTGAAAACAGGTACGCATTTACAAACTTAAGCAGGTGCCGTTTTGAGTGGCAATTGGTTAAATTCCCATCGCCGCAAAACAAAGGCACAAAGGCCAAAGTAACTGCAAGCGGCGTGCCTCTCCCCCTTGAATTAGCCCCTGGTGATCAAGGAACGCTGAAGCTGAATTTGCCGGTAGACTGGAAAAAAAGCGACGGGCTTTATTTAACAGCTTATGGGCCGGATAAAAAGGAGATATTTACCTGGAGCTGGGCAATAAAATCGCCGGCGGCAATGGTTGCTCTACCAGTTTCAACGGGCAGACAAAAGATAACAAGCAGTGGAATCAGAAACGACCTGCGGGTAACTTGCGATGGTATTAACTATTATTTTGATAAGACGACCGGTTATATTGAGAAAGTAGTAAAACCAGCCGGCACCATATCCCTTTCGGGCGGCCCGGTTTTGGCAGGTGTGGAGCTGGAGTTAAAACAATTCAAATACGAAGGCCTTAAAGGGCAATACGTGGTGCAGGCAGATTACCAGGGGGCCGGGGAATTGCATGTAAAATGGATCTTTAAATCCGGTCATCCTGTTCAGCTGGAGTACAGGTATACACAAAAAGGAGATTTTGATTTTACAGGGATCACCTTTAATTATCCCGAGGACAAGATAACCGGGATGAAATGGCTCGGCCGTGGCCCGTATCGTGTCTGGAAAAACAGGCTGAAAGGCCAGCAATTTGGAGTTTGGCAAAAGGATTACAACAATTCCATAACCGGCGAAACCTGGGGTTATCCTGAATTTAAAGGCTATCATGCTGAAGTTAACTGGGTGGTTATTGAAAATAAGGAATCGCCATTTACGATTTATACCTCCAATAAGAATATGTTCCTGCAAATGCTGCGCCCGGCGCGTGAGAAGGATGCACTTGAAAATAATAATGTTGAACCTGCTTTCCCGGCCGGTAGCATAGGGTTTTTAAACGCCATCAGTCCAATGGGTACCAAGTTTCACGCGGCAAATATGATGGGCCCGCAAGGTCAGAAAAATCATACCAACGGTGAATTCAGCGGAACGTTATGGTTCGATTTTATTCATTAATATAATCAATTAAATCTTCATAAAATGAAACACACACAATGCTCAATTAATCGCTGGTTATTTCACGCTATACTATTGATGGGTCTGGTAGTTTTATTGATCTCGGGCCAACAATCAATGGCACAGGCAACAACCAATGACACTAAGCAAGCAGCTCCGGTGATTTTACCCGGCAAAGGCATTAAGCAATACGACTTTTTTTACGCGGGCGAAGATAAGTCACGTAAAATGTATCTCATACGTAAGGGTAAGGTTGTATGGTCATACATCGATACTACAGGAAAGGGCGAGATCAGTGACGCCACAATGCTGTCTAATGGCAATGTATTGTTTGCACACCAGTTTGGCATTACGCTGATCAGTCATGACAAACAAGTGCTTTGGAATTATGATGCCCCAAAAGGTTTTGAAACACATACCGCCCAAATGATTGGAGACGATCATGTCATATTTGTTCAAAATGGTGATCCGGCCAAAGTTATTGTGATGAACATTCACGACAGCACGATAACAAAGGAATTTGTAATACCCGCCAGTTCCGGTACGCACGGGCAGGTACGGCATGCCAGGTTAACTACTGCAGGCACTTACCTCATAGCGCATATGGGCCTTGGGAAAATTTGCGAATATGATACCGCTGGAAGGCAGTTATTATCCATTGACTTTCCGGGCATTTGGTCGGCTGTGCCATTAAAAAATGGTAACATCTTGGCAACAAACAACTCAAATTTAGTTAGGGAAATTACACGTAGCGGCGATATTGTTTGGGAATATAAGCTGGACCAAATACCGGGATATAGCATAACAAGTCCGCAACTTTCACAGCGGTTGCCAAATGGAAATACGCTGATCAATAACTGGTTTAATAATTGGGATAGTAAGTTTGATGCCGCTAATTCCCAGGTTCAAGCCATAGAAGTTACTCCCGATAAAAAGATAGTATGGGCATTGCGCGCCTGGGGAGATCCTATAGACCTTGGCCCATCAACTACCATACAATTACTAAAGGGCTCTGGCAGGGTGATAGAGAACGTACACTTTGGAGATATAAGATGATAAAATCAGTTGAAACGAAATGTCAATACTACTTAAGGGAAAGTCGGTAAAATATCCAAGATTTTTTTACTCATGAAGGAGATCATTGATATTGTTGACGCCTACGCTGTAGCTTCCAGGGAAGGCAAAAAAGCAGCCCTGGCTACTGTTGTAATGGTTGACGGTTCTGCATACCGGCGTGCCGGAGCAAGGATGCTGATAACCGAAGACGGTAAGCTAACCGGCGCAATAAGCGGCGGATGTTTGGAAGGGGATGCCTTACGTAAAGCACGCATGGTGATATTGCAGCAGGAAGCCTTATTGGTTACCTATGATACGATGGATGATGATGATGCTAAATTTGGTGTAGGGCTGGGCTGTAATGGCATTATTCATATCCTTATTGAACCAATAAATGAGGTGTCAAATAACCCGATAACTTTGTTAAAAACAGCAATTATGACCCGTAACTATGCAATATTGGTAACTTCATTTTTTCTTGAAGACCGAAAAGCTCCGCAGCCTGGTACTTGTTTATGTTTAACAAATACCGTAACACTGATGAATGGGATAGAAGCTTTGCCTCATAAAAATGAACTATTGAATGATGCAAAAGCTGTTTTGGAAAATAAAAGCTCATCAATTCTTAATTATAACGGCTATACGGCTTTTGTTGAATGTTTAAAGCCGCTCATGTCATTAGTTATTTTAGGTGCAGGTAATGATGCGATACCTTTAACTAAAATAGCAGCAGTATTAGGTTGGCATATAACTGTAATTGACGGTAGGCCGAACTATGCTACGATTGATCGTTTTCCATTTGCCAAAAAAATATTGGTTGCCAAACCCCAAAAAGTACTTGCTGATGTGGAAATTAACGATTGGACCGCGTTTGTGCTGATGACGCATAATTATAATTACGATATCACTTTTTTGCGTGAATTATTGCCTTTGAAAGCGTCATATATTGGTGTATTGGGGCCAAAAAAGAAGCTGGAACGTATGTTGGAAGAATTGGAAGATACTGGTGTCAGGATTAACAAAAAAAATCTGGATGCTATACATGGCCCTGTCGGACTGGATATTGGTTCAGAAAATGCCGAAGAAATTGCTTTGTCGATAGTTGCTGAAATAAAGGCTGTATTTTCAAAAAGGAATGGCCATTCCTTAAAACATAAAACATCATTAATTCATAGCCTCTAAAATGACAGCGCTTATCATCCTTGCAGCCGGTGAATCCAGCCGAATGGGGCAACCCAAACAAAATCTTTTGTTCCAAAACCAAACTCTTTTGCAAAGAGCTGTTGAAACAGGATTAGCCTCTGTTTGCAGGCCGATAGTAGTTGTACTGGGCGCAAATGCCGGGGCTATTGAAATAAACATCCGGGGCGATGTTAAAGTGCTTTACAATGCGAATTGGAACGAAGGAATGGCATCTTCAATCAGATTGGCAATTAACGAGATTGAAAAAATTAACGAGATTGAAAAAATTAGCGGGATAAATCAAGCCATTATCACGCTTTGCGATCAGCCATTTGTAACATCGACACTGATTGATACAATGTTGCGGAAATCAATTGAAACAGGTGAGCTTATAATAGCCTGTTCATACAATAATATCATAGGCGTACCCGCGCTGTTTAATAAGGCATTATTTGCGGAATTGTTATTGTTGAAAGGTGATGAAGGCGCCAGGAAAATACTAAAATCTCAGCCAGGTGCTGTAACAATTATTCCGTTTAAATTGGGTATTTTTGATATTGATACTATGAGCGATTACGAACAATTACGCTATTCAGGCAATTAGTTTATCCGGCGTTACCGCTGCAGGTTGTTGCCATAAAATCGAAACCTGTATTTTATACCGGTTTGCAGGATATCTGAATAAATCTGATCGGATATTATCGCTATTATATTATGATTAAAGATGTAGTTTCTCTTACGATACAAAATATTATTTCATTTAAATTTATATAAACAATAATACTTTATAAATTTATCGCGCCAATTATATATTATTTCAAGTGGACAATCAATTTCTCGACAGCGAGCATATTCAGTTATTGATAGCAGGTGATGAATCTGTATTCACATTAGCCTACGAAATATATAGCGCGAAAGTTTACCGGCTGGCATTTAAGTTTTTAAAAGATAAGCAACAAAGTGAAGAAATAGTACAGGAAACATTTATTAAGCTATGGCTGGGCCGCGAACAGCTCGATGCATCGGGCAATGTATGGCTATATTTGTTCGTCATTGCCAAACGACTATCATTAAACGCACTTAGGCAAAACGCCTGCGCGGTACATTTTGCAAACGATGTGTTGCCTGTTGCAAAGGAAATGCATAATGAAACCGAGGAAGAAGTGCTTGCCCATGATCTGGAACAATACGCCGAAAAAATTATTAAGAAACTTCCGCGCCAGCAGCAGCTTATTTTTAAATTAAGCCGGGTTGACGGATTATCGCATAAGCAGATAGCCGAACAGTTACATATTTCACAAAATACAGTAAAAAACCACATGGTTGATGCGCTTAAGACCCTTAAACTAAGCCTCAAATATTCCGATTTCATTTTTTTTATTGCGCTAAGTCTCTGGTTATAAAAATATTTTTTCTTTTCAGGTAGTCCTACCGGCGCTTTGGCGTGTTCTACCATTATATCCCCGTACGGGATGTCATAACCAATTATACCATGTACATAAATAAGCTGCGCGATTTGCTGCGCCAATATTTTAATGATACGATCAATTCTTCTGATTATAACGAATTATTAGACTATTTAAAGAATGCGGACCAAGATATCGTTGAACAAGCTATTGACGAAGAAATACTTAACCTGGACTCCGGTGCTGATTTTAGCCAAAAACAGTCGGCCAAAGTATTGGTCCGCATTAAAACCGACCCGAGGTTCACAATAACCGGAGATCAAACGGATATTGGCCAGCACAATATAGTAAGGTTTTACCAGCGCACATGGCTTAGGGCAGCAGCGGCCATTCTCATATTTTGTACAGCCGGCTTACTGTTTATCCGTCAGCTCAATTTCCAGCGAAACGCGGTTAAACTTGTAAAACGCACATCGGTGCAAATTGTTCCAGGTGGGCAGAACGCCAAACTAACTATGGCTAATGGTAAAGTTATTGTGCTTGCCAACGCTGCGAACGGCGTCTTGGCTAATATAGGTGGGAATAAGATAATTAAACGAAACGCGGGACAGATAGTTTATGATGATAAAGCGGCAAGCCAGGCAGACGTCCAAACAGGCTACAATACATTAACAACTCCGCGCGGTGGAGAATACCAGGTAGTTTTGCCCGATGGATCGAAGGTTTGGCTTAACGCGGCATCGTCCATAACTTATCCAACGCAGTTTACAGGCAATGAGCGCCGCGTTAAACTCACCGGCGAAGCTTATTTTGAAGTAGCCAAAAATAAGGCGAAGCCTTTTTATGTAACCATGAACGATGTGCAGGTAAGGGTTTTGGGTACCCATTTCAATATATCCGCCTATGGCGATGATGAAGCGGTTACCGCTACCTTGCTCGAAGGGTCGGTACAGATTTCAAAAAACAAGTCGTTATCGTTGCTAAAGCCGGGGCAGCAGGCGGTTATTAATTATAACACTGATGATATTTCCGTATCTGATGCCAACATAGAAGATGCTATGGCCTGGAAAAACGGCTATTTTATTTTTAACGATGATAATATCACAGGTATCATGAAAAAAGTATCGCGTTGGTATAACGTTGATGTTTACTACTCGGCCGACCTTAATGATCAGAAATTCGGCGGCGCCTATTACCGCAATAAAAACATCGGCGAGTTGTTGCAATATCTCGAAATGATCGGGAAAATTCACTTTAAAATAGAAGGAAGGAGGATTACTGTTATGAAGTAAGTATACATTCCCGCCAAAATTATCTGCAAAAAAATTAACCAGGAACGTTGAAGCGAACCTGGCTATAATGTAGGATAATCAAAAGTTGTAGTCTAACACAATCAATTAATTAATCAAACAATCAAATGTACAAAACTTTTACCGATTTAAAAGGTAGCAGGCATTACCGCTATCTTTATAAACCCCTACTTACCATGAAGCTTACTTTTATATTGCTGGCAGCCACCTTTTTACAGGTGTCTGCTGCTACATATGCACAAAAAGTTACCTTAAATGTTAAAGAAGTAAGTATAGTTAAAGTTTTTAAGCAAATACAGGCCCAAACAAATTACGATTTCCTGTATAATGCGGAAGACTTGAAAACAGCAAAACTTGTATCGATAGCTGTTGAAAATAAATCCCTGGCAGACGTGTTAAACTTCTGTTTTGCTGATCAGCCATTTTCATACACTATCCGGAACACTACGATATTGGTTACCAAAAAAGATGCCATTGTTCAAAATCAGGCAGCTATAACGGTAACTGGTAAGGTAACAGACTCTACCGGGTACGGCATTCCGGGTGTTACTATTAAAGAAAAAGGCACAACTACTGCCACCAGTACCGATCTAAACGGCAATTACAGCATTCCTGTGGCCGGCCAGGGCTCGGTACTGATATTTTCATCAGTCGGATACGCTACGCGCGAAGTTCCGGTAAGTGGTTTTACTATTAATATAATGCTGCACGAAATAAATGCCAACCTGAATGAAGTAGTGGTTGTTGGTTACGGTACACAAAAAAGGGCGAATATTAATGGCGCCGTAAGTACGGTTGGATCAAAGGATATTGCGGACAAACCGGCAATGAGCCCGTTCCAGGCACTACAGGGCGAATCGCCGAACCTTATCATTCAGCAAAATACACTCGATCCCGGGGCCAATGTGGTTGTAAATATACGCGGCGTGGGTACCACCGGCAATAACGATCCACTTGTTGTAATTGATGGTATAGTAACCCAGGCAAGCACCAGCTTAAACACCATTAACCCTAATGATATTGCCAGCGTTACTATATTGAAGGATGCGGGCTCGGCAGCTATTTACGGTTCAAGAGCGGCTAATGGTGTAATCCTGGTAACAACAAAAAGCGGAAAATTCAATCAAACACCGGTAGTAACTTATAGCGGTATGTTTGGCACACAGGTTCCTGATATATTGGTGCATAAAGTGAGTGCTGCCGATAACGCTTACTATAAAAACGAGGCATTGGTTAATTCGGGCCTTCCTCCGGCCTATACGCCCGATCAAATACAGCAAATTGCGTCAGAAGGTACCGGAACCTGGGATATTAACCATTTACTGCATGATGCCCCGCAGTTATCACAAAATATTGATGTTACCGGCGGCGGCGAAACCAATTCCTACTTTATAGGAGCAGGATATCAGGATCAGATGAGCAATTTACTTGGAAACGGCGGCTCTGGGCCTGACTTCGGTTATCAAAAATATAATCTGCGTTTGAACGAAACCAGTATAATCGGCAAGTTTAAATTCAACGCCATACTTAACTATACCAAAACCCGTAATAAAACAAATACAGCGGGCGATAATAACATCTTTGCTGATGCCAACCGCGTGCCAGCGAACTATAATTGGCAGAATGCGCAGGGCCAATATCTCACTAACTCGGTATCATCTCAGTTCAACGAACTGGGTATACTTCAGGAAGGTGGTTATAACCAAACTGACGGCGATGAGATTTTTGGCAACCTGAATGGTAGCCTGAGCATTACCAAAGATTTAAAGCTTACGGGAGTATTTGGCGGAACGCTCGATAATGACGGCAGCTTTTACCGCGATCTTGAAGTGGATGACGTACCAGAAGGCGTGTCGGGTAATGACCATGCGGTCGCGGATGGTAACTCAAAGACTTATATTTTCAATACACAGCTGTACCTTGATTATGATAAAAACTTTAAAGAAAATCATTTTCACGCCACACTCGGTGCATCAAGTGAAGATTATAATTCAAGGGGCTTCAACCTTTCTGAAAGCTATACCGACCCGTTGCTGGGCACGCCTACTACAGGTACCATCATCAATACATCTTCATCAACCGATGTCGGTGTTGATGCAAACAGCCTTCAGTCATTGTTCGGCCGTTTTAACTATGACTACAAAAGCAGGTATTTTTTGGACTTTGTATTCCGGGAGGATGGTTCGTCTAAATTTGCTGCGGGTCATAGATGGGGTTTCTTTCCATCTATAAATGGCGGCTGGACCATTACCGACGAGTCATTTATGCAGCCGGTAAAAAACACCCTTAACAACCTTAAATTAAAGGCATCTTATGGTGTATTGGGTAACCAGAATGTAACTGACTTTCAGTACCAGACCACCTATTTTAATTATGCCGGCGCCTATGGTTTTAACAATACACTTGTTGGCGGTGCGGGAACTAATCAGTCAAACCCGGACCTGACCTGGGAAAGGGCTGCGACATTGAACTTGGGTTTTGATTTTGGTTTCTTTAATGATAAGCTGACAGGCTCATTCAACTATTTTAACAAAGTAACCAGCGATATACTGCAAACACCTACTGATGTTCCGGAATTTTATGGCGCAGTACCGGCAGATGCAAATGTGGCAAAAGTAAGAGATAAAGGCTGGGAGTTGGATCTGACCTATACCCTCAGAAGTAATAAAGTTACCCAAAGTTTCAGTGGTAACATCGCCGATGATAAAAATACTTTATTACAACTTACCGGTAACACCACCCAGGAAATATACAATGAAGATGTTTTCCAGTTGATCAGGAAAGTAGGTCAGCCGATAACTGAATACTATGGCTATGAAACTAACGGTTATTTTCAAAATCAGTCTCAGCTTCAGAATTATCCAAAACCTGCAGGCGCAGTTGTTGGCCTGGGTGACGTGAAATTTAAAGACCTGAATGGTGATGGTGTAATTGATGCCGGTGACAAAACAGAGCTGGGCAACCCATTTCCGCGTTATACCTTTGGCTTTACCTATCGTATTGCTTACGCCGGGTTTGACCTTAGCATGTTCATACAGGGTGTGGGCAAGAGGGACGAATTTATACGGGGTGAGCTGGTTGAGCCATATCAGGGCAACTACGGCGCCACGCTTTACGAACAACAGACAGATTTCTGGACACCTGACAACCCTAATGCCCGTTTCCCGCGCCTTGATGTATCAGGTTCGCCATCAAATACCAACAACTGGCAAAATGGTTCAGACCTGTTTAAGTTCAATGCAGCTTATGCAAGGCTTAAAAATCTTACTGTGGGCTACACAATACCCGGGAAGTTTGTTAAAAATCTCGGTATAAAAAAGCTTAGGTTTTACCTTACCGGGCAAAACCTGGCGACATTAACCAAATTGAAATTTGTAGATCCTGAAACGAGTGAATTCGGAAACAACGTTGGTTTTACCTCTTCAACAAGCGGCCGCAATTATTTGCTGCCTATATTCTATGGCGGCGGCCTCGATGTTTCATTTCAATAATCAACACTTAAGATAAGAACATGAAAAATATAATAAAATTCTTAATAACAACATTGGTCGTGTCGGTGGCTGTGTCCGGATGCAGGAAATTAAACATCGCGCCAACGAACGAGTTTACTAACCTGACCTTCTGGAAGATTGACGCCAATGTTTACAATGCCTTGTATAACAATTATAGTATAATGTATAACGATGCGCTGTATTTTAACAACGAGGCATTGTCAGATAATGCGGTTACCCTAACCGGCGACCTCAACATCATTGCCAGCGGCACAGCGACAGCGCAAACCGGTAAATTCTCAAACGATTGGACCTATTATTATTCAAGCATACACTCCTGCAATGATTTTTTAGCCAATATAGGTCAGAATACAACTTTACCCAAAGATACCGTTGCCAGGCTGATCGCCGAAACAAGGTTTATCAGGGCATTCGATCATTTCAATTTGACCAAATGGTATGGCGACGTACCGCTGATCAGTACAGCCATTACGCAGGATCAATCTAAAACAATCGCACGCAGCCCTGCGGCTTCTGTGGTAAACTTTGTACTTTCTGAACTGGCCGCTATAATTCCTGATCTGCCTACGCAAGACCAATTGCCTGCAAGCCAGAACGGGAGGATAACCAAGGGCGCTGCTTTGGCGCTTGAAGCAAGAGTATTGCTGTACCAGGGAAACCGGATGCAGGATGTTGTTACAGCATGCCAAAAACTAATGACTGACCAGGCCGATTATGGCTCCTATTCATTAGTATCGAACTATTCCGCTCTTTTTAGTGATCCGGTTATCAATAAAACTAATACCGAAAGTATATTATCACTACAGTACGTGCCGCTTACCACACGGACATGGCAGGATTTTTGGGACTTTGCACCGGTTTCGGTAGGCGGTAGGGTAAATGCTATGGCGCCAACCCAGGAACTGGTCAATGATTATATTATGCTGAACGGTAAAGGCATAACCGAAGCCGGTTCAGGGTATGATGCAACTAATCCTTATGCAAACCGCGATCCCCGTCTCACTGCCACTATTGTTTATGACGGTTATAAATGGAACGCTGAAGGCGGCGTAAACGGCACCAGCAAAACTATTTACATCAAACCAGGCAGCGACCCTTCGGACAATGCCGCCAACCCGAATGGTCCCGATGAATACGTGGCCAGCAGGCAGAGTTCGTCGCCAACGGGCTATTACTGGCGTAAATATTTCGATCCTAACGCTCAGATCAATTATGTATCCGGGTTAAACCTGCACATGTTCAGGTATGCCGAAATATTGCTTGACTACGCGGAAGCCGAAAATAGCCTGGGGCAAATGAATGCAACTATTTGGAATCAAACTATAGGTGCCTTGCGGCAACGTGCCGGTTTTACCGATCCGGGCGCGCTTAATTATCCGGGTGGTGATGTTACTGCTATTATCATGCGTGAACGAAGGGTTGAACTGGTGCTGGAGGGAGGATTGCGGACTGATGATATACACCGGTGGAAAACAGCCCAAACGGTAATGAACGGCTATGCACACGGCGCGCAGTTTTCAGGCGACCCATCCACAGACAATGGTTTCATCAGGGCGCAAAAAAGGCAGTTCAATCCCAACAGGGATTATTTATGGGCAATACCCAGCAATGACGTTTCCCTCGACAAGAATTTAACGCAGAACCCCGGCTATTAATCATTAATCGATAAAAAATGAAAAAGATATTATTATTAAGCATAACGGTGATGATTTTCGCCATAGCTTTTACTTCCTGTAAAAAAGACGTTCGGGCGCTTGACCTGGGTGTTACACCGGTCGCCACACTGCAATACCCCGGCAATGATACCAGTATTGTCATTGCACCCACTACGGGCAACAGCGTAGTATTTCAGTGGGCGCCAGCTATCAATAACGACCTGGTGTTATATGAAGTTGCATTTGATAAAGCTGACGGCGATTTTAGCAAACCTGTTTATAAAGTGCTGTCAGATGGATCCGGTGTGCAAGCGCAGGCTACTATAACCCAAAAGCAGCTAAACACCATAGCTGCCGCGGCAGGCATAGACGCGTTGGCAAGCGGCCAGTTGAAATGGGCGGTTATAACCTCCAAAGTAACAAATAACGTGGTTAGCACCGTTAACCGCACCTTGCAGGTTACAAGGCCGGCAGGTTTCGCCACCTTGCCTACAGCTATTTACCTTACCGGCTCAGCAACAGAAGCGGGGACAACCTTGTCGAAAGCTATCCAGTTCAAAAATATAAGCGATGGCGTGTTTGAACTTTACACCTCTTTACAGCCCGGTACCTACAGCCTGGTTGATAACACCAGTGGTACGCCAAATACTTATTCTATACAAAATAATATAAACATTGTAGCGAATGGGAGTACGACAGTTACAGGTAATAAAGCTGTATACCGCATATCGCTCGATTTTGGTAACGCGGCATCTACCCTTACCCAGATCGTATCAGTAGGGTTTTTCTCCGCGCCTGATAATCAGGTATGGTTCACACTGCCCTACATCGGTAACAGCCAGTGGGAGGCGGATGGTGAAACTATTAACATTCCGCAAGAGTCGTATGGTTTGGATAGCCGGTACAAATACCAGTTCACAGTAGAAGATGTATCGGGCAACCGGTCAACAGAATGGTATGGCAGCGCAAACTCGGATAATCCCGATCCAAGTACCAGTACGCCTGCATTATACTACTACATGTACCCGGTGGATAATTCACAATTTAATTATTGCTTCAAAATATTGCCAAGTGACAATGGCAAAAGCTGCAATGTCAATGTAAATTACAGCCCGTCGTTAATAAATTATACCAATACCATAACCCCACAATAAATTGTCGTCCCAGGGATATAGCAATTTGCTATATCCCTTTAATATTTTTATCCATGAAAAAGAGATTATTTATCCATTCAGCAGTAGCATCTGCTGCTATCATTGTGTTGTTGGCAAGTGCCTGTTCAAAAAAAGGTGATCCGGGGGTAAACAATAACAAAACGACCGACACGACAGTTACTACCAAACCAGTCATATACAATTATGCGTCACTTGCCGATTCTTTACAAACAGCAACACATAATACGTATATATCGTCAAACGGTGATTATTACATTGCAAACAGCTCTGGCACCAGCACATTCAACTACTGGCCGCAGGCGCACATGCTTGACGTATTGCTTGATGGATTTTTGAGAACAAAAAATACATTATATTCCGCCCGCATGAAAGCATTGCTTAATGGAATAGCCGTTGAAAACGGCGGCGCATATCCGGATCCGTTTTATGACGACATGGGATGGCTGGCCAATGCCAGCTTGCGTTCATACAATGCAACCAGCGATGCCGATTACCTTACCGTGGCGCAAAAGCTTTATACAATAATACAGGGCGGATACAATACTACCGAGGGCGGTGGCATAGCATGGCAAACATCGCAATTGTATTATAAAAACACCCCGGCAACGGGCAATGCGATCATCCTTGCCGCAAGGATGTACGAGCTGCAAAATAATGCTGCCGATCTTACCCTGGCAAAAAACCTTTACAGCTGGCTGAAAACGAATTTGGTAACAAGTGCAGGTGTTGTTTATGATGGTATTAACCGGCTGCAGGATGGTAAAGTGGATTACTGGGAATTTACCTATAACCAGGGATTATTCATTGGCTCGGCAGTTGAGCTTTACAATTGTACAAAGGATGCTTCTTATTTGCAGGATGCCATACTGGTTGCAAACAACGAGATAGCCGACCCCAACCTTACCACCAACGGTATACTAAAAGACGAAGGACAGGGTGATGGCGGGTTATTTAAAGGCGTTGCCGCCCGTTATATGACAGAATTGGTTGAACTGGCCGATCTGGATCAATCCGACCGTACCAAATATGCTACTTTTTTGCAAAGGAACGCGCAAACGCTTTACTATGATGGTATAGCAAGGCCATCGTTGCTTATTAATTCAAACTGGGCGCAATTACCTACCGCCAGCATCGATCTCACTACGCAGCTTAGCGGTGTGATCATGATGGAAGCGGCGGCCAAACTAAAAACAGACGGGCAGATCAAATAGATCGATCAGCAAATACGCGCACAGCTTAAACAACCCGGGCGGCCAATTTATGTACATCCTTCGCAAAAAAAGCGGCCGATGAGACATTTTTGTAGGATGAGGCAGGTATTTATAGGCAAGCGACCATTGTTTATTTTAAAAATCTTTAACTACCAGAAATGAAAACAAAGATCATAATGGCTTTTATAGGGATAATTATGGTGGCTTCATACGCTTTAACTAAAGCACAGCAACCAAAAAGCTATACTAAATATGTAAATACGTTCATCGGCACTGCGCCAATGAATGATCCTAAAATACTGGGCTATCAATTACCGAAAGGCTGGCGATCATGGGCCGGGCTGGTATTTCCGGGCAGTTCAGTGCCAAACGCAATGGTTCAGTTAAGCCCGATTACCGCATTTGGTTCCGGTGCAGGCTATCAATATGAAGATACCGTGATTTATGGCTTCACCCATACCAACAAAGGCCATTGGAACCTTTGTAACATCCCCATATTGCCTGTTTCCGGACAAACGGATCAATCCGGTAAATTCGGCTCCCGGTTCAGTCACGATAATGAAAGTTCATCACCGGGTTATTACCAGGTGTACCTGAAGGATTATAATGTAAATGTGAGCCTTACCTCAACACTCCGATGTGGCTACCATAAATATGAGTATAAGGACAATACCAATCGCCAGATACTTTTCGATCTCTCCAAAGCTAACAGCCACGTAAATACCTGGTATATAAAACAGGTTGATGACTACACGGTGGAAGGTTTCCAGGGAGGCGAAAATGTATATTTTTATGCAAGGCTTAATACCAAAATAGTTAAACTGGATACCGTTGCAATGGGTAGGCGTAACGGCTACGCAATGGTTCACCTTGTAGATGGCGGAAACAACCCGGTTGAATTGAAAATTGGTTTATCGTTTGTCAGCATAGTTAACGCAAAACTCAACCTTGATGCGGAGATAGGCAGCAAAACATTTGAAGATATACGCAAGCAAGCTAACCATACCTGGGAGACGCTGTTGTCAAAAATCCAGGTAACTGGCGGCAACGACAAGCAAAATCGGATGTTTTACTCTTGCTTGTACAGGTCGTTCCTGTGGCCTGCTTTACGGAGTGATGTGAATGGTGAATATACCGATGCAAAAGGTGGGGTAATAAAAGGGAATTTCGACTATTATACTGTGCCTTCCTTATGGGATACTTACCGCAATAAAGATGTATTGCTGGAGCTTATGGCGCCAAAAATAGCCGTTGATGAAATAAAATCAATGATAGATATCGGCGATAAAACAGGCTTTATACCTACATTCTTTCACGGCGACCATGCCGCATCTGTAATTGCCGGCGCTTACCTGAGGGGCATAGGCGATTTTGACATAAAAGATGCTTACCGTTTGCTGCTCCGCAATGCCAATATCGCTGGGGGCACCCGTCCCTATATTACCGAATATATTCAAAAGGGTTTTATCTCCGATCCGGATGTGGCGAACCCGGTGGTAGAAACCAAGGGCCATGCCGGGGTTTCAACTACATTGGAATATGCTTATGACGATTATTCCGTTGCCCAGATCGCCCAAAAATTAGGCGACACCGCCAACTATCGCATATTAATGGCACGGTCAAAAAACTATAAAAACGTTTTTGATCCGGCCACACACTTTATGCGTGGGAGGTTGGCGAATGGCGATTGGATAAGCCCGTTTAACCCTCAATACCCGTACTACGAATACATGTACCGCGAAGCCAATGCCTGGCAGGTTTCCTTTTATGTACCTCATGATATACCTGGCTTGATCAAACTGTATGGCGGCCCAAAAAACTTTGAAGCGAAACTCGATTCACTGTTTACCGTTCCATGGAATCCCAATTACATTGCCCGGAATGTAGAAACCATGATAGGGCAATATTGCCAGGGCAACCAGCCCGACCACGAAGCGGCATTTTCTTATATCTTCATTGGTAAGCCTGAGAAATCACAGCGGCGGCTTGATTATATCATAAACAACCTTTACGGCATAGGGGATAAGGGGCTGGAATTAAGCGGTATGGATGATGCCGGCGAAATGTCATCATGGTTTGTATTCACTTCGCTCGGGCTATATCCCTTCTCGGCGACAGACCCCAAATACATTGTCACAGTTCCGTCGTTTGATCGGGTAAAATTGGAAACGAGCAACGGCAAAACCCTTACCATTACAAAATCAGGAAAAACTAGGGATATGAAAGCCATAAAAGTTAATGGTAAAACTATCCGGGGTTATTTCGTGCCGCATAATCTTTTTAAAACGGGTGGTAATATCAGTATTCTTACTAAATAAAATACCGGATAGAACGTAGTGGCGATATTTATCATTTAACAGCTTCTAAGCGCGTATTTTCTTTCGTTAATATACATTTCGGGATATTATGTCAATAAATATGTACGTTATGACATTTCGCAGGTTTTTAATTTATCGTTATTTGCAGAATCAATTGCCAACGAATGTTCTCTTTCGTTGCATAGTTAATAAAATTATATTCAAATGAACAGACGCATCTTTGTAAAAGATAGTACCCTTATGGGCCTGGGTTTAATGGCCTTTAAAACAACCGCATTCGCTGGTGGCGGCTTCCCCGTTGTGAGGACCGCTGCGGATAAGCGTAAATTCAGCAGCCCGGCTATAGAAGCGGCCATAACCGAATTTAAAAAGAACGTAAAAAGCGAAGAGCTCGGCTGGTTGTTTAATAACTGCTTCCCCAATACGCTGGATACTACGGTTACTTATTCTATAAAGGACGGCAAACCCGATACCTATGTGATTACCGGCGATATAGATGCTATGTGGCTGCGCGATAGCAGCGCGCAGGTTTGGCCCTATTTAAGCTTTATGAACCAGGATCGGCAACTGCAGCAACTGGTAGCAGGGGTGATTAACCACCAGGCCAAATGTATATTGAAAGACCCTTATGCCAATGCCTTTTATAACGACCCAGATAAGGTAGGCGATTGGGCGCACGATGTTACCAAAATGCAACCGGGTATACATGAACGAAAATGGGAGATTGATTCGCTATGTTACCCTATCAGGCTGGCGCATAAATACTGGCAGATAACAGGTGACCCAACACCTTTTGATGAAAGCTGGAAAACGGCCATAGCGCTCACGCTGAAAACTTTTAAAGAGCAGCAGCGAAAAGAGAACGAAGGGCCTTACAGCTTTCAGCGAAAAACTTCATGGGCTACCGATGGCGTGCCGATGAATGGTTATGGCTATCCCGTAAAACCAAACGGGTTGATCTGCTCGGCTTTTCGCCCAAGTGATGATGCTACCATTTATATGTACCTGGTGCCTTCCAATTTCTTTGCGGTGGTAAGTTTAAAACAGGCGGCGGCAATGGTAAAATCCATACACAAGGATGAAGCGCTGGCTACTGAACTATCGGCATTGGCTGCAGAAGTTGAAACGGCCTTAAAAAAATATGCCATTATTAACCATCCGCAATACGGTACCATATACGCCTACGAGGTGAACGGCTATGGCAGCTATAATTTGATGGATGATGCCAATGTGCCCAGCCTGTTAGGATTGCCCTATCTTAATGCGCTATCCAAAGAAGATCCTATCTATCAGAATACCCGTAAAATGCTGTTATCGCTAAATAATCCTTTCTTTTTTAAAGGTACGGCAGGCGAAGGTATTGGCGGGCCGCATGCAGGCAAGGATATGATATGGCCGCTGGGTATCACTATTCGTGGGTTGACCAGCCTGCACGATGAAGAGATAAAACATTGTATAGCCATGCTTAAAAGCAGTAATGCGGGTACCGGGTTTATGCACGAATCTTTTAATAAGGACGATGCCGCCAACTTTAGCCGCCCATGGTTTGCATGGGCAAATACGCTGTTTGGCGAGTTTTTGTGGGAAACGTATAAAACTAAGCCGCAATTGCTGGTGTGATAAATTACAAAGAATCAACCTACCAAATAAATATGAATACTACAGAACCAACAAAAGGACTTTACATTTTAACCGCCGATATAGGTGGCTCGCACATTACCGCTGCGGTATGCAACATCATAACCGATACCATCATCAGCAAAAGCCTTACCCGTGTGGAGGTAAACAGCAAAGGATCGGCTGAAAGTATATTAAAATCCTGGCAAGAGGCTTTTGATACCGCGCTGAGCCAGTCGGGCGTGCAGGTTTCGGGCCTTGGAATGGCCATGCCGGGGCCTTTTGATTATGAAAATGGCATATCATACATAACAGGGCTTGATAAATATGAGGCTTTATATGGCATGGATATCAAACAACATTTTGCAAAGCTGCTGAATGTATGTCCTTCTGAAATACGCTTTCGGAATGATGCCGAAGCTACCATTGCCGGCGAGGTGCTTGCAGGTGCAGGCAAAGGGTTTGATAATGTAATGGGTGTAACTTTAGGAACAGGTTTCGGTTCGGCTTTTTGTTCCGACCAGGTAACTAAAGATCTGAACCTCGGCAGCGATCTTTACAAAAACAGCATAGCCGACGACTATCTTTCTACCCGTTGGTTTGTAAAAAGATACGCCGAACTTACTGGTGTTGGCTTGTTAAGCGGCGTAAAAGAACTGGCGGCAATAGCTGAAAGCAGGGAAGTTGCGCGGCAAATTTTTGAAGAGTTCGCTATTAATATGAGCGATTTTTTGGCAGAGCCACTAAATCGGTTTAAACCGCAAAAATTGATACTTTGCGGCAATATTGCCAAAGCTCATAAATTCTTTCTGCCTTCATTAAGGTCGGTTTTAAACAGTACCAAGATTGTTTTGGCAGAGTTGGGCGAACAGGCAGCATTGATCGGCGCAGCCGCTTTATTTAAGCAAGGCAATCTGCAGGAAACTAATCTGCCGGTTTATGAATGATCTGGGCATCGTTATCTTAACATAAACTATAGAAATGAATTCAATTCAGAAGTTTTCCGGCTGTATCCTGCTGTTCATGGGTTTGTCGGTACAGCTACACGCTCAGGATAAATCAATTGATCTTCTGTCGCCTAATGGCGGTATAAAAGTAAGTATTACACTCGGCGATAGGATATATTATACCCTGTCCGGCAATGGCCAGGATTTGTTAACAAAGAATCATTTGGCACTGATACTGAAAGATGATACGCTTGGCAAATATCCCAAATTGCTATCGGCTAAAAAGACGAAAGGGGAGGAGGTAATCACACCTTATGTTTCGCTGAAATTTTCAACGGTTAAAAGTAATTACAATGACCTGTTATTAACTTTTAAAGGAAAGTATGCGGTGGAGTTCCGCGCCTTTGATGATGGCGTTGCCTATCGTTTTATTACCACCAAAAAAGGCGATGTAGAAGTAATGAATGAGGACTTTTCGATAAACTTCCCTAACGATTATCTATTGCACCTGCAGCAGAATAATGGTTTTAAAACCGCTTACGAAGAGCTTTATCAACACGTGGAATCGGAAAACTGGAAACCAACTGATAAAATGGCTAATCTGCCGGTACTGATCGATACCAAAACGCCCTATAAAATTTTGATCAGCGAGTCCGGTCTTTCTGATTATCCCGGAATGTTCCTTACGGGCACCGGCAGTAACGGCGCTGTAGGTGCCTTTCCAAAAACGCCGCTTGTGTTTGGGCCCGATGGCGACCGCAGTCAGAAAATATTAAAATTGGCCGATTATATCGCTAAAACTACCGGCACCAGGGATTTTCCATGGCGCTATTTTGTTATTACCAGCGATGACAGGCAACTCATCGAAAACACCATGACCTTAAAGCTGGCGGATAAAAGTGTGATTGCCGATCCGTCGTGGATAAAGCCGGGACAGGCCAGTTGGGAGTGGTGGAATGATGCCGCGCCATACGGGCCCGATGTAAATTTCGTATCGGGCTATAACCTGGATACTTACAAATACTATATCGATTTTGCCTCAAAATATGGTGTGAAATACATTGTGATGGACGAAGGATGGGCTAAAAGTACTACTGATCCTTACACCCCAAATCCGGATGTTGATGTAAAAGAACTGATCCGTTATGGTAAAACCAAAAATGTGGATATCATTCTGTGGCTAACCTGGCTAACGGTTTATAACCATATGGAACTGTTTAAAACCTTTCATGAATGGGGCGTAAAGGGGGTTAAGATCGATTTTATGGAGCGCAGCGACCAGTGGATGGTGAATTATTACGAAGACGTGGTAAAAGAAGCGGCGAAGAACCAAATTATGGTTGATTTTCATGGCGCATTCAAGCCTTCGGGCCTGGAATATAAATATCCAAACCTCATCTCGTACGAAGGCGTGCGCGGATTGGAGCAGATGGCAGGTTGTTACCCGGATAACAGCATCTATCTTCCTTTCATGCGTAACGCCGTTGGCCCTATGGATTTTACCCCGGGCGCTATGATCAATATGCAGCCCGAAGTTTACGGCGCAAAGCGGCCTAACGCTGCTGCCGTTGGCACAAGGGTTAACCAAATGGCTTTGTATGTGGTTTTTGAAAGCGGTGTGCAAATGCTGGCTGATAATCCTACGCTTTATTATCGCAGCCCGGATTGTACGGAATTTATTACCAGTGTACCAACCACCTGGGATGAAACCAAAGCACTGGTAGCAACTGCCGGCGAGGTAGCCGTAGTAGCTAAACGTAAAGGTGGAACCTGGTTTGTTGGCGGTATTACAAACGGCAAGGAAAAAACAAGAGAAGTAACCTTAAACTTCGACTTTTTGGAGCAGGGCCGGACCTATACTATGACCTATTTTGAAGATGGTATAAATGCCGACCGGCAGGCAATGGATTATCGCCGCAAAACCATGGAAGTAAAAGCCGGTGATAAAATAACCATAAAGATGGCACGTAACGGCGGATGGGCAGCGGTGCTTAAATAACCATCGCCCGAGGCCAGGAAACGCAGGTTTAACAAATAATAATTAATCCTATGATGAACAAGAAAATAACCAACTTATCAAATGCTATGAATATGGCAGAATTAACAAACGGGCTTTACATTTTAACCGCCGATATAGGTGGTTCGCTAATTACTGCTGCGGTATGCAATGTGACAACCAATATCATCATCAATAAAAGCCTTACCCATGTGGAGATAAACAGCAAAGGGCCGGCGGAAAGTATACTAAAGTCATGGCAAAACGCTTTTGACACGGCGCTGGGCCAATCGGGCGGGCAGGTTTCGGGCCTTGGAATGGCCATGCCGGACCGTTTGTTTACGAGAATGGTATAACATATAAAAGGGCCTGATAAATATATCTCATTTATTTTGACAAAAACCAGTTATGTATGAAAAGAATAGTTTACCTGTACCAGATAACGCTTTTTAAAACAACGGGGCCTGTTGATGACAAAGAAAATGAAAAGATCGTGGAGTTATTGTTCGAAAGCCATAACGAGCTATTCAGCCAGATCGAAATGTTCAAAACTAAAAATCCTTTTGCCACTGAGCAAGAATTAGCAGTTTTTGTTATAGGTCTGAGAATGTTCGCAACGATTATGGTAAAATACCAGGGTCATCCGCTGTTTGACGAGTTCACGGGAGCTTATCGTGTATTAATGATGAAGTTAAAAAGTTTATGATTTTAAATTTATAGCCCGTTTAAAAAAGTATATATATATTATAATATTTGGATTGTTCTTTTGTAAAGGATTAATGAATAGTTTCATTTATTTACTGATTTTAATAAACTCTCAACCTTTTAGCAATGAAATTAAAGTTTAAACTAAGTGTATTTTTCGTCATTTTTATTGTTCCATATTTTGTTTTTTCGCAAAGTAATTTCAAAGCCGGCTACCTTGTAACCTTAAAAGGGGATACACTCAAAGGATATGTTGACTACCGGGAATGGGATAAAAATCCCACACAATTTAAATTTAAAATCGGTTCTGATACGAAATATGAACTGTTTTTTATTGGAAATGCCAGCGCGGTAGGTATTAACGGACTTGAATATTTTGAAAAACAAGTAGTTTTTGTAAGTACAGACGAGGTTGCGCTTTCAAAAATATCGACGGGGCCTGACACAAGTAAAATATTGGATACCGTTTTTCTGAAAATTTTAAGTAAAGGGAAAAATATCAGTTTATACAGTTATACCGACTGGTTAAAAACCCGTTACTATTATTCTGAAAAAGGTCAAAAAGATATTCACGAATTTATTCACCATGTTTACCAGGACGAAGCTCAGAATCTGGTAGAGACCAACAGTACTGTACAGCTAAATTATCTGGCGGGAAAATACAACCCGGCAATTGTTGAACAGGTAAATAACATCGGATATAATCAAGAAGATATGCTTAAAATAACACGCTTAATCAACGGAGATACAGAGCACAGGCAAACTGAAGAACAACAGGTGTCATTTTTTGCAGGACTCGGCGGATCTTACAGCACCATTAAATTCCCAAATTTAGTGGCCTTTGAGAATCCCGATAAAAATAAAGATTATTTAATGCCCTATCTTACGGCAGGCATTGAGCTATACCCAAACAAAAACACACAAAAACTTCTCCTTAAATTTCAAGCCAATTTAGTATTTGACCAGCATGAATTGGCCAGTTCTATTCAGGATTACTCCGGTACTATAACTACAACCAATTTAAATTTCAAACAATTTACTTTAGGGCTTTCGCCGCAAATACTTTATAATTTTTACAGCCGGCCGGAACTTAAAATATTTGCGGGTACAGGCGCATCGGTAAATTTGTCACATTATAACAATTATCAGTATGTTGTGACTTCAAAAGGAAATTTCACGGATTATACCAATAGCAGTAAATATCCTGAATTTGACTCTTTATGGATAGCTGTTCCAATAAGCGCGGGTATAATTATAAATGACAGGGTAGATTTCAGCCTTTACTATTTTTTCCCGTCATCGATTACAAATTTTTCAGGCGTTACGGGCGATATCACTTCTTACCGTGCGGCTATAAGTTACTTATTCGGGCATTAAATACATTGCTATCCTAAACTTATTGATATGGCCTGCTACTGCAAAAAGCCCCGCTTATGACCTATTTTACCCCATTGAGTCAATATGTTTGCATGCGTGCATTGTGCCTATACCTTTCAGAAAAAACTTATGATGGCATTAAGTTCCGGCCAATCAAGCCGCGATCTCCACACCTCAACAGGAAAGTAGAAGGAGTCAACGAACCGACCTTGATGAGTTTAATCTACCGTTGATGTGAAGGACCCAGACTTGCTTTATCAGCTTTCACAATGGCAATTTCATTATAACTGGTTTTGTGCATACAGCTCTTTAAAGGAAAATCTCTCTCACAAGTGGTAAATGACCTGGCAAATAAACACCTGTATGGTATGAGTTCGGTAGCATGTATAATCCTTTGAAAGAAAGAATCAAGGTGCAAAATTATGGGCTTGTTCTAAACTATATAAGTGAAACAGCCGCATTACGTAAAACGGTCATCAACTCATCCAATTTAATAGGTTTTGCAATATAATCATCCATACCTGCTTTCAGACATACTTCACGGTCTTCCGGCAGTGCGTTTGCTGTCATTGCTATGATTTGCGGTTGTTTTTTTAAGCCAGAACGGATAATACGTGTAGCTTCTACGCCATCCATTTCGGGCATTAACATATCCATCAAAACAATTTCGTAGGTTTTTGAATTAGCCATTTCTACAGCCTCTCTGCCGTTATTGGCTATATCGGGCTCATAACCCAGTTTACTTAGTATTCGAGCCGCAAGCTTTTGGTTAACCAAATTATCATCTGCAATTAAAATATGATAGGGATACTTTTTCGCAAAATCCGGTGAAAGCATACTCGTTTTGGTATTGTCATCAACTGTTTCTTTAGATTGCTTCAGCTCTGCCTGGATATGTTTAAATAGCTGCTGGTGCTTTGCAGGCTTTGTTAATATAGAACAGAACAGGTGGGAATATTTTGATTTACTTTCATCGCCAACCGAACTTAAGAGCATTATTGGCATACTAACATACCGTTTCTTTATCTCCGTTGCTAACTGCAGACCATCCATTCCGGGCATCTGCATGTCGGTAATAACCATGTGGAAGTTTGTATCTGTCGCTAAAAGTGCTAAAGCACCTGATCCGGAAGGGGCGGTTGCCGCTTCTAAATGCCAGTATTCCAGCTGATTTTTAAGAATTAATAAATTAGTTGCACTATCGTCTACTATCAGAACGCGTTTGCCGTCACTTTCCTTACCAAAACTTACATACTGTTTTATTACTGTTGTTGCTGCTTTTGTTTTTATGCCGAAGTGAAAAACTGTACCAACCCCTTCCTGGCTAACTACCTTTATATCGCCACCCATTAATTTTACCAACCGCTCGCAAATAGCCAACCCCAAGCCGGTACCTCCGTATTTCCTGGTGGTTGATGAATCCACCTGCGAGAAAGCTTTAAATTCAATGAGTTCATTTTTAGCAATGGCATTTTTGATAGACGTCCATTATATTTTTAAAATTATTTTTTTTTCAATTTCCTTATGATTGCTAAGCGGTGAGTTACGAAATTGATAGTAGAACGTAAACGTCACAGGATATTTGAGGATATAATGAAAACGGTTCATCTATTGTGCGCATAAACCTGTTGAAAAGGAACAATTTTCGTCAAAGTCTTTTAAAATAGCCTTCTCAAATTCGGCTGCTTAATTTATAACCAATTGATTAAGTTGTTGATAAAGGGGCCAACGACTTCAAATTTTCTAAAAAACGGTTCGAGTTTAGTCCTGTGGGGGGCTAAAGTGTAATAGAGGCAATTATTTCGTAAGAAGTCTAAAAATCTGCACTAAAACCAATTTAGGTAACCAACGCAGCGGGCCTGTTTTTTTGTACGGCATTAAAATTAATATAGGGCTACTCATATCGCATTGTTTGATAACGATTATAGATTAATCAGGGGTATGATGTAGTAAGAAATATCACCAATAAAAGCATTTGATAAACCCGGTTTAATACAGCCACTTTTCAATACTTGCCGCTATTGATTCATTTTTTCTTAAAATAGATCCAGTTTATTCAAAAAAGTTACTACCCTTTTACTACTGTTTTAGAGCTTCTGGTTGCATTTACTTTGTGCTATAATAACAAAATGACCCTATGCTATTTAATTGTTATTAAGAACATAATATTTATCCCTTACCAAGTTTTCGAAACGGTAATACAAAAAAGAAAGGGTTCTAGTGACGAAAAACAACAATTTTAAAACGCAGATTACGCACCTGCGGGTGGCAGAAGTCACCCTGTTTAGAGATGGACATTACTGAATTGTAGAAACGGGTATTTAAAAAAAGAAAGTGTTTCAGTTTTCGGAACTTGCAAAGGAAAAATTAAGTCTATGCATTCGATTTGTTTGTATGTTCTTATTTCTTTATACGGCTTATGCCAAAATAGTTGATCACGAGCGTTTTTTAAGCGGCTTGGAAAAAGTAAGCATCATCAGTGGATTTGCTGTGTATATTTCCTGGCTGGTACCATTTACTGAAATCGTAATTTCTATTTTATTGCTTATTCCGCAAGCCGCAAAATGGGGCCTTTATGGCTTCACTAGCCTAATGATTTTATTTACCGGTTATATCATCAGTGCATTGATATGGGAAAAAGATCTTCCATGTCATTGTGGCGGCGCCATCGAAAAATTAAGCTGGGGGCAGCATATATGGTTCAATCTTGTATTTATTCTGTTGGCCGTATTTGCGCTCTGGCTCCTAAAATTAAAATATGTACTTAAAAAACAAACAAAATGAAAAACTTCAAACAAGTAGCTTTAGGCCTAATGGTAGGCGCTATGGCAATCGGCTTCAGTTCATTTACCAATGCACATCATAATACTTTTGTTAAACATCATAGCGCAAAAGCAGGCATGATCACTGATGATTATATCGTACAACCAACATTGAATAATTTTCAGGAAAACGCTTCACCGGTGTCATCAAATTGCCACAGTACCGCGACGCTGCAATGTATATATGATGTAACCACTTCAGGGCAATCCAACATACCTGATCAGGCAAGCTATACCGCCACAAACATCAATAGTTATGTGACAGCTGGCTATTTAGTTGCTGATGGTGACTCGAATCCCTCATTATATTAATTTAAAAGACCTAAACTAAAGCTGCGTTGTTTCGCAGCTTTAGTTTTATAAATAGTCAAACAAAAAATTATAAAAATTGATTAAGGAATTGCTTAAATACTTCGGTATTACTTGGATCAGGAGGCGTAACTGATAATACCTTACCTTCTTTAGAGATTATTAATAGTGTCGGATATTCATTAATGTGATAGTGTTTTACAAATGAGGATTGTCCACGTATACCTTCCAATAGATTTATTTCATCATCACTGCAATACTTTTCCGATTGCAAACTTTTTAACCATCCGTCTTTATTCCAGTCGATACTTATGGTGGCAAATACTACATTGGGATTAGACTTATAAAAGGCTGCTATTGGTTTTAAGGTTTCTGCCATATTCAGGCACCCGTGGCATCCGGTAAACCAAAAATCAATGACCAATAATTTACCTTTAAAATCTTTTAAGGAATATATCTTACCATTTTTATCAGGCATGTTAAACGGAAATGCGTTCCCACCGATAGCCAAAGAATCTTTTATTTCCATCATCGCGGTTTTGAACGCGTTATTCCCAGCTTCCTTAATGGCCAAATCTATGTAATCTGTAAAATCTCCTTCTTTTTTCCAATTCAAATCAAGGAGTGCCAACAGGCGAAGTTTATCTTTTAATATTCCATTTTGATAATGGGAGTTAATAACACTGTTAATATCTGCAAAGGTAACATTACGATGCCCTTTGATTTTTTCACTCATGATTTCTGGGTAAACATGATTTCTAAGATTCAGAAAATCACCATAGTTATAAGATTTAACCAGCAAGATAGAATCCCTAAAATGTATTTCTTTATAATTGGCATAATACTTTAAAAAGAAGTGTCTTGCTGCTTCCTCATACTGTTCGTTAGGATCGCCATTAAATGCACCATAACAAAATCCAACTATTAAGTTGTTACAAGTAGCCCAGCAATCAATTTTGATTAAATTATAAATTTCGGGCTTCAATTTGTTTTTGTATTCGTTTAAAATACCCAGTTGCAAATTATACAGTGAATCGCGCGAATAGAGCAGCGATGCATAAGCCGCTTTATAATTTTTTAATTCCCCGAACGCATTAAATTTATCATTATTTATTCCATCGCTGATTTTGCCAATTTTGTACATACAATTATACTTTTCTGCATCTTTCCCTGTAAAAAACACATCCTTTCCTCTGAGTAATATACCCTTTGGGTGACGGGGTATATGTAATTCTAATGTATCACCGGCCTGGAAAATAAACAAATCATTTCCATGATTTAATTGTTTAAATGGAGAATATATATTATTCTCTAACGCTATCCTGCCATAAGTAATCGGATTAGCAAGTGGAATAATCATCCTCGTTTTTAAAGCAGTCATTTTCAACGGGTAATATGCCATGTTGTGCTCCGAATTCGAATTAATATTATCCTTGCTCATCATAAATTCAAGCGAATCGCTATGAATCATGGTTGTGTCTTCCACAATTACATCGACGACTGCAAATAACTTTTGGTCTGTTTTTTGAGCAAAAACAACCGATGTCAAGGCGATAAGAAAATAGAAAAATAATAAGAGAACCCTTTTATAATTGAAAATCATTTTCATTTGATACTTTTTAATTTTTTTAAATGTTTTATAAGTAGGCTTTAATACCCGGGATTTTGTACAAGATTTGGGTCGTCTTGCAAATCCGCCTTCGGCAGGGGATATAATTGCTTGCTTGATTGCCAGGTCCCCCCTTTTTGTGGGGTTGCAATAGGCATAACCACATCCACTACGCTTGTTCGTTTAAGGTCCAGCCAGCGATGTCCCCATTCACTGAATAGTTCAACTTGTCTTTCATGTAAAATGGCCGTTAGCAAGGACGATTTATCCGTCGCCCCTGCATAGTTAGCAAGCCCGGCACGTTTCCGGATAACATTCAGATCGTTAACCGCATCGTTGGTATCGCTGTTATTAGCTTCTGCTTCGGCGCGTATTAAATATTGTTCTCCTAAACGAAGCACCATTTCATATTCGGTGACCGGCGCTCCCGGCGTATTGACTTTATATTTATAGGGATAATAATAGGTGGTAGCAATTCCTCCAACGGTAGTTTTCACGCTGTTGACCCAACTGCTTAACCGTTGGTCGTTTAGTTCAAAACTGCCTATTAGACTGTTGCTGAGGTGGACCGGTCTGCTTACGCTTGGTCCTGATGCGGGAAGGATGAAAAATAATCCGTCCGGCGTATTTTGTCGCGAATTAACAGGCTGCAACTGCCATATCGCCTCTGAACTATTTTTTAAAAACACATTGTTCAAAGAAATTAAACTATAAACGGCTGTATTACTTATTACCAGGCTTGCTTCGTTCTGCGCATCTGCCCAGTCTCCAGTGTACAAATAAGTTCTTGCCAATAGCGCTGCAGCGGCCCATTTGGTAGGTCTTACTCTTTCCGAAGTGGGGTTCAGTAAGGTACCGTCCAGGTATTGATCACTTAAAAGCGTTTGCGCGGATTTAAGATCAGCAACGATTTGCTCATAAACCTGCGCTTTAGGCGTCCGCGACAGTAATTCGTTAGACTTGTAATCCGTGCCGATTACTAAAGGGACATCTCCGTATAGGTTGACAAGGTAGAAATAACAAAATGCCCGTACAAATTTAGCTTCTCCAAGAAGTTGCTGATCAACTGCAGGCGTTAAATTATTATTACCTGTTAATCCTTCAATGGCGGAATTGGCCACGTACAATGTTTGGTATAATACCCAAAAATTTCCCCCAGCCGTATTGACATTTGTTAATGCATTCACATAAAATGGGACATACGCCGGTTCAGATGCGGGATCATACAAAGTATATTCATCAGCAGAAAGCCCGCAATAAACTGAAGTAGCACCTAAACCGGAAGTGACACCTGTGGAGCTTATATTAGTATATATGCCAGTTAAAACAGCCGCAGCCGTAGCATCAGAATTGTATACATTGGCAGAATTAAGGCTGGTTATTGGTGTGGGGACCTGCACGAATTTTTTACAGCCGGTTACCATCAAAGACATTGCTGACACGACACTAAGGGCTAACAAAACTTGTTGGCTGCTTTTATTGGCGTTTCTATAAAATCGATTTAAATATTTCATTTCATTAAAGTATATGTTCATGTAAATTTTGTTTTGACGTTACAGGCCGACCTGGATTCCCGTAGTTAATATTCTTAACGGCGGCAACGAAAGACTACCCGGCGTTTCCGGGTCTACACCTTTATAATGCGTGATGGTGATCAGGTTTTGTCCCTGGATAAAAAGCCTTAGATTTTGCAGGTGCATAGCTTTGGTCCAGTTATCCTTTACCTGCCATGAAAAGGAAAGGTTTTTCAGCCGGATATAAGATGCGTCCGAGTAGGCGGCAGTACTGCTTGCCGCATCGTAATATTGGGTGGCATTGCCATAATCGGAACTATATGCCTGGATGGGCTTAATATCCCCGGCTTTTTGCCACCTGTTCAACACGTAAACAAACTGATTGCTGTTAGAAGTACCCGGGATACCCTCCACAAATAAATCATTGAGGCCGGTTTGTTTAACAAACTGGAAAAGAAAATCCAGCCGGAAGCTTTTATAGCTGAAACTATTTTGAAAACCTCCATAAAATTTGGGCAACAAATTGATCAGCACCCGGCGGTCTGTTGCATAACTTGGATTAAACTTGTCGCTGGCCGAAGTAAACATATATTGCCCTGTTGCAGGATCAACGCCTTCAAATTGGAATGCTTTTTGAATACTAATTGGCTGGCCTATCATAAGTTGGTTGGCATAGCTTGAGGTGGCCAGGTCTGGAAAAGCAATTAGTTTGTTTTGTGGCAGGGTCAGATTAATATTACTTGTCCAGCTAAAATCATCTGATTTCACATTTGTCGTATTTAAATTAAATTCCCAGCTTATGTTTTGTACGGTTGCAGGAAAATTTGATGTTATGCTGCCAAATCCCGTGATAAGCGGCAGATTATAACCTAATAATTCGTTTGACGACCTATCCCTGCTGTAACTGGCGCTTAATAAAATCCGGTCTTTAAAAAATCCGGTTTCAAGCGCCAGTTCCAGTTTCCGGGTAAGCTCCCATTGCAAGTTAGGATTTGATAAGCCGCTTGGGGCCAAACCAGTGATGCCCTGATAGGGGACCCCTGCACGTGTCGGGTTATAGAGACTTAAATATTTATAATCTCCGATTTGGTCGTTACCTGTCGTCCCGTAACTGGCCCTTAATTTCCCAAAACTTAGAAATGGAATGGAATTTTGAAAGATGGACTCTTTCGTGAAAATCCAGCCGATACCTGCGGCACCAAAATCATGAAATTCATTAGCTGTGCCAAAACGGCTGCTGCCATCCCTTCGGGCAGTCAGGTCAATCAAATATTCATCATTCCAGTTATAATTTAGCCGTCCAAACAACGCATTATATTTATAGACCGACCCGATAAAATTATTGATATAGATACCTGAAGCAGCCGCTAAATTACCGAGTTCCTGATCGCTGCTATAACCATAACTCCCTATATCCTGCCCTTCACTATTATTTTGTTCAAAAGTGGAACCCAAAAGCACATCCAGTTTCCCGTTCCCAATCGGTTTAATATAATTCAGTTGCGGTTCTATGATCCAGGAATTAATATTATTATTTAGATTCAATGCACTGCTTTCACTGATGGACCTGTTTTCCGGTGCATTGGCATTAAGTGGATATAAGGTCTGCTGGTTTTGTTGCAGGTTAGTATAACCAAAACTGCTTCGGATAGTCAAACCAGGTAATAACTGATAGCTTAAGACCGAATTAACAACGAGATTGTTGGTTTTCTCCTGGTAGGTGTTTAAATCCCCGGCAAGCGGATTTTGAAAGCTAGAGGTGCCGGAACTGCTTGGCGCCCAGTTAAGGGTACCGTTAAGGTTGTAAAGTGGCGGCGCATCAGGGGCTAAATTATAGGCATAGTCTGTAAGGTCGCTTGCCGGTAACAGATTGTTATTAACCATATAAGTACCTGTTAATGTTATGGTGAATTTTTTATTGGAAGAAGTGTTATTTATGCTGAAATGCATAGACGCTTGCCGGTCATCGAAATCACCGGGGAAAACGGTAGTTTGTCTCTTATAACCAGCCCCGATCAAGAATTGCGTGTCTTCATTACCGCCGGACACGGCGCCCTGGGCGTCAGTGTAGTGTGCTGTGTTGCCGATCAAAACTTTTTGCCAGTTCGTGTAACGGGTAGTATCCCATTGCAGCAAATCATAATCGCCGTTGGCCAGGCTGGGTGTTATGCCATCATTTCTTAGGGCTTCGTTGCGCACTTGCAGGTACTGTTGCGTATTTAACAGATTTGCTGTCCTTGTCACCTCCCCGTAACCACTTTGAACATTTAGATCAACTTTCGTTTTCCCGGCTTTCCCCTTTTTTGTAGTGATCAGGATAACGCCATTAGCACCCCTGGAGCCATAGATGGCGGTTGCCCCGGCATCTTTTAACACAGATATACTTTCAATGTCCGCAGGATTTATATAGCTGAAAGGATTGCCGTTTTGCGCGCCAAACCCGGTACTGCTGTTACTGGAAGTGCCTAAAATGTAGCCATCACCCGGCAATAACTGGGAGGTATAAGGAACACCGTCAACCACATATAAGGGGTCATTTCCACCAGTGATACTGTTCTGGCCCCTGATCGATACCGAAATACCCCCGCCGGGAATCCCGTTGTCCTGTGTAATGTTCAAACCAGGCACCCTTCCTTCAAGGGCCAATAAAGGATTATCCACTGGTTGCTGGCTGATATCTTTGGCGTTAACGGTAGTAACGTCACCTGTGTTTAAGCGTTGGGAGGTTTCACCGTATGCTATTACCTGCACCTCATCTAATTTGGACCTATTCACCTCCAAAACAATGGTTAAATAATCCAGGGCATTACCTATGGTAATTTCTTTAGTTTGGTAACCAATAAAGGACACCTGGAGAATGGAGCTTACCGCCATATTATCAAAGTTGAACTCACCATTTTTGTTGGTTGCTATTTGACCTTTTTCACCTTTAATCCTAATTGTTGCGCCTGGTAAAGCGACACCTTTTTCATCGGTAACTTTCCCCTTTACCGGTACTACTAATAGTCGTTTATTTTCAGTTGGCGGAGATTTGATTTTTAACTCATCATGACTGATCACGATCTTGTTGTCAATTACCCGGTAGGATAAAGGAAACGGGGCTAATAATTCATTCAAAACATCCTTCAAAGCTTTATTTTTTGCATTGATACTAACTACGGCATTTGTAAGCTCTTTTGAGTTGCTGTAAATAATGACCACTGACGCCTTGTTGGCGATTTGATCCAATGCGCTCTTTAAACTAATTTTACTAAAGCTTATGGTAATATTTTTTTCCAGGCCCCCGTTGGGTTCCCTGCTTTCCGCCTTTAATGAAAAACCTAAAAAACCATTGACGGAAACTATCAATAAGAGCAATCTAATTGTTCGTAGGGCTGGTAAAATTTTAAGCATAATTTTTAAATTAAAGGGTTATTTTATATTGTTTTAAAAGCGATACGTATTGGCATAGAAAGTCCATCAAGCAAGTTTTGAACTTCTTTGCAGTTACTGATAATTGAAATTTCTAAGAATTAATGCCCGTTTTGGAGCTGGTGTAACCTAAGCTATGGCTGAGGTAAACTGTTGATATCTGTCATTCTTCACATCCTCCTTTCAAAACATACTTATCTTTTTGAATGATAATTTTTGCATCTATAGCTGCTGCCAGTTGTTCTAATACCATATTCACTGGCCTGTTAGTGTCAAATTCACCATAACATAAACAGTTCTTTGATTTACTTTCTATAACAATAGGAAACTTATAATATCTGGAAAGGTCAGCGATAACATCCTGCACAGGTGCGCCGTCATAATTTAAAATGCCGTCTTTTCGTTTAAGCATTTGTTTGGCATTGGGACAATCCATACGGGTTAAGCTGCCGTTCTTATTGTCAAATTGGCTTCCCTGATTAGGGCTAAGCGTAACCTCCTTTTGTTTAACATGTAAAGCATTTAAAGCCGAAACTTTTACAATTCCGGTTACGACCGTAACTGTATAGTTTATTTGTGTTGTATAGGATTGAATATTAAAAGAAGTACCAACAACCCTTGTATCCATTCGGTCGCTATGAATAACAAAGGGGTGTTTTTTATCTTTGGCCACTTCAAAAAAAGCTTCGCCTTCCAGTTTAACCTCCCGTAAATTACCTGTTAACTGATCCGGATATTCGAGAGAACTGGAAGGGCTTAGCCATATTTTTGTTCCGTCAGTTAATACTAAAAACTTTCGCTCTCCTTGCCTGGTAACAACTGTCAATAGCTTTACAGGATGAAAATAGCTCATCATATCATTAACATGGGCTAATAGTAATATGGCCGAACCAAGTAATATCAAACATACTGCACATATTTTCGCCCATTTGAGCCTGGGGGACATCCGTTTAACACGATGCTGTTCCGGATTTTGTTTTATTTCACTGATCAGGACAGACTTTATCTTAAATAAAACCGCGTTTTCTTTCGAATCAGTGATGTCACCGTGATGTTTAAAATCCAATTCAGCGCGGATAAGGGACCTCAGTATTTCTTCATTTTCTTCAATTTCAAAATACTTTAATAATTGTTTCACCTCATCTGCTGAGCATTGGCCCTGAAGATATTTTACAAAAAGCTCGACTATGGGTAACGAATTGTTCAAGTTGTTTTTTTACCCTATTATGCAGTAAAAAGGATTTGGGTCTATTCGAAGAGAATTATTTAGACATTATTGTGAGTTTTCTTTTTTAATGAGACGGATATTCCATTTATAACGCGCAGTATGCCGAACTTTGCGGTTGAAAAACCATAATGAACATGATAAAAGTTACTGCCATAGAAACGGGTAAGGCCATTGTGAAGCCGTACAGGTAACAGCAAAAGAAGGACGCTCGCTCATCGGCCGTAAAATTGATATTTTCCGTGATCCGTTATCCTTTCAATTGTTTTAAAATCAACCAAAGTATGGACACAATTAGTTACAGAATTCTAATCGGCCGGGTATTTTTTTGCGTAGTGTAACATCAACTTCGCTAAATCTGTAACATTATCTTCGCAAACGCACAAGTGATATAAGTTTTCTCTTTTACCCGCACACTTTTTCACTTATGATGGCACAAGGGATGCGCTAAGTAATAGTAAAAAGTCCATCATTAGTTTAAAGCTGGATTCTGTATTTAACACAGTGATATTTCGTTTCCAATTGCAAGTTGTTCATAACCTATGTTATAGAAACAGTGACAGGTAAATCTCTGGTTAAATTTAATGCTTCAATGTTTGAATTTTAGAAAATATAACTTATAATTTTATAATTATATCAATTATAGACGCTTATAGCCGATATCTTATGAGAAAAACCTTGCCGTTCCTTTTTACGCTGTTTTTTTTCAGGGTCTTTTGCCATGCGCAATCGCCTGAACTTACCGCTATCCGGGCCTCACTCCCGCATATCGCCGACAGCGCACGCTACGTGGATGCCCTGAACCGGGAGGCTATGCTGCTTTATGAGAAGAACATCGACAGCACTTTTTATTATACCCGGCAGGCGCGGGAAATCGCCGAACGGCTGCATTACGACAAAGGGAAAACCGATGCTCTGAATAACCTGGGCGTTTTCTTTGATATCAAAGGCAACCTGCAACTGGGCCTGCGCTATTATGATGAAGCTTATGCAGGCTACACCCGATTGCGGGACACGGCCAACCGCGTCCAGACATTGATGAACATCGCCATGGTCTACCAGGAGATGGGCAAAGATAAACGTGCGCTGCAACAGTTTAACACGGCCCTGAGCCTCGGTAAGCAACTCCGGAAGGATTCGATCCTGTCGCTGGCCATTTACAATTACTTGTTGCAATACCCCGCCCGGTTCAGCCGGGATTCGGTCAGTTTTTATATCGGCAAGGCCCGGCGCATCGCGGCGAAATACCGGGATGAACGGACATTAGTAGCCATCGGACAACTAACGGCTGATGACCTGATCGCCCATGACAGGCGCCAGCAGGGGTTAATCCTGCTCAAACAAACCATCGACGCTGCAATCAGCAAAAAACTATATTATGTTTCGATGGATATGCTCACCGATATGGGTGACCAACTGGCCGCAGCGGACCCGGCACGTGCGGCCGGTTATTACCGGCAGGGACTGTCCATTGCAGGCCGGAACGGCTACCTGTTTTACAGCCAGCTCATGGCCCGGAAACTATTTGATTTTTATACTGCGCGCGGCGACAGTATCACCGCCGCCCGCTATAGCAGGCAATTGCTCGTCTTGCATGACGAGCAGGATAAAGTGGACCATGCCTCGGGTATCGATTACCTTGACTATGCGCTGAAAGATGAACAGGTCAAATCATTGACGCTGCGCTCGGAATACCAGACGGCGTTACTGGTGCTTGCGGTAATCGCCTGCCTCCTGGCCATAGCCGTGATCAGCGTGATCAGACATAATCTGCAAAGGACAAAACGGCTGAACGGAGAGGTCACCAGCCGGAATGCCCAGCTACAAAAAACCCTCGTCGCCCTGGAACAAAGCCATGCGGATAATACGCGGATGATGCAGATCGTCGCCCATGACCTGCGCAACCCGATAGGCGGTATGTATTCCGTTGCCTCCATTATGCTGGATGAACCGGGCCGACCGGATGACGACCGGATGATGCTGGAACTGATCAAAACATCCGGTCAGCATTCCCTTGAGCTGGTCAGCGACCTGTTGCAGGTGCAGTTCAGAACCGAGGAACTAAAAAAGGAACCGGTCGATATCGGCGAAATGCTGAATTATTGCGTTTCTTTACTATTGAGCAAAGCCGAAGCCAAGGGCCAGCACATCAGCCTGCAGGCCCAGGCCGTTATATTATCCGCAAGCCGGGAGAAACTATGGCGGGTGGTCAGTAACCTGATTTCAAATGCCATCAAGTTCAGCCCGTCGGGTGCGGTTATTGAGGTTAAAAACGCTGAGCGTATACGGATCGCTGTAAAAGATCATGGCATCGGCATTCCGCCCGAAATGCAGCACAAAATATTTGATATGTTTACCGAAGCTAAAAGACCAGGTACGGCCGGTGAGCAGGCTTTCGGATTAGGACTGGCTATTTCGAAACAGATCGTTGAAGCACATGGCGGAAAAATATGGTTTGAAAGCAGCCCCGACAAAGGCACGACCTTTTTTGTTGATTTGCCGGTTATAAATTAATTAATGACCGGCTGCTAAACAATTATATATTAGCCATCAACGAAACCCGGGATTTGCTCAACTCATTTATTGCGCCATTATAAGAGAAAAATCTGTACCATTAAAAGAGCAAACTTACATGATGTGTGAATTTTCTTTTTTGTGAGAAGTTTTTTCACTTTTAGTGAGATGCCACTGCTTGTTTTGACCGCCTGGATAGTTGAGTTCATAAACCAAGCATTAATTATTTAGCTTTGTTAAGCTAATCTGAAAAAGACATTGGTAATTTACAATCTTCCTGACGATTTCAATTCAGCTGAAGAGCAAGACAGGCCCGTGGTTATCCGCTCCCACCAGGCAAGCAGCAGCTCAGCGAATAATAAAAGCATTATTCATCAGAATATGGTGGATATGGTGATAGCCGGAAGAAAAACAATTATTGATGTTTATAACATGACCGCTTTGGAAGCTGGTGAGCTGATGATCCTTTCCAAAGGCAGTTCCCTGATTTCCCAGGCGCTCCCGGTACAGGGCCTTTTTCATAACCTGGTGATCTATTTTACCAGCGAAGTGTTCGCCGGCTTTTGGATCAAATATACGGTTCAAGGCAATGAACCTGCGAAAGGTATTCCAAAGCAGCCCTTTATTACTTACCGCCAGGATGCGTTCATCAGCAGCTATATTAATTCTGTCCTGCTGTTATTACAATCGCCTTCGAAATTCTCCGATCAGTTGAAGCTGCTTAAACTGGAAGAGCTGCTATTATACCTGCTCCATACCGATCCGGGGAAATTGCAAGCGTTAGCTGTAATGGTAAAGGATAACGATGATATGCAATTCCGGAAAGTTGCTGAAAGTCATATTACAACCCCTATTTCGGTGGATGAACTGGCTTTTTTGTGCCATACCAGCCTTTCCACTTTCAAACGAAAGTTTTTTAAAATTTATGGCACCTCGCCGCAAAGATGGCTGATCCGGCAAAAAATGCAGGCGGCGGCAAATCTGCTAAAATACCCGCATGAGCGGCCGGGCTCGGTCTTTGCGAAAGTAGGCTATGAGAATCAATCCAGTTTCATACTGGCCTTTAAAAATCAATATGGTATGACACCAACAGCATACCAGCGAACGAATTTGAGCCAATAGTTAAATAGTTTGAACGTCCGGCATTAAATCACTGGTTAAATAGCGGGTACCTTTGAGCTGTTATTTAATCAAAATTTAAAAGCCATGTCTACTAAAATTAAACTACCTGAAGTTATCGAAACCTTTATCAAAGCAGCCAATGCGCATAATGTCGAAGCCTTCATGTCCACATTTGCGGATGATGCTTTAGTTAACGATTTTGCCAGGAACTTTTGGGGCAAAGAACAGATCAGGAATTGGGCAGATGAGGAAATGATCGAACCGAAAGTGACTTTTAAGGCGGAGGAGATCATCGAACATTATGGCGATTTCTTTATCACTTCTCTAACCGATGGAAATTATGATAAATCAAAAGCTCCGGACCCCACCTACCTGGATTATTTTTTTACCGTAAAAGACGATATGATCGTCAAAATGATCGTGATCAAAAACAAAGAAAAGAGTGCAAAGGTTTGATCATTAATCAGAACCTATTATAATATACGATGCGGTCTTATGCGTCTCACCTAAAGTGAAAAAACTTCTCACAAAAAAGAAAATTTACAATTATTGAGATAGCCTATTGCAAATGTCTTAGCATGTGGGCAGTTATCAGAATAATGGCGATGTCCTGATTTAAAACAAAGTACTGTTTAACTGCTTTATTTGCCTTTACAATTTGATTGCGGATAGTAGAAGTAGAAATACCTAATTCATTACTTACCTCTTCGTAGCTTTTACCTTCAACCTTACAGAGATGTACACCTGTTTACGTTGGGGAGGTAGATGTGCTATTGCCTTATGTAGTAAATCCTGGTTTTCTTTTGAGATAAGCACATCTTCCGCGCTGGTATCAACATCAACATAGGAGATCACTAATTTAGCTATAAGGCGATTACCTTTCGCGATTTTACGGAAATGGGCGTACACCAGGTTTTCGGCAACCTTGTATAAAAATGATTTAAATGATTTTTCGGGATTGATATTTTCGCGGCTTTCCCAGATCTTTAAAAAAAGATCTTGTAAGAGTTCCTCGGCGATATTTTCATCTTTAGTTAAGCGGAGAATGTTCCTGTAAAGCTGCTTGCTATATTTATCATATAACAAAGTAAAGGCCTGATCGCTGCCCTGTTGGAGTTGAAGAATTAAAAGCTTTAAATTTTCATTGTCCGAATTCATCGTTAGCTCTATTTATTGAGAAATCAATAACGAGCTTTAATGACGGAATGAGCCCTCATAGAGGGGGTTGGACACTTACATTCTATCTAATTGCAACCGAGGTACTGCTAAGAACCCGCCTCAACTTTAACTAATTAAAGTATCAGCTTCACCACTTCTTGCGAAATGGCTATCGTACAATAGATATAAGCAAGCGCCAACCCCATCTATTCGGATAGGGCCTACTAATATAGGAACTTGGCGCTTAACTTACACTCGCACGATAAATTAGCAGTTTTCGGTCGCGAGGCTCGTTGGAAATAAATTGTTATTACATTTACTCTATTTCATTTTTGCATTTAATTGAAACGATAAATATAATGAATATATGTCACACCTGTATAACATTTTAAAGAGTTTTTTTCTATCCTTTTATCGTTCGATGAAAGGCGCTATCAAAATATCGGGTATTGACCAATATGTTATTGATTTTGTAATTAAATTAAGAGATAGGCACAATCTAAATCAAGATGACATAGCCACAATTCTAGGCGTTAAGAGAACCTTTATAACTAACGTTGAAAGTGCCAAAAATCGTGCGAAATATAATCTTTCGCATATTGATAAATTGGCAGACCATTTTGGATTGTCGCCAAAAGATTTCTTACCCCAAAAATCAACAATTAAGTAATCAAAACGTCCATGTTATCTTTTGATCGGGCATTATGTGCATTTTATTGATGTCTAAGAAGCTGTCTAAAAACGGGATTTTAAAGTTATTATGTGTTGAAAAGTGAATAAAAAGGCTATCGCCAAGTGGATGAATAGTCACTAATTGTGAATAACGACAAACTCAATTAGTATGACAAATTATCCGACCAACTTAAGCGATAGCCAGTGGCAATATATATCAAAGTTTTTAGATACAAAACGGAGCAGGAAATATGAATTAAGAGAAATAGTAAATGCCATTTTATATGTAGTAAAAGCGGGATGCCACTGGCGTATGCTTCCAGGAGATTTTGCACCATGGAAACTGGTTTATTATTATTTTGATACATGGAAAAAGAGTGAAATTTTTGAACTGATACATGAGTGTTTGGTTGAAGAAACCCGACTCAAGCATGGTAAAAAAGAACAACCTACAGTAGGTATTATTGATGCTCAATCAGTTAAATCAACGCTCGTAAGCAGTGAAAACAAGGGGTTTGATGCAGGAAAAAGGATAAAAGGAATCAAACGGCATATCATCGTTGATACGCTTGGGATGGTACTTGCAATAGTTATACAAGGTGCCTCGGTTCAGGATAGGGATGGCGCAATGGAAGTGATTGGCAAGCTAATTGAACGCTGGAACCGGATTATTAAAATATTTGCTGATAATGGTTATCGGGGGGCATTAATAGAAAAGGTAAAAACCAAATTTAAAATAGGATTTGAGGTTATCAAGCGTAGTGAGTTGCATACTTTTAAGATATTGCCCAAGCGATGGATCGTTGAACGAACCTTCGCCTGGATTGATACCAATAGACGTAATTCAAAAAATTATGAACGTTTAAATAATACAAGTGTGGCTATGGTACATTTATCCGCTATAAGAATTATGTTGAACCGTTTTTAGACAGCTTCTTAGATATAAAATGAACGATCCTGAATTCTCAGACTGTTTATTTATTTAGCCGCTATTAAGTTCTTCATACAACAATTCTATCGGGGTAATTCTATCTTAACAGAACAATATTATTTTTAGAGATTATTTCATTAAATTTGTTTGGGAACGTGATACTTTGATAATAGCCGGTTAATTGTTAGTTATAATAAAGTAATTAAAATGACAACTATTAACCTCCATCGTTGAAATAAACAATTGCTATTTTGTAACTTATGGAAACACTGATCATAGAGCTAACTAATCAAAAGGCTTATAAAATATTGAAGGACCTTGAAGAATTAAATATTATCAAGGTGGTCCAAAAGCCTTCTACACTTTCCTCTTTGCGGAAAAAAATCCAAACTAAAATGAGCAATGAGGATATTGACAAGCAATTACATAACTTTCGTGATGAATGGCAAAGACCTATCTGATCGATACTTCGGCTGTAATAAAATATCTAAACGAAACCTTGCCGGATTCTGGCCTGAAATTTATTGATGGAATTATTGATCAAGAATCGATATTGTCTTTTATTTCAGAAATAGACCTCCAGGTTTGGACCCCACCTAATGAGCAAGACTTAGACGTTTATCGGCTTTTTGTTTACCAGGCCGAAATTATTGGTATTGATGAAGGAATAATTGCAGAGACTATTCGCATCAGAAAATCTTATCAATTGAAGTTGCCAGATGCTGTTATTGCTGCAACAGCTATCACGCATAATTTAACGCTTATTGCCGATAATGATAAGGACTTTACAAAAGTTACCGCATTGAAATACATTAACCCGAATAAAAAATTGTATGAATGATGATGGAGGGCCGGGTTTGAGGGGAGATATGGCTTGGTCAAAGCAGACGCGCAGCAACAGTTAACCTGGAGCGCTGAAGTTCATAAAGAATTGTTAAATAAAATCTCTCATCAAAAGATCCCGGATAGCTTTTATATCAGTCCTGAATTTAAAAGTCGTTTTATCGAGTAGGCTATCGCATACCTAGCAGGGGATATGCCATGCCCTCTACTGTTCCTTTCTTGTTTTTTCCTGTGGTAAAATTAATCTCAGATGACCAATTATAGGGTTAACATAGGTTAACACAATTTCAGGTTATTTATATTTAACTAATTGATTATCAATATTATATAAAAATAGCGTATTAACCCAAAAATATCTGCTTTTTTCTAAAAAATTGCACGGAGCTACATAGCGAACTTCATCATTTAAATTTTATTCGGTTACAACTTGCTGGATTTTACTTTTGATACAGCCTATTAGGTTACAGTTGGTGGGCATGTGTTCATTCGCGTCCGCATTGGCTAAAAACAGCATCTATAATTTTTTAAAAAAGGGTTAAAAAACGGTATGAAATATTAATTTATAGTTTTAATTTTATTTGCTTTTTACTTAAAGAATAACCGTATTATTCGTAATAAGCAATCAAACTAAATCTTATACAATCAGCCTGGTAAATATTAAAGTTTTAGGCAATTATTCACAGCTCTTCTACAGTTTTCTGTGTCGTTAAATTGTCTTCTGTTAGGGCCATACCACTTTGGTTTATAAGTCGATACGAGTTATCTCTTTACGATTATATACTAATTAATTAAATGACAGAAGAGAAGTTGATTGTTATTGGCTGCGACGACAGTGTAGGTCTGTCCGCGTTGCACAATAGTATCAAAAGCGCAACGTCTTTTCCTCATCATATAATTTCCGCTACCAGGATGGCCGATCTCATTAATATTTTAAAGGGTATGCCGGCCGACCTCGTGATATTATCTTTTAGAAATAACCAACTGGCGTTAAATGATATCGGCCTGGCCGTTAAAAAACCGGAGTTGCCTGTACTTTGCCTAACGCGAAAATTTGAGAACACCCCCTTAAGCTGGAACAAAAGCAATATAGTGTTTACCGTCCCGCTGGAATATATTGATCATTCAGAATATCTGAGCTTACGTATCAACTCCATTTTTTTGCTTAAAGGCTTGCAGGCTTCAAAACCGGCCGCGGCTTCTTTAGCCGCTGTCGCCATTGAAAAAGCACACCATAGCGGTGCCAATGATATGAGCCGGTATGTATTGGAACTCGACCAGAAGGTTGAAGTGCTGCTAAAGGTAAAAGACCGTATAATCAATTTATACACACACGTAGATGAGCATACCCGTACGGAACTTATATCCATCGTTAACTCCATCAAATTGTCTGCTCATGTTAATAAGTTTTGGGACGATTTTAAATTGTATTTTGATCAAACCAATCCTGATTTTCTGCGTCAGCTTTCAAAAAAATACCCATCACTCACCCCGATAGACCTTAAATACTGCTGTTATTTGAAAATGGATATGAGTAACGACGATATTAAGAACATCCTGGGTATAAACCAGGAAAGTGTGCGCACACACAAGTATCGCTTAAAAAGAAAAATGTTGCTCCCTAATGATCTTGATCTCCGCGCTTATCTTCGCTCGGTAGGGTAGTAATTGCCCGGTAAAAGTCCCTCAAAAATTCAACATCCATTTTAATATAAATAGGCTTAATCGCCTATCCGCCCAACTCTTTCCCCGGAGTTAAGCGCATGTCTACGATTTGTCTACGCGCTTTTCGGTGTAAAACTAACTATGTATACGAAACGTGCATGGCGCATTTTAGCTTTAGGCAAGCCTTGTGTTTACATTTACATAGTACATATACCTGATTAATTATCTCCTGCCTGTAATGGATGATTAATGTTTTTAAAACAACCCGGCATGATAAACAAAGCGCTGCAATTCACCAATGATGTTTTGAACCAGTTTTTAAAAAACAAGTTCCAGCTTGATGAAAGTAAGGTAGTGCTTAATAATTTAATTGAAGGTAACGGCTCCATACCGCAGATAAACCAGAATAAAATAGTCATATCATTAATAAACGTTGAAAAGGAAACAGCAAAGCCGTTCCATGTACGCAATACCAGGCTGGTAAACGGAAGTTATACCGATATAAATCCCGCCGAAAGGTATAACCTGGATATATTAATAAGCGCAAATTTTGACGATTACAGCGAGGCGTTGCGTTTTTTAGGTTCAGCATTGCTTTTTTTTCAGGTAAACAGCACCATTGATGCAAGCACATCGTCGGGCATCCCGGCAGGGCTAACCAAACTGGAGTTTGAAATTGAAAAGATCAACTATCAACAAA
>Ga0302312_10000081_pt1 | contig 89551 bp, 74 predicted proteins | sample III_Palsa_N2_1_FD_200529 | JGI IMG/M metagenome (GOLD analysis project Ga0302312, IMG submission 200529) | Peat permafrost microbial communities from Stordalen Mire near Abisko, Sweden - III_Palsa_N2_1 | ecosystem: Environmental > Terrestrial > Soil > Palsa > Peat permafrost | place: Sweden... | reverse complement strand
ATCCAATGGGTAAAGAACCGACCAACGATAACGAACGCGGCGGCTCAGAATTACAATTTCACATCACCCCAACGCAAGCTGGATTTATGAAATTGTTTGTGCAAGTAAAAATTAATGACAAAGAGTTATATGTTCCGTTTGGTATAGTAGTTAAATAGAAAGTTTTAATTTACTATCTTAGATAGGTCGTAGAACGGTTTTGGCTTTGACACGTGCTCCACGAATGCGGTGATCCACCGGCTGCTAATCAATATCGTATGGATCCCGGGTATTAAGAGTACCTAAGTTCGCTACGCTCACTAAGATACACTAAAATTCCGGGAACCGTGCATCGATATCTGAACTTCGGTTCCCGGAAATTACAGCCACTTAATGAGTGCATAGCACGAATTTAGTGGCTGTTATTATCCGGGGTCCAGTAAATTCCAATAAAAATGTGTTTATCCTTCAACCCTGTGGAGGTCAGCTTTTATTTATTAAAATCTATTTCCCAAAATGTTTTTTTACAACGGCAACAATAACTTGTATTGCCATAACAGAACGATTTTCATGACGATAAATTAAGCATATTTCATCATGTAATTTAGAGACAGGCATGAGTAATCTTCCTGGATATCATTCAGATATTTCTGCTATCAAAATCTTGTAGAAATATGTATTACACATTCAAGTTTATGATTCTTCAAAAGCCATTAGAAAAGCATTTGTTTTATAAAAATTAATGAATCGTAAACAAAAATTTTCTTAAAGAATTTTTTAGTTTCATTTTTGTTGTTATATACACTTAACATACAATCGAGCACTCAACTGCAAGGAATAAATATAGTCATTAGCTACCTGTCTGGTATCGTTAGATAAACCCATTGTATTCGAGTTTTTTTAGATACATCATCAAAATTATTAATTGTGTTCTTTTTTTGACAATTATTATGAATGTAGTTTAAGCTGAATTATTGCAAATTTTATTACCTACAAGGGGAATATTATGCAGTCAGTAAATGTTGAACGGGATGCAACTCAATTAATGGCACCGGGTCAAGGTGTTGACACAGTCACTGATGTAACAAGGGCAAAAGCATTAACCAACATTCCTCAGCAGAATCCAGTAGATGTTGTAAATAATGAAACATTGTATGCAACTTTTTCATACACTGAAGTTGGAAGAGAGCTAGAGGTTAAATCTAACTTAGCCATACCGATTCCTCAAGCAGGGCTAACAATAGGCTCATCATTAAATTATACTTCTAAGGATTCAAAATTTAAAATATATTATTACATTAGCTATATAGGACAAACTCAAGAAAAGCGTTTGGATGATTTTGACCAACCAGTCTTTGATCAAAATGCACTTGACAATTTAAGGGGGGCATCAATACAACCTATAAACACTGGCGCTCAGGTTATTGATGCCATGTACGGTGATTCATTTATTACTTCCCTTGTACTACAAAGAAGGTTGCAAATTACTATAAATTTTTATGGAGATATTCATGAATCGCAATTGAATTTAGGGGCACAATTGAGAGCAGCAGGTCCTATTGTTCAAGCAGAGGGCACAATTAATGTGAAGTTTAAAGAAATAATGAAAAACTTTCAGTGTGAATATATCTGTGAAGTTCAAGGTGTTGATGGTGTAGACATTCCCCAAGGCATAGTGCAATCAGCAGAAAGTGCGATTAATAATATAGCTAGTCTCGTAAAAAGTTTTAATTCAGCTATAAAAAAACCTCAAAACTCAGAGGCTGTTGTAGTAAAATATAAATCAAGCCCATATAGTATAGTGTCAAATGTTGCTCTTACTCCTCTGCAGCGCGATATATTAATGCGATTAAACATTTATTCTGGTTTATTAAGCGCAGCAAGTAAAAAAGCAGTTGAGTGTGCCCGTGTTATATCTGATTATTATTATCCATTTGAGTTTTTAACCAATAAGGAATCGTTTGCTCCTGCTTACTTAATAAAGCAGCGTCGAGATTTTAGTAGGGAGAATTTCCTATCAATTAGAAACAAACTAAATCAAGTGATGGTTGACATAGAAACTGCTAAGCAATTTATGGAATCAACTGTCAACTATCAAGCATTAGTTGTAATTGGCGATAGGCTGAATAACGATATCATAGCTACAATCAATAATTTATGGGAGCAAATTCTACCTCTTACAAATCAAGTTTATTTATCTTATCTACCTAAACATGCAATACCTGTTACCCGTGGTTCTGCAACCCCATATATTAAAATTAATTTCCCAAAAAAAGTTTCTACTATCTGTGCACTATTGGATGCATCAGATCCAGGTATAAGCTTTGCAGGGCAAGATCCTGCCAAGGGCGTATTAAAGTTAATGCAATGGATACCGATAGGACAGAGAAAACGTCACTTTAGATTTCATGAAATCGGGCGAGTGAGAGTAGATAACTTTAAGGGAGAAAATGGGATTCTTTATGATCTTCCTCTGTATAATGGTAACCTTTATGATAAGGTTTGTATACATTTTGAATTTGAACCTGATGCACCAAAGACTACAAATTATTTCCCTTACAGTATTAGGTTGTTTATTAAGTATCAACTATTACAGGCGAGCTCATTAATAACTAATCTAGCAATTCCAAGAGAAGTAAGTACCCAAGCTCAAGCTGATACTCAAAGAGAGGCTCAGCCTGTGACATTCAAGAGTGGAATATACTTTGCAGCGCCAGTTAGTAGGACCAGTGATAGAAAAAGCCGAACTAAAATTCCTCCTGTAAGAACTCTTGCAATCATAGATAGATCTGAAGAGCTTCCTCAGGGCCACAGAAGAAGAAGAAATGAAATGGATGAGGGGCCTGTAATAGTATTAAACAACTCCAAAAAGTCAAGGTTAGCTAAATAAACACAAGGTGGGCGTGATTTGTTATTTTTTGATTAAAAAAACCAGGCTTGCCGCAGTAATTTAATTTGCACGAGGAAATTTATGTAAGCATAGAAATATAGCCTCATAATCCTTTTCCATGCCTGCATATTTTGTATGCCACGCATAGATGGCGCCATTTAAAATCTATTTCCCAAAATGTTTTTTTACAGCAGCAACAATAACTTGTATTGCCATAACAGAACGATTTTCATGACGATAAATTAAGCATATTTCATCATGAAATGGAGCAACTTTCTCGGTGGAAATAAGCTTTCCTGGAAACATACGGTTTGCAATGCTTTTTGGCAGAATGCCAACACCACATCCCTTGGCAGTTAGATCTGCGATTACTTCTAAGTTACTACTAATTAATAAACGCGAATACTTTATATTTTTTTTCTGTAGATTTTTTAACAATGTCTGTGTTTGTACCAGCTCTGGATTGCAGATAATAATAGCTTGTTCTGATAAAATATCTTGATGTGGAAACAATGGTTTTTTTAATTGCATAAAATTAATTTCATCATCCATCATTTTATGAATGATTAAATCGGGGTGTTTTATCGGATTTACTACCAACCCAATATCAATTGAAAGATTGATGACTCCTTCAGTAAGTTTACGAGAAATATCATGCGTTAATTCAATTTCCAGCTTTGAATGATCTTTTAATAAAGTAGGAAAAAAACTTGATAAATTATGAAGCGCTACCGAAGGATGACAGCCAAAAACAAAACACCCTTGAATTTCATGATGTGATGCCAAAGTTTGTGACTTCACTTCATTCCAATATTGTAATAGTTGTTTAGCATGAGCAAGTAGCTGTTTACCTGCTTGTGTTAATAAAACCCCTTTTTTATGTCGAATCAATAATCCAGTACCAACTGCAGTTTCTAAACGTTTTATAGCAGCGCTCAACGAGGGTTGCGCTATCCCAAGTCTTTCTGATGCGCGTGACAAGTTTTGCGTATTAGCAACCTCGATAAAATAAAGTATTTCTGCTGCAGATATCATTTTTATTACCCTATAAGTTGAAGTAAAAATTATCCTATCATAGAAATTGGCTATCGAAAAGATAGCTGGTGACTTACTAATCTATACATGAATATTCGTTACTATGTCTAGTATCACACAATCAGGAGGAATATTTTGATGGATAAAAAGAGGCTCTCCGCCAATTCTGTAGAAATTATTTATGCATAACAATCGAAGCCTTGCAAGTCAAGAAATAATCGTTGAAATAAAGACCTCACTTTAGCAAGGCCATAGCAACGTCTTTTAGCAACTTTTATTTTATTATTTAATCCCTCAACAAAGCCGCTACTTTTTCTTCTCTTAAAATAATTGGCTATATATACTAAATATTTTTTAAGTGTTTTTAAGAAGTTGTCAAAGCAACGAAGGTCGCTTCTTTCGATAGATATCATCCACCTATTGATTTTTGCAATTCTAGATTTTCTGCTGCAATGGGTGTTGAATATGTGTGTAAGACGCAATGTGTAGCGATGAGCTTTTTTCAAAATTCGCGAATAGCTATAAAGAAGGTCCAACTTGATTTTATCTGATTCAGTTAGACATTCGTGGTTTTGTCGCAAAATCCACATCACTCCTTCTAGCCTGCTATAAATGTATTATGCACTGCGTGGTTTTAAAGATTTCATGTGTGCTTTTATTTTTTGTGTCGTCTTTGAAGAGGTACGTAACTTCTTTAGGATTTTGACATCCAGGGATGCAATTAAATTAAATAGTAGTAAAAAACGTAAGCTTATTACTTCTAAATTTCAAGAGCTCCAAAAAATAATGACTATCTTTTAGTTGATAACAATAACTAAATGTAATAAATCAATTTCAGCACCCAATTTTGGGAGAACCAGCAAATCAACTATTAAGTTGCTTCCTTCCCAACATACTGTCCCTTAAGATAATTTGATAATAATTAACCAAACCGTAATAGCTCAGCTACTAAACATTGTCAGTTTAACCATAGTTTTTGTCTATGTTATTCATAGCAATAACATTATTTATCAATAGATGAGTCCCTGCTAAGCTAAACCCATTAATATAAGAGGGGGACGAGGGAATGGTTCAATTATTCAAACCAATAGAGGATAATGTCTCAATTGAAGCAAAATGCGATATGGAGCCGAGGCTTAAAACAGCAGAGCATCTAGCCCAAAAAATACTATTAGAAGTGATGAAGTTTCGAAGAGTAGCCGATCCAAAAAGCTCATGCACTTCCTCAATTTGTAAAAAATGCCTTAAACCTCATATCCATCAGGTTATTTCAGCAATTGAAGAGGGACAACCAATAACATTTGTACTACCGGCGTTTCCTGGAAAATCACCTAATCTTGCCAAGGTTCTTGGAGCACTTCCAGATATGGCTGAGCGATGCTCACTTGGATTTCTTAATGGCCTTTGTGAACATATTCAGAAAATTTATTCTCCAGGCGCTCGGGTTGTTCTGTGCTCTGATGGCAGAGTCTTTAACGATGTGATTGGTATACGCGATGTAGATGTGACAGATTATCAACAGGAATTATCACTGTTAATAAAAGAGATGTCTCTCTCCTACATTTCTACATTCAACCTTGATGATATGCACTCAAATTTAGACTTTAATCAAATGCGAGATCAATTGATGGAACAATATGGTGAGCCACTGGAAACTCTTAAAGACGCGGTACGTAAAGGGAGTAAAGCACCATGTAGCATAGAAAACGAAGAAATAAACCGACAGTATTGCGGCATCACACGTTTTTTAGTGGAAGATGCAACACATCCAGGACAGTTACTTAGCCGCAGTGCATTACAAAAAATATGCCGGCATCGCGCCTATATTGTCGTCCAACGAAGCAAAGCGTGGAGTGAATTTGTTGCTCAGCGTTTTCCTGATGCTGTTCGTCTTTCGATTCATCCTCAGATATGTGGTACATCTAAATTAGGTATTAAGCTGATAGAAGCTGAGAGTTGGATGACTCCATGGCACGGCGTTGCTGTAAATGTAGGTGAAAGTTTTGTGCTGCTTAAACGTGCACAAGCTGAAGATCTTGGCGCGCAATTAGTATATCGTGAAGGCCGACCAAGTCATTATGAATTAATCGATAACCAAAATTTTTCTAAGCTACAGGGCATTTTATATGGAACATAAAACAACACGGATTAACTCCTTTGGTTTAATTTTAGAACCTAAAAAAGCTCTCGATAATTTAAGCGAGCTTGATGTAGAACATTTGCGCAAACTCGCTAAGCGTGAACACCTCATCGTATTAAGGGGATTTTGCACTTTTCAAGATACTGAATCGTTTTCAAAGTACTGCGAGCGCTGGGGTGAAATAAGTATTTGGCCTTTTGGAAAAGTACTTGAGTTGGTTGAACAAGACAACCCAGAGGATCATATTTTTGATAATAACTATGTTCCACTACATTGGGATGGAATGTATCGTCTCCAGGTCCCTGAATTTCAGATTTTTCATTGTGTAGAGGCCCCACTAGCGGGACAAGGAGGCAGAACAACTTTTTCAAATACAACTCTTGCCTTAAAATATGCTTCTTCTGAATCACGAAAACTTTGGGATAAAGTGACTGGTACTTATCAAAGAAAAATGGAATTTTATAATAGCAAGACAACATCTCCAATTATTGATAAGCATCCTTATGAAGATTTTTCTGTCATTCGTTATAATGAACCACCCTCTGCAGAGAAAGGGCATTTTGTGAATCCCCCAGGACTTGAGTTTACTGGTGTGAGTCTTGAAGAATTAGAGGGCTTTCATCATAGTTTAAAACAGGCCCTGTATGATTCACGCAATTTTTATGCACATGAGTGGCAAACAGGAGATATAGTCATCGCCGATAACTTTTCTCTTCTACATGGTAGAGAAGAGTTTGTCTCTAAATGCTCTCGTCATCTTCAACGAGTTCATATTTTGAGTAACCCTCCTTTTGATAATCCTGGTTTGAAATCTTACAAATGAACACTCAAATCACGGATGTTGTAATAGTTGGCGCTGGCCCAGTAGGACTTATGTGCGCCTATCTCGGGCAACTTTGTGGCATGCGCACTGTTGTCATTGATAAGTCTGATGGGCCTTTAGCGGTTGGTAGGGCAGATGCTCTTAATGCACGTACTTTGCAACTTCTTGAGTTGGTGGATTTATTTGCAGAACTTTATCCTTTGGGAAAGGCATGTAACACTAGTTCTGTATGGGCGAATGGGGAATTCATCTCACGCCAATCTGCATGGTGGGATGAACTTGAAGGCTGCTTACATAAACATTTTCTCATGCTCGGACAGTCCTATCTGGAAAAATTGTTGGATAAGAAGCTTGATGAGATTGGAGCATCGGTAAGGCGTTCAGTAACGGTTGAGAATATTGAGTTTAACCAGGAGGGATGTCTCACAATACTCTCAAATAGGGAAAAAATCCAATCAAGCTACCTGATTGGAGCAGATGGATCTCGCTCCTTCGTCCGTAATCATTTTAAAATACCTTTTAAAATCATAAAACCTCAATTGGTATGGGCTGTCATTGATGGCATTATAGATACGGATTTTCTAAAGGTTCCTGAGATCATTGTTTTCCAGAACGAAACATCCGATGTAGCATGGATCCCAAGAGAGGGTGAAATTGATAGGTTTTATGTAAGAATGGACACTAAAGACTTTAGCATGGAAGAAGCAATTGACAAAATTAATTGCGCTATAAAGCCTCATACCTTAAGTTTCAAAAAGATTGTCTGGTTTTCACAATTTTCGGTAAAAGAATCTGTTGCCGAAAAATTCCGCGTACAAGATCGTATTTTTCTTGCAGGTGATGCATGTCATATCCACTCGGTCAATGGAGGGCAAGGTCTCAACACAGGTCTTGCCGATGCATTCAATCTTATGTGGAAGTTAAATAGTGTTATGAATTTTGGTGCCTCTGCAGCGCTTTTACAAAGTTATGAAGACGAACGTAGACCAGTGGCTCAAAGTGTCATTGAAGCGTCTGGTGAACTTGTTCGTTCAACTCGATATTCATCGACTGGGACCCACGCCCAAGACTATGTAAAGATTGTGCAAAGACGTGCTGGAAATATCACTGGGATGGGGATTCGTTATGGAGATCAAGGATTCCGTGGTTCTCGACTATTTGACTTTGAAATTTTTAACGGGGTTGTCAAAACACGGCTTTACTCTCTTCTAGATTACACTAAATTTGTCCTGCTCATTTTTAGTGATGATAAAGTCGATCTCAAATTACCTGACTTTGTAAAAGTAATTCAAATTTATTCAAACAAACGACAGACAAGTTATTGGACAAATAATTTTCACTATATAAACCAGGCCATTTTAGTAAGGCCTGATTCCTATATTGAATCCTTTGCGCCGCTCGATAAAGCAGAGTCTCTAATTAAAAACTTAAATAAGGAGTTACTACGTGAATAGACCTGTCGTCATTGTTGATCCATTAAAATCAGGAATAGGGTGAAATTGCAATCGTGACAGTTATAAATATTTTTTTAAATCCATTGGGTGGTTTAATAGAATATCTGCCCCGCAATTAGCATGATCTTGGTTAGATGGTAGATAGCTATATAATACTAATGCTGTTTGCATACCAGCTGCTTTGCCAGCGATAATATCATTTTCAATATCTCCCACATACAAGCAGTTGTCAGGTGAACAGTTTAATAAATTACAAGCATGTAATAATGAATCAGGATGGGGTTTTCTTCGTAAACCACTACCCCCACCAACCACACAATTAACGCGAGAAAATACCTTAAAATGAGCAAGCAACGCATTAGTTAAACTAAAAATTTTATTGGTTACTATTCCCCATTGCATACCGATAAACTCAATGTGAGCTATCAACTCGTTTATACCAGGAAATATCTCCGTATTACGCGCTATATTGTCACTATAACGCTGTATAAATTCTTCATAAAGGCTTTTATAAAGAGGCTGTTCTGGTGTGATTGCTAATCCAAAGGCCAACATGGCTTGGACACCATGGGATATCACCGGTTTAAAATCATCTAGTAATAAAGCTTGTAAATGGCGCTCTTTTCGCATTTGGTTAATAGCAAATAACAAATCATTAGAGGTATCAAGCAATGTTCCATCTAAATCAAAAAATACAACATTTATTTTTTTCATTTTATAATCAACCTGTTTAGCTGCTTTGATTAACTTTTAAAAGTTGCAGGGGCATAGGATAACCGCTTTGAATTCTTTTATCTTGCCCTTAACCCTGCGTTCTGTCTACCAGCCTGCTCAGGGTATGCTTCTGTCAAGCTAACGCTAATAAAGCGGAGAGTCGCTGCAACAAAAATAAAACTAAATAGCATAGCAGTGAGGTTTGAGGAACCTGCTATATTCTTCAGTCCTATTTCAACAAGTGCTCTACTCATAGCACCGAGGACCGCAGCTAAAATAGTTTCTATATCCTTTAATTGATGTTCTGGTGGCGTTGATGAGGTCCAAATATATTGTTGAGGAGTTAATAATCTTTCTTGCTCGGGTGTTAATGTATTTCTTGATAGCTTGGATAAACCATATCCGAAGACTCCCCCAGCTATAATGTTCACAGCAGAGTTACTAAAGAAAAGATGACCACTTAATGATGACACAGAGCCTAATGTGGCTGTATACAAAGCCTGTTGTACTTTAGATTTTGGCATAATGACATCACCTCTTTAATATTTTACTATGTCTTCAAAATTCCTTCCATTATGGTCACTGCTTGGCCTTTAATCAATACTCTATCACCATTAATTTTAACTTTTAATTCTCCACCGCGTTTACTAGCTTGAAAAGCGAGAAATTCCGTTTTATTTAAACGCTTAGACCAAAAATCAGCTAATTTACAATGCGCAGAGCCAGTAACAGGATCTTCATGAACACCACAATCCACGCCAAAAAAGCGTGAGACAAAATCATATTGCTTGCTTGGTGCGGTGATGATTACACCTCTGACACGAAGTTCAGCTAATTTATTAAAGTCGGGGACTAAATTTTTTACAGTATCTTCATGGTCAACTAATACGATAACATCATCATACGCTTTTACGACTTCAACAATTTGTGTAGGTAAGTTAAAAGCTTGTATAAAATGCGCTTTATCTAAAGAATCGCTTATTTTTTGCAGGGGAAAATTGAGCACCAAGCCGTCAGATACTTTCTCTACGGATAATGGGCCTGATAAAGATTCATATTGCACTATTGAACTAGTAATTTTATTTTCTTGAAATAAAATATGTGAAGCGGCCAATGTAGCATGGCCACATAATTTAACTTCAACTGCCGGTGTAAACCAACGGATATGAAAATGATTTTCACCCAGTTGCTTTAAAAAAACAGTTTCAGATAAATTCATTTCCATTGCAATCAATTGCATATCTTCTGGAAATTCATCTACAATCATTACAGCTGCTGGATTACCAGCATAAGGTTTATTAGTAAATGCATCAACAGTCCAAATTTTCCGCATGGTAACGCTCCTATTCTTTAAAGGATTTTCAGTGGGTTTTTTCATGCGACTATTTTCCCATCGTTGCCATGTTTCAGCAAGAACTTTGCTGGCGCATTGGATTCAGTGCTATTAAACTAAGGAAACATCTCAACAGAGCAAAACTATGAAAAATAAAACCGTCTTAATCACCGGTGCATCCAGTGGAATTGGTCGTGCCTTGGTGTATGAGTTTGCCAAAGCAGGTTATAATATAGTTGCAATAGCACGTAATAAAGAGGCTTTAACTGATTTAGCTACTCAATGCCAACTCCAATATGGCGCTAAAATTTTCTTCCTCGTCAAAGATTTAGCTGATAAAGATGCTCTATCAACCATTTTAGGTTATCTCCATGATCGCCATTTGCAAATCACTAGCTTGGTTAACAATGCAGGTTTTGGCGTATGGGGACGATTTGATAAATCAAATTTAGAAGATGAATTGCGCCTGATTACCCTTCACATCACGTTTTATTTAAAACTGACTAAAGCGTTATTACCACAAATGATTGAAAAAAATGAAGGTGAAATTTTAAATGTAGGATCAGTATATTCTTTTACACCTGTTCCTTATCAATCAGTATATGGTGCGAGCAAATCATTTTTATTGTCGCACACACTTGCTTTACGTCAGGAGCTTAAAGGGACGGGTATTAATGTTAGTATTACTTGCCCAGGCCTTACTATGACAGCATTTCGTAAAAGTATCGTGACTAATGAAAAACCTTCTTTTGTTTCAATGACTGCAGAAAAGGTGGCAAAAATCAGTTTTAGACAGTTTCAAGCTAAAAAAGCAATTATAATTCCAGGGACTATTAATCAGCTTTATGTTTTTCTTAAAAAGATATTACCAGAGAGTATTTCTCAGATATTTATTGTATGGATGAATAGACGTAGAAATTTACATAAACTTTAACTGCAGCAGTTTGGATTATTATAGCAAGTCATTAAGGATATATGCAGAATGCGAAAATCAAGGAATGATTTAGAAGAGGGTGATTTCCATTTTCCAAGAGATTATGAGGAGTGGGTACCGTTGGGCTATACCCAATTTATCTATTGGTTGGGCCGTAAAATTAACAAATTTAACCATATGGTAGGGGAACTTAGCATAACAGGTAATGTTAATATTGAATTCATGCAAAAATCATTTGAACATATTATTAATAAACATCTCGTGTTCAAAGCGCAGATCTCATCCTTTTTTCCCAAACAACGCATTGTTAAAAATGTGACGCTAAATATTGAACTAATAAAATTAGATGCTAATAGTGATGTGAGTGCGGTGGTTAATTATCATCATACAGAGCTTTTATTAAAACGCTTAACTTTAAACAAGCCACCATTATTATATATGAAATTAATTTCATCGGCTGACAATAAAAGCCATTACTTACTGGCGGGAGTTCCTCATATTATTTCAGATGCTTATTCTTTGTACATATTTTTACAAGATTTTATTGCCACATATAATAAGCTTTTGAAAGATAAGGATGCCATTTTACCCTTGCCTGAATATAATGACTATTACGAGAAAATAATCAAAGATAGAGATTTTTTTAATAAGAACTCTTTAAAACTGATTGGCTTTTGGGAAGAGTATGCTCGCAATGCTAAAAAATTGACCCTGTCATTTGCTGATACGGATTTTAATCGAGGCTATATCAATAATAATTTTATTTTTACAAAATGGAATCAAGATAGCCTGTCCAAGTTTAAGCAAATAGCTGAAAGAAATAACATTTCACTCAATAAGGCATTGGGTGTGGCAACTGGTTTACTATTAAGTTGTTTCATAGAAACAGATAAAATCTATCTCTACAATATAGTGTTTGGTCGTGAAAATCCAAAACTTAAAAAAATCATAGGATGTTTGTTTCAAAATGAGTTATGGGGCGTTCCTGTCAACAAAGAGGGTACTTTATTAATGCATTTTTCTGAATTTTTAAAAGAAGAGAAAAGAGTTGCAGAGTATCAAAACGCGCCAATGATGGTCAAATTGTGGGCGCTTGATCGAAATTATTTTAAAGAATCATGGGAGAAAAGTTATTTTTTTCGAATAGGGCGTTACTGTGCTAGACGTTATTTCTCCAGTAGCTTTGATACTGATGTAATAGATCGTACTGTAAAATTTATGTTAATGGATATTAAAAATAGCGCTAAGATTTTTTTATTGAAAATAAAACGTAATCTTTTCAAAATTAATACTCAAGACCAACTTGATGTAAGCTTTTGCATTAATGTGATACCACCCGTTCGAGGCCTTCATAAAATGGTGGCCCCAACAGATTTTCAATTTTTCGTGAACGAAGCCTCAGAAAAAATGCCATTAATAGCAAAAAACATTATAATGATGTTTTTCTTTTTAAGGGCAGATGGCACTGCTGATATCGCGCTAAACGGAGTTTTAACAGAGCATAAAAAGAAGCAATTCTTACAGGCATTCGTTTTTATGATGGATTGCTTAATGAATAACGAGGATATAAAAATATCAACGTTATTACAAAAATTAAATCATTTTTTCGTTGATTGATACTATTTGCATTTCGCGCAAGTCTTGCTGCACGCCTTACTGCGCTTAGGTATAAACTTATAAATAATATAAGCAAACGCACCGCCGACGAGTAGACTCATTAATATGTATTGAATCATTCTATTCACCCTAATAAATAACTACTCACATGATATGTCGCAAATGCAGCCCCGTAAGCTAGTAATAACATGTAACTAAACATGATAATAGGCCAGCGCCAGGAATTTGTTTCGCGACGTGTAACGGCTAATGTTGACATACATTGTGGTGCAAAAATATACCAGGCTAGAAAAGCGAGCGCAGTGGCAAGTTCCCACGATTGGAACAGTGACATGCTTAATGTAGTTTCTAACCCTTGCTCAGTTGCTTCAATAGCGTAGACAGTAGCTAAACCTGCTACAGCCACTTCCCGTGCCGCAAAACCTGGAATTAATGCAATAGCAATTGCCAAGTTAAAACCAATGGGACGTAATACGGGTTCTAAATAACCGCCTAATATACCAGCATAACTATAAGTAATTGCAGGTTCAGTTGCGCCAATTGGTGCGCCGGGATAACTACTTAAAAACCATAATATAATGGTTAATGCTAAAATAATGGTTCCAGCACGACGCATGAAAACGAGCGCTCTATCCCATAAACCATGCCACAAATTACGCAAGGTAGGTAATTTATAAGAAGGTAATTCTAATAACAGTGGCTGTGGTGTACCTTTTACCAAGGTATGCTTTAGCAATAGTGCAATAGCAAAAGAACCTAAAATTCCTATTAAATAGAGCGAAAATAAAACCAAACCTTGTTGATTAAATCCACCCCATACCGTTCGAACAGGAATAAAGGCGCCAATTAATAAGGTGTAGACCGGCAATCTCGCTGAGCAAGTCATTAAAGGTGCAATTAAAATAGTGATTAATCGATCACGTTGATTTTCAATCGTTCGTGCCGACATAATTCCAGGAATTGCGCAAGCAAAGCTAGATAATAGAGGAATAAACGCGCGGCCATTTAATCCAACACTACCCATTAACCGATCCATTAAAAAGGCAGCGCGCGCCATATAACCCGAATCTTCTAATAATAAAATAAAGAAAAATAACAGGAGAATTTGAGGCAGGAAAACAACGACGCCACCCACACCGGCAATAACCCCATCTGCTAATAATCGCGTAAATGGCCCATCTGGCAATGTGGTTGTTACCCATTGCTGTATACCAATAAAGGTATTTTCAATCCATTCTTGTGGTAAAGCAGACCAGCTGAAAATAGCTTGGAATATTAATAATAATAAAGAAAAGAGAATAATAGGGCCTGCAATGGGATGCAATATAATTTTGTCTAAACGTTGTGTCCACCGTGCAGGTTGTACCGCACGTTGTTGTGAGTTGGCAGCAATGATTTTTGCTTGCTGATATCGTTGGCGAATTTGTAGTGCATCGGGTTTTTGCCACACTATATTGGTAGGACGAGCGTGTTTTTGTTGAGTGTCACTCATGCTTTGCACCAACTCGTTAATTCCCTGATCTTTAGTAGCGACAATAGGAATAACGGGCATATCTAAATCATGGGCCAATTGTTTTAAATCAATCAGTCCTTCTCGCTTTTGAGCAAGATCCATCATGTTTAGCGCCAAAATCATGGGGATGCCGGTTGCTTTTAACTCTAATAAAAAACGCAAATTAAAAGCTAACTGTGTGGCATCAGCAACATAAACTAGCAAATCAAGCGGTTGTTCTTGGCCTATTTTGCCTAAAATAACATTGCGCGCAATTTCCTCATCAGGGCTTTTAGCTAATAGGCTATAAAGCCCAGGCAAATCCACCAACGTAAATGTTTTTCCGTTAGGTGCTTGTAATAAACCTTCTTTACGTTCTACCGTTACACCAGGATAATTTCCTGTTTTTTGATGCCCATGCGTTAACGCATTAAATAAACTGGTTTTCCCGCAATTGGGATGGCCAACTAGTGCAATTCTTGGATGCATATGACACTTGCCTCCGCTTTTCGTAGCGCTATGATAGCGCCTTCTTCAATTTCAACTACAAGAGAGTCCCTACCTAACCAATTAAAATGGCGGATGGTAACGGTTGTCCCTTCAATAAAGCCCATGGCTAATAGTCGTTGCTCAAGGTTATTGTCATTAATAGTTGATTCCGGGCAAATTTTAGTAATGACCGCGCGAATATTTTTGCCTAGTTTATCTAGGGTAAGCGTCTCTTCACGTTGTTGCATCTTGTGATACCTAATCCATTCAATAATTACGTAGCCAACAAGGAGGTTGATAAAATCCACCTCTGTTTTGTAAATGCAATTATTTAGCAAATGATAATCATTGTCAACAACTATTGTCATTTGAGGTCAAATAGGGTAGCATCTCAAAACGTAAATAATAATCATTATCATTAAGAAGGTTGGGTAGGATGTTAACAGGCTTGAAAAACGTAGGGTACTATCTTGTTGGATTACCACTGTATTATCTTTTTGTAGCTCCCTTTCTAGCGATGCGGCATATATACAAAGAGTATTGGCTTCCTTTTCTCTTTAAGTTCAACAAAACTAAGATAATGGGGGGAAGAGCGCATGCTGGGCGCATGTCGCGTTATTCACAAATAGCACGTTTAATAGGTAATGCGATTACTATTGCAGCCATTTTAATAGCGGTTGCTGTGATTGGTGTCACTATTGTTTATAGCGGCGGCTTAGCGGCCCCAGTTTGGGCGGCCACGATGCCTTATTGGTTAGGCGGCCTGATGGCACTTGGTATGGGTATTAATTTTCTTGCTTTACCAGTTGGTTCTTCTGCAAAAACCGTAAAAATCCAAACTTATTATGATGCTGAGTGGGAGCTACAACTTTTAAACAATGAAAAAGCAACAATTAAGCAAGAACCTCCACATGGCATGAATAGCCCTCCTGCCCAACAGGCGATGTTGCTTACTCGTTATGGTCACGATATTAACGGTGCAGCAGGTACAGCAGCAAGCTGGGCAGGAACCATTGTTGATATTTTGGTTATGGCATCAATTATCGTAAATCCAGTAGTAGGTAGTATTTTATTTTTAGCTTCGCGCGTATCCGCTCTTGTATCAGCAACAGGCGCGCCGTTAACTAACCAACAGCGATTGTCAGTGCATAAAAAAAATATTAGTGATCAAATAGTTGCTTATTATGATCTGTGTCAATTGAAAACAAACGATATACATCAGAGAATAAAACCAATAGTGGATCGAGTACTTTTTGAATTAAGATTGAACCTTAAAGATCATTATACACAATGGGTAAGTTTCCGTTGTTACCGGGCTATGGAGCGGTTATTACAAAGCAAAGGAACGCAGGAAATTACAGATGAGCAATTAATATCGAATGTTATAAGCTTTTTATCGCCACTGTGTGAACAAAAATATTCTGTAGTTGAAACAATGAAATCGATGATGAGCTCAGAGCCCATTGTAACCAGCCAACAACAATTTAACCGCTCAAAATTACGTGGTATTTTGTCAGATGGTCCTGAGCTAAGTGTTCTTGATGCCATGCCACATATAGAAGAAAAATTATATCAACATCTAAGAGAACAAATTATCCCAGCAGTAATACCTGTTGCGCCAACTATTAATCTGTTAAAAGAAAAATTACATCCTGATGCGGATGCTTACTCTGCTTTATTTTTGCACTATTTTCATAGTGCTGTATTAGAAAAAAATTGTGGGATACCGGCAGGTTTTGATTGGAATACTGTATTACAACGACCTGCACTAGCAGATTGTTTCATTCATGACAGGGATTCTGATAGGTGGTCTATTTATGTTGATGGATTAAAAGCAAAATGGGTTGTTGAAACCGCTCATGGTCCACAATTAGTTGCGCCTTTTCAATTAAAGAAATTAGCCGAGTTATTTTTAGAGGAATTGACACAAGCTTTACCATTAGAGGCACAACCCCAGCAAGTGACTGCAGCACCACCAGAAGAAGAGCCGCCGCAATATGCTGAAGTACAACAACCAGCACCAGATAAAAATAATAAAGAAATAGCTAGGCAAAAAGCTTTAGATATTTGGTATCGTGTTATTAAGGAAGTTGATGATGAAGCAGATGAAGGAAAATATGATGATCATGATCCCTTATTTCACGGCGTAATGACTTTTTGTATTGACTATTTAATGGAGAAATTAGAGCATGAGCTAGACCAAGATCCTGATGATCATCAAATTAAACTCGTTGAGTTTGAACTAGAGGCCAAGCTAAGAAAAGAGATTCAAAGATCAACCTATATCTCGACAAAGAGTTTGCTAATTTACAACACTATTAAACCTGTTGGCTATAAATATTTTAATCCCGACAAATTAAATCAACCAACCTATGAATGCCAGACAGAATGGTTAAGACAAGGTAGTAGTGTGAGGCATACATTAAGAGCCAGCTAGTAGGGCAATACCTTATACATTACTGTCTTGCTTCTCGCGCGTCGAGCAATTATTATTAAATGATGCATTTTAATTTTTTAATAGTTGGACGAGGCAGTAATGCTTGCTGTAAAAGAAGTACAGTTAACCCATAACAATGATAATCCAATAACTGATTATTTATTATCAACACTGCGAGTAACAGAAATTCCTCCTCAGACACAACAGGAGTTGAGAGCAGCCAGTAGTGGTAGTGCTTTTTGTTTAGAAGCAACAATAGCTTTTATTGATAGGACCATTGAGGCAGAATTTAATGCAGTAGAGCCTATAACAAATACGTTATGGTTTTGGTCATTAAAAAAGAGAAAACTCAATGCTAAAGAAAAGAGAAAAATCCAAGTTCTTCGTGAGACCTTGTTGTTATTGTTTGGTCATATTGCCGATAAACAACTATATATTAATAATTTCTCAAAAATAGCCGTGTTGCCACTAACAGTTGTAACTCCTGCCAAAAACCAACGGGTATTGTCCGCTCGTCAAAACATTACCCAGCAATTAAATAATTATTTTAATCAACAACACAAGTTAAGCGCGCCACTTTTTTGGTCGGAATTTTTTGATGAAATCAATGATCTGATAGCGGCTTATAATAAAAGAAAAACTCAAGAAACCATCGAGATTTTATTGCGATATTATTTTTCTGGCGAGGAGGGTTTTATTCGGCGCGCCATGCAATTTATTGCACTAAACACTACGAGTGATGGGTTTGATGAGGTTGCCCAAAGGATTAATTTTTATTTGTGTTTTGGTGATTATCCAGAGTGCACTACAGAGGAGGTTTATTGGAAATTATTTAAGCTGTACTTAATCTATAGTGAGTTAAATATTAATTGTTGGCCGCTTTTTCGTGCAATTTATCTTGGCACTAAAGATCATGAAGAGTGGTTTAATGAGACAGCAGCCCAAAAACAGTGTGCGATAGCAATGCAAGAAAATAATCACCGTTATTTTTCAGGGTGTATGATTGCGGCAAAGAAATCTTATGAAGAGGGTGTGAAAAACGCTTTATTGCAAAGTCGATTTTTATATTTGGGGGGAGGGTGTATCGGTATTGAAGCGGTATTATCAACTACTGAATTGGTCATGCTATTTTTTGGAGGTGCTAGTCTTGTTATGTTGCCGCCAGGTTGGATGATTGGTGGGTTGATTTTAACAGCAGCTGTTATCATTGGATTTGGTTATTTAATGGCAAATTTCCAACGTTATTCTCATCACGAAGCCTTGCAAGAGCTTCGTATTACTGAGGCCTATAAAAAATATAGACCAGAAAATAGCGAAAATAGCATAGAGGAAGAATTGTCACTTGATAAAAAAACAAAAATAATTGCCAATGGTGGCGCATTTGTAGAGGCGGGGTTATCATTTGCAGGTGCAGTTGGATTAGGGTTAACCATTGCTAACTTGACTACTTGGTTAATATTGGGAACAGCAGTGACCTTTTTAACATTATCTCCTGCTATTGTGGTGCCAGTAGTATTAGCACTTGCCATTTTGGGGAGCGTGATTGCTTATGGAATGTATCATGGGGTTTACGCATTAGATGGTAAAGAATTACAAGCCCATGCAACGTTAAGAGTAAAAGAAAAACAACGTAAAGAAGGATTCTTTTCGCTATGGCAAAAACCTGCATTCCAAATTCCACAGGCTAAGATTTTGCCTGCTCCACCGGCGTCAAAATCATCGTCTGCTACTAGGACATTTCCATCTCTGCAAAGACGCCAATTATTGTCTTGATATCCTCGTTCCATCAACGTCATTTTACTGCTATTATATGGCTATCCTTCCTTTCCCCCGTAAAAGGAGCGCTGTTAATAATGAATGCTATCAAACCCTGGATAAAATATACCATCGCAGGTTTATTCTTTTTCTATCAATTTTTACAAATGACCATGTTTAATAGTTTGGCTGAACCGTTGATGGCAGATTTTAATATGACCCCTAGTGAGGTGGGATTATTGGGTGCGGTTTTTTTTGTTACAGCGACTTTTTTATCCATTCCAGCTGGTTGGATGATTGATAAATTTCCGATACGACGCGTTATTTTGGTGGGAATGGCATTAAGTATAATAAATGTATGGTTGATGCAAGAGAGCCAAACAATAATGAGTTTAACGATGGCGCGTATTTCGCAAGGTGCTTTACAAGCATGCTGTTTTATCAGCGTGTTAAAATTAGCGACATATTATTTCCCCGCAAGACACATGGCATTGGCCTCAGGATTATTAGTCACTTTAGGTATGCTAGGCGGCATATTTGCGCAAGAACAATTTGCTTTACTGATTCAAGCTTTTGGATGGCGTGAAGCCCTTTGGTATACAGCAGGCGCGGGTTGCGTGATATTACTATTACAATTACTGGCGATAGATGATATTAAAGTTACAACTAATTCATCTACCACAGCCAATACTTCTTATTTGTGGGCGGCCATTAAAAATCGACAAAATTGGTTAACTGGTTTGTATATTTCCATGATTAATTTGCCACTAATGGTTTTAGGCGGATTATGGGGTAATCAATATTTGATGATAACTCGCTATGTAGATGAAATTACAGCGGCTTCAATTTGTAGTATGTTATTTGTTGGCACATTATTTGGCTCACCATTAATGGGTTACCTTTCCGATAAAATGGGGCGACGTTGTATTCTGATGAATCTTGCGATTATAGGAACATTAGGATTATTTGCTTTGGTGGTCTTTTTACCGCTGTTAAGTTCTTTGCAATTACATCTCTTGTTTTTATTGATAGGTATTATTACCAGTGCTCAGATTATAGGCTATCCCTTGATTACCGAAAGTAACCCACAAATATATGTGGGTAGTGCATTAGCTGTTGCATCAACCATCATTATGGGCGGACCATTAGTCTTCCAGCCCGCATTCGGTTGGTTGGTTGAGGAATATAATTTTGGTATGGCCATATTATTATTACCGAGTGCTTTAATTATCAGTTTCTTGTGTGTTGTCTTGTTAAAAGAGACTTATTGTAAATCGGCAGAAAGGACAGTTGCAAATTGAGGTAATTAAGGATCCCAGATTATGCTTCAATATTCTTAAACCTCTCTTGCATTTCCTAGCGTTATAGCTAAAACTATAGACCTGATGTTATGGCTTTTTTCCCATGATGAGTAAACAGATGGCTGATATTAAATCTTTCGTAAAACGACATAAAAAATGGCTAATTATAGGTGTGATCGTTGTATTGGCTTTATGGTGGGCAGTAGGTAAATTGTCCGACACAGACAGGAAGCAAATAGCGCAAGCAACACCTGTAACAGTTGAAAAGTCACAACAACACAGTGTATCGATTGATTTGCAAGTAGTAGGTAATGCCAACCCTTACGCGACGGTAGAAATAAAATCCCAAGTTGAAGGTCCTATCACGCAAGTTGCTTTCCGCGAAGGGGAGAATGTTAAAGCTGGCGATATCTTATTTGTTATCGATAAGCGTCCTTTTGAAGTTGCTTTACAAGAAGCAGAGGCCAACTTGGCGCGAGAGAAAGCCCTATTGACCGATGCTGAAATTGGTGTCACTCGTATTAAAGGTTTGTTAAGCAAAAAATTCGCATCTCAAGAAAGTTATGATCAAGCTTATACTGAGATGTTAGCCCAGCAGGCTTCTGTTGATGCGGCAGAAGCAGCATTAGACAATGCAAATTTACAGTTGGATTATTGTACGATACGCTCTCCCATCGATGGGCGCACAGGTAATGTTTTAGTACATCTTGGCAACTTGGTAAAAGCAAACGATACACAAGTTTTAGTGGTCGTAAACCAATTACATCCCATTTATGTCACCTTTGACGTGCCTGAAAAATATTTACCCGCTATTAATAGACGGTTACAGGCTGGAAAAGTATGGATAACAGCTAACGACGTCAATGGTCATCCTTTGTCGGCACAAGGGGATTTATTTTTTGTTGATAATACTATCGATAATTTAACGGGCACCGTGCAATTAAAAGCTAATTTCGATAATGAAAATCAAGAGTTATGGCCTGGCCAGTTTATTAATATTAAATTGGGGTTATATGAAGTAAATGATGCAATTACTATCTCGACACGCGCTATTCAGCAGGGTCAAAAAGGAAGTTACGTATATGTTATTAATAAAGACAATGAAGCGGAATATCGTTCTATTCAATTAGGCGATGCTGTTGGCGATACCACTATTATTACTCAAGGGCTTGGACCGGATGAACAAGTTGTCGTGAATGGACAGTTTCGTTTAGTGGATGGTGCTCCTGTTACGACAACGGTCGAATCAGCTATACCGTCAGATCAAGCGCCTGCGGATAAAAATCCATGATAAATCCATCAGCAATATTTATTCATCGCCCTGTCATGACAACCTTGGTCATGTTCGGGTTAATATTACTAGGAATTCTAGGCTATCGTTCATTACCGATTAGTGATTTACCCAATGTTGATTTTCCCACTATTACCGTTAGTGCCGATTTAGCTGGCGCCAGTGCTGAAACCATGGCTTCGTCTGTAGCGACACCGTTAGAACGACAATTTGCCACTATTGCTGGTATTGATTCGATGAATTCAACGAGTTCTCTTGGTAAAACGCAAGTGACGATTCAATTTGATTTAGATCGTGATGTTGATGCTGCTGCTCAAGATGTACAAGCAGCAATTAGCCAAGCGACCAGGCAATTACCAACAGATATGTCAGTACCGCCAAACTATAAAAAGGTAAATCCTGCTTCACAACCGATTTTATTTATGGCATTAAGCTCCGATACCATTCCATTATCTGAAATAGATGAGTATGCCAATAATCAATTAGCACAACGGCTTTCAATGGTTGATGGCGTTGCGCAAGTGCAAGTTCACGGTGGGCAAAAATATGCCGTGCGCGTGCAATTAGATCCTAATAAATTATCAGCGCGCGGTATTGGTTTAGAGCAAGTGGCTCAAGCTATTGAAAACGCCAATGTAAATTTACCAACCGGTACATTAAGTGGTGAGCATCAAACAGTTACCTTAAGTAGTAGCGGACAATTATTTGATGCCACCGATTATCGACCTATTGTTGTAACCTACCAACAAGGCGTGCCAGTACGTTTAGAAGATTTAGGGGATGTTGTTGATGACGTGGAAAATAATAAAGTCGCCAGCTGGTATATTGATAAACGCTCGATAGGTGTATCGGTACAACGTCAGCCAGGTAGTAATACGATCGATATTATTAATAAGATTCAACAAATATTACCTGATTTTAAAAAGCAATTGCCTCCAGCTGTGAAAATGGATGTAATGTTTGATCGCTCGGAGACGATTCGTGCTTCTGTCAATGAAGTAAAATTTACTTTGGTATTAGCAGCTGCTTTAGTCGTAATGGTGATTTTCTTATTCCTGCGTAATATGCCAGCGACGATCATTGCAAGTGCTGCCTTACCAGTTTCGATAATTGCCACTTTTGCTTTTATGTCCTATTTTGATTTTAGTATCGATAATATTTCTTTAATGGCATTAACCTTAGCAGTAGGCTTTGTGGTTGATGATGCTATCGTGATGCTAGAAAATATTAGCCGGCATATTGAGGCAGGCGATTCGGTACTTGAAGCATGCTTAAAAGGATCGCGAGAAATCGGGTTTACTATCTTATCGATGACATTATCGTTAGTGGCTGTATTTATTCCCATCCTGTTTATGGGTGGTGTATTAGGCCGCTTATTGAATGAGTTTGCAGTAACGATTTGTATAACCATTTTGGTTTCAGGGTTTGTATCGATTACGTTAACACCTATGTTAAGTAAAAAATTATTAAGAGCCCATCAAAAAGAGATTTCTAATCGTTTCTTAGATGGTTTCGAAAATGGGTTTAATAAAGTAAAAGAATATTATCAACGTAGTTTGCAATGGTCGATGGATCACCCTCGCGTTACCATGGCAGTGTTTGGTTTAACAATTGTTTTAACGATATGGTTGTTTATTATCACTCCTAAAGGGTTATTGCCTGAAGAAGATATTGGTATGTTAAATGCTTTTACTGAGGCGTCGCCTGATATTTCTTTTAATAGTATGGTGGAAAGACAACAAGAAGTTGCTAAGATAATTGCACAAAATCCTGCTGTTGAAGCATTTAGCTCACAAGTCGGGGCTGGCGGAAATAATACATTAAATAATGGTCGTTTTTATATTCGTTTAAAAGCACGTGAAGATAGGGCAAAAATTGGTGAGGTTATTCAGCAATTACGTAAAGAAGTGGAAAAAGTTGCTGGTATTAAAGTATATTTTCAAAATATGTCATCAATTAGCATGGGTGGGCAATTAACAAAAACCACATATCAATATGTATTATTGGGTACTAAATTGGAGGAGCTATATCATTGGGCTGATATCATGCAAGAAAAAATGGGTGAATTACCTGGTTTGCAAGATGTGACAAGTGATATGGAAACTAATAACCCAGAATTAAAAATAAATATTAATCGAGATAAAGCGTCTTTGTTAGGTGTCAGCGCTTTTCAAATTGAAAATACCTTGGCATTGGCATTTGGTTCAAAACAAGTTTCGACAATTTATACTGCTGATAATGATTATCAAGTTATTTTAGAAGTACAGCAGCAACATCAGTTAGATCCTGCAGCTTTATCTCAGTTATATGTGACAACGAATGATGGTAAATTAGTTCCTTTAAATACAGTTGCCGCTATCGAAAATACGGTCGGACCTTTAACTGTTAACCATAAAAACCAATTACCATCTGTAACATTGTCTTTTAACTTGGCGCCAGGTAGTTCATTAGGTACAGCTGTTCAAGAGGTAGAGGAGTTAACGCGTAACTTACAATTACCAAGCAGTATTACTCCTATGTTTCAGGGTAATGCACAAACTTTCCAAGATTCATTGGGAAGTACTGCTGTTTTACTATTTGTCGCCATTTTAGTGATTTATATTATTCTTGGCATGTTATATGAAAGTTACATTCATCCATTAACTATTTTATCTGGCTTACCATCTGCAGCTGTGGGCGCCTTATTAACCTTATTAGTATTTGACCTTGAATTAAATTTATACGCTTTTCTTGGTATTATCATGCTAGTTGGTATTGTTAAGAAAAACGCTATCATGATGATCGATTTTGCATTAGAAGCCCAACGTGTTTATCATGAGCCACCGCGAGCTGCTATTTACAGCGCGTGTTTAGTGCGTTTTCGCCCGATTATGATGACAACCATGGCTGCATTATTAGGCGTATTACCACTCGCTATTGCAACAGGGCAGGGTAGTGAATTATTACGCCCATTAGGGCTAACTGTCGTAGGTGGATTATTAACCTCTCAGTTACTTACTTTGTATATTACTCCCGTTATTTACTTATACTTCGAAAAGCTCTCCCATTGGTACAGCCAACGCCATATACAAACCTGAAGTTTTTTAACTCCTCTCCCACAAGGGGAGAGGTTAAGTCAATAATAACTATTTGAGAAAGTGCTCAATAAGAATCCTCAGACGGTGGGATAATGTTTTAGTATCGGGTAAATCGGATTTCAAACCTTCTACTGCTAATATGAATATTTCAGCAGTCTCTTTATCTAAAAATATATTTTGTAAATATTTTAGTGTTTGAAGCTTATATTTTTCCGCAATTTCATGAAAGACATGGGTGTAGGTCCAATAAAAATCGCCTGACATGGGTTGACCGATAATTTGACTCCAGGGCTCCAACAATAAAATGTCATAGATCTTAATAATTTTATTTGCTTTGGATTGGTTGGTATTGAGGATTTTTTCGGCAGCTTCAAACCGTCCATCGACAAGGTGTTCGATAACACTAATATAAAGTGTTTCTTTGTTTTTAAATTCTAAATAAATAAGTGGCCGTGAGAGATTTGCTTCCTGGGCAATATCTTCCATCGCTGTCTTAGCATAACCAAACTGCAAAAAACATTTAAGTGCAGCAACAAGAATGGTTTGCTTACGATTTTTTTTGTTTTGTAAAGTGTATTTTTGAATCATGCTGTAATTATTACAAATTTTGTCAAAATGTCAAACTATTAAATTAAAGGTGAGTTTTTCTGCCAATCAGATAAACAAATTGACATTTTTGACTAAAAGTGTCAAAATGTAAAATATCTAAAAAAACAAGTAGATGATAAATAATGAATGCATGGATGCAACAACACCGCAAACTATTATTAGTTGGAGTTCCCCTTTTTTTCCTAACTATTGCTATCCTCTTTTATCTTTTTAGCGGGCGCTATGTCTCAACAGATGATGCTTATGTGCAAGCGGCAAAAGCGGCTATCAGCGTTAATGTGCCAGGCCAGGTTACTCATATTAGTGTGAAGGATAATCAAACAGTTAAAAAAGGTACGTTGTTGTTTACTCTAGATGACAGGCCTTACCAAATTGCTGTTGAAAAGGCCAAAGCTCAATTAACGAGTGCACGATTGCAAGTTCAATCTTTAAAAGCAACTTACAAACAACAACTTGCTAATCTAGACGAAGCGGAACATACGCTGAATTATCAACAACGAGAATACCAGCGTCAAAAAAAATTGGCTGCGGCGAGCATTTCTTCGCAAATGCAATTAGATGAGGCAACTAATCGTTTTCAAATTGCGCAACAGCAATTTAATGCTGCTAAACAACAGTTGGATTCTGTATTAGCCAATTTAAATAATAATGCGGATATTGCCGTTGAACAGCATCCTCTTGTACAGCAAGCACAAGCTGGGTTAAATCAGGCTGAATTAGATCTTTCTTATACTGAAATCACAGCGCCTTTTAGTGGTGTTGTGACCAAGGTAGAGCTATTACAACGTGGTGACTATATTAATGTGGGTGAATCGGTATTTGCTCTTATTTCTGATAAAGATATATGGGTAGAGGCTAACTATAAAGAAACAGATATTACTTATATGCGACCAGGACAATCTGTTGCCATCGATGTTGATGCTTATCCGAATGAAAATTTTACCGGAGTAGTAGTAAGCCTTAGTCCCGGAACGGGATCAACTTTTTCATTGCTACCGCCAGAAAATGCAACAGGAAATTGGGTTAAAATCGTGCAGCGTATCCCAGTAAGAATTTCCATTGATAGCTCTACTAGTGAAGTGATTTTAAGTTCTGGATTAAGCGCAAATGTTACGGTCGATACTGAGCATGGGCCATTTTCTTCTTCGAGAACCAATAAATGAAAACGGGGACAACACTGGTCCCAGAAAAAAGTTTTGCTCACCGAGGCATTACTTTTGCTGTGATGTTAGCAACCGTTATGCAGGCATTAGATGCAACTATCGCAAATGTTGCTCTACCTCATATGCAAGGTTCATTTGCTGCAACTCAAGATCAAATGATTTGGGTTCTGACTTCCTATATTGTAGCAGCAGCTATTGCCATTCCTTTAGTAGGGTGGCTAGCAGGATATGTTGGACGTAAATTAGTTTTTTTAGTTTCGATTGCTGGTTTTACTATTGCATCGATTTTGTGCGGAATGGCAGAAAATTTGCAAGAAATGGTAATTTTTAGATTATTGCAAGGTATATGTGGTGCTGCATTAGTGCCGCTTTCGCAAGCGATATTATTTGATATTAATCGTCGTGAAAATTTTGGTAAAGCGATGGCTTTGTGGGGAGTAGGCGTTACTATCGGCCCGATTTTGGGCCCAGCTCTCGGTGGGTGGTTAACAGAGAACTACAATTGGCGTTGGGTTTTTTATATTAATGTTCCTATTGGGATTATTGCTTTTGCTGGTATTTATATGTTATTGCCTGAATCCTCTACGCATAAAAAACGATTTGATTTTTTTGGATTTATTACCCTGAGCTGTGGTGTTGGTGGATTGCAAATGTTATTGGATAGGGGCGAATTTAAAAATTGGTTTGATTCTACAGAAATTATCATAGAAGCAATTATTGCGGTATTGGGGTTGTATCTTTTTGTGGTGCATACTTTATCCTATAAGCGTCCTTTCTTAAATGTAAAATTATTTGAGGATCGTAATTTTCTTATCTCAAATATATTAATTTTTGTAATTGGTATTATCCTTTTTGCTACCCTCGCTTTAATCCCCCCTATGCTGCAAAATCAACTTAATTATCCTGTTGTTATAGCTGGCTTGGTCATAGCACCCAGAGGTATTGGTACTATGATTGCTATGTTTATAGTGGGGAGGTTAGTTGGACGTGTTGATAGTAGACTTATTATGGCGGCAGGATTACTGATAACGGCATTTTCGCTTTACCAAATGGCAAATTACTCATTATTGACAGACATGTGGGCTGTTATTTCTGCTGGGCTAATACAAGGGTTTGGTATTGGTTTAACTTACGTCACATTAAGCACCGTGGCATTTTCAACATTACCAGCAAGGCTGCGCAACGAGGGCACTGCTTTTTTTAATCTGCTGCGTAATTTGGGTAGCAGTATTGGGATATCCATCATGCAAATCTTCTTAACTCGTAACACACAAATCGTTCATGCTGTTCTTGGTGAAAATTTGGTACCTTATAATATCAGTGCCAATATGGCTTATGCAGCGAACCATATTGATATTTCGACGACAGCAGGGTTGATGGCATTAAATGCTATGTTGACGGATCAGGCGATGATGGTTGCCTATATTGATGATTACAAATTTATGATGTTAGTCTCATTAGCCGTATTGCCATTGTTGTTTTTATTGCGTATACCCAAAAGAGATAAATCAACTATTGAACCTATTATAATGGATTAACATGAGATTATTTTTATTAAATTTTATATATCTGCCAACTCTTGTTTTTTTATCAGCATGTACGGTTGGCCCCGATTTTATAGAGTCAGCTCCGCCTTCTGTTTCTGACTACGCAGCTGAAAATGATTTAAAACAATTTGGCGAGCAATACATTAATGAAGATAAAATAATATCGAGCCATTGGTGGCAAGAGTTTTCATCACCTGCACTGAATGAAGTCATAGCCTATGGCCTTAAAAACAATCTATCGTTAGATTCAGCAAAACGAACATTAGCGCAATCGCGTGAGCTCGTGAATGCAGCACAAGGGCAATTATGGCCACAAGCAGCGATGAATGCAGGTGCTGGTAGGCAAAAATATGGTGTTGCTTTGTTTGGCCCTGCAGACTTTACTATACCCCCTTTCACATATTATGAAGTAGGCCCGAGTGTTTCCTATTTACTTGATATTTTTGGCGGTACGCGAAGGACGATTGAAAAACAACAAGCAGTGGCAGATTATCAACTACAGATTTTAAATGCGGCTTATCTTTCATTGACCGGTAATATTGTTAATACAGCGCTGACTATCGCAACAATTAATGCTCAAATTGATACGCTAAAGGAAATTATTATCGAAGATAAAGAGAATTTACGGCTTGTTCAACATGCTTTTGATCTTGGCGCTGCCACTAAAGGAGAGGTGTTAAGCGCACAAAGCCAATTAACCAACGATGAAGCATTATTACCCGATCTTTATCAGCAGCGAAAAATAGCACAAAATGCTTTAAACGTGCTGGTTAGTCGCACACCAACCGAATGGCGTCCTCCTTATTTTGAATTGGAAAATTTTAAGCTACCAGAGGAATTACCATTAACTTTACCTTCGGAGTTAGTGCGTACACGTCCTGATATTTTGGCAGCAGAGGCGATGCTACATGCTGCTAGCGCTGATGTTGGTATTGCTACTGCTAACTTATATCCCAGTATTACGTTAACCGGTTCTTTATTTCAAGAAGCACTAACACCTCGTGAGTTATTTAATGCGTCATCAAGCGCTTGGAGTTATTTTGCCAATGTCAGTGCTCCTATTTTTAATGGCGGTACATTACGTGCGCAACAGCAAGCAGCTGTCCATGCTTATGAATCGGCATTTTCTGCTTATCAGCAAGTTGTAGTTAACTCATTTGTACAAGTAAATGATGTGCTTCATGCCTTAAAATATGATGAAAATGCCGAAGAATTACAAAAACAAGCGGTATTAACTGCTAAAAAATCACTGGAATTAACAAGATTGAGTTTTAAAGAAGGTGGTGCGAATATTCTAGAATTACTGAATGCAAAGCGTTTTTATATGCAATCACGCTTTGGTTATATTAAGGCACAAGGGCAACGTTATCAGGATACAGTCCAATTGTATTTAGTGTTAGGTGGAAGAAGCCACTTGCCAGATACATCGATGGAGTCGGGGTTGGGGAAGGAGTAGGTAAGGTCACTTATAATGATATGCTTTCCTTACATTTCCCTCTACTGCAGGGCTGATGGATCGACTCGTTTGTTCACTGAATTTTCTGGGGTTCCATTTAAAACGCCACTCCGTCATTGCGAGGAGCGAAGCGACGCGGCAATCCAGCCGATAATGATTATCGCAACTGGATTGCCGCGTCGCTTCGCTCCTCGCAATGACGGGGTATTTAGATTTTCAGGGGAATTTATATTAAAAAACGAGTCGATACCTCTCCCGCAAGGGGAGAGGGTATGGGTTTTTACAAATATCGTTAGTCCTATGGTCTTATTACAGTATATTTTGCTTGTTGTCCCTCGGCTGGGGCCGCCTTTTCTATACGAACATTACTAACAGACTTAAGACCAATATACTTAGTAGAAGCCTTTAGGTAGCTATTCGTATTTTTGTCTAAATTATCATCATTTAAATGTTGATCTAAATATTCTGTAATAATTGTTGATAGTTGTTTTCCCTCTGGATTATTAGTCGAATTTGTTCCAACAACATCACTAAATTTAACGGCAAAAAATTTCAACAATTCGCAAAAACTTCTTGTGAAGCCTGCAGGGTTGTTCGCCATAGCGCTTGTAAATTTTATGCCAAACAAAGAAAATGGTCGTGCCTGTCGACAACAATTTTCTTGGTTGTTCAATAATCCGTGCACAAAATTACAGGCTTCTTGTTTCAAACGATCGGCTGCAGCGGGTAAATGATTATTTGTATTAAAATATAATAATACGTTTTGAATATAGTCTCCTTTATTAGAAATGCTTTTTGCAAAGGCGGGATCACTTACGCTCACGTTGTTATTAAAGGCTTGATCCAAGATGTCGTAGCCGCGAGCTACAATGCTGTTCCCCTCAGGATTTATATCGATAAATTTCGTATCCAAAGTATTAGCATCTGTTGTTTTATTGATGTATGGCAATTTTCCGCCAATACTTCCAAAACTATTTAACGTTACTTCTCCATTTCTATATGAAATTACTATCGCTTCATTATTATGCCGTTGTAGAGGATTTATGGTGCGGCGTTCGTTAGCAGAAACCATAACTTCTTGTGGTGTAATAAAAAGATCGCCAATTGCTCCGCGTGTGTTCAAGAAATAAGTCGCGAAAAAACGCATTAGCGTGGTAAAAGAAGCTGTATTTACAGTGTCTTCTCGGTCACTGAACCGTCCCATCTGTTGACGTAAAAAATGAGTGTCATCATTGATAAGGCCGCGTACAAATGTCAGAGCCTCGGTTTGTTGAGCTTCATTGGACTGGTCATCAAAGCGTGCAAAAACCGCAGCTAAGTAAGCTTTTTTATGAATTGCGGTGGGTGTGTTTCCTGCTGCTGCAAACTGGGTATTTAAGGTATCGTAATCAGTTGGATGTATTAATATTGCTTGAGCCGCAGGTTGACCTTCTTCTTGTCTGGGCTGAGTCGGAGGAGCCGCAGGTTGACCTTCTTCTTGTCTGGGCTGAGTCGGAGGAGCCGCAGGTTGACCTTCTTCTTGTCTGGGCTGAGTCGGAGGAGCCGCAGGTTGACTTGATGTTGGTGCAAAAGCAGCCAAAGTAGCTTTAGGTTCATCCGCTAATAAATTTCCCCTTTGATGTTGAGCCATAACTTCACCAAAAAGATTCATAAATTTATTAAGAGGATCGTCAACTCCTGATTGCTCTGTATTTTCTCCACCGTCGGAGTCACTAACAAACTCTTCATCTGCTGAGTCATCTTCTGCAAAGAGTTTTGGTGAAGGAACAGAGTCACTATGTGGCTGTGGTGGCTTTATAAATTTTTTCATAATCTTGCTGGTATCTATCGTTAAAACGCTTTTCATAGTCGACTCAGGTGAAACTTCCTCCTCAGACGCAGGTTCACTGTTAAAACCTTCATCCCCTGTAGCAGCAGGCGGTGGTAATACCGCGCTAGCTTCCTGAATCGCTTTAAGGGGTAATTTCCCAATAATCGGCTGAATCGCAGTGAATCCTATCAACGTTTCAATTGTTGGTGCTTCCAATTCATCCAAAGTAATATGATAAGTCACACCAGATTCTTTAAATGACGTACCATCAAATGACTGCTCTTCAATTAGCGCTGCATTAAAAAGGGCGTTATACACTTCTTCTGTTAGATGGTAAGCCACAGTTGAATTTTGTTCTTTGTATAGTGCAGTTAGTTGTTCCCTAATATCCTCATTCCCTACAGGGAAATCTTGGATCTGATATGTCTTGGCTACTTCGGCAGCTATTTGCCCATTAAAGAATAAAATTGAACCTGGCATAACAAAAACCCCCAATTATTAATGGTCATTTATTTTACTACGAGATAACGCTAAAAAGCGTTATCTCGAATTATTCATTTAATTTTGTTTACTAGAAAGCGCAGGTCTTCCCGCAGTCCCTGTTTGTCTGTTTTCAAGAGCGCTATCAGCACCCGAGCTAGCTGATGGATTAAAGGGCGATGATGAACTGGTTTGTCCTCCATCACGTAAAGGTTGTACAACTTGTGTAACACTACCTGGTTTCAATCGAGAAAGTAAAGAGGTACTCTCTGCTAAAACCTGTTCAACCCCTGACGTCCTAAATAACAAATTATTCCCAAAAGCTCTTTTGCCTCGTGTGCTTTCAAAAAAGCCCTTGTTAGCGTGTAAGACCTCAAGAATTTTTGTAACCTGAATCACACCATCTTGTCCAGAAATGTTTTTATAACATTCGATAATTGCTGTTTCTTGTGTATTCAAAGTTGCAGCATTGTTCAAGTGACTAGTGACACCGATAAAATTCGATATACGAGCATTTCTATAAGGAGTATTTGATAATCCCTCCAATACTCTTTCACTTGCTGTTCGTTGTAGTGACATTAACTCTCGGCAACCAGTATTAAACAGAACTACCAGGCTACCAAGAGCAGGGGAAAGTCGTTGGAGATCATTCAGCACTGCTTGCTGTTTGGATGCCAATGCCGCTAAACCAAAGGCTGATACTATTAGCGGAGCATTTCCAAGGATATTTACTTTTCTTGTTTCAGAAAACTTGTCAATCGTTCGAATTAATGGGGCGAGTGAGTTCCTCTGCTGCTCTGTAAGCTGCTGTCTTTCCATCAGATCGTTTATGCGGGTTATATATCCTGCCATTAGCTCATCAGAAGGCATTTTATTGAGAAACTTTATTAACTGATCTACTTCTAAACGGCATTCAATGCGATGAATAAGATTCTTCACTTTATTAAACGCTGCTATTGCCTCTTGGTTATTTGAAGCAGCGATTGGCTTATCAATCTTATAAAAATTGAGCCATAGAAAATCTATTTGCTCTTCAGTTAAATTAATAGAGAGACCCTCAAGCCGATCTACAACAGCGTGTAAGTTGTTCAAAGCATTTGTAATGGTTTGCCAATTTGTTTGAGTTGTCGATACATCACCTGTTTTTGATAGCTCATCGATAATTTTTATAGTTTTGGCCTTAAAAATACCATTAGCCTTATTTTGTTCTATTAGCGCAGATACGGCTTTCGCTAAATTATCTAGCTCGCTATTTGGATAGCGCGCACGGATTTGTGTCATAAGGCTGAGTAATGTTACAGACCCACTTTGCCCAAAATCAATGCCCATTTTATTTGGTGAAATATTAATTAACCATTTAAATTCTGTTAATTTAGTTTGCAAAGTATTCTGATTAGTTATTGGTCTATTATCCTCATCAGTCCGTCCGAATTCACTCTTAATATCATTAATGGTTGAAGAAAGCTTATTATTAGTGTTATTTTGCTTTTCACATTTTTCAATGCTAGTAAGCAATTTCAATATCGTATCCTTTTTAGCAGTGAGTGCGGCTCGGGCTGGCGTGGTTGCCGAGCTTGGTAAGAATTGTGATTTGCATTTGTTTATATACGTTAACATATTACGTAGATTCGTAGCTTGCTCTTCCGTTAACAGCATATTATTTACTAAGGTTATCTGCATCACCATTTCAATATTTTGTAATTGTTGCTGAATTTCTGATAACTCGCGTTCGGAGAAGGTTTTAGACTGTGGATTGTTACCCACTGTGCGTATGATCATCTCAATTGATGTGCTAAGCTGCTCGCTGAGATATAACACCGCATGCACGCGTTGGGTTTCATTACTACCCGAATGCAATTCTGCTGCTGCCTTTTGTAAACCACTGCGTCCGAATCGTTGAAATAATACTTGTTTAAATTCTTTTTGAGTTTCAGTTGGCACTAAAAGACCACGGTAACGGTAACCTTTTTCATCACCATTTCTTTCACTTAAACTTAATATTGAAAATATATGGTCGCTTGGTCTTATGGTGAGTAATGTGCTAACACATAAATCCTCTAGTGGAACATTCTTTGGCACCTGATTAAGGAAATAAATAACCCATGGTGCAAGAGTTGCTGATCCACTATTGGGGATGAGCTCGCCATCAGCAGAAACTGGAACAGCTGCATTAATTCCATTGGTATCTTGTAATAAATACGACATCAAACCGTGTGGATAGATACTCTTTTCTGTAAACGCACGATCAAGCTCCTCATCAGAAAAATGAGTGCGTAATTTTTTCATCGTATAGACAGCAAATATCAGAGCTTTGTTTTCGAATGCGTCTGACACTTTTTTTCCTGCTTGATATTCAGCATACGCCTCCATCAACAAAGGATCCTCATTTTGTATCTGAGTGAAAGATCCATCGGCTCTATTTAAAACACGGAGAACAATGGGGTGGGACCAGGGCAGCTTATGTGATTGCGTTATAGGGTAAGTTTCACTTATACCAGTTAATTCAATAGCTTTATACTGACCTTTTTCTTGAATAACTACTTGTATTGGTTTGCCCTCTGCAGATAAAACAATCGCCGGTGTATCAAATTGTTGTGTAACTTCGTTAATCTTTTTGTTAATTACATTATCGGGTAATTCATTTTGCCCTATAACACGAAAAGTACAATAACGACCATCAATAGCAGCAAATTGGATTTGGCGCGGTTGGCTGTTTCCTGTGGGAGCAGCAGCTATGCTATTTTGAAGTGCCGCATAAGCTACAGTTAAATCATCGAGTTTACGGCGAACCTTATCAATTTTGTCGTTTTCTAAATAAATTTGATGCAAAACTTTTTCGGTTGGTGACCAATCATAGGCTAACCAGGAGTAGTACTTTATTTCACCATGGCGGGTTTTTAAATCCAAAACAATTTGTTTGATATTTTCGCTTTTGGCTTTAGTTTCTGTTACTGGAACTTCTATCTCAACTCCTTCTACAAGAGTTTTACTTGTCCTAATAGATGTAACAGTATACTCAACTGTTTCTTGGCATAACGTTCTCCATATTATACGAGGCATTTTTGATGGTAGCGTTACAATAAAGTTATTCAATCCCTTGAAAAGATCTGGACTATCCTCACCCTCCTTGTATTTTTTAGCCGCCGAGATGACAACCATAAAGATATTTCTGGCGTTGCTATCGCGAAGAGTAGACCATGCTGCAGATTGTTCAGTACTACTATATAACTTTGTAAAAAGTTCGCGACTAGCTGAGTCTGTAAACATTTGAGCTATTGCTTTACGGCATGCTTCAGCAGGGGAATCGTCAGCGCGAATTTCTAAATCCTCTTCTTCCTCTATAAATTCTGGATTAAATGCTGGTGGTTGGTGGAGGCTAACTGCAAGTTGCAATTCTGCAGTTTCTTGATCATGCTGTTGTTGCTCGAGTTGTTGGGTTAATTCATCGAGCTCGGTCACTATAGCATCTAGCTTTTGCATATGTTGCACTAGGGCGTTATCAGGCTTTAGATCATAACTCACGTATAAACCAGTAGTATTACCTTCAGGGCATTCAATGGTTTTACCTGTTGTGTCCACTCGTGGCGCTTTAAAATAAGTGCCATCTGGGTTTACTAATAATGATTTAATCTTAGCAATCACTTCACGAGGATGGAGAATAGTGCCTTCTGTTGAGGTTTTTGGTAAGGAAAAATTGGTTGAACTTGCTACTTGTGAATAAGTTAATTTGGAAAAATCAATTGTGCCACTTGTATAAGGGCGTTGCCTATTATAGGCATCAATTATATCTAAGATTTCTACAAATGCTTGGTTAATACGAAGATCTGATCGTGAAAAAGCTGCTCTTGTGGTCGGACATTTTAGATCACACTTTGGATCGGATAAATAGCTAAAGGGAAAAGTGAACCCTGTAGGGATAATATAGGGCAAACGTGCTTTATTGAATGAGGAGTAGGCCTCAAAATCGAAAATTGCATCTTTTAAAATTTCTTCTTCTATGTACTTAATACCCTCTAATAACTGTCCATCAAGCAAAGCCATCTTTTGTTCTATAGCACCCATAATAAATCGCTCCGAAAATGTAATTCAGCTTCCCATCCTATAGTGATTTAACTTTCTTTTCAACTTTTAATACATATCCGACGTTGCAATTATTAATTTCTCTTCCGAATATATCGCCCATCTCCCTTTTGGTGTAATATACCTATAATTAACTTTAGAAAAAGCTTAAAGATATTCTAATACGAAAAGGAAAGCATCATGTCACAAACTGCTAACGCCTCTAAAAAAGGTATTCTTGCAAACTGGGAAAATCCTATGGGAACCGATGGATTTGAGTTTCTCGAGTTTGCTGCGACAGACACCAATCCACTCATTGCACAATTTAAAGCATTAGGTTTTATTGAGGTCGCTAAGCACAAGGATAAAAATATTCGATTATTCCAACAAGGCGATGTGCGATTTATTGTTAATAGTGAACAAAAAGGCAGCTCCTATCAATTTGCTTTAAGTCATGGTCCTTGTGCTTGTGCGATGGGATTTCGTGTTCATGATGCAAAAGCAGCATTGGATAAATTAATAAAATTAGGCGCAAAACCTTTCCCTACTAGCGATAGTACATTAGGTTTCACTATTCCTGCTATTTATGGTATTGGCGATAGCGCACTTTACTTGATTGATGATTACGCAACAGGGCGTCATTATTTAAACGATTTTATTTTTGATAAAACGGTAGAAGCAGCTAGTAAAGGATTTGGTATCGCGTATTTAGATCATGTTACGCATAATGTTTATCGTGGTCATTTAGATACTTGGGCTGATTTTTATGCGCGTTTATTTAATTTCCGCGAAATTCGTTATTTTGATATTGAAGGAAAATTAACCGGTTTAAAAAGCCGAGCCATGACAAGCCCTTGCGGTAAAATACGCATTCCCGTTAATGAATCCTCTGATGATAAGTCGCAAATTGAAGAGTATTTGCATGAATATAAAGGTGAAGGTATTCAGCATATTGCTGTTGGAACAACCAATATTTATGAAAGCATAAAAAAAATGCGAGAGCAAAACATCCAATTTTTATCTGTGCCAGATAGTTATTACCAAGCTGTCGATAATCGTATTACCAATCATGGTGAAAACATAGAAGAATTAAAAAAATTACGCATATTAATTGATGGCGCTCCTACCAAAGGACAAGGCTTATTATTACAAATTTTCACACAAAATATGATAGGTCCTATCTTTTTTGAAATTATTCAGCGTAAAGGAAATGAGGGATTTGGCGAAGGTAATTTCCAAGCATTATTTGAAGCTATGGAGCAGGATCAAATTGACAGGGGAGCGTTATAACAATGAAATTAGCCACACTAAGAACAGCACATCGTGATGGTGAGCTAGTTATTGTCAGCCGTGATTTATCCCGTAAAATTAGCGCCAAACCATTAGTTCACACCATGCAACAAGCACTTGATAATTGGTTTGAGTATGCTCCTCAGTTACAAGAGATTTACGAACAATTAAATGCAGATACCTCTATAGGTAGTGCGTTAGATCCTATTGAATGTCATTCTCCTTTACCCCGAGCTTATCAATGGGCTGATGGTAGTGCTTATGTTAATCACGTAGAATTAGTGCGTAAAGCGCGTGGTGCAGAATTACCAGATGATTTTTGGCAGAATCCATTAATGTACCAAGGCGGATCAGATACTTTTTTAGCCCCACATGAAGAAATTACAGTAAAAGATATTAGTTGGGGTGTTGATTTTGAAGCAGAAGTTGCTGTTATTACCCATGATGTCGCTATGGGTGCCACATCGGAAATGGGCACGCATGCCATTGCATTAATCATGTTGGTTAATGATGTATCCTTGCGTAATTTAATTCCTGCTGAATTAAATAAAGGATTTGGCTTTTTTCAAAGCAAGCCATCAAGTAGTTTTTCACCCATTGCTGTAACACCTGAAGAATTAGGTACGGCTTGGGATGGATATCGTGTGCACTTGCCATTGATTACACATTACAATGATCAATTATTTGGTAAACCTAATGCAGGTGAAGATATGACATTTCATTTTCCCGCGTTAATTGCGCATGCTGCTAAAACACGTCGTTTATGTGCAGGAAGTATTGTTGGTTCTGGCACGGTTTCAAATAAAGATCGTTCTGTAGGATCATCTTGTATTATGGAAAAGCGTATGTTAGAAATTTTAGAATATGGTGAGCCAAGAACACCTTTTATGCAGTCAGGTGATAAAGTGCGTATAGAAATGCTAGATAAAGATGGAAAAAGTATATTTGGTGCTATTGAGCAAAGAGTTATATTGGGTTAATTACGAGTTTAATTTACCTAAATAAAAGGATAAAAAAATGTCAACACCAGGTCAACGTTTAAAAGAAGCCATAAAGCTTGAGAGACCATTACAAATGGTAGGTGTTATTAACGCATACAGTGCTTTATTAGCAGAACAAACAGGATATCGTGCTTTATATTTATCTGGCGCAGGTGTCGCTAATGCCTCTTGTGGTGTTCCTGATTTAGGTATTACAACCTTGGCTGATGTAATCACTGATGTACAACGCATTACAGAAATCACATCGTTACCTTTATTAGTTGATGCTGATACGGGTTGGGGTAGTGCATTTAATATTGAGCGCGCTGTAAAACAATTAACGCGTGCTGGTGCTGCCGGACTGCACTTAGAAGATCAAGTGCAAGCCAAACGATGTGGCCATCGTCCTCGCAAACAGCTTGTCGATAGTCAAGAGATGTGCGATAGAATTAAAGCGGCTGTTGATGCGCGTACCGATCCTGATTTTGTCATTATGGCGCGCACCGATGCCTTTGCGAGTGAGGGGTTAACTGCCGCAATTAATCGAGCAAAACACTATATTGCAGTAGGCGCTGATATGGTTTTTGCTGAGGCGCTTTCTTCCATTGAAGATTTTCAACAGTTTACTAAAGAAATTAAAGTTCCTGTTTTAGCAAATATTACTGAATTTGGTAAAACTCCTTTATTACCGCGTGAACAATTAGCGCAAGCTGGTGTGGCGATTGCTTTATATCCATTAAGTGCATTTCGTGCTATGAGCAAAGCCGCATTAGCGGTTTATCAAACAATACGCGATGATGGCACTCAAAAAACTATTTTACAAATGATGCAAACACGTGAAGAGTTATATAAAGTATTAAATTACTATCAATATGAACAAAAATTAGATGAGTTATTTAAAGAGGATAAATCATGACAGATGGATTAATAGGAGTTGTAGCTGGTTCTTCAGCGATTTCTGCTGTAGAAAATGAAAAAGAACTTACCTATCGTGGTTATGATATTGTGGAATTAGCGGAACGTTCTACCTTTGAAGAAGTAGCATGGTTATTGTTATATGGTCATTTACCTTCAAAAAAGGAGCTTGATGCGTTTATAATCAATTTAGATAATCAGCGAGAATTGCCGGTAGAATTAAAACGAGCGCTAGAATTAATTCCTGCTAATGCCCATCCTATGGATGTGTTAAGAACAGGCTGTTCTTTTTTAGGTACCTTAGAACCAGAAGGAGAATCAGGGCAGGGTAAACGCACACCAGACACTATAGCCACACGATTGTTTTCTGTTTTTCCTGGTATTTTATTATATTGGTACCATTTTCATCGTGGCGTTACAATATCAACACAAAGTAGCGAGCCAACAATTGCTGGACATATTTTATCTTTATTACACCAAGGTAAAAAAGTTGATGAATTACAACGTCGCGCATTAGATGTTTCGCTGATATTATATGCAGAGCATGAATTCAATGCCTCAACATTTGCTGCGCGTGTTTGCACCTCTACAGGCGCTGATTATTATTCGGCGATTACGGCGGCAATTGGCACATTAAGTGGACCATTACATGGTGGTGCTAATGAAGCAGCTATGGAATTATTAGAGCAATATAATGATACTACTCAAGCAGTAAATTCCGTTAAAGAAAAATTAGAGCACAAAGAAAAAATCATGGGATTTGGTCATCGAGTGTATAAAACTCATGATCCGCGCTCACCCATTATTAAGCAATGGTCGAAAAAATTATCGGACGTGAGTGGCAATCATACTTTATATAATGTATCAGAAGTGATTGAAAAATTATTATGGGATGAAAAGAAACTATTTCCCAATTTAGATTTTTATAGTGCATCAGTTTATCATTTCTGCGGTATTCCCGTTAAATTCTTTACACCACTTTTTGTGATTTCAAGAACCTCAGGTTGGACTGCACATATTATTGAGCAACGCGCGAATAATAAATTAATTCGCCCCTTGTCAACGTATGATGGGCCTTCATACAGAGAGTATGTGGAATTAAAGGATAGAACGAATTCATAAAGAGATTATTTCATGACCGAGACCGATTTTATTTTAGAACAAATTGTCGATTACGTGCTAGAAACTTCAATAACTAGTGATTTAGCCATAGACACGGCGTATTATAGTTTTCTTGATAGCCTTGGTTGCGCATTTCTTGCGTTACAATTCCCCGCATGTACAAGACACTTAGGTCCTATCATTGCAGGCATTCAAGTTCCTCATGGCACTCCTGTTCCTGGCACACAATTTATTGAGGATCCTATCAAAGCCGCTTTTGATATCGGTATATTAATTCGTTGGTTAGATTTTAACGACACCTGGTTAGCTGCTGAATGGGGTCATCCTTCTGATAATTTAGGCGCTATTTTAGCTGTCACCGATTATGTGAGCCGCCTACATCCTCAAAAGCAGTTGACCATAAAAGATGTATTAATCGCTATGGTTAAAGCCTACGAAATCCAAGGTATTTTTGCTTTAGAAAATAGTTATAATAAAATTGGTCTTGATCATGTGATTTTAGTAAAATTAGCTTCCACAGCAGTTGCTTGTGCTTTATTAGGCGGCAATAGACAACAAATCATTAATGCTATTTCACAAGTATGGTTAGATGGTAATAGCTTACGTACTTATCGTCATTCTCCTAATACAGGTTCGAGAAAATCCTGGGCAGCAGGAGATGCTACCAGTCGCGCTGTTTGGTTAGCGATGATGAGCCTTAAAGGTGAAATGGGTTATTCCACCGTATTATCCGCCAAAAAATGGGGATTTTATGATGTCTATTGCCAAGGAAAACCCTTTGTATTCAATCAACCTTTTGCTAGTTATGTGATGGAAAATATTTTATTTAAAATTTCTTTTCCAGCTGAGTTTCATGCTCAAACAGCTGTTGAATGTGCTATCGCTTTATATCCGCAAATAAAAGATAAATGGGATACCATTGAAAAAATCATTTTAACGACTCAAGAGCCCGCGATACGTATAATCAGTAAAACAGGCCCATTAAATAATCCAGCTGATAGAGATCATTGTATTCAATATATGGTCGCCATTGGTTTATTATTTGGCCAATTAACAGCTGATGATTATGAAGACAACGCTGCTAAAAATCCTCTCATTGATACATTACGTAATAAAATGATCATCAGTGAAAATCCAGCCTTTACTAAAGATTATTATGATCCTAGCAAACGTTCTATTGTCAATTCATTACAAATCATCTTCAAAGATGGCTTAAGCACAGAACAAGTTACTGTTGAATATCCTATTGGACATCGACGTCGCCGTCAGGATGGATTACCGCTTTTGCTGAAAAAATGGCAAAATAATGTGGCAACGGTTTTTAATGGTGATCAGCTGAGTAAAATACAACAATTGTTTGAAGATAAAGAGACATTAATGAATACAGCAGTCCCAACTGTAATGGATTTATTAATCAAACCTAGTTAAAGAAAAAGATCCCTCAGTGTAATGTTTACAAACCGACTGTACTCCCCTCTCCCCTTGCGGGAGAGGGAAATGCAAGCGCAGCTTGCGAGGGTGAGGGGAAAGCGGCGAAGCAAGAAATAGTAATTATTTATTTATCTCTCTACGTAGAGAGCCGCCGCTCACCCGCCCGCGCTAAAGCGCGGTCGACCTCTCCCACAAAGGGGAGAGGTGCAAGCGATCTGATCTTGAAAGTGAGACACTTTTATCCCATCCCACCTCATAACATCCTTGCTATGACATCCCCACTATTGGATCCCTGTTGGGGTTTATCCTCGTGAAAACGGGGACGACGAGGTAGGGAGTTTTAAATGAAACTCCTGAATACCTCGATTACAAAATGAGTTGCTATCCTCAGGCTAGATAGTTGTCTACGCATGCTTTTTTGAGAGTGGCCTCAGTTTGAACATGCCTCATTTGACTAAACTGCACTAGATTGGAGAAAAGTCTCGACTATTATAAAAATTACTGTAGAAAAGTCAGGTTTTGGCTAACATCCAATACATGGCGACCCTGGTTCTCCTGTGCTGATTTCCCTGTTGATAACCACCCCACAATGTGCTGCAATAATAATATTGTGGCACAATTTAAGGTGGCTGGCATGCAAACACTAAATATTCGAGAGATGCGCAACGCATTGGGGCATTTAGACACACTAGTTAATGAGGCGGGTGAATTGATTATTACCCGGCATGGGAAAGCTATTGCACGTGTTTTGCCCGTTCAGGGAAAAGGCTCTAGACCTACTCATGAAGAGCTACGACATTTAACTAAGAGTTTACCTGTCTCATCTAAAAAAATTATTCGAGATATGCGTGATGAACGCTAGTGCTTATTTAGACACATCTGCGCTTGCAAAATGGGTATCTAAATGAAAAGAATTCCGATGCAGTAGCCGCCTATATAATTTCGTTAGATCGAGCGATAATTAGTAGTCTTACAATTACCGAAATGCGGTCTTTATTATCGCGTCGAAGGCAGATGCATGATTTTAGCGAAAAAGTAGAGCAGCAGCTCTATGCCACTTTTTTAAACGATATCGATCGAGGATATCTCAGTGTAGAACCCTTTCTAGATGGTCACTATACATTTGCCTCTCACCTTATTGCTACTTTACCTAACATTCCATTATGAACATTAGATGCACTTCATTTAAGCGTTATTCAACAGAAAAACATTCCCTGCGTTGCAACTGCAGATGATTGTATGATAAAGGCTGCTAAGAAAATGGAGATTTCTGTAAAAAGTTTTTGATGATGGGTATTAACAGGTCTTTTAAACAATAGTTTAAATAATTGCTCATGATTTGCAGCTCAAAAAGTAAATGGCTATCCTGATTTTCCGCTTTGCCTCATTAATGATACGTAAAAAAACATATAGATATTCTTTTGCCATATTTAAACAAGGGATATTCGCTTGCATAAATAATTATTCTACGATTCGTAATTCATGCTGACACTTTCGCTATAATTTTGATTTTTTCACTGAGAATACTCTCTTGCTTGATGTAAGCGGCATAATTTTCTGACCAGCATTCGCCGTAGTTTGTTGCGCATAGCCCAAAGTCATTAATTGACTTGTTCCAGGATGCAAAGAGGCAGATGTCGGTGCGGTTTCTAATTGTCCTGTCTGTTTAAGTACAATATCTTTTGTTGTCACTATCTGTAATGTAGGTTTTTCACCCAGAATTAATGTCGCTTCGGTACTTAAAGGCACAGGATGATTTTGTGCACCATGACCAATATTTAAACATCGCACTATTGGACAATTTGCGGCATCGGCTGCATCAGCAAATCTTTTTAATGAACGAGATATTGCTGCTTCTTGATCTTCACTACAAGAAATATTACCTAAAACAATTGCTGCTGGTTTTTTCCCCGTAGTAAATAATCCCGCTCGTTGTAAATGCACTAATGCACCATCTACTTTACGCGGCCCATCTGCTTGATATTCTTCTTCCAATAAAAGAATTTTACCCGTCCAATCTGCAGGATAAGAGGTACCTAGCGTTCTGGTAACTCGCGTGAGATTACCACCTATAATTATTGAGCGGATAGTTTTGGCCTCAGTTGCTTGTTTATTAAAAGGCATGAGGTCATTAATTAAAGTAGACTGGATTTCTCCAAATAGTATCGCTCTTAATATTTCAGTATCTTCAACTGCAATCCTGCCTTCGGCAGTTTGGAGTGCAGTAGGCGCATGTAATGTTTGCCAGCCCCATTGTTGATTAAGATAGACATGCAACGATGTTATATCACTAAAGCCAATAAAGACTTTTACTTTTGTTGGTGGTTTTTGTTTCTCAAGACCATCAAGCAGCCGCATCGATCCATAACCACCTCGTATGCACCAAATTCCAGCAATCCCATCATCATTTAAGGCATTTGATATATCTTGCAGCTGTAATTCCTGCGTATTAGCAAAGTCAGGATCATCGCCATAAAAAAGTGGGGAGATAACAGGAATTAATCCCCAACTAGTTACCAATTTTTGTACTGCAAGAATATCGTTAGAAGGGTGATCAGTTTTTGAAGCAGGGGCAATAATTTGAAGTTTATTGCCTTGTTTCAGGAATGGCCATTGTTTTCTTTTCATTGTAATCCCTCAATGTTATTTAATTTACTATTATGATAATTCCTTATTTACGTTAAAGCAATCAAGCTTATAAATAATAAATATTGTCATATTAACTATTGTCTATTCCAAATAAAAGCGGTGCTTTTTTGCACCCCCATCTTAATATGCTTATAGTTAGATCAGTACGGGAGTGTTTTATGAAAAAATCTCCTCTTGATAGCAGTGAAGAGTTGGTTGCTTTTCCCGCCGATAATGGCATTAGATTGCTGAAGCCAGATAGTAAAGAACATTTTTTTATACATTTAATGGCCAAAAGTTTTTACCTAATGTGGGAAATCTTCTTAATTTATCCATTGGTTTTTTCTTTAGAAACATTAATTATAATATTTTGAATATCAAAGAATCTGCTATTGCTGCTTGCGGGTTTAATTTGTTTTGCATTTTATTTGAATCAAAAAAACCTTTGTTCAGTTTCCAATGCATAACTCATAATTAGTACTGGAATACTTGCCAATCAAGGCAATATAGAAAATCCAATCGGAATCATTAACTCTTTTATGAATTAACAAAACTGTGAATATCATCTATTAGTTATATCGACATATTTATTTAACTAAGTTGATTTGTTGAGGGGAGAGAAAGAGGGTGAACATCTGCTCTTGAGCTTAAACAGATGTTTGTTCTGATTCTTATTACTACACCGTCATCATGGCCTTGCTCATACCTCTAGCTAAATAGCATTTTTCAAAAACAAATGTTAGTATACTAGTTATATTAGCTCGGCATGGGAACCTATATCTATGAGAACAGCGGTCAATAAAATAGCGTCAAATCTTCGTACCTATTACGGTTTAGATTCTACAGCAAGCGACTATGATGTCTTTGAGCTACAAGGTGAAGATAAAACCAGCAAACCAGCCATTATGAACGCCTATAAAGAGTTGGCGCGCATCCATCATCCTGATAAAAATGTAGAGTCACCAGAATCAGAAGCTGCTGCTAACAAGCGATTTAAAGAACTTGATGAAGTGAAAGACAGGTTATTAGCCCAGTTTAGTCAAGATCAAAGCGCTGATGAGAATATTAGTATCCATGAAGCCTGCGCAAAAGGTAATCTTGCGCGGGTACTCCGCTTAATTAAAGATCCGAATACTGCAGTTAATGAAAAAGATGCCTCACAATTAACGCCTTTTGAAACTGCAGTAAAACATGAGCAATGGTCTATTGTAGTTGCTTTATTGGACGAGCAACAACGACAAAAACGCATTATAAAACATCAAGCTTCTACTGCTGATAATGCGCTCGTTGCAAGGCCAAAAAACACCCTGGATATTGACTTAGCTGGCCAAGATGAAGCTGGAAATACGCTGTTACATCGTATCTGCTTACTTGCACCTCCTGCAATTAGTACAAATAGCCAAAGTCAAGCATTAGTGCACAAGGATGATACGGATTTTTCACGTGATATTTATTATCAACTAGTGGAAAATATATTATCGCAAATGCCGGCAGAGAGTACTAATGCGAGAAATAAGCAGGGAAAAGCAGCTCTGCATTTAGTTTGTGAAGCGGGCGCTTATGAGGCTTTTGCCCCCTTTTTATATAATTCGCTCGTTGATATGAATGCCATAGATGCTGAGGGAAATTCTGCTTTTCATATTGCGTGCAACGCAAATTGGAGTGATATTGCGCTAAGTTTTGTTCATCACCCGCGAGTTGATCTCAATCAACGTAATGCGCAAGGTCGAACGGCTTTTGCGCTTTGTGTGATGAAAGAGCATCGCAAATTAGCGACCAATTTATTTACTCAAGCCACGCGCACTCACAAGAGGCTTGCAGTGAAAGAGGAAGAAAAAACTTTTTTAATTGATGTCAATGTTCCTGACAATGAAGGGGAAACGGTTTTTTTCCGTGCGTGTAAATATAATAAAAAAATTAATAACGTTACAACTATCCAATTTTTAACAAGACTATGTAGTGAAACAATGGCTTTTAATTGGAAAAATGCGGATGGTCACACGCCTTTATTCGTAGCTCTTCGTGTGTTTGCTACGGCAAAAGAATTATTATCCTCGAGAGTAACAGATGATGTTTATTTTGAAACTGCTGAGGGAGAGACTATATTTTCTAAGGCTGATAGAGCTGAGCTTAAACCATATCTCGCTTTTGATTATATCTATTTTAAAGAGTTTCCTATTCAAGGTATCCATGGTTCAACGAGTGTAAGCAAAAAACGTACGTATTTGGCTGGTGCTTGTGAAGAAGGAAAAACCACAATAGTCAGGGAGGTGCTTGAGTATCTTAAGGACATAAAAGATATTCTTAAGGATGATGTTGAGAGGGATGATATCGGGGATAAATTTTATCAGGGAGTTGAAAATCAATTTAAATGGAAAGATCAAGATGGTAATAACATACTTAATTTAGCCATTATTAATAAACACATAGATGTAGCGAGGCTATTATTAGTAGAACTTGAGCAAGAGCATATTAACTTCTTGCTACAGTCTTGCAATAGTTCACATGAAACAGCGTTTGGCCTTGCCTGTGATAAGGGATTATTAGAGTTGATACCGCTTTTTCTAGAAAAAGGTGCACAATTAACGGTAGATCAAGCCAATGAACTTTTTCTTTTCAGTTGCATCCACGGCAATATAAAAATGATCGAGTTCCTGAGGAAGCAGACTTTTGCTTCGGAAATAGATTACAATGCGCGGTTTTATGCTGACGGGCCAACAGGATTTTTACGTGCCTGTGATGAAGGACATGCAGATATTGTGTCCTATCTTTTGAAAATCCGAAGTGTGGATTTTTATAGTGATAGGAAGGGTAGTGCTTTATTTCATGCTTGCAGCAACGGTCATTTCGATGTTGTAACGGCATTATTAAATGATGGCTACAGTGACGATTCCAATGCCCAACCTTATCCCTCGTTTGTTCGAGATTGGGGCGCGAGTGTTTATATAGCTCATCAAGCAAACCACCACAAGATTTCTAATTATATATTGAATCAAAAAGTTGCTGTTGAACATCTCGATAATATTGTGAGTTATGCTTGTCAAAAAGGTTGTGTTGAATTGCTTCAATATCTTATTTCCCGAAAGTTCACTATCAATTGGTTGAAGAGACACCAAAATAATAAAAGCTATTTGTATCAAGCGTGCGAAGATGGTCATGTTGAGCTAGCAGCATTTTTATTAGCACAAGCTCCATTGACATCCTCTGCAGAGCACGAATTCACCCAAACTGAGCAGGAAGGTAGCACAGTCAAAACACCATTGGATATTGCGTGTAAGGGCGGACATGCAGATATTGTTGCACTTTTATTAAAACAACCACTTTGCCAAAAAGAATGGCTTAACCGTATACCATCAGGAAAGCAGAATGACCATTTGATGCCAGAACACATAACTCCGCTTGGTGCTGCTGCTAAAAACGGACATCTTGTTGTTGTGGAGATGTTACTTGCTGAGTCCTCTATTCAACCTAATGCAAGTCAAGATAATACGCCATTACATATTGTCGTTAGAGAAAAACCAAAACAAGCCGTAGAAATTGTAAAACGCTTGGTACTGCACCCGAAAATAAATGCTAGCAAGAAAAATAGTAAAGGTGAGACCGCAACAGAGGTTTTGGGTACAAAGCCTGGCATTTATGCCCAGGATACAGAAAGAAACTTGTGGGAATCGCTAAGCGAATTGATTACTAAAGCAAAAAGAAAGGAAGCAAATAAGAAATGGTTTAATAGCCAAATTAATGAAGCTGGTGAGGATATCGAGGTATTGGGACCATTACTGCTCCAATGTTATTCCAAAGCTTGCCCTGATATAGCGCAAAGCCTGCTCGTTAAAAATCCCAGGCTAGTTAATTATGTCAATGATGATGGAGAAACAGCTTTATGGCTTGCTTGTAACGCAGATGACTCTTTCAGCATATCTGATTTATTAAAACGTGAAGGTATTGATATTAATATCGCATCCAATGAACAGGGCTGGACTCCATTGCATCTTGCTTGCCGCAATGGCAATGTTCGATTAATTGCCTTATTACTTGATGACCCTCGAATCGATCACACGATGCTGGATAAAGAAGGCAGAACACCCTTGGATTTAGCTTGTGCGACCTATAATCTCGATGCAGTAAAAGTGTTTTTTGAAAAAAACAAATATGATGTTGCAAATCCAAAAAATGCTGCTGGGTTTACTCCACTTCATTTTGCTAACGATGAAGAATACATTATAGCGATGGGTCAAAAAAGACTTGTGCTACCATTTTTAATTGAAAAAGGTATCGATCCTTTTATTCAAGATAATAAAGGTCGCACAGCATTTTTTATTGCTTGTGAAAAAGGAGATAGCAAGAAAGCACTTTATTTATTGGACAAATTTCCCAGCATCTTGGAAGTTCTTGATAATAGCGGACGGTCCTTCATGCATGCTGCTTGTCAAGGAGCGCGTAGCTATCTTATCAAAGAATTAATAAAAAGAGTGCCTTATGATTTTCATAAGCCTGATAACTCTGGTATTACGCCCTTGATGATTGCTTGCGAACAGAAACTTGGTATCAGTGTTGAGGCTTTACTCGTTGATACTAAACTTGAGTTCAACGCAGTTGATCAACAAGATCGAACAGCTTTTTTTATTGCTTGCGCTAACGATCGCCAAGATACGGTGAAATTATTATTAACCAGACAAACATCAATTGATCTCAATAAACAAAATATCGATGGAAAAACCGCGTTAATGATAGCCTCTGAAAAAGGCCATGAAAAAATAGTCATGCAAATTTTAAATGCCACAGTATTTGTTGATTTATCTAAAATGGATAATACAGGAAAAACCGTATTAGATTTAGCAGCTGCTAATGGACATGCCAATATTGTAAATGCGTTGTTGAAAAAACTAGGGAAAAAAGTAACACCGCTTTTATTAGAGGGCGTACTTAAGACTATAACAGACGCGGGTCATGGCAAAATTATTACTTCATTGAAAATTGAAGGTAAGGCTTTGACTAGCGGTGCATCTCAGCGAATGATTATGGATTTTGCAGCAAACCAGGACAGTCAAATACAAGAGCAAGAAAAATTGCGACTTGAAAAAGAGACTCAAGAAAAACGTCAACGTGAAAAAGAGGCGCGCAGGCTTGAAGAAGAAAAACGTAATGAAGAAGAGATGCGCAGGCAAAAAGAAAAACATGAGCGTCAGCGATTACAAGAAATAGAGAACGAATGTATCCGTCAACAAAAAGAAGAGCAACAGCGTCAGCAGCTAGAGGAACAACAGCGCCGGCATCTAGAAGAGCAACAGCGTCAGCAGTTGCAAAAAGAGAAAGAGCATATCCGCAAACAAAAAGAAAATAGTACAAACTTTAGCCTTGAGTCAGGAGAAGGTTCATCCTCCCATGCACAGGCAGGGGATGGTGAGACAGAGCCGCCACCCCCACAGCAAAAATCTGCAGTTATTTTGCATGAAGAATTTTCTTCCGCAATAGATACAGCAACAGACAAGATCTCTGCGCAAAAGCAAAAATACTTGCAAGCTTTATTTGATTATTTTGGCGTCGACCCAAATACCAAAAAAAATGAGGCACTCGAGTTTGTTGGCTATTTAATAGCTAATAAAGATGATTATCTTTTATCTATAGAGCGCAATACTTTGCGCGATCGCCATAATCCAAAAGCAAAGTCATTTATTATGGCCCTACGATTTTTTGCTGAACAATATCCAAACACACGGGGGAGAATCCTTTCTTTGGTTCAAGCTGATCCTTCGGTTTTAGAGTGGCATGGTAAGGATTCTATTGCTATCCAGTATCATGATGGTAACCGTACTCCGATCACCGTAAATTTGCCTACAATAGAAAAACGTGGTCCGTGTTATGGTGTTAACTCAAGGCACCATGATTTTAAATATATTAAAGTTGATGACCAGGGTAATGCGCTGCCAGCGGCAACATATGCAGTCCTTGACCCTCTTTTTAGAGATGGTGCGAAAGATAAACAAGCCTATATTAATAATCTAGTTCTTTATTTTAACAATGATTATTCTTTTAATTCAGACAATTCTGATAGCGCAAAATATCCTGAGAACAGCACTATTTTAAAACAAGAGGCCTATAATTTTGTTGCATCTTTTTTAACCGATACAGGAAATTATTGTCGACAAACACGTACCGCGGGATTTTTGTTTTTCTCTCCGCAAGGTTATAGAGCAAAAGATAACATGACCAAAAGTTATTGTGAATTGTTGCGCTTTTTTATCGACAAGTTTGGCAGTTTTCAACCAGCTGATAGTGAGCACAGTTTAGAAACACTAGTTATCAATGCATTAACTGCAAAGCTATCTAATAGTGATTTTAATAACGCCAAAGGTCAGAACCCGCTTAAGTATTTATCGGGTAAGCAAGGCTATGTTACTGAAACACTGGGAGAGTTAAAACAAAACGATGCTCAGAGTGCGCTGGCTTGGATACCTAGACAAAGGTAGTAGCCATGAAAAAGCGCAGCGGAATCAAGGAGCAGAACCTGCATTAACGCTCCGAACTTTGATTCCGTTGCGCTTTATCATGGCTACAGCAACTGCCGCTCTATCCCTAAACTTACCATAATCTTGGTAGCAATTTCCTCAATCGATAATTTCGTCGTATTTAAATAAGGAATATTCGCTTGCATAAATAATTGCTCTACGATTCGCAATTCATGCTGACACTGTTCTAAAGAAGCATATCGGCTACTAGGTCGGCGTTCAGTACGAATAGCGTGTAAACGATTGGGCTCAATGGTTAATCCAAATAATTTTTGGCGATAGGGTAATAATATTTTTGGTAATTGATGTGCGTCAAAATCCTCTTCAGTGATAGGATAATTGGCGGTGCGAATACCATATTGTAATGCAAGATATAATGACGTGGGTGTTTTACCACTACGTGAAACGCCCACTAAAATTAATTCTGCTTCTTTATACTGATGTGTGTTGATACCATCATCAGTGCTTAATGTGAAGTTAATAGCATCAATACGGGAAGTATAGGCCTTTTTATTACTGCTGTGTGAGCGGCCAATACTGTGCGACGAAGGGGTATTTAACTCAACTTCCAATGGCACAATAAATGTTTGGAAAAAATCTAAGCATAATCCGGTGCATTTTTGGATAATATGATAAATATTTGCATTAACTAAGGTAGAAAATACTAACGGTTTTTGCCCGTCTTGCTGATGGGTAAGATTAATACGCTCAACAACAGCATGTGCTTTTTCAGGTGTATCAATGTAAGGTATGGCAACTTGTGCAAATTCAATTTGATCGAACTGCGTGATTAAACTATGGCCTAACGTTTGTGCAGTAATACCTGTGCCATCAGAAATAAAAAATACTGTGCGTTTCATGGCCGTTCCTATGTAAGGTGTTTCAAATTTTATGACTGTAGTGGAATAAAGATATTGCGTCAACGCCCGATGATATATTCATATGGGAATTAATTGATTATATAGTCTAGCCTGCGACGATCGTGTATCATACATGGTTCAATATTATTTATGACCAGCAAGAGGATAACATGGCATTAGCATTCGAACGCGTGATAGCGCTGAATAAACTAGGCATGCACGATTTACCAAAAGTTGGCGGAAAAAATGCTTCCTTAGGGGAGCTGATTAGCCATCTTGCGGCGGCAGGAGTACAAGTTCCTGGCGGGTTTGCCACTACAGCGCAAGCTTACGAAGAGTTTATTGCAAAAGGTGATCTGAACAGACGCATATTAGCTGAGCTAGAAATTCTCAATGTGGATCATGTCAATGATTTAGTGGCTACTGGTGAAAAAATTCGCCAATGGATCATTGATACGTCTTTACCAGCCGAATTAGAAAAAGACATTCGTGACTCTTACCAAGCGCTTTGTGTAGGTCGAGGCGATGTTGCTGTAGCCGTGCGTTCTTCTGCAACGGCAGAAGATTTACCTGATGCATCATTTGCAGGCCAACAAGAAACTTTTTTAAATATTACCGGCATTGACAACGTATTACTTGCAGTAAAGCGAGTATATGCTTCTCTTTTCAACGATAGAGCGATTGCCTATCGTGTTCATCAAGGTTTTGACCATGGCCAAGTAGCCATATCGGCAGGTATTCAATTGATGGTGCGCAGCGATTTGGCAGCAAGCGGTGTTATGTTTACTTTAGATACGGAATCTGGTTTTGATCAGGTGGTATTTATTACCTCTTCTTATGGTTTAGGTGAATGCGTCGTGCAAGGCACTGTCAATCCCGATGAATTTTACGTTCATAAAGGCGCTTTAGCAGCGAATCGACCAGCTATTTTACGTCGTAATGTTGGTAGCAAATTACAAAAAATGATTTATAGCAATGGTAAACACTTGCACGAGTCAGTAGCAATTGTGCCCGTTGATAAAAGCGAGAGTCGTCAATTTTCATTAACGGATAATGAAATAGAACAATTAGCGCGTTATGCGATGGCGATCGAAAAACATTATGGTCGTCCTATGGATATTGAATGGGCAAAAGATGGCAATGATCAGCAATTGTATATTCTGCAAGCGCGCCCTGAAACGGTAAAAAGCCGAGACAATCAACAAACCTTACGCCGTTATGCGCTCAATAAACGCGGCACTGTTTGTGTAGAAGGTCGAGCGATTGGTCAGCGCATTGGACAAGGTGTAGCGCGTGTTATTAAAAGCATTCATGAAATGGATAAAGTGCAACCTGGTGATGTGTTGATTGCTGACATGACTGACCCTGATTGGGAACCTATTATGAAACGTGCATCTGCCATTGTAACTAATCGCGGTGGCCGCACCTGTCATGCTGCTATTATTGCGCGAGAAATGGGTATTCCTGCTGTAGTGGGTTGTGGTGATGCGACTAAAAAAATTGCTGAAGGTGAATTGGTAACGGTTTCTTGCGCGGAAGGTGATACCGGTTTTGTTTATAAAGGCGAGCTTGGTTTTTCAATTAATGAATTAAATGTACAAGCTATGCCCGCATTACCTTTTGCCATTATGATGAATGTTGCTAACCCTGAGCGTGCCTTTGATTTTTGCAAATTACCTAATGAAGGGATTGGTTTAGCACGTTTAGAATTTATTATTAATCGTATGATTGGTATTCATCCTAAAGCTTTATTAGAATTTGATTCATTATCCGATGTTTTAAAAACACGCATTAGTGAATTAACAGCGGCCTATTCATCACCCGTTGAATTTTATGTGCAACGCTTGGCAGAAGGCATTTCCACATTAGCTGCTGCCTTTTACCCTAAAAAAGTGATTGTGCGTTTATCTGATTTTAAATCGAATGAATATGCTAATTTAATTGGTGGTGATTTATATGAGCCTCACGAAGAAAATCCAATGATTGGTTTTCGTGGCGCATCGCGTTATGTTGCTGATTCTTTCAGAGATTGTTTTGCTTTAGAATGCCGCGCGTTAAAACACGTACGTGACGTAATGGGTTTTGACAATATTCAAGTGATGGTGCCTTTTGTACGCACACCGGAAGAAGGGCGACAAGTTATTAAATTATTAGCAGAAAATGGTTTGAAGCGCGGTGAAAATGGCTTGAAAGTGATCATGATGTGCGAGCTGCCATCTAATGCTTTATTAGCCGAAACGTTTTTACGCGATTTTGATGGATTTTCAATAGGATCAAATGATTTAACCCAGTTGACGTTAGGATTAGATAGAGATTCCGCCTTAGTAGCCAATCAATTCGATGAACGTGACCCTGCTGTAAAAGCCTTGTTACATCTAGCGATTAGCGCATGTAAAAAAGAAGGGAAATATATTGGCATTTGTGGCCAAGGTCCATCTGATCATCCTGATTTTGCACAATGGTTAATGCAAGAAGGGATTGATAGCGTATCGCTAAATCCGGATTGTGTTGTTGAAACATGGTTGTATTTAACAAAAGAGAAGAAGGCACAATGAGTATTTTCCGTAGAAAAGACCTGCAGTCATTAATTCAACAAGGTCAACAAAACAGTGGTTTAAAACGCGTTTTAGGCACATTTGATTTAACCTTATTAGGTATTGGTGGAATCATTGGCGCGGGAATTTTCGTATTAACTGGAATAGGTTCTTTAACTGCTGGACCAGCATTATCATTAGCCTTTATTGTTGCTGCTATTGCTTGTGCATTTGCTGCCTTGTCTTATGCTGAATTTGCTTCCGTTATTTCTGTATCGGGATCAGTTTATACGTACACTTACGCGACTATGGGTGAATTTTTTGCTTGGTTAATTGGTTGGGACTTAGTATTAGAGTATGGGCTTGCGGCTTCCGCTGTTTCAACAGGTTGGTCTGGTTATCTCCAATCTTTCTTAAGTGGTTTTGGCATTCATTTGCCCATGGCTATTTCTGCAGCTCCGGGCGCGATTCCCGGCGAAATCACTTATTTTAACCTACCTGCCTTTATTATTATGATTTTAATTACGTGGTTATTGTCGATAGGAATTCGCGAATCGGCACGTGTTAATAATATTATGGTTTTTATTAAAGTATCGGTCGTCTTATTATTTATTGTCGTTGGTGTAAATTATGTAAAACCAGAAAATTGGCAACCTTTTATGCCTTACGGTTTTGATGGTGTTTTTAAAGCAGCTGCATTGGTGTTTTTTGCTTACATTGGTTTTGATGCCGTGGCTTCAGCAGCCGAGGAAGTAAAAAATCCAGCCCATGATTTACCACGTGGTATCCTTTATTCATTAGGCATTTGCACCGTTTTATATGTCATTGTTGCTGCTATTTTAACCGGTATAGTTCCTTACCAACAATTTGCTGGTGAAGATCATCCTGTATCATTAGCATTACGCGTTGCGCAGCAAGATTGGGTTGCGGCTTTCGTAGATATCGGTGCTGTTGCAGGTATGACAACGGTTATATTAGTCATGATGTATGGTCAGATTCGTGTTTTCTTTGCCATGTCGCGTGATGGGTTATTACCACCTATCTTTTCTGAGATTCATCCTGTTCATAAAACACCTTTTAAAGCAACCTGGATGATTGGTTTTATGGCTGCGTTAGTGGGTGGGTTTGTGCCTTTATCTACATTGGGCGAATTAGTAAATATCGGAACATTAGCTGCATTTAGCTTAGTATCACTCGCTGTTTTAATTATGCGTCGCACGCATCCTGATTTACATCGCGCATTTCGTTGTCCTGGCGTGCCAGTTGTTCCCATATTAGCTATCGCATTTTGTGTGTTTTTAATGTTGGAATTACAATTAATTACCTGGATTGCTTTTGGGGTATGGTTTTTAATTGGCCTTTGTGTTTATTTTGGCTACGCGCAGCGTCATTCTTTATTGAATAAATCACCTGCGGGGCACTAAATTACTATACCTTTTACTGGGTATTCTTGGTACAATCCCTCAGTGGTTGTTATCGGTTCCCATACAGCGTCACACTGCAAATCCCGCTAGGCCCGGAAGGGAGCAACGGTAGTGGTGGAAGCGGGTGTATGGTTAGGGCGGATAGCAGCCACCTTTCTATTAATTTTCCAAATAAATACTAATCAAATATCATCATGAGTTACCAAGTTCTTGCCAGAAAATGGCGGCCTCGCAATTTTGAAACCATGGTAGGACAAAACCATGTGTTAAAGGCATTGCGTCACGCATTGAGTGATAATCGCTTACATCATGCTTATTTATTTACTGGAACGCGGGGTGTAGGTAAAACGACTATCGCGCGAATTATTGCAAAGTGTTTAAATTGCGAGCAAGGAATAAGCAGCACACCGTGCGGCCAATGTGATATATGTACTGCCATTGATGCAGGTCGTTGTGTTGATGTATTAGAGGTTGACGCGGCATCCCGTACTAAAGTGGAAGATACACGCGATTTATTGGAAAATGTACAATATGCACCCGCCAGAGCACGCTTTAAGATTTACATCATCGATGAAGTGCATATGTTATCAGGACATAGTTTTAATGCTTTATTAAAAACCTTGGAAGAACCTCCTGCCCACGTAAAATTTTTATTAGCGACTACAGAGCCACAAAAATTACCCATTACCGTTTTATCGCGTTGTTTGCAATTTCATTTAAAACATTTATCGATTGAACAAATAGCAAACTATTTGCAGCAAGTATTAACACAAGAACAATTACCATTTGATGAAGCGGCAGTTTTTGATATCGCGCGTGCAGCACAAGGTAGTATGCGTGATGCGCTAAGTTTACTTGATCAAGCCATTGCCTATGGTGAGGGGAAAATACACACTGCCGATGTGCAAAATTTATTAGGCACTATTGATAATCAATATGTAGTTACTTTATTAGAAAAATTAGCGCAGCGCGATATAAAAGCTGCCTTATTATTGATTGCTGATTTGGCAGAACGTGCCGCAGATTTTCAAGCTATTTTGGCAGAATTAATTAGTGCATTACATTATATTGCTTTAGCGCAAGTGGCAGATGATATTTTGCCAACCAGTGTAGGGCAGCGACAGGCATTTTATTCATTAGCAAAACAATTTTCATCACAAGATGTGCAATTATTTTATCAAATTGCTTTAATAGGGCGACGTGATTTACCTTTGGCACCTAATCCACGCGATGGCTTTGAAATGATTGTTTTGCGGTTATTTGCCTTCACTCCAGTATCTGGTGAAACAAGCGTTAAGAAAAAAACAGCAGAACCACAAATTAATAAAGAAATAACACCGATAAAATCTATCAATCCTCCAGTTGCAGTGGTTGTTGAACCACCCGTAAAACCTGCTGCAATACCCGTAAAAACAGAGGGTGATCCGTGGCCTGCCTTATTGCTTGCATTAGATTTAGGTGGCGTAACTTATGCGCTTGCTTCCCAATGTGGTTTTAAATCATGGCAAGACGATAGATTGCAATTGAGTTTATCGCCAAAACATAAAGCATTATTACATGAGCAACAACTGCAGCTACTAACTCAAGCAGTAACAAAGCATGTAGGGCACGATTGTAAGGTGATTATTCAACTGGAAGACCCGGTTAATAGAACACCAGCGCTTTTGCAACAAGAATTAAAAGTAGCTAATCTACAAGAGGCTGTACAACGATTACAGCAAGATCCAGGCGTGCATTTGTTAATTAATACATTTGGAGCTAAGTTGGATGAAGAGTCGATAGAATTAGTTTGAGAGACTATATTATTTAAACCCTAGGAGTAAACATTATGTCAGAAAATCCATTTAATACACTAATGAAACAAGCGCAGCAAATGCAACAAAATATTCAAAAAGCGCAAGAAGAATTGGGTAAAATGAAAGTCACGGGTACCGCTGGTGCTGGAATGGTTGTTGTTATGCTAAATGGTCGTTATGAAGCAGAAAAAATAACGTTAGATCCAAGCGCTTTGGAAGAAAGTAAAGAAACATTAGAGGCATTAATTGCCGCTGCATTTAATGATGCGGTACGTAAAGTAGAAGGCGAGGCAAAAGGGAAGATGGCAGGATTAATGTCTGGTTTAAATCTCCCCGAAGGTTTTCCAATGCCACCAGCTGGCGGCTCAACAGAAGGTGGTTAATACGTGGCATTAAGTCCCCTATTACAAGAATTAATTAATAGCTTACGCTGTTTGCCGGGTGTCGGTTATCGCTCAGCGCAACGTATGGCATTTCATTTAATTGAACGTGATAGAAATGGCGCGCGCACGTTAGCGCAAGCATTAACCGTTGCTTTAGATCAAGTTGATTACTGTACTCGTTGTCGTAATTTAACTGAAACCCCGCTTTGCACTTATTGTACTCGCCCTAATCGCGATGAAAGCATATTGTGTGTCGTTGAAACCCCCGCAGATTTATTAGCGATTGAGCAAACCTCCGCTTTTAAAGGCCGTTATTTTGTATTGATGGGACGCTTATCACCCTTAGATGGTTTAGGTCCTGCTGAGCTCGGTATTGAATTATTAATTAATCTATTAAATCAGGATGAAATAAAAGAGGTTGTTATTGCAACCAATGCAACCGTGGAAGGAGAAGCTACGGCGCATTATATATCGCAACTGGTTAAAACACGCAGTATTAAAGCATCACGTATTGCTTACGGTATTCCTTTAGGTGGTGAGTTAGAGTTTATTGATAGCACGACTTTGGCACAAGCACTTACTTCACGCACGGAAATAATGTAAATGAATTTTATTGATAAAGCACTTGAAGAATATGCCGCCGCTGCAGCGAGTGCACCGCCAGAATTATTAGATCAATTAGCCAAAGCAACTTACGCCAATTTGCATGGCGCGCAAATGTTAACAGGGCGAGTAGAAGGGCGATTGCTTAATCTATTAGCGAAATTAATTAATGCTGTTAATGTATTGGAAATTGGTTTATTTAGCGGCTATTCTGCTTTATCGATGGCCGAGGCATTACCCGCTCATGGTCGCATGATAAGTTTAGAAAAAAATCCAGATGCTTATGAGTTTGCTAAACACTATATTACCCAAAGCTCACACGGTCATAAAATTGAAGTACATATAGGTGAAGCATTAACAATATTACCAACGTTAGATTTGCCAATACTTGATATGGTTTTCCTTGATGCGGATAAACGAAATAATGATAATTACTTTGAGTTTTTATTCCCCAAGGTTCGCAGCAATGGCCTTATCGTGATTGATAATACTCTTTACGATGGTGAGATATTACATCCTGAGAGCCCACAAGCTGTTGCTATTGATGAATTGAATAAGAAACTAGCGGTTGATTCGCGAATTGAGGTTGTTCTTTTGGCAGTACGTGACGGAATTAGTGTGATAAGGAAGAAATAGCCCTTGAAATTGAGGCACAGAGCCCTTATTTATGAAGTAACAAACCAACGTAGCCTTGATTCCACTTCGTTCTATCAAGACTACAAAAATATCAAGATACATTTTGGAGCTTAATCTATGACAACTGAAACCACAAAGCAAAAACATGTCTTCCAAACGGAAGTAAATCAGCTATTAAATTTAATGATCCATTCTTTATACAGCAATAAAGAAATATTCCTGCGTGAGCTTATTTCTAATGCTTCAGACGCGTTAGATAAATTACGCTTTTTGGCTTTAGAAGATAATAAATTATACGAAGGCGATAGCGAGTTGGCTATTCGTATCAATATTAATAAAGAAGCCAGAACTATTACGATTAGTGATAATGGTATTGGTATGCATAAAGAAGAGCTTGCCACTAATCTTGGTACCATTGCCAAATCAGGTACCCGTGAGTTTATGAAATCACTTACAGGTGATAATGCCAAAGATTCGCAATTAATTGGTCAATTTGGTGTGGGATTTTATTCTGCTTTTATCGTAGCCGATAAAGTAACGGTTACTTCGCGTCGTGCTGGCACAGTACCTGAAGAGGGCGCGGTTTGGGAATCAACAGGCGATGGTGAATATACCTTAGAATCTGCCTATAAAGCATCCCATGGTACCGATGTAGTGTTACATATTAAAGAAGATGCTAGTGAATTTTTAGATGAACATCGTGTTCGTGGCATTGTAACGCGTTATTCCGATCATATTGCTTTTCCGGTGATTATGAAAAAACAGGATGAACCTGTGAACGAAGAAGAGAAAAGTAAAGATGAAATCGTAGTTGAAGAAGATGAGATGGTTAACAAAGCTACCGCTTTATGGACACGTAGCAAGAGTGAATTAACGGATGAAGAATATAAAGAATTCTATAAGCATATTTCACACGATTATGATGATCCATTGGCTTGGACACATAACCGTGTAGAGGGAAAAACAGAATATATCAATTTATTATTTATTCCCAAACACGCTCCTTTTGATATGTTTCAACGCGAACATCGCTCTGGCATTAAACTCTATGTAAAACGCGTGTTTATTATGGATGATGCTGAAAATTTAATGCCATCTTATTTGCGTTTTGTACGTGGCATTATTGATTCGAATGATTTGCCTTTAAATATTTCACGTGAAATTTTACAAAGCAATAAAGTGGTTGATACGATTCGCGCAGGTTCCGTGAAAAAAATACTGGGCTTGCTGGAAAAAATGGTTAATGATGATCCAGAACAATATAAAACATTCTGGCAACAATTTGGTCAAGTATTAAAAGAAGGACCAGCTGAAGATTATGCGAATCGTGAGCAAATTGCTAAATTATTACGCTTTGCTAGTACTCATGCCGATACGCCAGAGCAAAATGTAACGTTAGATGATTATATTTCGCGGATGAAAGAAGGGCAGGATAAAATATATTATATTACTGCTGACTCATTTGTTGCGGCTAAAAATAACCCAAGCATGGAAATTTTCCGTCAAAAAGGCATTGAAGTATTATTATTGACCGATAAAATTGATGAGTGGTTGGTATCAAATTTATTTGATTATGCAGGAAAAACATTGCATTCCGTTGCTAAAGGCGCGCTTGATTTAGATAAATTAACAGATGAAGAAACCAAAAAACAACAGCATGACGTTGAAGAATCAAATAAAGATTTTATTGAACACGTTAAAAAATCGCTGGGAGACACTGTAAAAGATGTGCGTATCACACATCGTCTTACTGTATCGCCAGCCTGTATCGTTGTTGATGAATATGATATGGGGTTACAAATGCAACGCTTATTAAAGGCAGCAGGACAAAATGTGCCCGTATCAAAACCCATATTAGAGCTTAATCCTCAACATCAAATTGTTGAGCGTTTGAAAGCGGAAAAAGAAGAGTCTCGCTTTACTGATTGGGCCCATTTATTATTAGATCAAGCGATTTTAGCTGATGGCGGACAATTAGAAAATCCAGCACAATTTGTGCAACGGTTTAATCAATTGTTTTTAGAAGCGAGTGAAGGAAAATAACCTCACCTCTCCCCTTGTGGGAGAGGTCGACCGCGCTTTAGCGCGGGCGGGTGAGGGAGAGGAAAAATAGAGGGAGATAGAATGCAATTAACAATTATGGGGAATGGGCAACAAGCATTTACTCCCAACCGCATTTTTTGTGTTGCGCGTAATTACCATTTACACGCACAAGAAATGCAAGCCAGCGTGCCAAGCGAGCCGACATTTTTCATGAAACCACAGAGCTCATTAGTATTATCCAATCAGCCCATTGTTTATCCTGAACTAACAACACAGTTAGAATATGAAGCTGAATTAGTGATACTTGTCGGTCAAGCAGGTAAACCAAAAACAGAGCAAGAAGCTTTATCTTTTATTCAAGCATTATCGTTAGGTATCGATTTAACCTTGCGTGATAAACAAGCGAAATTAAAAGAAAAAGGATTGCCGTGGGAAATGGCCAAAGCATTTGATGGTAGTGCACCTATTGGAGCATTCACGTCTTGGCATGATCAAATATCGCTTGATAAGATTACTTTTTCTTGTTACGTCAATAATGAGTTACGTCAACAAGGAATAAGTTCTGATATGGTGTTTAGTATGCCGCAATTAGTGTTAAGTATTGCTAAATTATGGTCTTTACAACCCGGTGATTTAATTTACACGGGTACACCGGCTGGTGTTGGTCCATTACTCCGTGGCGATACTATCTCTTTACAAAGTGATTTATTAGGAAAATTTTCCTGGCAGGTCGTTTAAATTCATGCGGGTGTAGTTTAATGGTAAAACGAAAGCTTCCCAAGCTTTTGACGAGGGTTCGATTCCCTTCACCCGCTCCAGTTTTTTAGTTTTAAATTGATGAATAAAAAAATCACCTCCTTTTACAGAGGTGATTTTTTATACTTTTATACTATGTTATTATCGTCCATTAACTGTAGTATCAAGGCCTAAACTGAAATTGCCAAGCGATACAGAATAAACTGCCTCGCCGCCATTTCTTGATGACGCAATGGTTTTTAGTGCCTCTCCATAAACCATTAGACCTTGTGATGCAAGTTTCACTTCAGACAATGCGACTATTACCACGCTTTTAATTGAAGCTTTACCACCACTTATGTTGGCCAAAACATTTTCATCATAAATAACAGACATATTTTTATTTAAATTATTTATCATTTTAAAGTGCTCCTCATTAATTAAGACTACGAAACATAAAACTTAACAACTTAAATTAATCATATCAAACTAATGGTTTTAATAGTGCATTCTATTCGTCTTTGTGACCTTAATCCATCCTGGGTGTTGAGGGTCATAATGGAAATAGGGAAATAGTGGGATTTTGAAGAGTTATGGATTATCAATAAGACTAATTTCTATCCCATCCTCGGTATTGCTTGCCATAAATCCCTCGCAAATCCATAAACCTACGACCAAAGCTAGGTTATCACCAATATATAACAACGGAATTTTAGCGCGCTGCCAAGAAGGAATTCCGGCCTCTTGCAGGCATTTTTTTAGCGGGTGTGAGCCCATTCGTCCAACAGGTTGACAGCGCTCGCCACCTTGGCGAAATCGGATAGTAATAGAGTGGTCTTTTAATCGATTAATTGACAAACCACCACCATTAATTTTTTTCGTTTTTAATAAGCCTAATGATTGCGGTAATTTTAGTGAATCATTATTTAAAATATCCCAATTAATTACTAATGATGCATTATTATTTGATGGTTGATTAGGTAGTGCAAAAATATTATCTTTGTGGCGGCGAATAACAATAGTGTGTATGTGTAATTGGGGCTGTGCATCACTAGCTGAAAATAACTGATTAAATTGCTCTAGCTGTGCGCGACTAGGTGAAATATCATAATGCTCATAAAGCCAAAAGCGAACCACATTATCACGTCTTGCAGTAGATAATTGTTGTAACATTTGAACAGATAATGTATTAATTTCCGATCCTTGTACCTGCTCAAAATCCAACTTTGCAAGTTCTGTCAATAAATAATCAGCTTGTGCACAATTTTCTGCACTGCGACTTATAGTAGCTATTGCACTTGGAAAATAGTGTTGTAATAAAGGTAATACGTTATGGCGAATACTATTTCGTTGATAGGATAAATTCTGATTGCTTTCATCCTCAATCCATTGCAATTGTTTTTGGCGAGCATAGTGTAAAATATCTTCATACTCACAAGATAATAATGGGCGCAATAACAATCCTAATCCTAATGCGCGCTGCTCTGGCATCGCTGCTAAACCTTTTACACCAGCCCCGCGAAATAATTGTAATAAAAATGTTTCAGCTTGATCGCGTTGATGATGAGCGACCAACAAGCCATCACCGGATTTTAATAAAGAAATAAAGGCATCATAGCGCGCTTGGCGAGCCACTTCCTCAGGACTTTGTTGTGCTTTTGCTTTGGCGTCGACGTGAATGATTTGGCAGGAAAGAGCATAATTTTTGCAGATTGTTTCACAGTGTTTTGCCCATGCATCGGCATTAGGGCTTAAACCGTGATGGATATGCACGGGTTGCGGTTGTAGGATTAATCCTGCTTGCCACCACTGCACACAAATATCTAATAATACGTGGGAATCAACACCACCGCTGTAGCCGATAAAATAACGGGTGCAGGGTGGAAGTTGTTGGAAAATGGTGGTGGGTGGGAGCATGTTTAACATCGTACCGTTTAATTATAAGTTTGTGCCGCGTTCCACCCCTCACCCTCGCCAGCTAGGCTGGCATATCCCTCTCCCACAAGGGGAGAGTAGATCGAAAGTGTATTCCCCCTCTCCCCTTGTGGGAGAGGGATATGCCAGCCTAGCTGGCGAGGGTGAGGGGAAGGAACGTAGCCTCTATTTTTCAACAACCTTATGGCCTAAATAATTACTTAACAACCCCAATTTGCATCAATTTGTCATACCGTTGTTGCACCAACTGTTCAGTTGGAATATTTTGCAATGGTTTTAAATTATCAATTAATGTTGATTTAATTCGTTCCGCCATTAATTTCATATCACGGTGCGCACCGCCTAATGGTTCAGGAATAATGCCATCAATTAAATGTAATTCGGCTAATTGCCTTGCTGTCATATTCATAGCGTGCGCTGCTTGTTCTGCTTTTTGTGAACTTTTCCATAAAATGGATGCGCAGCCTTCAGGAGTAATAACCGAAAACGTGCTATATTGCAGCATTAATAATCTATCACCAACACCAATACCTAATGCACCACCAGAGCAACCTTCACCTGTAATAGTACAAATAATAGGTGTTTTTAATTGTGACATCACAAAAAGATTACGCGCAATCGCTTCACTTTGTCCACGTTCTTCACCACCGATACCAGGATAAGCACCTGAAGTATCAATAAAAGTTAATACCGGCATACGAAATCGCTCTGCCATTTCAAATAAACGTAATGCTTTACGATAACCTTCGGGATTGGCCATACCAAAACAACGTTTTACTTTTTCTTTAGTATCGCGACCTTTTTGATTACCTACAATTATCACGGGTTGATCATTTAATCGCCCAATACCCCCAATCATTGCAGGATCATCAGCAAAACGTCTATCGCCATGAAGCTCGTCAAAATCGGTAAAAATAAGTGGAATATAATCTAATAAATAAGGACGTTGCGGATGTCGCGCCAATTGAGCGATTTGCCAATCAGATAAGGAGGCAAACACCGATTTCGTTTTTTCACGGCTTTTTGCTTGAAGCCGCAGGATTTCTTCGCTGATATTGATATTATTGTTATTGGTAATCCGACGTAGTTCTTCAATTTTTGCCTCAAAATCGGCGATTTCTTGTTCAAAATCAAGATAGTTTAAATTCATAAGCCTTTCTACTTGGTAATTAAGGTAATGATGGGATTATACTGAGGGTTGCAACGAAAGGCTAGATATGGATAATACAGGATCCCGTTATCCAATGAGAATATCCTATGAGTTTTTTTGTAACATGGCGAGAGTTTCTACCAAACCGTCTCATTTCCCGCGGCATGGGTTGGTTTACCCACCTGACTTGGCCTTGGTTACGAACCTGGGGTATTAATCGTTTCATTAGAAAGTATGGCGTCGACATGTCACTTGCTGCCAACCCCGATGTCACCAGCTATCGACATTTTGATGAGTTTTTTACTCGAGCTTTGCGTGATGGAGTACGTCCGATCGCTACGGGGTCCAATACCTATGTATGTCCTGCTGATGGCGCTGTCAGTGAATTTGGGTCTATTAAGGAAGGGCAGCTGTATCAAGCGAAAGGTCATTATTACTCTTTATCAGAATTATTAGCGAGCCAATCTGATTGGACAGAGTTATTTGAACAAGGCCAATTTGCCACATTCTATTTATCCCCACGCGATTACCACCGCGTCCACATGCCGGAAACAGGTGAATTATTAAGTATGTGTTATGTTCCGGGTACTTTTTTCTCAGTGAGCATTTTTGCCGTTGAACAGATCCCGAATTTATTTGCTCGCAATGAACGTGTCATTAGTATTTTCAAAACCGAGCATGGTTACATGGCAGTAATCTTAGTAGGTGCATTATGCGTATCTAGCATCGAAACCACTTGGGCCGGCATCGTAGCCCCTCCACTAACTCGTAAGATACAACGCACAGATTACTCCCCACAAACAAAGACCCTGCAACGTGGTGATGAAATGGGCCGTTTTCATATGGGTTCGACTGTTATCGTATTATGGAGCGAATCGAAAATTACTTGGGACGATAGTATGAAAAAAGATGCTACAACAGTAATGGGACAAAGGATTGCAACAAGCTAGTCTTCTCCATTCCCCTCTCCCCTTGTGGGAGAGGGGAATGCAAGCGAGGCTTGCGAGGGTGAGGGGAAAGCTACGAAGAAAGAAACCTTATTTTACCCCAGATCATTTCCTTGTAGAAAGATCGCCCCCTCACCCGCCTGCACTAACGCGCAGTCGACCTCTCCCGCAAGGGGAGAGGTGAACTCTATCAAACCAATAAACCACCCTTGCACTTATAAACCCCATCGATTATCATCACGTGCAATAGTAAAGACCCTTTGGAGATCACAAGATATGAACAAAGACGACGTAGATGTTGGGCGGCGTCGATTTTTAACGGCTGCAACAACAGTACTAGGCGGCGTAGGTGCTGCATTTGCTTTAGTTCCTTTCTTAGGAGCATGGAAGCCAAGTGCAAAAGCACAAGCAGCAGGTGCGCCGGTAGAAATCGATATTAGCCGTTTAGAAGAATCTGCCCAAATGACCGTAGAATGGCGTGGTAAACCAGTATGGGTTGTACGTCGTACCAAAGCGATGATTGATGAGCTTAATAATTTAACATCGCGTTTACGTGATCCTGATTCGAATGAATCACTACAACCAGCTGATGCAAAAAATGTATGGCGATCGATTAAACCAGAATATTTTGTCGCTATTGGCATTTGTACCCATTTAGGTTGCGTACCAACGTATCGTCCTGACATAGGTGGTGTCTCTGCTGATTGGCCAGGTGGTTTTTATTGCCCTTGTCATGGCTCATCGTATGATTTGGCTGGACGTGTGTATAAAGGCGTACCCGCACCATTAAATTTAGAAATCCCTCCTTACGAGTACTTAAGCGACACCGTGTTGTTAATTGGTGCGAATAAAGGAGAAACCGTATGAAGAAATTACTGACAGGTTTGTTAGGTTGGGTTGATGATCGTATTCCATTAACACAAGTTTGGAATGAACATCTTGCACAATACTACGCACCAAAAAACTTCAATTTTTGGTATTTTTTTGGATCATTAGCATTAGTGGTATTAGTGATTCAATTAGTATCTGGCATTTGGTTAACCATGAGTTATAACCCAACCGCAGAAGGTGCATTTGATTCGGTTGAATACATTATGCGTGATGTGGATTATGGTTGGTTAATTCGTTATATGCATACCACAGGTGCTTCGGCATTTTTCATCGTGGTTTATATGCACATGTTCCGTGGCCTTTTATATGGTTCCTTCCAAAAACCACGCGAATTGGTATGGTTACTTGGTATGGGAATTTTCTTGGTATTAATGGCTGAAGCATTTATGGGCTATTTATTACCTTGGGGGCAAATGTCCTTTTGGGGTGCACAGGTTATTATTTCCTTATTCGGTGCAATTCCTTATATAGGTGAGGATTTAACACTCTGGATCCGGGGTGATTATAATATCTCTGGCGTGACCTTAAACCGCTTTTTTGCCTTGCATGTGATTGCTTTACCGTTAATATTAGTCGGTTTGGTTTTTCTCCATGTCGTTGCTTTACATAAAGTGGGTTCAAATAATCCAGACGGTATTGAAATTAAGAAATTAAAAGATATTAATGGTATTCCATTAGATGGTATCCCATTTCAACCTTATTACACGGTCAAAGATTTATTTGGCGTCGTTGTATTCTTAATTGTGTTTGCGATTGTGATGTTCTTTATGCCAGAAATGGGCGGTTATTTTATTGAGCATCCCAATTTTATTCCAGCCGATCCATTAAAAACGCCTGAGCATATTGCACCTGTTTGGTATTTCACGCCGTATTATTCTATTCTACGTGCTATACCTGATAAGTTCTTAGGTGTTGTTGCGATGGGCGCTTCAGTGGCATTTTTATTTGTATTGCCCTGGTTAGATCGTGGCAATGTTCGCTCTATTCGTTATCGTGGGCCCTATTTCAAAACGGCTGTAGCATTATTTGTGGTAAGCTTTTTTGTGTTAGGTTATTTAGGTGCACAAGCACCAACGCCTGCTAAAACATTATTAGCGCGCATTTTTTCAGCTGTTTATTTCTTATTCTTTATATTGATGCCTTTTTACACGAAATACGATAAAAATAAACCAGTACCAGCGAGGGTTACATAACGATGACAAAGCGAATTTTGTTAGTTATTGCGGGGATGCTGTTATCTGGTGCGGTGTTTGCTGCTGGAGGCGGTCCTACTATTGATTTGGGTCAATTAAAAATGGATCCGAATGACCAAGCATCATTACAACGTGGTGCACGCACTTACATGAATTATTGCAGCGGTTGCCATTCATTGGAATACATGCGATATGATCGTATAGCAAAAGATATTGGCATTACATTAGATAACGGTGCTGTTGCTACTGATATGTTAAAAACCAATCTTATGTTTACTAGCGACAAAGTCGGCGATCAAATTAAGATTGCTATGACGCCAAAAGAAGGTGCTGCTTGGTTTGGTGTGGTACCACCGGATTTAACACTTGAGGCAAGGGCGCGTGGTAATGAATGGTTGTACCAATATCTTAAAGGCTTTTACGCCGATCCAACTAAAACTTGGGGTGTAAATAATGCGGTATTTCCTGATGTAGCGATGCCACATGTATTGTTGGGGTTACAAGGCATTCAAACACCGATTTATGAAACCCATACGGTAACTGTTGATAAAGATACACAACAAATAAAAACATTAGTGGATTTAAAATTAACACAACCTGGTACATTAACTGAAGCAGAATACGATCAATTAGTCACTGATTTAGTAAACTTTTTAGCCTATGCGGGAGAGCCCATAAAATCTGAACGTGAACGTTTAGGTGTTTGGGTTATCTTAGGTCTTATTTTAATAGGTGTTTTTGCATACTTATTAAAACGAGAATATTGGAAGGATGTACACTAATGTCAATCAAGACAACAGGCGCTGGGATGACTTCGTGTAAACCTTATTTACTACGGGCCATTCATGAGTGGATTGTCGCTAATGATATGACGCCTTTTATTTTAGTGGATATTACTGTTAATGGCGTGATTGTTCCCATACGATACGCCCAAGGTAATAAAATTGTGCTGAATATTTCCATGCTTGCTACGCAAGATTTAGAGATAGCAGAAGATTATATTCGCTTTTCCGCACGATTTAGTGGCATCGTTGAAAAAATTTATGTGCCCCTTAAAGCAGTGATGGCTATTTATACTAAAGAAAATGGTCGTGGTATGGCGTTTGAACCAGAAGATGAAGATGAGGGTGAACCTCCAGAACCGCCCCGCAAAAAAGGACCCCCATCATCAGGTGGTGGTAAACCTCAATTAACTGTAGTGAAGTAATTATGATTGAACGATTTCTTGCCAATTTATTATTTGCAACGCGTTGGTTATTAGCTCCTATTTATTTAGGGCTGAGCATTACGTTATTAGTCGTTGCTATTAAATTTTTCCAAGAAGTGGTTCATTTATTACCCAAAATTACCTCGATACCAGAAACAGAATTGGTCCTGATTATTCTCACCTTAATTGATTTAGCCTTGTTAGGCAGTTTAGTTGTTATGGTGATGTTAAGTGGCTATGAAAATTTTGTCGCTCGCTTTGAAAATACCGATAAATTAGGTTGGCTAGGCAAACTGGATGCCAACTCCCTCAAATTAAAAGTAGCTATTTCCATTGTTGCTATTTCTTCGATTCATCTTTTAAAAGCCTTTATGGACGCTCCTGAAATCGGTAACGATAAACTCATGTGGTATGTGATTATCCATTTAACCTTTGTGGTGTCCGCTGTTGCAATGGGATTATTGGATAAGGTGATGAGAACCTCACATAAATAATAAATAACAGGACATGCACAGATGTTACTGCGTTCCATTAGAGCTAGAAGTAGTGGTGAGCATCTTTTCCCGACTGATTTTCAAGATAACAAACCAATTTTTCCACACTAGGATTTTGCCAAATTTCCCTAGGTGTAATAGGTTTTCCGAAGGTATATTCAATCGCTTTACTCAATGAACTACTGGAAAAAGAATCAATTCCGTAATGGGCAATATGCTCATGCTCATCAATAGGTGTTTGCGTCATTATGGCATGATCTGAAAGCCATGTGATAAGCCAATCCCGGAAATAAGGATCTTTAATTTGACGGGAATTTTCTTGGTTATTTGTTATGACTGGTTCATAGTGTGCAATAATAGGTAATTGATTATGAGCGATTAATGCAGCGCAAGAAAAACGGTCAATTATTCCTAAGCCATTTTTAGGCAGCGATCCGATCGGTACCAAATAAATCGCAGCAACTTGCAAATGGTTTTGTTTGCGAACAGTTTGAGATAATTTATTAAAAATAGCGGTAAAGTTTTTTTCATAACGATTAACTTCTTGTACGATAATCAATCGTTGCTTTGCATTACTTAACGCAACAATCGCAGGTTCACGGATGCAACGATCTTCTTGATAGAGTCCATGTTCAATATCACTTGCAACGATTTGACGATTTTCAATAGTTAATACCTCATCACCACTGGCGATGCGATATAAATGATTTTGATTATCAGTAAATCCCCAATCGCCCGTGCTATACCACTGACCATTATTTTTTACCCAAATATATCCCATGGTAAATGGTTCACAATATTCAGCAGGCTCATTTTTAGCAATAATAATATCATCGTTTATTGGAGCGCCTAAACTGATTACTATTTTTTCGTGCGGATGATGCTGTGCAACCAATGTAATTTTCCCATGTTCAAGCGCTGTTTTTGCAATATGTAATTGCGCATTAGGTGTGTGAAATCGTTTAGTAGTTAATGGCCAAGGGCGCGAGGCTGTGCTGTATAATGGGTAGTGGCTATTAGGGTTAAATCCTGTAGGGAAAAAAGTATGATTAAATTGGAAAAGGGTTTGATAACATAATGGTTCATCGCCTAATAAACACACAGCTACAGAAGATAAATCAAATTCGGTTAAATGTTCGCGTGTCACATGGCGTAGACAGCGCTCATAAGCAAGAGAGCTTGCTGTCGTGATAGCAATTTTTTGTTGTGACAAAATATAGAGCCAAATTAATGGCGCTTCGTCAAAAAGGGTCGAAGAAATTAACCAGCTAGTACACCCTGTATAAAATGGCACTAATACGCCGATTAATAGACCTAAGCTATGAGATAAAGACAACCAGCTACAACACCCTTTTTGTAATGCATTCTTAGGTAGTGGCTCAATAAATTGGAATATCATGTCGAATAATTCTTGATAGCTTAATGTGCAACGCTTAAGCTCAGGTAAATGGCTATATGAATAATATATCAATGCTACATCATCAGGTTGTGCTCGATAGTTAATAGAAGGGCATTCCTCAGCCAATAAGTTTGATAATTTAAGACAACAAAGCTGAGTACCCAATAAAGGACTGTTATCACTATTGGTTAAAATCAGCCCCACTTTAGCATCTTCGATGACCGCTTGAATGTAATGCAGACCATTTTCTCTTTGCCCATAATCCATCACCACCACAGGCACCCCAGCATATAAGCAGCCTAAAAAGCCAATCACAAAATCAAAACCCGTAGATAGATTTAACAATACGGGAGCGCTGGTGAGTTGATTTTTATGCAAGTAATGTGCTACTTGGCTAGCTTTTTGATGTAATTTTGCATAACTCAATGTCTTAGGGTGAGAGATATCCGCCGCATTATCTACTGCAAAAAAACCGTGCAAGTCATTGTTATTGGCATGTTGTTGAATAATATCGATAAAGTGACAATGAGTATGTGGTTCCATAATGCCTATTACTCCCAAATTCTTATGTATGTTTTAACAGCGTAAAAGATGCATATACAAAAAGTGGGCCATCTAGGAAAAGAATAGGAACAAGAAATAGAAGAAAGGGAAGAAGGGGACAGGCATATCATTACCTCTCCCCCTTGTGGGAGAGGTCGACCGCGCTTTAGCGCGGGCGGGTGAGGAGGAGCGATCTTTCTACGGGAGGCAAAAAAGAGAACAAAAAAGAGGACAGCCATCCATTTCTCACTACACCGTCATCCTCGCGAAGGTGGGGATCCATACGATGTTGACTATCCGATGGATCCCAGCTTTTGCGAGGAGAAAGAGGACATCTATCTATTTGCGACATCAAAACTAAATGAGATATCGCTATTGAGTAAAACCAGTTTTTGGAGTAAAATAAGCTATTTAAATAACATTTTGACGTCATTATGCTTTCAGTTAATACAAATTTCAGACCAGAAGTCCCAGATGTGGAGCAACTCAAACATGAGGCCGACGATTTAGAGCATCGAGGAAGGTGGCGACAAGCTGCACAAACCTATATTCGGGCGGCTAAACTTCATTTTAAATTAGGTAGCCTAGCCTCATGTGCAACTTGTTATCACTATGCTGCTATTGTGTATCAAGAAGAAGCTTATCTTTCTTTTAAAGAAGCAAACGCAGACCCAACTTATTGCAGTGATCAGTTGGAAATTGCTATTGAACTTAGTCGTAGCGCCATTGAACTCATTGACCAAGCTTTAAGCGTTCAGTATCAGTCTGGCTATGCTAAAAAAAGAGAGGTTATTGTTCGAGATATGTTTTTTAGTATTTCTCGATATTTAACTAATGCCCCAAAGGAAATACAAGCCACACATTATCCATTATTTGAAAAAATAATTCTTGTAGTCAAAGACTATTTAACAGCTGCTGAGAAGACAGGTGTTAAACGTACTGATTTTCAGAATATCTTTAGTAAATTATTTTTCGCTTTTCATACTAGTTTTTCTAATAAAAAATCGATGGAAGCTTGGCTCTTTCTAGATAATCTTGATTGTATTCTTTTGTGCTTAGAAAAAGCATTTTATTATGGTACGTCCGTAAACCACCGTTTTACTGAAAAACAGCAACTTTGCTACCTTTTGCAATTTTTTGATGAGGCCTTGGAGCATTTAAAGGTTTCTATAGAAAATGCGATTCCTTTTAAAAAAATGGATTATTTCCTCAAAGCAATTAATCTTTTAGAAAGATTGGACACTATTTTAACAGCTCACCCGCATGAGCGGAGTACTTTGTATATATATAAATATATGGCATTTTTTTATGAACAAGCCGCTGCTCACTATTTTGATAAAAAGGACTATTTAAAAGCCTTGGAATATTTTAAAAAGTCAATAGAAAACTTTGAAAAGTTATTGCCTGATAAAAAAAATATATTCCTGAAAATACACCGATCTTTATATCATATGAGTGCTTTGTATTGTGATAAATTATCCAATAACTTGCCGGACGACGTGGCATTTTCAGTGCGCTTAGAATATGTTGATAAGGCAATCCAAATGACGCGTAAATTTCTTACTTTGTTGGAAGGAAAAGATGACGTTTTATATATTGAAGAATGTAGGAAATTAGCTACTTTTTTACACCATAGAATATATACAATAAGGCAGTACTCAAATAATCCCGCAATGCTTAATAGTGCTGTAAAAGAAAATGGAGATGAAGCGCTTGATTATATGCAGAGCTATATTAGTTGTTTACAAGGTACGCCGATTGAGCCTTTACCTAAAAGTGGCAATTATTTTGAGACCATGGAAGCTTTATTTAAAAAAGTGCGAGCTTTAGCAAATGTTATTCCTGTATCTGGTGCCTCAGAGTTGGATATTGCAAAAAATCAGGGCACGCGGGGCTTCAATCCCAGAGGGTTGTAGGTTGGATAAGGAGTCAGAGGAAAGAAAGGGAGAAAGAGGACAGCCATCCATTTGCGATAAAATGATAATATCTGCTAACATACCTAAGAGGTGGATGAGTTAATTAATGCTTACTACCAAGGGTCTTTTATATGCTACAAGGAGATTTGTTCATGAAACCATTATATATTATTCTCGCTGGTGCCGTGTTAGTTGGTAGCTTAGCTGCTTATGCTAAAAATGATGGTGTTGGTAACAGCACCGGTGGTCATGGTGTGGGTGGTGATGGAGCGCAAGAATTCAGAAGCAACGCAAATCCACCAGAAGCTTCTACTGATCCTAATGTTAAGAAAGAACTTAACCAAAATGACCAACAACAAAATCAAGGTCAAAACAATAATAATCAAAACAGCAACAGCCATAACTCCACTAATTCTCTGTAATTAGATAAAAGTGGTTATGATTCTGTCATCATCCTGCTAGTTTTAAGCAGGGTGATGGTAGAAAATGTATCTAGCGCTTTTCTTTGCTACTTGTTATAATGACTCGCCTCGGTCATATCTATAAAAGAGGCCCGTTTATGCGTTTTTACTCCACTGAAGCTCTAACCTTTGATGACGTTTTACTCGTCCCTGCTCACTCGGTCGTTCTCCCTAAAGATGTTGATTTAAGTACCCAAGTTACTCGAGAGATTCGACTCAATATTCCCCTATTATCATCCGCCATGGATACCGTCACTGAGGCGCGTTTAGCAATTGCTATTGCCCAAGAAGGTGGTATGGGTATTATCCATAAAAATATGTCGGTGGAAGAACAAGCAAGACAAGTGCGCAAAGTAAAGAAATTTGAAAGTGGCATTGTGAAAGATCCTATCACCGTAAGTCCACAAACCAGCGTGCGCGAAGTATTAGAAATCACTGAAAAAAATAATATTTCAGGATTGCCTGTTGTTGATGGTAAAAAATTGGTAGGTATTGTTACCCATCGTGATGTCCGTTTTGAAACCAATTTAAGTCAACCCGTACAAAATATCATGACTCCAAAAGAACGCTTAGTGACTGTGCAAGAAGGCGCTGAGAGAGAAGAAATTTTGCATTTATTGCACAAACATCGTATTGAAAAAATTCTGGTGACTAATAAAGATTTTGAACTGCGCGGCCTTATTACCGCAAAAGATATCCAAAAAGCAAAGGAAAAACCTTTATCCTGTAAAGACACCCATGGTCGTTTACGTGTTGGCGCTGCGGTAGGTACAGGCACTGGTACAGAGGAGCGTGTCGCTGCGTTAGCTGGTGCAGGTGTTGACGTATTGGTAGTTGATACGGCGCATGGTCATTCACAAGGCGTTTTAGACCGCGTAAAGTGGATAAAGAAATATTACCCTCAAGTACAAATTATCGGTGGAAACATTGCAACAGCAAGCGCTGCAAAAGCGATGGTTGAGGCAGGCGCGGATGGCGTAAAAGTGGGTATTGGTCCAGGCTCTATTTGTACTACGCGTATTATTGCAGGAGTTGGCGTGCCACAAATTAGTGCTGTGAATGAAGCAGCAAGTATTCTTGCAAAAGCAAAAGTGCCCTTAATTGCTGATGGCGGTGTTAGGCATTCTGGTGATATTGCCAAAGCGATTGTTGCTGGCGCTAATGTGATTATGATTGGTGGCCTTTTCGCTGGAACAGAGGAAGCTCCTGGCGAAGTTGAATTATATCAAGGCCGCTCTTATAAATCCTACCGTGGGATGGGATCATTAGGTGCGATGGCACAATCCTATGGCTCTAGTGATCGTTATTTCCAAGATAGTAGTGATGCATCTGAAAAATTAGTGCCAGAAGGTATCGAAGGTCGAGTACCCTATAAAGGCTCAGTACTCGCTATTATTCATCAATTAATGGGCGGATTACGTTCAAGTATGGGATACACCGGTTGTGCCGACATTGAAACCATGCGTACCAAGCCACAATTTGTAAAAGTAACTACAGCAGGAATGCGTGAAAGTCATGTTCATGATGTGACGATTACTAAAGAGGCGCCCAATTACAGGAGTGAGAATTAATGAAAAACTCACAACGAATATTACTTGGCGTTAATATCGATCATGTTGCAACAGTGCGACAAGCGCGTCGTTCTACGTTATATCCTGAACCTCTACAAGCCGCATTAATTGCTGAGGAAGCAGGCGCTGATGGTATTACAGTCCATTTGCGCGAAGATAGACGTCATATCAACGATCGTGATATAGAATTATTAGCGCAAGTCCTACAAACACGTATGAATTTAGAAATGGCTGTCACTGAAGAAATGATTGCTATTGCAGAGCGTATTCGCCCCGCGCATGTTTGTTTTGTTCCTGAAAAACGGCAAGAAATTACTACCGAAGGTGGGCTTGACGTCATATCCCAACGTGCAGCAATAACAGCCGCTTGTCATCGATTAACTGCAATAGGATGCGAGGTATCTCTTTTTATCGATGCCGATAAACACCAAATCGAAGCATCCAGAGAATGTGGTGCACAAGCGATTGAGATTCATACTGGCTGTTATTGCGATGCCAAAACGCCTGCTAAACAAAATGAAGAATTAGTACGCATCCAAAACGCCGTCGCACAGGGTTTACAGGCAGGATTACTGGTGAATGCGGGACATGGCTTGGATTATCACAATGTCTGGCCAGTTGCTGCTATTCCTGGCATACATGAATTAAATATTGGTTACGCTATTGTTGCTAGAGCCATTTTTACAGGCCTTTATCAGGCTGTAAAAGATATGCGTCAGCTATTAGATCAAATCCGAGGAACACAGTGATTTACGGTATTGGTGTCGATTTAGTTACTATTGCGCGTTTACAAAAGCTTATCAGTCGTTTTGACAATAAAATAGCGCGTAAATTGTTAACAGCTGATGAATATATGTTTTATGAGACAAGGCAAAGCAAAGCCACCTTCTTAGCTTCTCGATTTGCAGCAAAAGAAGCCTTTGCTAAAGCATTAGGTACCGGGTTTCGCAATGGCCTCTCGCTACGCCATATTGAAATTACTGCTGATAATCTAGGTAAACCCGTTGTAAAACTGCACGCTGTAGCACAGCAGCTTATCGATAAACTTGGTATTAGCCACTATCATGTAAGCATTAGCCATGAAAAAGAGCATGTTATTGCTATAATAGTGTTAGAAAGATAATAAAAAGGAACACCCCATGATACGTATCTTGGTAGCCGCATTAACCATATTGACATTATCAGCATGCTCACCGAGCAAGCCAAAACCTATTGAAGAATATTTTGAAGGTCGTGTTGGCTGTTTTCTGCTTTATGATGTCAATAGAAATAAATTAATGATTGAATACAATAAAAAACGTTGTGAACAACGAATTGCTCCCGATTCTTCATTTAAAATTCCTTTATCAATAATGGCTTTTGATCAAAATTTAATTAATCAAGATACGCATTTTAAATGGGATGGTAAAGATAAAGGATTAGCTAGCTGGAACCATGATCAAACACCTAAGGAATGGTTAAGTAATTCCGTTATCTGGATATCTCAAGAAATTACCCAACAATTGGGCATGGAGAAAATTCAAGAGTATTTGAAAAAATTTGATTATGGTAATCAAGATTTTTCTGGTGATCCGGGTAAGAATAATGGATTAACAGAAGCATGGCTTAGCAGTAGTTTAAAAATTTCTGGTTATGAACAATTAAACTTTTTAATAAAACTAGTCAATAATACGTTACCAGTTTCGCCCCAATCGATGTTTTATACTAAAGAAAATATGTATTTAGAGCGTTCTGATAGAGGGTGGCGTTTGTATGGAAAAACAGGTGCCGGCATCGATTCTGATTTTCCTAATATGCCAGGCTATCAAGATGGATGGTTTATTGGTTTTGTACAAAAAGATAACCAAATTTATATTGTGGTGTTGAATTATTCTGACCACCAGCAACCCAAAGAGTTGGAACGTGCTGGTGTGGTTGCTAAACGAATGACACAGGCGATTTTAAAAGATCAGGCAAAACATTATTTTAATTATAAAGATTGATGCTGTTATTGCTTACACCTCTCCCCTTTGTGGGAGAGGTCGACCGCGCTTTAGCGCGGGCGGGTGAGGGGAGAACTATCTACGAAGAGAGATAAATGGGTAATTACTATTTCTTGCTTCGTCGCTTTCCCCTCACCCTCGCAAGCGTTGCTTGCATTTCCCTCTCCCGCAAGGGGAGAGGGAGGGTTATGCCACCTCATTAACCAACACTTTATTCTCAACAGGCTTGGCTAATTTATACATCGCAAGAAATGCCAATCCATTCACCAAAGTTCCAATCACAATTCCGTCGATCTCATAAGGGCTATCAAAACCATAAGACCATATTAATGCGCTACTAACGCCTAAACTAGCACTTAACAATAAAGTAGAAAAGCTGCTTTTTAAACCAAAAATGGCGACTATTAAAGGAATTAAAATTGTAGGTGCCCAGAAATTATAAGCGGTGATAATAAGATCCAATACACTTTGAATGGTTAAAGCAAAAAACACGGCTAAACAACCAAAGCCACCAGCGAAAAACTTTCCTAATAATAACATGTGTTTTTCACTTAACGGTTTTTTACGCAGTGGTGAGATGAAATCATGGGTCATAGCAATAGCTGCTGAATTAAGGAATGAATCTGCTGCAGACATCACGACAGAAATCATACAAGCCACTACTAAGCCACGAATACCGATTGGCAATGTTTCTTTAACCACATGAGGAATTGCTAAGCTCGGATTTAAAGTGGGTTCTAAAGTTAATGCAATAAGCCCTATAAACCCTGCAATCAAGAAAAATGGAATACAAAATATAGCACTAAAAAATGTACCACGCGCAGCTTCTTTTGCTGATTTTCCAATTAATAATCGTTGGAAATAAGGTGGTGATAACGCCTCACCTAAAAAGAAAGTTAAAAATAAAGCCACAAATCCCGTGAGAGTCATACTCCCTAAGAAAGTGAAATGCTCTGGCGGTACGGATGCCTTTACAGCTTCAAATCCACCGGCATGTTCTAATCCAAAATATAACAATAAAATAAAACCAAGCGCTGTTAAAATAAACTGTACAACATCGGTTAATACGACCGCATTAATACCACCAAAAGTGACATACACAATCACAATGCCGCAACCAAGAAAAATACCCATATTACGGGATATACCTAAAAAAGACTCAAAGATATAACCAATAGCTGAGACTTGTGCACCCACGATACCAACACATATCAGCGCAGCAAATAATCCAGTTAAAATTTGACCATTTTTACCATAACCTTGACGCATAATATCGCCAACAGAAATAGCTTGCCGAAAATTAGCCATTTTGGGAGCAATCCATTTGGCAATCATCAGTTCTTTTATACTAAATCCACATAATGCGATGCTACCGACTATCCCATAAGTAAATGCTCTTTCCGCATTGCCCATCGTAAAACCACCGCCAATAAATGAGGCAGACATTGTAGAGAAAAGAACAAAAGTTGAATAGGAGCGAGTTGAAACGGCATAGTCTTGGAAGGTCTTAATATTACGTCCTGCGAAAAGGCCAATGACAAGAATAACGGCTAAATAAATGAGAACGATGATATTATCAATGCTCATGATACATTCCCTGTATGAAAAAAATTTATTTATCCATCATAGCGAAATTAAAGAAAGCTGGCAATTGACTATTAGATAACACAACAACTTAAGGTGAATGGAATATTTTCAGTCGTTTGTGTGGGCCTTTGGCCTTCAATAATATTCAAAAAACGAATGCTAATGCGGTGCCGGCCTGCGCTGACTTCAGGGAAAACAGGGTAATCGGTAGCAACAGTGACTCGAACTAATTGATAAGGTGTTTGCGGTTCCAACGGACGTTGAAAAAATCCAGTTTGAGCAAATTCAGAGGTAGGAGCGCCACTATGGCGTGTCAACTCTAAGATTAAGCTGATAGATTGTTCTATCAATTCAAATTCACCAAACCAATCGTACAAATCACCAATGCGCTTTTCTGATGCTTGTTGTAACCAATAGTGGTAAATGGGCAAGTCAAAATTACAGGTACCGCCAGGAATTACTAAGCGTTGACGCACAGTGACCAATAAATCAACATCTCGTAATCGTTGACCAATGCGGCTAGTTTGTTGGTAAAGTAATTGAATATGGTTTTGTATCTGATTTAATACTTGATTGAGCCTATTACCATCTACATTAGGGCTATCTTGTAAGCGGCTAAGATTGGTATTGTGACGTTCTAGCTCTTTAATAACCTCGGCCTTCAAATCACCACGTTCAAATATACTCAATATTTCAAGTAATGAAGCGAGCGTTGCACGACTATCCCATACTGTTTTACCAACTAAGGTATGACGTGTTTGGGAAAATAAATCATCCAAGCGCAAAAAAGTTCGCATGCGTTCATTGAGGGGTTGTTCGTAAATAATACAATGCGGTGGCGTTAAGCGTGTTTTCAGCAACTCTTCGGAGCGATCAGGCGCAAACCATCCGCCAACATCAGTAGCTGGAGTGGTAGGAGCAGAGTGATCTTTTCTATAAGTTGGAATCACGAGTTTCCTGCCTGGCTAAAGTTAAAAATTGTTGATGTAAGGTTTGAACCTGTTGGTTAAGCTTCTCAATGCCATCATCATTGTAGATAACATAATCAGCGTGTGCCAATCGTTTCTCACGCGAAACTTGGGTTTGCATAATGGCTTTTAGTATGTCAGCCGTCATATGCTCGCGTTTTATTGCACGCTCAATTTGCAATGATTCAGGGCAATCAACCACTAAAACCCCATCAACTTGTTGATATAAACCTGTCTCTATCAACAAAGGTACCACAATTATACAGTAGATGGCACTAGCCTTTGTCATTCTTACTACGACTTCTTTCCAAATCAGGGGATGTAGATAGCTTTCTAACCATTGTTTTTCATCGGGATGCTCAAAAATATAGTGTGCTAACGCTTTGCGGTCTAAATTACCATCCGGCAACAAATAGGATGTCCCGAATTTATGGATAATAGGTTGTAAGGTCAGTTTGTCTTTTTGAACTAACTCATGCGCGATCGCATCGGTATCGATAATAGGAATCTGCAATGCAGCAAACGCATTTGCTACTGTCGTTTTGCCAGAACCAATACCGCCAGTAAGCCCTATAGAATACATGCATTAGCTCCAAAAAATAGATAGTAGGCTCTCACCATACAATAGACAGATAAACCCGGCTAAACAAAGAAAAGGCCCAAAAGGAATGGGTTTATCACGTGGATGATTATAGAATACCATTAGGCTAATACCAATTAATGCTCCCATTAATGAGGCTATAAGCAATATCAGTGATAATTGCACCCAACCTACCCATGCTCCTAATGCTGCCAGCAGCTTAAAATCGCCATATCCTAAACCCTCTTTACCGGTAGCCAACTTAAAAAGCCAATAAATTAGCCATAAACAACTATAACCCACTATGGCACCAAATACAGCTGTTGGCAGTGGCACAAAGATATGCTGGGTGTTAACGAGCAATCCTAGCCATATTAAAGGCAGTGTAAGATTATCGGGTAATAATTGATGCTGTAAATCGATGACAGTTAATGCGATTAAAAACCAAGTGAAGATAAGCGCAAAAAGCAACGCTATACCAAAACCAAAATGCCAAGCAACAAGGCAAGAGCACATAACAGTAAGGAGTTCTACCATAGGATAGGTTTTAGCAATAGGCTGCTCGCAATATGGGCAACGACCTTTCAATATTAAGTAGCTGAATAGAGGAATATTGTGGTGCCATGCGATAGGGTGCTTACAATGTGGGCAATTTGATGAAGGATAACAAAGATTCATCTTGGTTTGTTGTTCATCAGTTAACATTAAAGGTAAACGATAGATAACAACATTGAGGAAACTACCTACACATAATCCTATTATAGTGATAATGGGGTAAAACAAGAGAGGGTTAGTAGTTATTTCTATCATCTAAAAGTGAGTTGTTGGGAAATAAGAATTAATAGTATAAACTTTGCCATTGAGAAAAGCAGCTCTTACCTCTCCCCATTTGTGGGTGAGGTCGACCGCGCTTTAGCGCCGGCGGGTGAGGGGGGCGATCTTTCTACGTAGAAATGATTATGAATAAAATACAATTTCTTTCTTCGTAGCTTTCCCCTCACCCTCGCAAGCGTTGCTTGCATTTCCCTCTCCCACAAGGGGAGAGGGGAGGAACTACGAGGGCACCATGTCAGGAAATACCTTTGGACATTTATTTCGATTAACCACCTTTGGCGAAAGTCATGGGCCTGCTATTGGTGGAATTATTGATGGCTGTCCTGCAGGATTAGCATTAAGCGAAGCCGATATTCAACCGGATTTAGATCGCCGTCGCCCGGGTAATTCCCGTTATACCAGTCAGCGTCGTGAAACCGATCAAATCAAAATTCTCTCGGGTGTCTTTGAAGGAAAAACTACTGGCGCTCCAATTGGATTATTAATAGAAAATCAGGATGCCAAACCACAAGATTATGACGCATTAAAAAATTGTTTTCGTCCAGGACATGCTGATTTTACTTATTATAAAAAATACGGCATTCGTGACCATCGCGGTGGTGGACGCGCGTCTGCGCGTGAAACAGCAATTCGGGTAGCAGCAGGAGCTATTGCGAAAAAATATTTACGTGAAAAAACACAAATAACTATTCAAGGTTGTGTGACACAAATTGGCGATATTGCCGCACAAAAACTCGATTGGTCTCTCGTGAATGATAATGATTTTTTTGCTGCAGATAATAATGTCATTCCTTTATGGGAACAATTAATTACTACCCTGCGCCGTGAAGGTGATTCTATTGGTGCCAGCGTATTAGTAATAGCAAATTGTGTACCCATCGGTTTAGGTGAGCCTGTATTTGATAAATTAGATGCTCGTATTGCACAAGCGATGATGAGTATTCCTGCTGTAAAAGGCGTGGAAATTGGCGATGGATTTAAATGCATTACTCAAAAAGGCAGTGAGCATCGCGATGAAATCACACCACAAGGATTTTTATCCAATCACGCTGGTGGAATTTTAGGCGGGATTTCTTCAGGGCAACCATTAATAGTTAATTTAGCGATTAAACCACCAGCGAGTATTTTATTGCCTGCAAAATCAATTACGGTAACAGGTGAGGCTTGTGAAGTTATTACCAAAGGTCGACATGATCCCTGTGTTGGAATTCGCGCAGTCCCTGTTGCTGAGGCGATGTTGGCACTGGTATTGATAGATTTTTATTTATTATCTCAATAAATAAGCGTAAGCCTTAGGTGTGTTTGGGGCGGAAAGGTGGAATAGTTGGAATAGCAGGGTTGCCATCTTTTGCTGTTTTTTGTTCTGATTTTTGTGTGGGATTTCTTGCTGAGCTTTCAACAGTAATAACGACACCCTCTGATGTTCTAATAACAGTTGAGCCATCTTTGGTAGTAATAGTAACAGGCCCAGCTTTTACAGTAACAGTAGTTTCCTTGCCTGTAGTAGCCCCCTTGTAATCAGGACCTTGAACCAAAAATAGATTGCTCGTGCTGGCGCTTCGTTTTAGAGTGGCGGCAGGTGTTGGTGGAGTTGTAGTAGCTACTTGGGGCTGTGGCTGACTGTCAGTAACTAAATCTGATGAATTTGCTGTATGACTTGCCGCTGGGGCGGGTGCGGTAGCATCTGCTTGAGGCTCTGGGGGATGGTCAGCAACTAAACCTGATGAAGCTACTGCATCACTCGCCCCTGGTAGAGTGTAAATTTGTTCATCGTTGAATGTGTTTACTTGCTCTGTTAAATCATCAACCGCATTTTTTAATGTGCGTTCCATAAAAAATAACTCAATCCGTAAAGCGACCTGTTTAAAAATATCCCAACCAGGTGTGTTATCGAGTATATCTTTTGTGGTCTTTACATAGCCATTGGCGGTTGTTACTGCATTGCGGTGTATAGAAGAAATACCAAGTTCTGTAGCATGACTTACTAGTTCATTATTCGTAACATAATGCAGCCGGGTGATTGCTCTATTTAATCGTTTAATAGCCTCAGGATCTTGATTAGAGCCGATTCTGCTATATACATGTGTATACCACTCAGGATTGTTATAATCTTTTTTGACCTCATCAGTACAGTCTATAACCATTTTAATAGCTGTGTTTAGAAGATCCTTGTTGGCTCCTTTACGCTGAGAAATATCTGTTGCTTTTTCGATTAACAAATTACGTTGCAAATTGTTGTAATTTTTTTTCCAGTAATAGGTCATTACAACCGCTGTACCAACAGCAAAGAGAACGCCAGCCAGAACAAGCGTCCACGTAAAAGGTAGGAAAGCTAAGCCAAAACAAATAGCCGTGCCCACTAATATAAACGCAGAAAGTTTTAATTTAGTTGCGCGTTCGTCCCTATGAGCTCGTAGCCGCTTAATCTCATTCTGATCAACACCGTTGTATTCATCACAGGCCTTACTCGCTTGCCAATATTTATAGATATTCCATCCCGTAACGAGAAGACAGCCAAGTACACCGACTCCAGAGGTAATTAGTGTAGTATTGACGATGAATTGTAAGCCTATTCCGCCTACTAAACTCCCAGAAAAATACAGTGAGAGGCCTTTAGCAAGAAGAAGTCCGGCTACGCTAACACCCATCATTTCTATGAAAAGAAATTTCGAGAGGTGGCGTAAACGTTCCACGCTGAATTTAGAATTGTTTATATAGGCGAGACGCTTTTTTTCTTCGTCATTGATGAGCTCTATTTCCTCATTAGATTTCATCTTACGCCCTAATACCAACCAGCGTTTTATGCTGTGATAGCCGCCTACCATCCCACTGATGATCAGGGCTCCCATAGCGATAAGGAATAAGGGCGGGAAAAGTTCAGCTAGAAATAATAACGCAAGCGAACCGGTGACAAGAATACTGGCCCCGTCACTACCCAACCTTGGAACTTTCGTTTCCCCAGTGGTTATTTCAGAGTAGTCACCGTAGGCCTTGTAGGCCTTTCTAATCCTAAGTTTCGGGCTGGGCCATAATCCATTATGAGATAAAAATCTCGTAAATTGGTTCACAATATGTAATAGAATACCTCTTTAGTTACCCATCTCACTTTTTTATAATTATACGCCTATTTATAAGCTATTACTATTTTCTATAAAGCTATAAAGCTATAAAGCTATAAAGCAAATACCTCGCCATTAATGACAAAAACCCCTTAACCACGTATACTTTTGGCCATAGAGCAAACTCTAATCTATAAGGAATGATAATGACAAAAAACTACCGGGTAGCCGTTGTTGGGGCAACAGGGGTTGTTGGTGAAATGGTATTAAGGCTATTACGTGAGCGTAAATTTCCTATTAGTGAGATTTTTGCCGTTGCCAGCAAACGTTCAGCTGGGGGACCGGTATTATTTGGTAATAAATCATTATTGGTGCAAGATTTAGCAGAATTTGATTTTAGCCGAGTGGATCTGGCTTTTTTTTCCGTTAACAGTGATGTTTCTGCTATTTATGCTCCAAAAGCTGCTGCGGCTGGTTGTGTGGTGATCGATAAATCCGCGCATTTTCGCCAAGATGATGAGGTGCCATTAATTGTTCCGGAAGTCAATTCAGCTCATTTAGCGCTTTATAAAAAACGTCATATTATTGCAACTCCAAATTGTTCTACCATCCCTATGGTGATGGCATTAAAACCTATTTACGATCAAGTCGGTATTGCTCGAATTAATGTAGCAACGTATCAATCTGTTTCTGGAACGGGTAAAGATGCGGTATTAGAATTAGCGACACAAACCAGTTTATTATTAAATGGTGCGCCGATAAAACCACAGATTTATCCTAAGCAAATTGCATTTAATGTGATCCCGCAAATTGATCATTTCGAAGAGAATGGCTATACCCGCGAAGAGCTAAAAATGCTGTGGGAAACACAGAAAATTCTGGGTGATAAATCGGTGATGGTTAATGCAACCACCGTGCGCGTGCCGGTATTTTTCGGTCATAGTTTAGCGGTACATATAGAAACGCGCGATAAAATCACTGTAGAGCAAGCAACAGCATTAATGAAAGCAATGCCTGGTGTGAAAATAATCGACACACGCAAGCCGGGCGGTTACCCAACACCAGTTGGTGATGCTGCTGATAATGATACTGTTTGGGTTGGTCGTATCAGAGAAGATATTACACATCCTTGTGGATTAAATATGTGGATCGTGACCGATAATATTCGTAAGGGTGCTGCGACAAATGGGATTCAAATTGCGGAGTTGTGGGTTAAGGAGTTTGGGATTTAATATTCTCAAACTTCACCTTACCCTCGGCAAACCATCCAATCACCCTAGGATATAATTCATGCTCTAACACCAAGTTGCGGGCAGCCAATGATTCTGGGGTATCATCAGGTAAAATCGCCAAACGACTTTGTGCAATTAAAGGTCCGCCATCTAATACATTGGTTACAAAATGAACACTTGATCCGTGTTCTTTATCTCCAGCAGCAATTGCTTTTTCATAAGTATGTAATCCAGGATATTTTGGCAATAAAGAGGGATGAATATTAATCATTTTTCCTAAATAATGTGCCACAACATCTTGACTTAAAATTCGCATATATCCTGCGAGCACAATTAAATCAGGATGATAGCTGTCAATGGTTTTTATCAAAGCACTATCATGATCTGCTGTTGTAGTAAATTGTTTAGGATCAACAATAGCACTGGGAATTTGCGCATTTTCTGCTCTTTTTAAGCCAAAAGCGTTAGGATTGCTGCTAATTACGGCCACCACTTGTGCATTGATTTTATGCTGTTGGCAGGCATCAATAATGGCTTGTAAATTTGATCCATTGCCAGAAAATAACACCACAATACGTAATTTATTTATCATGAGGATCCCATATGTTCTTTTATAAATTCATCCAATAGCAGTTGTTGCTCTGCTGATAATGTCATTTTTTCCAATAAATCAGGACGTTTTAACCAAGTACGACCTAATGCTTGTTGGGAGCGCCAGCGATTAATCGCTTGATGATCACCACTTAATAATACGCTAGGAACAACTTGTTCATTGATTATTTCTGGTCTTGTGTAATGGGGATGATCTAATAATCCTTCGCTAAAAGAATCTTGCAATGCCGATTGCGCATCGCCAAGGGCGCCAGGTAATAAACGGATAATACCATCAATAATCACCATTGCACCTAGTTCGCCGCCACTTAAAATATAATCCCCTAAGGATAATTCCAGATCAACAAAATCCATAAAACGCTCGTCAATTCCTTCATATCTGCCGCAAACAAATACTAATTTCGGCTGAGAAGATAATTGTTGTAATACAGATTGTGAGAGTAATTGTCCTTGCGGAGATAAAGCAATAACCGGTGTTTTATCGCCCAGTTGGTTTTTTGCTCTACCAAGAGCTGCTTGTAACGGAGCTACCTGCATCACCATACCAGGACCGCCACCGTAAGGTCTGTCATCAACCCGTTGATGGGGTAGAGGAGCGTCATCACGAGGGTTAAAATGATGTAATCGAACGTGTTGATTTTCAATAGCACGTCTGGTGATACCGCAATCGGAAATAGCGCGAAACATTTCAGGAAAAAGGCTAATAATGCCAATATCCATGATTAAAACTCTGCATCCCAATTAACATAAAGACAACGATTAGCTATATCAACACGCACGATGATATCATCTAAAACGTAAGGAATTAGTCGTTCTTTATCACCGCGAATTACCATGACATCACTAGCGCCATTATTAAATAAATAATCAATAGTACCTAACATAACTCCCTCTTGATTAATTACTTGTAATCCTTCTAAATCATGCCAGTAGTACTCGTTATCGCTAAGCTTAGGTAATTGTGCGCGCGGAATATAAAGATTAAGATGGGTGCATAAACCGGCCATATTTCTGTCATCACAACCTTCAATATGACCAACAAAACTTTTTCCTTGTGCGCGCCACTTATCACAGGTAATAACATACCAACCTTGCTGCCATTGACATAGCCAAGGATGATAAGTAAATAAGTTGTCAGGGGAGTCGGTATAAGAGTGGATTTTTATCCACCCTTGTATACCATGAGGTGCGCCTAATTGCCCGATAATAACGGGATCAATAGGTACATCGATACGATTTGCTATAAACGGTAAGACTGCAGGAGCAATCATAACGATTAAGCAGCAGCGTCTTGCGTACTAACAGCAGCAGGTTGGTCTTTTAAAAGTTGTGCCACACGATCAGAAGGTTGTGCACCAATAGCTAACCAATGGTTAACGCGATCTTGTTTAATGGACAAACGAACTTCACCGCCACGAGCGATAGGGTTAAAAAAGCCCAAACGTTCGATATAACGTCCATCACGACGATTACGGCTGTCAGTAACAACCAAATGATAAAATGGGCGTTTTTTCGCGCCAGCACGAGCCATACGAATGGTAAGCATGTCATTCCTCAACAGTAAAACGAAGGCCAATAAGACCCCTAATGTCGCGTGATTATACGCTAGTTTGAAGGTTTAGCAAAAGTTTTTTTTACAAAGTTGGTAGTTTGGGGACAACCACCGCTTAATGCTTAGGCGCACCTTGTAATTCGGATTTTCCTATGCTAAGTTGTTAGTTTTATGACTTTTTCACATTGATATAGGGGCGGTTATGTGGTTAGAAGATGTAAAGGCGTGTCTTGCAGCAGAGATTAAAAAATTAAAAGCTTTACTTGCCACACTACTGCTTCATCAAGATCACCCCTTTATTGCGTTAACTATTATAGATGCAAAAAGAACGGGATCGGAACTACAAAGTTTGCTTTGCAGTATTCAAGCCAGACGAGGCGGCTCGGTATCCACAGAGGATACTAATGAGATGTCCGATTTAGGCACTCAGTCAGAAAGGGCTATAATCGCCTCTGTTATTAAGGCGGTTTTTTTAAGGCGTCAAATGACGGGTGTTATGTCAGCAGGGTATGGCTATTTTTTATGTCCTTCCAGCGTGGTTAATCAATCTTGTAGAAGAATCGCTGCATTGGTAGCAGATGATGGTGTGTTTACTCAAAAGACAGTAGATAAGGGTAAAGATGTTGAACAGAAAACTGGCGATTCCGCACTTTTTAAAGTGTTGTTATCAGAGTTTACTATCACGGGTACACAAGATCTTTTAGAAGGTATAATTGATGAACCTCCTACCTATGGGATGGTTGTTTATAGTGAACAATTATGCACAACAAAGACTGGACCTGTAATCAGCATTCCTCATTTATTTCGCCATGATTTAACAACGATATTAGCTGCATTTTATCTTAATAAAGACCAAATTGAGCAGCTCAAATTAAATCCAAAGAGTAATTTTTACAATACGAAAATTACCCCTTTAACCTCTTTAGAAAAAGCAGCTGTTTGTAATTTCAAACTCGATTCTCATGACAAGACCTTAAATGATGCACCAAAAAAGTTTTTTTTAAGTTTGCAAAGATTGGTGCGAGCAATCACCACCCGCGATCTTGATTTCTTGACAATGCTCTCTATGTTGCAAGATGCTGTTCGTACGAATGATCATACTTATATTCAGGCAGCTTTTGAAGATTTTTTAGGATATTGGGATAATCTGAACGAGCAGAAAAAAATCCAATTTAGTCACTGGCATTTCGAATTTAATAGAGAGTCAGCAATTCCTTTTATTAGTTGTATTAATCTTATAAAAGCATATCTTGACCTCAAAGAATTTAGCTCGGTTTCTTGGATCATTACTTATATAGAGAGAACTTTTTTAGATGTGCAGGAGAAAAATGGAAATTATGATATATGTTACATGAAGTTAGAACTCGACTCTTGGTCTACCTATTGTAAGCTGCTTGCGAGTCAACTAGAGCAGGCCTATCACCTTTGTAGAAATCTCCTTTCAGTTGAACCTGCAGAGGCTATCGAAGCAAAACCAGAACAAATAAAAGAAGTTTTAACTATTATTGAAAGCAAAAAAACAGCGGGGAATGAAGCTTTTCCTTTGGTTATGGTTGGTGCAAGGTCTATAGGGCTAGCATTCTCTCAGTTAAATCCAGGACAGCATGAAACCTATTTACATACTATTTTTTCTTCCACAGCCAATTTGTTTACATGGGCAGCAGATT